>Ga0302319_10002487_pt1 | contig 39687 bp, 36 predicted proteins | sample Bog_T0_2_FD_203319 | JGI IMG/M metagenome (GOLD analysis project Ga0302319, IMG submission 203319) | Peat permafrost microbial communities from Stordalen Mire near Abisko, Sweden - Bog_T0_2 | ecosystem: Environmental > Terrestrial > Soil > Wetlands > Peat | place: Sweden: Abisko, Stordalen Mire... | reverse complement strand
ATGCGCCCCCTCACGCTCGAAGAGGCCATCAAGGAAGCTCACTTCCGCGACCGCGACGTCTTCGTTTTCCGCGATCCCAAAGGCAAAGTCATGGTCCTGCACCGCACCCGCGACGGCAAAATGGAGCTGATCGAAGCGCCGTAGGAGCGCAGAGATCCGCGATGCGGGTCGCCATTCTTCACTTGCACGAGAGCGTAAATCGCTTCACCGATTGCGCCCCGGGCCACGGTCCGCGGAATTGCGTGTAGTACACGTAGAAGTCTTTTCCAAGTATGGTCGGATCATCGCCCGTTCCGATCGGGCCCGAGTAGCCTGCGAGATCTGGAACATCGCCCAACATGCCCAGGAAAACCGTGTCCGTCCAGTGCAATCCGTTGAGCGACTCGGCATAGCTGTAGTTTTGCGAGTCGCTGTTGAGCATCATGTAACGCTGAATGTATGTGTTGTAGGCCACGTTAAGCCCGCCGCCGTAGTGCGCTTCCGGCATAAGGTCAGTCGACGCGCCGCCAATTCCTGGTTGATCCCATGCGCCCTGATAATACTTGGTGAAGGGCGCGGCATAATGCTTCTCGCCGCCAAACGCAGCTTTCAATACGGAGTCGATCGAAGCTCGAGCCACCGAAGCCATCGTGACGTAGCCATTCTTGAGCCAGTCCGTGAAATAAATGTAGAAATACTTCCCATCGGGCGAGACCACGAGTGGAGCATCGCCGAAGCCGCCGGGCGCCGGCACGCCCTGATAACTGAAGGGCTGGTTGACCCGCATAATTTCGCCGATGTCAGTCCAATGCAGGCCCTTGTCGAACGATATGGCAAGCCCCCCCATGTAATAGGGAGGGTCGTTGTACTCAGCGTGGTAGACCACAATCCAATTTCCCGCGCCCACCCGGCCTTCAGGCACTTGATACACCGGTCCTCCGCCGATATAGGTGTAGCACCCACTATGCGGATGTTTTGTAGGATCGCAGTTGCGGGGATTCACTTTCGGATCGGGATTGCGGTCGATGACCACGTCGACAGGCGGTGCTGAGCCCAGCGGATTATCCAGCGTTCCGGCCGTCCGCACGACAGATCCGGAATTATTGTTTCCGACCCAGTGGCCGTGCCAGAGTTGGCGATTGTGTGTGCCGGCGTCGATGCTGAAAAACAAGTAACCGTTATCGGTCTTGAGTGCGGAGAGCTGCGCGTCCGGCCAATCGAAGCCCTGGCCTGTCGTCAACGGCGGCAGCGCCTTCTGGCCCGCTTCGAATCGCTGATGAGAAGTTGCCACCTCGATCGGCGCCGACATCGTGGGTTGGCAAATCGGCTGAAGCTTCTGCGCGTTCCCCGGCCCAACCAAAATCAGGCTCACCAGAAAAGCCGACCCGGCGCGGAGGATAAATTTTGGAATTCGCATATCGCTGTCCTTGTTTTTCTCGACCGCTCGGTGATTATTCTCTCGGCTGACTATTGGGTTGGATTTCGAATACTGAGCCCCAGCCGTAAGTGCCTGCCTCTACCGCTGTTCCGTAGAGATTGCCCGCCGAATCCTCTATCAAGCCGCCCATGGGAATCTGCCCGTCGGAGTTCTCCCCATTCGGAGCGGCGCTAAACCCGTGCAAAGCTGTCAACGTGCCAGCGGAGAACTCAAAGACTGAGCCCTGACCGCAGCAGCCCCCTTGAGACGCGGTACCGAAGAGATTTCCAGAAGCATCCATGAGCAGGTGCGCATAGGGATAGGCGCCATCCGGCCCGCCGGTGAAGCTGTACAGAACGCTCTCATTGCCGGCAGTGTCCACCGCGTACACCGTCCCGAAGTAAGCACCGCCAGAAGATGTCGTTCCGTAAAGGATCCCGGCCGAGTCGAGAACCGGCGCGTCCATGGGATTCGCACCGTCACTCCCGCCCGCGAAGCTGTGCAGCACTGTCTCGTTGCCGCCGCTGTCCAGCCGGAATACCGTTCCAAAGCCATAGACTCCATTCAGCCACGTCGTGCCGTAGATGTTTCCTGACGAATCCACCGCGACGCCGCCCAGCGGACTGGCGCCGTCCGCGCCACCGGCAAAACGGTATAGGACCGTCTCCCGTCCATCCGGGCCTATTCCGAAGACGGTTCCGCAGCCCTGCCCATCGCATCCTCTGCCGCCGTACTGCGTCGTGCCGATGAAAGAGCCGTATAGATTGCCGGCAGTGACCTGCACCAATCCCGCGTTCGGCCTCGCGCCATCCGTCCCTCCCGCAAAACTGTGGACGATCGCCTCATTGCCCGCCGCATCGATCTCGAATACCGTTCCATGCCCATACGCCCCGCCATATGCGGTTGTGCCGTACAGGTCGCCGGCTGCGTCCAGAATTACTCTTGCCGTGGGATTCCATCCATCGCGTGCTCCGCCAAAGCTGTGCAGCACGGTCTCTGTCCCACTGGTGTCGATCTTGAAGACCGTTCCGCAACCGTCGTAAAAGATGTCGCACCCCGCGCCTGTACCACCGTAGAATGTAGTCCCGTAGAGGTTGCCGGACGCATCTCTGGTTACCCCGGCCTTAGGCCAACCCCCATCCGATAGGTTACCGCTGCTGTTAAATGGATAAAGCTCAGTGAAGGTCTGCGCCGCCGCAGATCGAACCAGAAACAAGACCGGCACGAGCGCCAGGAGCCAAACAAGAGAGGTGGGAACGTGGCCGCGTTTGCATGAAATCCCGCGTCGACCCAGAGGCACAGTCATACAGTTTCCTTATTTTATTCGCGAGCAAATCGATCAGCAAAGGCAGGGCGACTGCGCGAAAGCTCCCCGATACTAACCCTGAGCCTAACGCGAAGTTCCCACCTCAAGGCAATCTTTCTGGGACGATGGTCGAGCTAGTAAGTGGACGCCAGAAATCATTGTGCTAACTGAGCAAAAGGGAACAGTGTGCGCTGGTACGACATGTGTACGATCGTCGCTGTGTCCCGTCGTTTAAGGTAGCGGCAATTGCCTTGAGCAGCACCGGAATATGAGGAGAAATCAATGAAGACATCGCTAGTTGCGCTTGTATTTTTTCTAGCCATATTTATTAGCGGTTGCAACCAAAACCCGCCTCCTCCGCAGCAAGGTCCCCCTGGACAGCAGGGTGCTCAGGGGCAACCCGGCCAACAGGGCCAACAGGGTGACCAGGGTCAGTCTGGCCAACAGGGCTATCAGGGTGACCAGGGGCAAGCCGGCCAAGAGGGCCATCGGGGTGACCAGGGGCGAGCCGGCCAACAGGGTGACCAGGGGCAAGCTGGCCAAGAGGGCCATCGGGGTGACCAGGGGCGAGTCGGCCAACAGGGTGACCAGGGTCAGTCCGGCCAACAGGGCCATCGGGGTGATCAGGGCCCGGGCGCACCATGTCCGGCGGGACAGCATCGCTATACCGACCCAGCTACTGGAGACGTGAGGTGCGTCACAGACTAAGCTGTAGTTCGCTGTTCACCGTGAGAGAGGCCCCCATTAAATTCAACAGCCTTCTGTTCCGCTGAGTATCTCACCGGCCCCCTGTTGGAGCGAAGGCGGGAGCGCGAACTCGCATAACTCACTTGCCTGCTGGTCGAACCGAATAGCTGACCAATCGCAACGGCTCGGCGGGCGATCGGCCAAGGGAGTAGGACAGGACAGCCGAGCTCGGGAGCGAACATCCCGTGCACAACGCCTCAGCTATAATGTCCTGTAACGCTGGTTGGGTTTTCACGCCTCGCTCCCTGCAGTGCCAGAGGAAGGATTCAGCCTCGTTATAGACTTCATAAACCTCCAGCTGAAGGAGTTCGCATGGCGATCGAGAAGGTGGAAAGCATCTGGCACAATGGCAAGCTCATTCCCTGGGATGACGCGACGATTCACGTGATGTCGCACGTCGTCCACTACGGGTCTTCGGTATTCGAGGGGATCCGCTGCTACGCGCCGCCTTCAGGGCCGGCGATTTTCCGCGCCAACGAGCACATTCAGCGCCTGCTCGACTCCGCCAAGGTCTACCGCATCGATGTCGACTACACTCGCGACCAACTGGTGAAGGCCATGCTCGAAACCGTGGGCAGCAACGGGGCGTGGCCATGCTACGTGCGTCCCATCATTCTCCGCGGCTATGGCGAGGCGGGAGTGAATCCGTTCAACTCGCCCACCGAGGTTTACATCATTAATTATCCGTGGGGAAAATATCTGGGCGGCGAGGGCGACGGTTGCGACGTCTGCGTCTCATCCTGGACGCGCCTGGCCCCGAACACGCTACCGGCCATGGCCAAGGCGGGCGCCAACTACATGAACTCGCAGCTCATCAAGATGGAAGCCATCGTGAACGGCTATGCCGAGGGCATTGCGCTCGACGTGAGCGGGTTCGTCAGTGAAGGCTCGGGCGAGAACGTATTCCTGGTGCATCGCGAGAAGCTGATCACGGCGCCGCTGGGCAACTCGGTGCTGCCCGGCATCACCCGCGATTCGGTGCTGCAGATCGCGCGCGACCTGGGTATTCCCATCGTGGAGCAGATGATTCCGCGCGAGATGCTCTACATCGCCGATGAAGCCTTCTTCACCGGAACGGCGGCAGAAGTCACGCCGATTCGCTCGGTGGATAAGATCAAGGTGGGCAAGGGCACGATGGGTCCCATCACCAAGGCGATCCAGAAAGAGTTCTATGCCATCGTGCATGGCGAGAAGAGCGACCGCCATGGCTGGCTCACTCCGGTGCCGGTGCGCAGCAAGCAGCCGGTGGGCGTATAATCCGTTCCGATCGAATGTAACCCGAGGGGCGCATACAGCGCCCCTTTCGGTTTCTTAGATCGAACGACACACAACATCCCTAGAAGGAGGCACCAATGTCTGACCAGCAGGGTATAACTCCTGAATTCGCCCTCGGCTACTGCGCGATGACGCTCGACGGCATCCTGCGCGAAGCGGAAACTACCAAGAAAGTAATCGCGGCCGTGCCCGATGCGGCTTCGAGCTACCGACCCGACCCGAAGGCACGCACCGCGAAGGAACTAGCGTGGCATATCGCCAACTCGGACATTCAGTTTCTGGATGGAATTGCCGACCTGAAGTTCAACATGGAAACGCCCGAACACAAGCCGCAAACCTCGGCCGAAGTGGTCGCGTGGTACGACGAAAACATGAAGCGCGGAGCAGCGCGTGTGGCCGCGATGACGCCGGAGCAATTGATGACGCCTGTCAACTTCTTCAACGTGTTCAATCTTCCAGCGTTTCTGTACCTGGGCTTCCTCAACAACCACAGCATTCACCATCGCGGCGAGCTGGCGACTTATCTGCGTCCTATGGGATCCAAGGTGCCGTCGATCTATGGCGGCAGCTACGATGAGCCGTTCCAACCTCCCGCAGAAGCCGAAAGCGCTGCGTAACCATTCGGGCTTGTCGATATGAAAGAGCCGCTCTTACAGGCGGCTCTTTCATGCAGGGAACGTCCAACGACGCGACGCGCAAGGACGTCCCCAGCCCAGATCTTCTTGGTCCACCCCAGCTACCCCCGTAGCTATTCGGCGCTTTTTGGGACGGCTGCGGCGGCCGCGTCGAATCCGACCTTGGTATGCGTTCCGTCGCAGAATGGTTTGTTGATGGAAGCGCCGCAACGGCAGAGGGCAATCTTCTCTCCCGCTTCAATCTTGTTGCCGCTGGCGTCCAGAAGAGTTATTTTCCCGGTGACTAAGTATGGGCCTTTGGGCAGAACTTGAATGGTTGGATCCGACATGGTTTCTCCTTGAGATTAATTTAACAGCAGATTGAAATTGACCGCGTGTTTCAAGCTTTGCTTTCACTTCCGGCGCGCGTCAAGACTCCAGGGTCCGGAGCCCAATTGCGAGATAAGCAGAGCCCCGCCGATCATGGAGACGTTCTTCATGAACATGATGAATTGCATCTGGTGCATCATCTGGTCGGTTACGCCCCAGAACTTGTGCATCATCGGGGTAACGCCGGCTAGAAAAAGAACGATCAGCCAAGCTCCGATCCGGGCGTGGAAGCCCAGGAGGATGGAGAGGCCTCCGGCAAGCGCCAGCACACCGGAGAGCGGAACCGCGATTGATGCCAGCGGCACTCCTTGCGAGGCTGCGTAGGCGATGGTCTGGCTGGAGAAGTGCATCGGGCCTGACATCAAGAAGATCAGGGCGAACAGAAGTCTTCCTAACAGTACGATGGGCGGCGCCGCTCCGGGCGTCGGGCTTGACGATTGCGATCGAGCAGGAATGGTTGAGGAACTGTCCATATAGTTCTCCTTAGATTTTAGCTCCTGTGATTGGATCATCGTACTGTGTGAATAGTTACAATAAATAACTGTTAGCTCTTTACATAGTAAGCATCTCAGAGTAACCTAGTAATTATATGTCCCCTAAACGACGATCCGCTCAATCGCCATCGCCTTGTGCGATCGGGGGGATGCTGGAATTGCTGACGCGGCCCTGGACGCTGCACATTCTGTGGGCTTTGAGCCACAACGGGCCCTTGCGCTTCGGAGTGCTCCGGCGGCAAGTGGAAGGAATCTCCTCGCGGGTGCTGACGGAACGGCTGCGCACCCTGGAGGGCGCGGGCTTTGTGTTCCGGCACTATGAACAGACTATCCCCCCGGCCGTGACTTATGGCATTACCGATCGCATGAAGGACATTGAGAAGGTGTTGGCTCAACTCGAAGGGCTGGCGCAGAAGTGGCAGGGCGAAGGGATGACGGTAGGCGCAGGTCGAGGTGCTTCCGCGAGAACGGGCGCTGGCGCGTAGAAGGACATCGGTGCAGACGTGCCGCGCTCGATGAGCGCTGTGGCGTGTGCTGTTGAAGAACTCGATCTCTCAAATCTGTTCGAAAAAATGGAGGATACAAGTCGAGAAGTCTTGCCGGGACGCTATGGCACAAACTGGTAGAACGTCCCGGCGAGGCCTGTACCACCGTCCTCTGTGACACCGAAGATCGAGCCATCGCTGGCAAGCAGAGGTGCACCCGCAGGATCGTATCCGCCGGGTGCCGGCTCAAAGTTGAACAGGGTGGTCTTAGTTACGGTCCCCGAACTTATCGTTAGCTTATAAATTGTCCCTCGGACGTAGGCAGTGAAACCGTAGAGCGCATTCCTGTAGAACGTTAGCCCAGTCGGTTCGGAGTCATTGCTGCTCCCGCCGGTAAACCTGTAGAGGACGCGATAGCTGTAGGTGCCGCCGGAAGAGGGAGCTAGTCTCCACACAACTCCGCCGTTCTTGTGTCCCCCACCCTGCTGCGTCGTACCGAATAGATTCCCTTGCTCACCCACAATGATTGCACTGGGATAAGAACCATCGTTTCCCATGAAGGTGTGAAGCACGGTTTCGGTCCAGGCGCCACCCGGAACGCTCGGCGGAACCAACTTGATCACTTCGCCCTAACCAGAGCCCCCTTCCCGGTCCGTACCGTAGAGATTTCCTGCGCTATCGAGGGTCAGGCTGGTTGGGGTTTCGTACTGACCACTGAAGGTGTACAGCGGTGTGAACGTCCAGGCTCCTCCCGACTGGCTTAACTGAAAGAGTTGGTCCGATTCGGTTTCGGTGCCATAGAGGACTCCCTGTGGGCTGATCACCAGGCCCAAGGCTTCGCCGACACGAATCACGGTGTATCCCCAGATACGCCCCCCATCCGGCGGGGTCAACTGAAAAAGAAACTGGCTGTTGTTGGTTGTTCCATACAGGGCACCGGGGATGCCCAATACTCCATCCTTGTCCAGGACCAACTGGTCTGGGAGCGCTTCATCGGACCCGAATGAGTAAAGGATGGTTTCGGTCCATGGATCTCCAGCAGCCGCAGGAGGATTCATTTGGAAAACAACCCCGGCGTTGTTGGCGCCGCCGAAGTAAGTCGCGCCGTAGTAAGAGCCGTTGGGACCATGTATCAAGGTTATCGGATAGTTCCCGTTCCCGGTTGTGCCGGGCGTGAAATTGAAGAGCACGTTCATGGTCTGAGCAGGAGCGGAAGCGCTGCTGAGACATATCACGAGCAACAAGGATACGGTCCATCGGCTGCTCATCATCCGGAATCTCTCCCCTACACTCCAAACGCTTCCAAAAAGTAAACCCAAACGGCTGACAGGTCAATGTGAAACGATTTGCGTGGGGGCTGCTTAAGAGCCGGGTTTGCCAGTTAGGAACCACGGCAAATTCCATCCGATCTTCGGGGGCGCGCCTGCCAGGCCACTCGTGCGAATCGACATCTTCGACAATGTGCAGAATTGCTCAGACAGCTGATTGACAGGGTCGGTAACGTGATCCCAAATGGCGAGGTATCTCCCTATGTCGCTGCATGACTTTGATTTTCTGATGGGATACTGGAGGGTTCACAACAGGTGTCTCAAAGAGAAGTTGCAAGGGTCCTCTGAATGGATTGAGTTCGAAGGATTTTCCGATGTGAAATCGCTGCTGAACGGTCTGGGCAATCTCGATCAATTCAGCGCAAAGCGTGATGGTAAATCTATTGAGGGAATATCATTGCGGCTGTTTAATCCAGCCAGTGGGGAGTGGTCGATTTATTGGGCCGACAGCGTCCGCGCGGGAGTATTGCAACCGCCGATGGTCGGGAGGTTTGACGGTTTGTCCGGCGAGTTTTTTGGTGCAGAGGAGGCAGGTGGAAAGCCGGTTCTATGCCGTTTTCGGTGGGAGTCGACACCAGAATCACCGCGATGGGAACAAGCTTTTTCGCCGGATGGAGGCCAGAACTGGGAAACCAACTGGATCATGACGTTCAGCCGCGCTTGATTCCGTCAACAATCAGCTGGATGTTCGCTTACGGAAGGCCGACCGTGCGAATCCCAAGGTGAGGCCGAGTGAGCCGTATGCCGCCGCGTTCATGGGGGCAAGCAGAAAAAAGGTGATCACCCGCGAGGGATCGAACGTCATCCTCACGAAATACAACGGACACAGCAAAAGCATCAGTTGGGGATCGAGATTCCAGCGGTGCGGAGCGAGATAGGCGACGAGCGCCAGGAGATATGACACTGCGGCGAAGCTACCGAGCCATTTGAGGGGCCCTACGAACAAGCGTTCATCGTCCCGATCTTTCTTGTACGCTTTCGCGATCCAGGAGCGGGGCAGCACCGCAAGCGTCACGCTGAAGAGGCCCACCAGTGCCAGGATAGCCACAAATAGGACCCACTCGCTCTGAACCGGCAGCTCGGCGCCCCGCAGCATGAGAAAAGGGAATGCGGTGAAAAGTGAAATCAGTCCGCAGAGGAAAAACGCGATGCGAGATGTAGCCCTGGTAGCGCGTCCAGACATGAGGCGGATTCTAACAGCGGTTCCGAGTTTTTGAGCACATCCGTGTTTCCATTCGCTGGCCTGTGCGGCAGTTGTGGCACCCTTCGGCGCGCTTCGCTTGCTCAGGGCACGCTAAGGACTGAGGTCGTGCCGTCCCAAAACCTTGGTCTCTCTCGCGAACTTAAGGTGCTGTCCATTTGTCGGGGCCGGGCCATTACCTAGGTCATCTTGGGCAAAGTTACGATTCGGGTCATCATAGGCAGAGGTTGGAGGCGAACCGCCTCCCAGGAAAACGTCTGCGATGAATATTGATGATCTGCTGCGGATTGCGACCGAACGCAAGGCTTCGGACTTGCACTTGAAAGTGGGGAACTATCCTCACCTGCGCATTGATGGCGATCTGGTGCCGTTGACCGACCAGCCGCGAGTGAGTGCCGAAGACATGCTCAACATGGCGTTCAGCATGATGTCGGCGCGGCAGAAGCAGAAGTTCAAAGAGACCACGGAAATCGATATGGCCTACGGCGTGGCCGGGTTGGGCCGTTTCCGTGTGAACATTTTCCAGCAGCGCGGCAACGTGGGCTTGGTGCTGCGGGTCATTCCCACTAAGATTCGCGCGCTCGATGAATTGTTCCTGCCCAAGGTGGTGGAGCAGATTTGCGAAATGCCGCGTGGGCTGGTGCTGGTGACAGGCGTGACCGGCTCCGGTAAATCGACAACGCTGGCGGCCATGGTGGATCGAGTGAACTCCAGCCGGGCCGAACACATTATCACGATTGAAGATCCTATCGAATTTCTGCACCGCGACAAGAAGGGATATGTGAACCAGCGCGAGATCGGCGTGGATACGCCGTCTTTCAGCGCGGCCTTGCGTGCTTCGCTCCGTCAGGATCCGGACGTGATCCTGGTCGGCGAAATGCGAGACTTGGAAACGATACAGACGGCGCTGCACGCGGCGGAAACCGGCCACATGGTCTTCTCGACGTTGCACACGCTGGACGCGGTGGAAACGGTGAACCGCATCATTTCTATTTTTCCGCCGCCGGAGCAAAAGCAGATTCGTCTGCAGTTGGCGGCAGTGTTGCGGGCGATTGTAAGCCAGAGATTAGTCCGGCGCTGCGATACCGATGGGCGCGTGCCGGCGGTTGAGGTGATGATTAACACGGCCTTCATCCGGGAATGCGTTCTGGTGCCGGAAAAGACGCGGTCCATTCGTGACGCGATTGCGGCGGGTACGTCGCAATACGGGATGCAGACGTTTGACCAATCGTTGTGGGATCTGTTCCAGGCGGGACTGGTCAACTACGAAACCGCGCTGGAAAACGCTTCCAACGCAGACGACTTCAAGCTGCGCATGCAGGGCATCGCTTCGACAGCCGACATTTCAAGGCAGTCGATGCAGTCGGCGGGGTTCGGCGGACGATAGAGACACGGGCTTCGGCCTCCAGGCTTCGGCCTTCGGCTCCCCGAGTGCCCGACTTTCCTTTGCCGGACTTTCCTTTTTCTGCGTCCTGAAGCCCGAAAGCTGAAGCCCGAAGCCCGAATTTGCGCTATCGTTAGCGCATGCCTTTCCCGCGTCCCAAGAAAAGGTTCTACTCCGAAGATGAGTTGTACGAATACGCCGTGGGAGCGCTGGCGCGGCGCATGCGGACGGTCGCGGAGTTGAAGCGGCTATTCCGTGCGCGAGTAGAAGAACCCGAGTCCGAGTATGGACAGACGCTGATCGAGTTAGTGATCCGGCGACTCAAGGACCGGGGCTACCTGAACGATTCGCAGTATGCCGCGTATTTTTCTTCCCTGCGGCGGGACAACCAGAAGTTTGGCCGGCAGCGCGTGGTCACCGACCTGAAAATAAAGGGCGTACACGGCGATGTGATCGAGAAGGCTGTAGACACGGCTTTCGAAGGCGTAAGCGAAGAGAAGCAGGCTCGCGAATTTCTGCGGAAGAAGCGGCTGGTGAAACCCAAAGACCAGAAAGAGGCGGCGCGCATCTTCCGGCAACTGGCGCGGGGAGGATTTGGTCCGAAGACCATCTTCTCCATTTTAAAGCACTGGAACGTGGATGAGGAAACGTTGACCGAGTTGGAAAGCGAGAACGCTTGACGGCTTAGGAATGAGACGTCCCGAGTAGGCCTCTTCGGCAGGGTTCGGAGCATCCAAGAAAAGAAGATGCACTTGGCAAGAAGCTTTGCGATGTTGCATACTGCAAGCCGAATTCCAAAACCGCTTCTGAGGAGGACATTATGAGTTTCCGTTGGAAAGCAATTCTCGCGGCAGTACTGTTCAGCGCCGTACCGATTGCGCTGGCCCAGGACGCGGCGACGGATGTGAAGAAGGGCGCCGAGGACACGGGATCAGCCACCAAGAAGGTTGCGACCAAGACTGCGCACGGCACCGAGAAGGCTGCCGACAAGACCGGTGAGGCGACCGAGAAGGGCGCGAAGGCGACCGGACACGCCACCAAAGTCGCGGCCAAAGACACCGCAAAGGGTACCGAGAAGGCCGCGGACGCGACGGGCCACGCTACTAAAGTCGCGGCCAAGGACACGGCGAAAGGCACCGAGAAGGTTGCCAAGAAGACCGGGAGCGCCGTAAAGACAGGCACCAAGGACACCGGGCACGAGATGAAGAAAGCTGGAGAGAAGACCGAAGACGCGGTGAAGTAGGGGCGGCAGTACAGTTCAGGTATTCAGGGGCCACGCAGGGATTCTGCGCGGCCTTTTTTTCTAAGCGAAACTGCTGCGCAACCTGTGTTTCATCAGTGATCCTCTGTGTTACCTGTAGTTTCGTTTAGAATTAACCTTCCATGCTGACGGGATCTGAAATTCGCCGGAAGTTTCTGGACTTCTTTGTGCAGAAGGGGCACAAGGAGGTGCATTCGTCGTCGCTGGTGCCGGCGAATGATCCTACGCTGCTGTTTACCAACGCGGGCATGAACCAGTTCAAAGACGTTTTTCTGGGACTGGAGAAGCGCGACTACTCCCGCGCCACCACTTCGCAGAAGTGCGTGCGCGCCGGCGGCAAGCATAACGATCTGGAGAACGTCGGGTTTACCAACCGGCATCACACGTTCTTTGAGATGCTGGGGAATTTTTCGTTTGGCGATTATTTCAAGAAGGATGCCATCGCTTACGCGTGGGAGCTGATCACTTCGAAGGAGTGGTATGGGATCGACAAAGACAAGCTATACGTGACGATCTTCGAAGGCTCGGGCGAGCCCATGCCTGTCTCGCGCGACACTGAAGCGTACGATCTGTGGGTCGCGCAAGGAGTGGCGAAAGAACGGATCTTCGACGGTGGCTTGAAAGACAACTTCTGGCAGATGGGCGATACCGGCCCCTGCGGGCCGTGCAGCGAGATTCACTACGACATGGGCTTGGCGGCTTCGGATCAGGGACATACGGAATGCGCATTCCCTTGCGACTGCGGGCGCTACGTCGAGATTTGGAATCTGGTGTTCATGCAGTTCGACCGCGACGCGAGCGGCAAGCTGAATCCGCTTCCCAAGCCGTCGATTGATACTGGGATGGGGCTGGAGCGCGTGGCTTCTGTGCTGCAGGGCGTGATCTCGAACTACGAGACGGATTTATTTACGCCGCTGATCAAGAAGGCAGCGGAGTTAACGGGGACGTCGCTTACCAAGGAACTTCAGAAGGAAGCCAAAGCAAAGTCGGCGGCGTCTTTGCGAGTGATCGCGGACCACTCGCGCGCAGCGACATTTCTGATCTCGGACGGAGTGGTTCCTTCGAACGAGGGCCGCGGATATGTTCTGCGGAAGATCATTCGCCGTGGCATTACTCATGGACGGCTGCTGGGACAGACGAAACCTTTCTTGCATCAAATGGTGTTTGCCGTCCGCGACTTGATGGATGATGCCTATCCGGAATTGAAGGAGACTGCCGATAGGGTGTCCAAGACTGTCGTCGCGGAGGAGATTCGATTCGCACACACTCTGGATCTGGGGCTCGGGAAACTCGGCGAAGATCTCGGTCCGTTAGTAGCCGAAAAAGTCTCATCGGAGGGCTGGGATCCGACGGCTGCGCGTCCGACTCTCATCTATCCTGGCGAACAAGCCTTCAAACTCTACGACACCTTCGGAATGCCCCTGGACTTCATACAGGATGCCGCACGAGATCTTGGCATCGCCTTTGATCAAGAAGGCTTCGATCGCGCGATGGACGAGCAGAAGACACGCGCACGCGCCTCCTGGAAGGGTGCGGCGAAGCAGACCGCCAATCCTGCCTACCAGCAGCTGCCGAAATCTGCGTTCGAAGGTTATCGGCAGACTCGCTCTGATGGGTGCGAGGTGCTGGCCATCATTCACAACGGGCAGGGCGTGCGGGAACTCAAGGCTGGCGAATCCGGCGAGGTCATTCTTGATCACACGCCGTTCTACGCCGACTCGGGTGGACAGGTTGGTGACAAGGGATGGTTCCACTCGGATGATCACAATACTGTCGTTGCCGAGGTAACGGGATGTTATGCGCCGATTCAGGGCGTGCGGGCGCATCAGGTGGTTGCGAAACAGGCGCTGCGCGTGGGCGACAAAGTCGATGCCGTCGTTAACGCCGACGTTCGTCAGTCGACCATGCGCAATCACACGGCTACGCATTTGCTTCATGCCGGGCTGCGCGAAGTTTTGGGCAAGCATGTGAAGCAGGCGGGGTCGCTGGTAGCGCCGAATCATTTGCGCTTTGATTTTTCGCACTTCACCGCCGTGGAAGACGAAGAGTTGCAGGATATTGAAGACATCATCAACAAGGAAGTGCTGCGCAACCAGATCGTCGAAACCATCACTGACGTTCCCATCGACGAGGCGATCAGCCAGTATCACGCGATGGCGCTGTTCGGCGAAAAGTATGGCGACAAGGTGCGGGTGGTGCGGATTGGCGATTTCTCGACGGAGCTTTGCGGAGGGACGCACACCGGGGCGACCGGCGAAATTGGGCTGATCAAGATTCTGAAGGAAGGCAGCGTGTCGTCGGGGGTGCGGCGGGTGGAGGCGATAACCGGCTTGGGATCGCTGGCGCACTTCCGCAAGGATCACGAGTTGGAAGAGGTGGTGTCGGCTTTCGCTTCACCCACTCTTGCGCAAAAACCGCGCAAGAATGGGGCACCCTCCGCTGATGAGGCTCACACGAACCCGGATGAGATTTCCACCCACGCGGGGATGGCGTCGCCCGCCGAGGCCTTGAAGGCCGAACTCGACAAAAAGGATTCGGAGATCAAGCGGCTCACGCGTGAACTGGATCAGGCGCGGATGAAATCGGCGTCGTCTTCCACGGCGAACATTGGAGATCAGATTAAAGATGTGAAGGGCGTGAAGGTGCTCGCGCATCGCGTGGATAACCTGGAGCGGGCGCAATTGCGCACGCTGGTCGATCAACTGCGCGAGAAGATTGGCTCGGGCGTGGTGGTGCTGGGCTCGGCGTCGAATGGAAGCGTGTCGCTGATTGTGGGCGTCACGAAAGATTTGACCAGCCGCGTGCAGGCGGGGAAAGTGATTGGTCCGGTGGCACAGAGAGTTGGCGGCAAAGGCGGAGGCCGTCCCGATCTGGCTGAGGCTGGAGGAAAAGACGCCGGAGCGCTGGATGCCGCGCTGGACACCGCTTACGCGGTAGTGGAGTCGCTGCTGACATGACCCTCGACAACGATCCCCAACCCGAGCGCTTACGATTCATCAAGCATAAAGGGCACGTCATCTACTCGATTGACTTCACGCAGTGCACGGCGAAGGAGTTGTTGTTGCTGCTTGAGCAGGTTCGATCAGATATCGCGCGACACGCGCCGGGATCCGTGCTTGCGCTGACGGACATCACGGGCGCGCAAATCGACAAGAAAGTCGCCACGCGCATGAAGGAAGTTCTAGTGCTCGATCGTCCTTACGTGAAGCGCTCCGCGTGGGTGGGGACGGAGAGTTTGCCGCACGTATTCTATGAGCATTTCAAGAGCTTCTCGCAACGCGACCTGCCGGTCTTCAAGACGCGGGAGGAAGCGATGGAGTGGCTGGTGCAGGACTAGCCGGTTGCTGTAAGCTGTGGTTTCCGCAGTTGTCGAACCCCGACCCAAGAAAGTCGAGCTTCGCTCGACGGACAGCCGAGGGCGGCTGTCCCCACATAAGTTCCTCGAGAGGCGTCCAATGGGCCAACTACTCGATCCGAAACAAGCGTTCTTCTATGGCCAGTTCGTGCAGGCCGCTTACATCATGTTCAGACGCGATCCCTCGCAGCTCAGACCCGAGCCCCAGGCACACGACATCCCCGATGGGTGGGAACTTGGGGCGTGGATTCATATGTCGGATTTCGTCCTCAATCTCAAGGAGCCGGAGTTCTACGGCATCGTCTGCCGCAAAGTCGACGAGCCGAACTCGCGCATCATCGCGATTCGCGGTACCGAGGGCGCCATCGAATGGATCGATGACGCGGCCGCACTCCCCACTCCCTTCCGACAGGTGCCGAACACGGGGCGGGTGGCTAGCGGATTCGACAAAATCTACAGCACGTTGAAAGTGGTGAAGCGCAAGCTAGCCGAGGATCGCGCTGTCGCGGCAGCGGCCCCGGGGCTTCCAGAAGCGCCTGAAACCTTCGACGGCTCCTTCGGCGATCAGCTCGATCAGCTGGCCAACAGCCGCGAGTCGGCGCGCGGGGTGAGACGGACGGCGGCAGAAGCGCGCCCACAGCGGCCGATGGTGGTCACCGGCCATAGCCTGGGCTCGGCACTGGCTACGCTGTTTGTGATGGAGAACGACACGAAAAAAAGGTTCGACATCACTACATCGTGCACGTTTGCCTCGCCGCGTGTGGGCACCCTGGAGTTTGCCCGGGCCTTCGATCAATTGCCCATCAATTCGTGGCGCATCGTCAATACGCTGGACGTGGTGCCGAAGCTCCCACCGCATATTCCTCTGCTGCTGGAATACGATCACGTCGACACCGCGTACCCGTTCACTTCCTCAGCGTTCGCGAAGAACAGTCTAGTCTGCTGGCATGCGATGGAGACGTATATGCACTGGCTGGACGCGAGTTATGCGCTGCGGCCGGAATGCGTGCCCTAAGTAGATTCGAGAAAGTACCGGTTGCTTCCCTTTGACATAGCTATCTTAGATAGCTATCATTATGGCATGCAAGTCAGCGTAGCCGACGCAAAGAACAAGTTGCCGGAATTGATCAAGGCGGTCGAAGCCGGGGAGCCGGTAACCATCTGCCGCAGAGGTGTGCCGGTGGTAGACATTGTCCGCACGAAAAAACCGGCAAAGAGGAAGCCTAAGTTTGGAACGCTGCGGGGAAAAATTAGAATCTTCGACCCCGATTGGTGGAAGCCGCTAACGGACAAGGAAGCGCAAGAGCTTTTTGGGGGCGAATGAGGTGCGGGTGCTGCTGGACACGGCGGTCCTGATTTTTGCCGTGGAGTCGCCGCAGCGCCTCAGCAAGCGGGCACACGCCGTTCTGAAGGACCCGGCAAACATCCGCGAGTTGAGTACGGTTTCGCTTACCGAGATTGCGATCAAGACCATCTTGGGCAAGCTGAATATGTCGGCCGAAATTGCGCGCCAGGCGGTTGAGGACATGGATATTCACGTCCTGCCGTTCACAGCCGATCATGCTTTTCGTTTATTCGAGGTACCCGCCCGCCACCCTGATCCTTTTGACCGGCAAATTATTGCACAGGCACTTTCTGAGGACATTCCGGTTGTGACTTCGGACGAAAAATTCCGGGGATACGCGGGGATTAGGGTTATTTGGTAACTCCCAATCGTGGGCGGTTCAGCTCCTCCACTTCAGCGTGACGGGCCCGGACATGGGATGCTTCATCGCGTTGCCGGTGCGTTTGGCTTCGAGATACGCGGCTTTCAATTGGAAATACCATTTGGCGGGACGATCGGCGTCGTCGATCAGCATGAGATGCGGATTGTGCTTCAGGCCTTCGGCTTGCAGTTCCATGGTGCGGCGGTCCTGTTCGACGAACTTGGCAAAGACAAACTTCAGCAACTGCGGACCCAGCGGCATCCAGCGGAAGATGTTCCAGGCGGCGACGACATCAATGCGGCACTGATTGCGGGTGATGGGCGTCACGGTGGTGAGCGATGAAAACCAGTACTTTCCTGCCCTGATGGTTTCCCGGCGCAGGTTGGGTAGAGCGAAGTCGATGGTGGTGGTGATGGAATCGGCGGCGGCATAGAGGCGCAGAAGCTTGTAGGGCGCGGAGTTTGAGCTGGGCGTATGGGCGCTCATGCGAAAGCCGTTGGGAATCGGCTCGAAGTTCTTGTGCTTCTCGTGGATACTGTGGCGGCTGCGCCACCACCAGGCCTGATGGACGAACGGTCCGTGCGCCGGATCCATGAGACCAATGATGCCGTGGTCGATGCTGACGGGCATGTCGGCGGTGAGGTAGGCGAGTTTGTACTTGCCGGTGAATTTCTCGATCCGCGGGGCGGGATCGGGAGCTTCTTCGGGTTCGGTGAATCCCGCGCCCAGCGGGCTGGGATCGGGCATGTAGACCCAGACAAAACCATCCTGCTCTTCGCAGGGATAGCTGCCGGCGTAGATGCGCTCCACTTTCAGGTTCTGATCAGCGGTGAGTGAAGGAATGAGTTGGCACTGGCCGTTGTGGGCGTCGAAGGTCCAGCCATGGTAGGGGCATTCGAGGTTTTCTCCGTCGAACTTGCCGGAGTTGAGCGGCATGCCGCGGTGAGGACAGGCGTCTCGCAGCGCAAAGGGACGGCCCACGCGATCGCGTCCGACGACGAGCGGAATCTCAAGCAGCATGGCTTTGTGAAGTTGATTGCGATGGACGCGGTCGGCGGGCAGCGCGCGATACCAGAAGCCGGTGAGCATGAGCGAGTCAGGCGCCTGGCGTTGGGGAGAATCGAGTTCGGGCATGGAAGCAGAAGTTAATTGTCGATGATCGATTACGGATTGAAGTCTTATGTGGCTGTTGAAAAACTCCCTTTCCGTCCCAAACCGCCAAATTGGAGGGATAGAAAATGTCTAGGAAAACTGAGAACGTCGTTTGTAGGGCTTCCTAATGCAAAGTTTTTTCGGCATTTTCTGGTGATTGAGTTTTTCAACAGCCACTTATGTTAGCACTCGCAGGACACCACAGGCGCGTACGGAATTAAGCTCGTGCGCCGATCTGCTGCGCGCTCAAAGCTTGCTGCCACGAGAGTGCAATGCCGCGGGCCAGCAGGTCTGGGTTTGGGCTAACTGGCGAGCGACGCTTCTGCAGCCGCTGCCTGCCCGGCCTCGAAGGCGCGCTCTTTCTCCCCCACTTCGTCCAGTTGAAGATCCTTTGTCTCTGGAGAGTACAGCAGGCTGACGAAGGTCATGACGGCGCCGATGGTCAGGATCACGGCTGGCGACAACCACAGATCCTGCTTCTCGATCGCGGCGATGAAAGGAATTTTGTGAGCCCACCACACGTAGATGCTGAACCAGGCGCCTAGAAGTGCACCCGAGGAGTAGCCGAAGCCCACACCGGCGGCGCGACGCCGGGTCGGGAAGCGTTCGCAGAGATAGGCTGGAACAACTCCCCAGGCCAGCTTGAGCATGGCCGCCATTACGCAGCCTAGGACCGCCATCCACAGATTGTGCGCAATGGCTGCGTGATAAAGAACGTAGAAGACCGGAATTCCAAACAGCACCAGAAAGCCGCAATACCACTGCGTCAGGATCTTTCTGCCGGTCTTATCCGACAGCCAGCCATAGAAGTTGTAGCCCAGGAACGCCATGAACAACGCGAAGCCGTAAATCAAGCTGTAAGTCGTGGTGTTGAAGCCGCGTCCCTTGAGGGTCAGGATGTTGGGGAGGAAACCATAGACCGAGTAATCGGTGAGGAACAGGCCGGTCATGAAGAAGAAGACCTGGAGAAAGTCAAAGAGTTGAGGTGGCTTAAAGAGGCTCAGGAAGGGAGACTTTTCGATTTTGCCGCTGGCCTTGGCCTTTTCGAATTCCGGCGACTCATGGAGATTGTTCCGAATGTAAAGCGCCAGGAATACCGGAATAACGCCGGTCATGAAAACGATGCGCCAGCCGTAGGAGATCATGGTTTCTTTAGTGGTCAAGAAAGAAACCAGGGCGAATACGAGCGAGCCGAGGACGTAGCCCAGGGGGAAGCCCGATTGAATGAAGCCACCAATCATTCCGCGCCTCTTTTGCGGAGCGTATTCAATGGCGAAGGTGTGACCCACGGCATATTCGCCGCCGAAGAAAATGCCCATCAGTAAGCGGAGCGAGCAGAACACGACATACGACCAAACGCCGATCTGGGCGTAGGTGGGCAAGAAGCCACCGAGGAGAGACATCAGGCCTACGCCTCCGATGGTCAGGACGAGCAGGAAGCGGCGGCCAATCTTGTCGGCATAGCGCCCAAACAGCGCCGAACCGATCGGCCTCGCCGCCATGGTGATGGAGTAGGTAAACACAATGACGATGTACTGCCAGGCGGCGCTGCCTTTGGGTGAAATGAAGACTTTGACGAGAATTGGAGCCATGACGAGAACCAACGCCATGTCGTAGGCGTCAAGCATGAACCCCAGGAACTGGGATATCATGGCCATCTTTGCATCTTTTGACAAGAGTTGTGGCTCGGACATGGAGCCTCCTGGTGGACAACTGGACCACGACGCGGGCCTATATATAACACGGCGACGACTATAGGTTAGCGATTTAAATCACGCGCGGTTGTGATCTGTAACCAGACGGGGTGTGATCTGTAACCGAAGGAAAGCTGACTCGCTTGTAGGGTGGGATCGAAAACACGGAGGAATTTCAATGGAGTTTCTCGGCCACTTTCGCAGGCTTACACCGGTGCAAAGGAATACTTTTGCCGCTTGTTTTCTGGGCTGGTCGCTCGACGCTTTCGACTTTTTCATTCTGACGTTCTGCGTCAGCGCCATCGCGACTCAATTCCAGACGAAAGTTTCAGCGGTCGCGGAGGCGATTTTCGTGACCCTGGCATTTCGTCCGGTCGGTGCATTTCTTTTCGGACTGATGGCCGACCGCTACGGGCGCCGGGTCACGCTGATGGTCGACATCATCGCGTACTCGGTGTTTGAGCTGTCGTCGGCCTTCGCACCTTCCTTGAAAGTTTTCCTGATCACGCGGGCGCTGTTCGGAATCGCGATGGGAGGCGAATGGGGTGTGGGTGCGGCGCTGGCATTCGAGACCCTACCGGCGGAGGGGCGCGGATTCTTCTCCGGGTTGTTGCAGGAAGGCTACGCGGTTGGCTATCTGATGGCGGCTTTTGTTTTCGGCACAGCGTTTCGCTTTGTGGGCTGGCGCGGCATGTTTGTGATCGGCGCGCTCCCGGCGGTTCTGGTGATCTACATTCGCACGAAAGTGGATGAATCCCCGGCGTGGCTGCAAGGCCAGGTATCGAAAAAGGCTGAGATCCGGCTGGGGAAGGACATCCTGACGTATTTCGGTACCTTTCTTCTACTGGTGGTGCTGATGTTTGCATTCAATTCCTTTAGCCACGGGACCCAGGACCTGTATCCGACGTTCCTGACCAAGGGACATCAGTTTGCGCCGCAGAAAGTGATGTTCATTACGGTCATCGCTAACATCGGCGCGCTGCTGGGCGGGGTTCTGTTTGGAACCTGGTCCGAAAAAATCGGCCGCCGCCGCGCTATTGTGATTGCTGCGCTGCTGGCCATTCCCGTAATTCCCCTGTGGGCTTACTCGCACACCGTTGCCACGCTTGCGCTGGGAGGGTTCTTGATGCAGTTCATGGTGCAGGGTGCGTGGGGAGTGATTCCCGCGCACCTGAATGAACTTTCACCCTCGGCGGTGCGAGGCACGTTTCCCGGGTTCGCTTATCAGTTGGGCAATCTGCTTTCGTCGCGCAACGTAGTGATTCAAGCCAAGCTGGTGGAAAACCGCTATCGTGGCATGTATCCACCGGTTCTGGCCTGGACGGTCGTGCTCGTGGCGACGCTGGTGGCATTGGTTACGGCAAGCGGCAGGGAGCGCAAAGGCACCGACATGACGAATACGAGCTAAGTCGAATTCGGAATGTGCAAGATTTGGCACACCACCATTGAGTAACCCCTACCTGCACGATAGCGGCATTGTCATAGGAAGATTCCTGTGGTACGGTAGGTAAAATTTCACGCCTTCGTAAATACTTTTCAGGGCTCTTCGACGTTGTGGTTTGCGCGAACGCGTGTGCAGGAGTAGCGCCACTATGAAGGAAACAATGGATTCGTCTCCGGCCCAGCAGTCGGGGGACGAAGAAAATTTCGCCAACCGGAAGCTGATCCGTCCGGCGCTGCCGCGCCCGGACCATAATCAGGGCAACCACAACTCCAACCATAACCCCAACCACCTACAGGTGGCGGAGCGCCGGGACCGTCACGACCGCCCGGAACGTGGCGCGGATCGCGGGCAGGATCGCGGATATGACCGTGGGGACCGTTCTATGAGTGCGGGGGGTGGGCGAAAGGCAGCGCCTCCGGAGCAGACCAACGCCGAGAATTTCTATTATCAGAAACAGATGCAGTCAAAGACGCCGATGGTCATTGTGCTGCAGGACGGCGAGGAGGTGCACGGCTTCATCGAGTGGTACGACAAGACCTGCATCAAGGTGATCCGCGAAAACGGCGCGCCCAACCTGATGATTTACAAGCCCGCCATCAAGTACATGTTCAAGGAAGACGAGAACGGACGGTAGTTGCGATTTAGTAATTTGGTAATTGAGTAATTGGGTAATTTAAGAACCTCCGGCTCCGCACTGCGAAAAATTACCAAATTACTCAATTACCAAATTACCCAATTCTTTCTTTCCCGGCTCCAGCCCATTTACGTTACAGATGCTCCCGTTGACAATCTCCCTTATCTCCCATAGCATCAATCACTTGAGGGATCGTCCAGATACCGCACGCGGGGGCCGTTCGTGATTAAGCTCGACATTATCAACGAAGTAGTGGCCAGAACCGGCATCACCAAGACCAAGGCCGAGCTAGCGGTGGAAACCGTCTTTGAAAGCATGAAGAAGGCGCTGGCCCACGGCAATCGCATTGAGCTGCGCGGATTTGGCGTGTTTAACGTGCGTCCGCGCAAGACCGGAATCGGGCGCAACCCGCGAACCGGCGCCGAGGTATCGATCCCTCCCGGCAAGGCAGTGCGCTTCAAGCCTGGCAAAGAACTGCAGTCGATTGATTGAAGAGCAGCTTCTGGCTCGTCACTGCTGACTTTCAGCACCGCATAAAGACATACGGACTAAGAGTGCGCCGTCACGCTGCCCTGGCATCAGCTCACTGCGGGGCGCAGTTTCGACGGCTTAGTCGTGATGGTAAGAGACGCATTTTCCAGCTCATGGGAAGTCGCCTCGATTGTCAGAGAGCCTGGATTCTTCGAAGCCTGCAAAATCACCTGGGCCAAACCGCTGAACAAGCTTCTCTCGTTTCCTTTGTCGGACTCCAGGCAATTCGGGTCGCCGTTGCCAAGACCTATCAGCGCGCCTTCGCCTGACACTTTAAAGCTGATCTTGTTATCCGCGGTAGGAACGAAACGCCCGTTGCTGTCGATGGTTTCCACGCGCACGATCGCCACATCTTCTCCATCGGCGGCGAGCTCGGCGCGGTCGGCGGTGACGCGAATCTTCGCTGGCGATCCGGTGGTTTCGTTCTTCACGACGAGCGCAACCTTGGAGCCCTTGGTGCCGCGCGCTTCGAGGTAGCCGGGAGCGTACTTAACCTTCCACTCCAGGTGATGGAGCCGCTCGACTTTTTTGGAGCCGAGGCTCTGGCCGTTGCACAACAGTTCGACGCTTTCCAGGTTGGAATGCGCCCAGACGGAAATCTCCTCGCCCTCTTTGCCCGCCCAATTCCAGTGGGGGAAAAGATGCAGCACCGGTTCCGCGCCCCACCATGCTTTGTAATAGAAAAAGTTATCCTTGGGGAAACCGCAAGTGTCGACGATGCCGAATTGTGAGTTGATGCTGGGCCATGAGTAAGGTGTGGGCTCGCCGCGATAATCGAAACCGGTCCAGGCAAAGCCGCCCGAAAGCCACGGACGGGCGGCATAGTAGGGCCACCACTCCTCGGCGAGTTGGGCCCACTCCGGGTGATTCGCGTCATAGGCACTTTCCCAATTGCGCAGCTTGTCAGTGCTATAGACGCCTCGCGTGGCGACGGTGCTGGCGGTCTCGGTCCCGATAAGAGGCTGGCGGGGATGATCGGCATGGTATTTCTCCGCAAGCGAGGTTTCGTAATTGAAGCCCATCACATCGAGCACAGACGCGAGCGGCTTGTCATACGAGCCGTTCACCGCCGCGGTGCACAGGCGAGTCGGATCCAGCTCATGCGCGCGTTCCTGCATGGTTCGAACAATCTGCGGTCCGATGTCATTGGCTTGCAGCACATCCTCCTCATTGCCCATGGACCAAAGGAAAACCGCGGGGTTATTGCGATAGCGCTTGATCATTTTCTCAAGCTGCGCCAAGCCTTCATCATTCGACGACATCAGGCGCGTCTCGCAGAGCATCAAGAGTCCTGCGCGCGCACAAGCTTCCACCCACTCAGGAGTGGGCATGTTGTGCGACGTGCGCACGGCGTTGCAGCCCATTGCTTTCAGCACGCCGGCGCGGAAAACCTGCAACCGATCAGGCAAGGCAGCGCCAACGCCAGCGTGATCCTGATGGTTACAGGTGCCTTGGATCGGCGTGATCTTGCCGTTCAAAGCGAACCCCCGATTCGCATCGAAAGCCAGCGTGCGCACGCCGAACATGACCTGGTCCCGGTCACGGATGCGGCCGCCGGTCTCCACAGAAGCGACGGCGTAATAGAGATTCAAATCATCCGGAGACCACATCGCCGGATGTTCGAGCTTCGCGACCGCGCTAAAGCTCTGTTTGCTGTCCGCAGCAACTTCCGCGGCTGGCGATTCGGCGGTGGACACCGTTTTCCCTGAGCCATCCAGAATTAGCCAACGCACACGGCAGGTTTCCGCGGCGTTCCCGGCGTTTTCGACGACGGTGCTGAGCTTCAGAGTAGCGATGCTTCCTTGCACGTCGGTGCGCACCACCGTATCCCATTGGCCGAGGTGCAAGGGACCGGTCTTGGTGAGCCATACGTGGCGATAGATGCCAGCGCCTTCGTAGAACCAGCCGTCGCCCAAGGACGCATCCATGCGAACCGTGAGGCAGTTCCTTTCTCCATAGAAAAGAAAATCGCTTAGGTCAAAGCGGAACGGGACGTAGCCGTTGTCATTGCGGCCGATAAAGTTTCCATTGCAAAAAACCAGCGCGCTGCGAAACGCGCCATCGAAATCGAGGAATATGCGGCGCCCTTGGTCGCTCTTGGGCACGTCGAAGACGCGGCGATACCAACCTACGCTAGTCTCGGGATAGCTTCGGCCGAGCGGCTTGAATCCATGATCCTCCAGCGCGGGGTCGTGGACAAAAGGCAGCTCAACCGCCCAATCGTGCGGAAGGTTCAGAGGCCGCCAACTCGCGTCATTGTACTTTGCCAGGGCGAAGTCAAACGCGCCGGTCTTGGCAAAATCTCCCTGCGAGGAACCTAAACCGAGATCGCGAGCGGGGTCGCAGCCGTGGCCCTGGAAGAAACGCCAGTTGAAGTCGAAGAGGAGTTGCTCGCGCGGAGCAAGATCGATCGCTGGCGTGGCATGAATCGAGTATCTATTCTCTGCGTGCTCGGCGGCGCGGAGCAGACTCACGGCGGCTGCGAAACGAGGGTTGAGCAGGAACTTGCCGGCAGAAAGCAGCAGGCCTGAACGAAGAATATCGCGACGATTGAACTCGGACATTGAAACCATCTCCCGTAATCTATTCTTAAGATAGTCGGCGCATCAGTCAGCTCCGAAAAACGAATGGATTCAGCTTGGCTGCCAGACTGTGCAGCCCATTATGTCACTCGCCAGAATCTTACAAACGCGCTCCGCCTCAATTCCCGCCAGTCGTAGTAGCATCTAAGGGAAGGCCTCAATGGAATCGTGGGGCCCAAGAATCGCATGTCGGAATCCAGCCTGCCTCTAGCCTCCTCCACCACCGAGCTTTACCGGCCGGTGCCGGTGTATGCGGCACGCCAGCCGCGGCAGCGTTACTGGTTGCACGCGTTGTTGCTGCTGCTGACTTGCTTCACCACGCTGGTGGTGGGGGCTCGCATGCAGTACAACTTTGTGCACAGCCAGTCCGTGTTTCTGCTCGACGACAGCGCGGCTTCGTTCTTCCCGGTGACTTGGGCATTCTCACATCCGTCGCGGCTGTTGCTGGGGATTCCGTTTGCGGGCACGCTGATGCTGATTCTGCTGGCTCACGAGATGGGACACTATCTCTGTTGCAAATACTACGGCGTGTGGGCCACTCTGCCATTTTTTATTCCTGCGCCGACTTTGATCGGAACTCTGGGGGCGTTCATTCGAATCCGGTCTCCAATCCGATCTCGCCGGGCATTGTTTGACATCGGAATCGCCGGGCCGATTGCAGGATTCGTAGTCGCGGTGGGAGTGCTTGTGGTTTCACTGGGATTATCCAAACCCATACCCTCCGGAGCGCCGCCCGCTGATCTGGAAGTTGGATTTCCTTTGATCTTCCAGTTGATGCATCGGCTATTGGCCGCTGGGGGCCCGGGTTACGGCACGGCCATGTTGCCGTTGAATCGAGTGCTGCTGCATCCCACCGCAATTGCGGCTTGGGTTGGGATGTTCGCTACCGCGCTGAACCTGTTGCCGGGAGGCCAGCTCGACGGCGGCCACATTGTCTTCTCGATCGCTCCGCGAGCGCATCGGTGGATCTCCTGGCTCACTACGATCGTCCTGCTGTTCATGGCCTACTATCTCTGCTACATCTGGCTCATGTGGGCCGTGCTGTTGCGCCTGAGCAGCTTGCGTCATCCCCAGGTTGCCGAGTGGCCGAAGGTTGCAGGCGGCCGCACAGTGTTGGCGGGATTCGCCGTTCTCATGCTGGTGCTCACTCTGACGCCGGCGCCTTTCCTGCATTTCTCGGTGCGGGAAGTCCTGCCTGAGATCCTGCATCAGTTCAAACATTAGCGCGATCACCGAAACGACGATCATCGATTGCCGTCTGACCGCTCTCGCCTCCGCCTCGTTTTTCTCGTATACTCCCGTATTCAATCGTTTTAGTTGGCGATTGAGAGGAGGTCCCCCTTGAAAAAGCTGGGCGCCGTTCTTGCCTGTCTGGCTGGATGTTTCGCCTTCGCGTTTCCTGCCGCAAGTCAAACCATCACCGTTGACACCTCGCATCCCACAAACCATTTCGTTCCTAAGGAAACTTTGGGGGCAGGCGTAGATCGCATCGGGGTGGAAGCCATCGACAAAGATCTGCTGCAGCCGACGCTGGAGAAGACGCTCGCCTCGGGCTGGCAGCCGGTCACCTATCGTCAGAACACGGAACTCGCGATCGAGGCGTGGCATTGGAATCCGCAAGGGACCTGGAGTGACGGCAGCGACGGGACCGGTGCCAGCGGCAAAGGATATTTCACCGGTTCCGCAACTCCAACGGAAATGCTTCGCTATTCTTACGGGTATTCGCTGCCGCGCCGCGGCACCACACGCAATGACGGCACCGATAACGTAGGCTTCTCGCGGCTGACCGATGGCGATCTGAATACTTTCTGGAAGAGCAATCCTTATCTCACGCAGCACTTCACTGGGGAAAGCGATGCGCTGCATCCGCAGTGGGTGGTGCTCGACCTGGCGCAGGTGCAGCAGGTCAACAGCATTCGCATCGCCTGGGGAGAGCCTTTCGCCAAGCGCTACGTAGTGCAGTACTGGACGGGCGACGACCCCATCAGGGCGCCGACACGCGGCGTCTGGGAAACATTTCCTCAAGGCACGGTTACGGATGGAAAAGGCCATGTTGAGACAGTTCGCTTGACCGGCAGTCCCGCCGCGGTGCGATTTGTGCGGATATGGATGACTGAATCGTCGAACACGTGCGACGCCGGCGTCGCCACTCCGCAATCGGCCGATCCGCGGAATTGCGTGGGTTACGCCATCCGAGAACTCTACCTTGGCACCAGCACAGAGGACGGCGACTTTCACGACATCCTGCGGCACACGCCGGATCAGGAGCAGACCGCGACATATTGCTCGTCGGTCGATCCCTGGCATCAGCCGTCAGATCTGGGTTCGACCAAGCAGGCGCAAATGGGATTCGATCTGTTCTTCACTAGTGGCGTCACGCGCGGGCTCCCGGCGATGGTTCCGGTTGCGATGCTGTATGACACTCCCGACAACGCTGCGGCGGAGATTGCGTATCTGAAGAAACGAGGTTATCCCGTCTCTTTCGTTGAGATGGGCGAGGAAGCCGATGGCCAATACATGCTGCCGGAAGACTACGCTGCGCTCTACCTGCAGTGGGCGACGGCGATTCATAATGTGGATCCCGGGCTGAAGCTGGGCGGGCCGTCGTTTCAGGGTGTGAACAAAGACATCGAAGTCTGGCCGGATGCGAAAGGAAGAGTTTCGTGGACGGGACGATTCGTCGATTATCTGAAGCAGCATGGCCGCATGAATGGTCTGGCATTTTTTTCCTTCGAGCATTATCCCTATGATCCGTGCAAAACGCCTTGGGGCGTGCTCTATGACGAGCCGGAGTTGGTGAGTCACATCGTGCAGGTGTGGCATGAGGATGGCGTTCCCGCGGACATGCCGATGTTTATCACCGAGGGAAATCTTTCGTCGAGCTCCAGCGAAACTTATCAGGACATTTTCGCTGGCATTTGGCTGGCGGATTACATCGGCTCGTTCTTGAACTCCGGTGGAAAAGGCGTTTACTACTTCCACTATCTCCCGCTGCAAATGGAACCCGGCTGCAATGGCTCGCCGGGCACATTCGGAATGTTCACCATCGATGCCGATTATCAAATTCAGCAACCGCTAGCGCAGTACTTTGTGGCGCAGTTGATCAATCTGGAGTGGGTGCAGCCCGGCGGCAGCGAGCATCAGGTATTTGCCGCAAGGGGCGATACCCAGGACGGTGCTGGCCACGAATTGGTGACGGCTTACGCGGTGAAGCGTCCGGACGGAACATGGGCGGTGATGGCGGTGAATCGCGACCAGCAGAATGCCCACCGGGTTCGCATTGCGTTCGATGGACCGGCGAACAAAGAGAACAGCTTCGCCGGTTCGGTGGAAGTTTTAACTTTCGGCAGCGCACAATATCAATGGCATCCGTCGCAGACGCGCTTCATGGCTCATGCCGAATCTGTAGCTGGACATACCATTGTGCCCACCAGCAAAGGCTGGGCGGATCCCGACGGGCCGATTGTTCATGCCAAACTGACTGCGGGGAAGGACACGCTGTACGATCTGCCGGCTGCGTCAGTGGTGGTGATTCGGGGAAACATCACCCGGAAGGTGGAGGAGTAGAGTTCGGACTGGATTGGACTCAGAGGTACAGAGGACGAGCTAACTGCCCAGCCTCACATCAGCCATATCGCATCCATATCCACAATCACCTGCGTGCGTGGGATTTTCTGCCGGGTGGCGTAGGTCAACATGGCGCGTAGCGTCGAGTTCAGTTTTTCGCGGCTCGGCGACTTCAGCACAAAGTGATAACGATAATCGCGCTTGAGCCGCAGGATGGGCGCGGCCGCCGGCCCGAGCACGCGCACGCCTTCATGCCGGTTTTGCTCAAACCACTTTCCCAATGTGCCCGACCACTGCAAGGCTTCATCAAGTTTGTCGCTGCGGATGAGCACGTTGGCCAGCGCAGAATACGGTGGATAATGCATCCAACTGCGGAAGCGAAGTTCTTTATCGTAAAATCCGGCGAAGTCGTGGCGGGCGGCGTACTGGACCGCGTAGTGATCTTGAAAATAAGTTTGCAGAACAACTTTGCCGGGAGATTGCCCGCGCCCAGCGCGTCCCGCAACTTGTGTCAGCAACTGGAAGGTGCGCTCGGCGGCTCGGAAGTCGGGCAGTCCCAGCGCGCTGTCGGCGCCGACCACGCCAACCAACGTCACGCCGTGAATGTCGTGGCCCTTGGCGATCATCTGCGTCCCCACCAGCAAATCGAGTTCGCCCTCGCTCAGTGCGTTCAGAGTACGCTCGAAATCCTCGTGTCCGCGGACCGTGTCGCGGTCCAGGCGAGCGATGCGCGCTTGCGGAAACATTCCGTGCAGCAATTCTTCCAGCTTTTCCGAGCCAGTGCCGAGGAAATAAACATACTCACTCCCGCAATGGACGCAGCCTTTGGGCACGGGTGCGGTATAGCCACAGTAGTGGCAAATCATTTTGTGCTCGCGCTTGTGGTGAGTGAGCGCGATGGCGCAGTTCTGGCATTCGAGAGTCTTGCCGCAGGTGCGGCAAAGCACCACCGGAGAATATCCGCGGCGATTGAGCAGCACCATGACCTGCTCTTTGCGATCGAAGCGCTCTTTGATCTCCGCGGCGAGTTTGCGTGAGATGACCTGCTCGTGGCCGGTTTCCTGGAATTCCTGCCGCATGTCGATGATCTCGACTTCGGGCAGAGGACGCTGCTCCACGCGGTCGGGCAACTCGACCAGCGCGTATTTATTCTTCTTCGCGTTGAAATATGATTCCAGCGAGGGCGTCGCCGAGCCCAAGACCACGGTGGCATTCGCCATCTTGGCACGAACAACCGCAATGTCGCGGGCGTGATAACGCGGAGTTTCCTCCTGCTTGTAGGAGGAATCGTGTTCTTCGTCGACGATGATTAAGGCGAGGTCGGCAACCGGCGCAAATACGGCGGAACGCGTGCCAACCACCATGCGGGCATCGCCGCTCTTGATGCGGTGCCATTGCTGCGCGCGCTCTTTATCTGAAAGTGCAGAATGCAGGATGGCAACTTCCTCGCCGAAAATCTGGTGCAGATCGGCGGCCACGGCAGGCGTGAGACCAATCTCTGGAACGAGAAGAATAGCGGAGCGCCCTGCCTCGAGCACTGCTCGCATGCCAGCCAGGTAGACAGCGGTTTTGCCTGAGCCCGTCACTCCATGAAGGAGGATGCCGGAAAACTTCCGGACGTCGACCGTTTCGCGCAGCCGGTTCAGTGCGGCTTGCTGCGCCGAGTTGAGATCGAATGCAAAGGGCGAGGACCGCGGCTTGCTGTGCGAGACAGCAAAACCCGCGGGTTCTTCGATGATCTCGACAAGTCCGCGCTTGACCAGCGTACCGAGAGTGGTACGTGGGACATCGAGCGCGTTCAGGGTTTCCACGGGAACCCGGCCTCCAGCTGCGGCGAGCGTCTCGACCAGCCTCCGCTGATTCTCGTTCAGCTTGCCTTCCGCCGATTTGAGCGACGCGATCTTGATCGTCCGAGTGGCGTCTCGAACGGCGGAGACATCCTCACGAACCAGCCACTTTTTTCGCGCCATTCCGTTCAAGATCAATTTGGAAGCGCGTGTGGCGGAACGCAGAGCTTCCTCGCGGACTTGCATGGCCTCTCCGGGCGCAGGCTCTTGCGCAGCCAGATAATCCAGCACTCGGAATTCGGCGGCCTGCTCTTCCGGAGTGCGGCGCGAACGCGCGGACGATCCTGACATTCCGGCCAGATGCAGCGCCAACTGGCCTTCCGCCGTGATGCGGTAAGCGACCGCGCGCTTGAACTCCGCGTTCAGCGGCAGCATGGTGCGGAAAACTTCGCCAAGCGGCGCGAGATAGTAATCAGCAATCCACCGTCCGAGGCGCAGCAGTTGGTCGTCGAGTACCGGCGAAACGTCCAGTACGCTCTGGATAATTTTCGTCGCAACCGATGGCTTGCGGTCGTGCAGTTCAACCACAATGCCGGTCAACCGTTGTTGACGGAAAGGCACGAGCACGCGGCCACCGACCACGGGAGCAGCCTCGGCCGGGACACGGTAGGTGAAGACCATGTCGAGCGGCACGGGCAGAGCAACGTCGCAGTACTCAAGCATTGGTTGGAAGGATAACCTAGCGCAGATGTGTGATCACACACTGTCATCCCGAGCGGAGCGAGGGATCCTGGTGTTTGCCAAAAGCAGCAGCACTCATGGCTCGGCCAAGAACCAAGATCCCTCGCACTGCTCGGGACGACAGTGCCTTTACTTGTCTACTCGACCGCCTTCTTCGGAGGCTCAATCCCCAGGTACTTCATCACCATCTGGAGATCTTTCCACGCTTCGCCCTTCTGGCGCGGATCGCGCAGGAGAAATGCGGGATGGTACGTGACGGCCAGCCGCGCGCCCGGCCATGAAGGATCGCTGCTGCGAGCACCCGCGGGTTTGAAATCGTAGAAGCGGCCACGCAATTCCGACATGGGTGCATTGATGGCGAGTAAGTTTTTCGCCGACACCGCGCCCAGCGCGACCACAACCTTGGGCTTGATCACCGCGATCTGCCGCATGAGAAATGGTGAGCAGGTCTCGCATTCGTCGCGTTCCGGCGTGCGATTGCCCGGCGGACGGCACTTGACCACGTTCGCGATGTACACGTCTTCGCGCCGCAGGCCCATCGCCTTGATCATGTTATTGAGCAACTGCCCGGCGCGGCCAACGAACGGTTCGCCCTGCGCATCTTCATCCGCGCCAGGACCTTCGCCCACAAACATGAGTTCAGCGCGAGGATTGCCCACACCGAAGACAATCTGCTTGCGCCCCTGCTTGTGAAGTTTGCAGCGGGTACAGTCACCGAGGTCTTCGCGAATCAACTTGAGCGCGGCAACAGGATCGGCCACTCCATACTCCGGCTTCGGCGTCACGATTTCGAAAATGTTGTCCTCGGCCTTGGTTGGGACGACGGCGGATTTTCTTGCGGCCATTTCCTCTCGCAATTCTGACTGGATTGTCGATGACGACGTTAAGGACAAAGATGCTGGGACGGTTTCGGCGGCGAGCACCGCGCCTTCCATGGATTGCGCAGCCCGCGACTCCCGCCGGTAGAAATCGTAAATGCCCAGCTCATGGTAGTAGCGGACGCGTTCGGCGAGAGCGCGCCGCAATTCCGGGTCAAGAGTTGGGGGCATTGGCTTCTCGATTGTAATGCAGGAGGTGTAATGCAGGAGGGAGAAATGCGCCTTCAGGCTTTCACCGGCGACTTGCGCCGCCGGCGAATCTGGACGACCTGGTCGAGTACGCGCTGCGCCACTTCCCACTTCGTGGTCTCGGGGACTTCGACAACTTCCTCATTTGTGATGATGGTCACTTCATTGCGATCGGAATCAAAGCCGATACCTTCGCGGGAAACGTCGTTGACCACGATGGCATCAAGATGTTTAGCCGCGAGTTTCTGACGGGCATTTTCGAGGACGTTCTCAGTTTCCGCGGCGAAGCCGACAACAATCTGCGACTGCTTGCGCAGAGAAATCTCCTTGAGAATGTCCGCCGTCGGTTCAAGTTCGAGGGTGATCGGTCCTTTTCTTTTGATCTTCTGCGAGGAAGCTGCCTTCGCCCGGTAATCGGAAACAGCGGCCGTCTTGATCACGATGCTGGCCTGAGGCAACAGATCGAGCACGGCATCGCGCATCTGCTCGGCCGATTCCACGCGCGTGATCTCGGCTGCTCCTGGCGGGGTGAGCGCCGTAGGACCGCTGACCAGAAGCACGCGAGCGCCACGGCGCAAGGCAACTTCGGCTATGGCATACCCCATGCGTCCGCTGGATCGGTTAGTCAGGTAGCGAGCAGGGTCGATCTTTTCGCGCGTGGGTCCGGCAGTAATCAGAATGGTTTCGCCAGCGAGATCCTGTGATGCGCCCAGCGCTTCGAGAACGGCAGCGACGATGGCATCATTCTCGGCCAATCGCCCAGGTCCGGTCATGCCGCACGCAAGATATCCTGAACCCGGTTCAACTATCTTCACTCCGCGCTGGCGGAGAGTGTCCAGATTCGCCTGGGTCGCGGGATGATTCCACATGTTGACGTTCATCGCCGGCGCGACCACAACAGGAGCGGTCGTAGCGAGGTAAAGCGTGGTGAGGAAGTCGCTGGCAATGCCTTGCGCGAAGTGTGCCAGAACGTCGGCCGTGGCAGGAGCGACTAGCAGAGCGTCAATCGACTGCGCCACGGCGATGTGTTCGATGGCGGAATCGATGTTAGGCGCGTGCTCTTCGCCGGGCGCGAACATTCCGGTAATTACTTTTTCGCCCGAGAGCGCTGCGAACGTAAGAGGACGAACGAACTCCTGAGCCGCTCGCGTCATGACGACTTGCACGCGAATGCCGCGATCTTGCAGCAGGCGCACAATCTCGGCCGCCTTGTAAGCCGCTATGCCGCCCGTCACTCCCAGAGCAACCTTCATAGTGATCGAAACAGGTTATCGAAACATGGTTATCGAAAACATGTCTACCGAAACATGATTATTACAAAATGATCATCGATGGCGCGCCCTTAGGCGTCTCCGAAAGCCTTGTCCAGCACTTCGGCCGCCTGCTCCGCAGGGCTGCGCGTTTCGGGGATCTCCCATTTCACCTTGCCCGCGCGGATTTCGTCCTGCGCGATGCGGCAAGGCTTGCGGGAGTTGGTTTGAACCACCGGCGGGGCTCCGGATTGCAGTTGGCGGGCTCGCCGGGCGGCGACCAGAATGTAGCGATAGTTGCTGTCGAAGCCTTCGATCAATTTCATATATTCTCTCCCCCTGGTACCGGGATGTAAGATTTTAACTGCCGAAATTGGTGCGCTTCGTTCTTTCGTCTGCGACGCCAAAAGCTTGCACTACCATTTTCCCACGAAACTCAACGTTGCGGGGGCTTCCGGCCCTCCATAATGGTTACGGACGACTACCCGGAAGACTCGCCCCCTCCGGCGTCGCCGGCCGGCTTAAACGAGTCCAGAATCCGCTTCACGCGGTCGCGAATATTGGCCAGTCGGCAGCAATCTCCCAGCGCTACGGTCTTTGCTTCCTCGTCAGATAGCGCCCGCCCGGCGCGCAGCAACCGCTCGCCCCGTACGACCGCGCGCAACAGCCTGATTGAATCCTCCAGTTGATCGTTTATAAGAATGTAGTTGTAGCGGTGGTAATTCTCAATTTCACGAGTCGCCGCATCCAGGCGCCGGGCGATCACTTCGTCGCTGTCTTCGCTGCGCTTGCGCAACCGTTCTTCCAGTGTCTTTCGATCCGGCGGGAGAATGAAGATGCTGGTGGCGTCGGAGAGTTTTTGTTGAATCTGCGCCGCTCCCTGCACGTCGATATCGAGCAACAGGTCGCGGCCATTTTGTTCCGCCTCGCGCAGGAAGCGGCGCGCCGTTCCGTAGTAGTTGCCGAATACCTCGGCGTGCTCCAGGAACTCGCCCTCGCGAATCATCTTCTCGAATTCGGGGCGGGAGACAAAATAGTACTGCCTCCCATCTTTCTCGCTGCCACGAGGAGCACGCGTGGTGTAGGAAATGGAAAACTCCAGATCGCTCACCTTCTTCAGCAGCTCATTGACCAGCGTCGATTTACCTGAACCGGACGGCGCCGAGATGATATAGACGAGTGGCTTGGCAGGAGAACTCATTCCAGGTTCTGCACTTGCTCGCGGGATTTTTCGATCTCTGCCTTCATGGCGAGTCCGGCCTCGGTGATTTTCAGGGCCTCACCGGGCAGGCCGGAGGTCTTCGAAAGCAGCGTGTTGGCCTCCCGATTCATTTCCTGCAACAGAAAGTCCAGCTTCTTCCCCACTTCTCCATTTTCGTCGAGCAGGCCGAGGAAATGCTGGACGTGGTTTTCCAGGCGGACGATTTCCTCTTGAATGTCGCTGCGATCGACCAGAAGCGCGGCCTCCTGCAGCACCCGCTCTTTGTCGGCACTCGAGCCCAGCAGTTCCTGAATGCGTGATTGGAAGCGTTCTACATAGCTCTGCAACACAGTGCGCCGGTGAAGCTGCACGGTGTTAACGGCCTCGCTCAAATGAGCCATGCGCTGGCGGAGTTCCCGCTCGATGCCGCGGCCTTCCTGCTCCCGCATCTGATTCAGCCGGCCGAGCACTTCGCCCACCGTCGCCATCACCGCGGATTCAAGCGCTCCATCCTCAGGATTGCTACCGGAATCGAGTGCACCAGGAATGCGCAGGATGGCGTTCAGATCGGGTTCGGAGGGCACACCGAACTCACCGGCAGCGGCCCGAAAAGCCGCAATGTAAGCGCTCACCAGCGGACGATTCAGAGCAAAATTGTCGCTGCTCCCGCGCTCCAGGCTGAGCGTGACCTCGACGTGTCCGCGGGCAATCTTTTCTTTGAGCAGGCGGCGCAGTTGCATTTCAATCGAGTCGGAACCCGAGGGCAGACGAAAATGCAGATCGAGAAAGCGGTGGTTCACCGATTTCAACGAGAGTGAGAAGGCAAGGTGGCCGTTGCCCTGTACCGGAGATAACGTAGAAGACGGCACGGAGGCCGAGTCGGCTGGCGGCGCGCCGGCACTTCCTTCAGCATGGCTTATGAGTTCGCCTTTAACCTGCGCAAAACCCGTCATGGAGCGTAGGGGCATGTGATTTTCCAAGTTTCCGATTGACCAATCTCAGCTAGGTTGAGCCGGTTCCAGTTTCTGCTCGAAGTCCGCAAACTGCACCTCGTATAAACGCCGGTACGTGCCCAACTTTGTCATCAGGTCCTCGTGAGCGCCGATGTCCGTGATGGCGCCATTTTCGATCACCACGATGCGGTCGGCGCGGCGCACCGTCGAAAGCCGGTGCGCAATCACGAACACCGTGCGGCCGCTCATCAGATTGTGTAACGCGGATTGCACCAGGGCCTCCGATTCGCTGTCGAGCGCCGACGTCGCCTCGTCCAAAATCAGGATCGGCGCGTTCTTCAAAATTGCGCGGGCAATGGCGATGCGCTGTCTTTCTCCGCCGGAAAGCCGCACGCCGCGCTCTCCGATCACCTCATCGTACCCCCCCGGCAGGGCCTGAATGAAGTCATGCGCCAAGGCGGCCCGAGCCGCGGCTTCAACATCTTTCAGAGCCACGTTGGGCTGGCCATAAGCAATATTGTTGCGAACCGTGTCATTAAACAAGACGGTCTCCTGCGTGACAATGCCGACTTGCTCCCGCAACGAAGCCAGCGTCACATCGCGCACATCGTAGCCGTCGATCAGCAGGCGACCCTCCGTGGCATCAAAGAAGCGCGGAATCAGGTGAACCAGCGTGCTCTTGCCCGAGCCGCTGGATCCGACGATCGCCACGACTTCTCCACGGCGAACTTCAAGGCCGATATTGTGCAGCACCCGCGCGTCTTCGCCTTCGCTGCCATAAGTAAAGCTGACGTGATCGAATTGCACGGTCTTCGCGAACGCTGGCAAGCGCTTGGCGTTCGGCTTTTCGCGGACCTCATCTTCGATGTCCATGAACTTGAAGATTTCACTCGATGCGCCCAGCGCCTGTTGGAAGTTGTTATTGAACTGGGCAAACTTGCGCACCGGGTTGTAGAGGCTGAACACGGCCGTGATGAAAGCCACGAAAATTGAAGGGGTCATCTCGCCATGTTTGACCTGTTCGCGGCCCAGTAGGAGCAGAAGGGCAATTCCGGCGACGCCGAAAACATCCATCAGCGGTGAACTGATGGCGGTTGCAGCCACTGACCGCAAGTTCGCGCGGAACAGGCGGCGCGCCGCTCCGCGAAAGCGGGAGATCTCCCATTTCTCGCTATTGAAAGCCTTCACGATGCGGTTGCCGGTAATCGTTTCGTGCAGAATGTTCTGAATCTCGGCGAGCTTGTCCTGTCCCTGCCGGGTCGTGCTCCGTACCCGCGAGCCGATCTTGCGCGAGGAATAAACGATCACCGGAACGAACAGCAACAGCGCCCACGAGAGCCTTCCTCCGAGGATCACCACCACGGCGGCGATCGAGAGAAAGGTAAAAAACTGCTGCAGGAATTCCGCCAGCACCGTGGACATGGCGTACTGCACCCGCTCGATGTCATTGACGATGGTAGAAAGCAACGTACCGGTTGTGTGTTTGGAGAAAAATGCCGCCGAGCGCCGCAGGATTGCGTTGTAAAGATCATCCCGCAGGTCGGTGATCATGCCGAAGCCGGCGTGGTTCACCAGATACGTACCCGTGTAGTCAAAAATTCCTTTGAGGACGGTGGAACCAACCAGAGCAACCGCAACCATGGTCCACGCATTCGTAAGACGGGAAGGCACCAACTGCTGCAGATAGACCGCGTGGTGCGTAATCGGAATGACGAAAAGTTGTATGTCTTTCGATCCGGTGGCCGGATTCAACACGCGGTCAAAGATGGGACGAATCAGTAGAAACTTGAACGCGTCGAGCGCTCCTACGAACGCCATGAGCACGACGGAACACAGAATCTGCCACCAATAGGGAAGCGCGTAACGAGCCAGGCGCATCAGTTGCCGCATAGAACTCCACGCGGGCCGCAGTGGCTTACGGACGATGGCATAGACATGCTGTGCAAGGGCTTATTCTACTGCGGTCGCTGGTCGTTTGTCGTCGTTTGCCCCGTGCCAGCGTGATCGGATCCCATGCGGCGAACGACTAAGGACCAAGGACCAGCGACAGAATCTCCTCACTTCGGCATATCCCGATGCGCCACCTTCACCCGGTATCCGGCCTGGTGCAGCCGCTTGCCGACTTCCTCGGCAATCATCACCGAACGATGCTGGCCCCCCGTGCAGCCAAAACTGATGGTGAGATAGCTCTTGCCTTCGTGAACGTAGTGCGGCAGCAGATAAATCAGGAGATCGGAAATGCGTTGGATGAACTCCTTGGTCTGCGGAAAAGACCGAATGTACTTGGCTACGCGCGGATCGCGGCCCGTAAGCGGACGGAATTCCGGCACGAAGTGTGGATTGGGCAGGAAGCGAACGTCGAAAACCAGATCAGCCTCTTCCGGTACGCCGTGGCGGAAGCCGAAGCTCACGCACGAAACCAGGATGCTTTTTTCCGAAGACTGCTCCTGGAAACGCTCCGTGATGTGCGCTCGCAATTCGTGTACGTTGAATTTGGACGTGTCGATAACGATGTCGGCCAAGGCTCGGATGCTCGCCAGGTGACGGCGTTCGGCTTTAAGCGAGGCATTCACCGGCGCGTCCGTGCCCAGGGGATGCGGGCGGCGCGTCTCGCTGAAGCGCCGCAACAGCACCGCATCGGAGGCTTCCAGGAAGGCGACCTTCGTGGGAATCGTCCGCCGCACCGCCTTCAGAATGCCCGGCAGCTGCTCGAGCTTCGAACCTTCGCGCACATCCACCACCAGCGCAGTGCGGCGGATCTCGGCAGATTGCAACGCCATCTCCGCGAAACGCGGGATCAGTTCGACCGGCAGGTTATCAACACAGTAGTAGCCTAGATCTTCGAAAGCTTTAAGCACAGACGCCTTGCCCGAACCGCTCATCCCGGTGATGATGACCAGTTCCGGAGCATGCGGGGCGTCATGCGCCTTGACCTGTGTCGTTATCTTCCCCTTGCCTTTGCTCTTGCGCGTTGGCTTCTCGCGCTTCCGGGAACCCGACGATTTCCGAGGCGTCATGCACTGGATAGTAGCACCGAGTCGGGGTCTCTTCTCAACCCGTTTCCGATTTGTCTAAGCCCCGCACGGAAAGGTAAGCTGGTCGCCATGAAGAAGTTTCAGGAACTCAGCGAACGCGAAGTGCTGGCTCTGGCCATTTCCCTGGAAGAAGAAGACGAACGGGTGTACTCCGATTTTGCCGAAGGCTTGCGGGTGGACTATCCGGCATCTGCGGCCATGTTCGAAGGCATGCGCGAAGAAGAATCCGGGCACCGGCGGCGGTTGATCGAGCTCTACCGGCAGAAGTTTGGCGAACACATTCCCTTGATCCGGCGCCAGGACGTGCGTGGATTCGTGGAGCGTCCGGCACTGTGGCTGATCCGGCCCATGCGCATTGAAGCGGTGCGCAAGGAAGCCAGCACCATGGAAGTGGAGACGCGCCGGTTCTATGAAAGAGCCGGTGCGCTCACCCAGGACGCCAGCATCCGGCAACTGCTTGACGATCTCGCGAGCGAAGAGCGCTCGCACGAACATCGTGCCCAGGAACTGGATGCGGAAAAGCTTCCCGGCAACGTGAAGGCTGACGAAGAGCGCGCACAGCGCCGCCTCTTCGTATTGCAAATTGTGCAGCCTGGTTTGGCGGGGCTGATGGATGGTTCGGTGTCAACGCTGGCACCGGTCTTCGCGGCGGCATTTGCCACCACCAACAGTTGGGATGCGTTTCGGGTGGGCCTCGCGGCCTCGGCAGGAGCGGGCATCAGCATGGGATTCGCGGAGGCGCTGTCCGATGATGGCAGCCTGACCGGGCGCGGCCATCCCTGGGTGCGCGGTGTGATCTGCGGAGCGATGACTGCGCTCGGCGGCATTGGACACACGCTGCCGTTCTTGCTGCGCGACTTCCACAAGGCACTGTGGGCCGCGGGCGCGGTGGTGGTTGCCGAATTGGCCGCCATCACCTGGATTCGGCACCGCTATATGGATAGTCCGTGGGTTTCGGCCGCACTTCAGGTCGGGTTGGGCGGAGTGTTGGTGTTCATTACCGGCTGGCTGATTGGGAGCTCGTAGTCAGGGGTCAGCCCTTGGGCCCTAACAGGCTGCTGAAAAATTGATGTACACGGCTTATTTCCTGTCTCTCTCTGCTCTTCT
>Ga0302319_10002481_pt1 | contig 39749 bp, 22 predicted proteins | sample Bog_T0_2_FD_203319 | JGI IMG/M metagenome (GOLD analysis project Ga0302319, IMG submission 203319) | Peat permafrost microbial communities from Stordalen Mire near Abisko, Sweden - Bog_T0_2 | ecosystem: Environmental > Terrestrial > Soil > Wetlands > Peat | place: Sweden: Abisko, Stordalen Mire... | reverse complement strand
ATCGAATTCTCGAGCAGGTGCCAGCCGAGAGAATGCATATGTTCGAAGAGAAGGCCCGTATTGAAGCGATCGATCTTGCCACGCGACTGGGTATCTGCTGCGACCTCAATCTGAACCTTCTGCCGCGGAGCCTGGACACGTCGCCCACAGCGATTCTAAGTACCATCGAAGCCGCTCATCGGAACCATCTTCCCATAACCCGCATTGTGATCGAGGTGACTGAGGGAGAAGTCATTGTAGATACGGCTCATTTTGCCGAACTCATCAACGAGTACCGGGCCCTTGGGATGAAATTTGCCATTGATGATTTCGGCGCTGGATATTCAGGACTGAACCTGCTTGTCAATTTCCAGCCTGACCAGATCAAGCTCGATATGTTCCTTGTACGCGGCATTGATGGTCATGGCCCGCGTCAGGCTATCGTTCGCGCGATCGACCAGGTCTGCTTCGACCTTGGGATAGACGTGATTGCCGAGGGTGTCGAAACCATCGCGGAATATGAATGGCTTGCGGACCAAGGCGTGCGGCTGTTTCAGGGCTATCTGTTCGCAAAGCCAGGTTTCGAGTCATTTCCGCTGATCCACTACCCAGAGCGTTCCTGAACTCGCCCGCGCAGAAGCCGATGCACATGGTTTAAGGAACGCGCTCCCGGACGGTTTTCCCATGTTATCGTTTTCCGGTCGAGCGACGGGCAAGCCGGAAATAACCCTAAACTGGCGCGAACAATCAAAGCGCTCACGGAGCCGAACTACGCAGATTTCGGAGTTCCGGATGTATAGTCGGCTAACCGGCAGTTGCATTTCTGTAAATAGATACGGTGAACCCGCCCTACAATGGGCCGGCACACGAGTCTATACCAGCGCACCGGTACACCAAGATCGCTCAATGGTGATCGCAGCAGGCCGGATCGGAAACGGCAACACCGGAGGGCTCAGGAATGTGCAATTCACGGTCAGCAGCGCGAGTTGCGGTTCCGTTGGCGAGCAACCGCGATATTGCTCATCTGTGCGTCTCGTTTGTACTCTGATAGAGAGCGCCAAGAGCACCTGAGAAGACTGTAAAATCCCGTGCACTTGTAGCGTACTTGAGAACCGCGTATTGGCCGCTTCTTGCGTTTCTGGCTGGCCTTTAGAATCAATAAGTTGTTTGTTTTCAACACGGCCCTTTAATTCGACTCCCGCCGCCTCCACCATGAACAATTGGCAATAAAAGAGTTATTTACAGATGCGGCTATGATTGCCTCTAATGTCTGACAGGCTGCCTTCTCTATCGGAGGACTATCCCTTAGGATGGATATATACGTGGAAGGCAAGTCCAGTGAGTCGCCAGTTGAAGATGAGCAGACCTAACGGTGTAGTACCCGCGCCGAGAAAGGTCGCAATCTATCGTTCTCGTTTGCGGCAAAGCATTTCCTGGACCTGGGACAAGATTCGCCGCCTGGGGATTCGCTATTTCGTCTTCCTGATCTTCATGGAAGCGCTCTCTGAAATTCTAGGCAGGCAGAGCGGACTATCCCCGCTCCGTTCTCATCTCCTTATCGAAGCGCCTCTTCTGCTGGCGATTTATTGGGCGTTCAACTTCGCGCTCCGGCCGGGAAAGCTGCCGGCCTTCGTCGCCGCGCTGGCCTTCGTGGTGGCTTATATCGCCTGCGATGTTTTCTTCGTTGCGTACGGGAGCGTTCTGCGCATCATCGACCTGGAAAACCTGCCCGAGCTTCTTAATGTGCTGTCTTTCGCCAAGAAGGCGGGGTTGATTTTGGCTCTGGGCCTGCCGCTTGCTCTGCTGCTTGCTTTCGTCAACTATCGAAGATACTGGCGCGTGCTCACCGTAGCAGGGCTGGCGCTGGCGGGGGCCGCAACGGTGGAGTTCTTCCCGAAAGCGGTTCTCTCGGGACTTCAGTTCGCGCGTCTGGATGTGGCGACATATTCCGATGCGCAGAGCGTGAATGACAACGGCCGCCTGACCATGGTGCTGTATTTTGAGGCATCGCGGAGGGTCGCGATCAAGCAAACCGACGCTTACCGCAAGCGTGGCGAGTATGACCAGGAGGTTCGCGCCACCGCGGATTTCATCCGGAAGAATGGGAATCGCCACAACGTATATCTGGTCGTACTTGAGAGCTGGGTGGATCCGACGCTCTTTCGCGGGGTCACCTTTTCAAGGGATCCGCGAAACCCCGATTTCGCGCAGTTGGTCGGAGAGGAGCAGGGGTTTTCCATCTCACCGGTCTTCGGCGGCCAAACCGCCCAGGCGGAGTTCGAGGCGCTGTGTGGCGTGCCGGCTTTGCAGGCACTTTCCGAGATCGAGTTCGATGTTTTTACCGGTCATGCGGCGGGTTGCATGCCCGGCATCCTGCATCAAGCCGGTTACGAAACCTACGTCAGCAACGCTTATCAGCCGGACTACTTCAACAGCACCAAGGCCTATACGGGAATCGGGTTCGATAAACTTTACTATCCGATTGAATACTCGCGCGATCGCGAGACCTACCTGACGGTGAGCCACGCATCGGATGCCGAGACGTATTTGTTCGATGGGGATCTGTTCAATCAGAATCTCGGCTTTATCGCCCGAACGCTGCGGGAACATCCCGGGCAGCCGATTTTCAACTACGTGCTGACCATGTACGGCCATGAGCCCCACGATATTGACACCGAGCTGCGGCCGCTGGTTCTGTCGATGAAAGCGCCGCATGACGACCAGCAATTGCTGCGGGCCGCCAACCAGTATTGGTACCGCACTCAGGCGATTGCCGCCTATATTCGCGCCCTGATCAAGCTCGATCCCCAGAGCCTGATCATCCTGGTATCCGACCATGTGCCGCCGCTCAACGAGGGAATAAAGAGCTATAAGGATTTTCGTTACCTCGATAATATCGACGATAGTACGCACATGAACCGTATCGTGGTGGTGGAGGACGGCAAGGTGGTGCGGCACAAGACCATCCACCATTACAACGTTCCCTCGCTCATCTACGACTACCTGACCAACCAGAGATATTGCGCGCAAAACAATTGCGCTCTATCGAGCGCCGAGCGAGAGAACAAGTACAGGTTACTGATCTCGCGCGCGGTCAGTCCGATGTAGGATCGAATCTCCGTGTCAAATCATGGTTCCTCGCCCTGACAAAGGCCAGGAAGGGCACGTTCCGGGCTTTGAGCCTGAAACAAACGCGCCGAGGCCGCAACCGGGGACAACTGGTGATATAGTGCCTCTTAGCCGGAAAAGTATAATGGAGTTCCGGTTAAATGGGAGACTTGAGTGTTGACGCCTTTGGATCCAGATAAACTTCAAGCTGAGAAAGATGAGTTGAGCTGGCTGCTGACCTCCGGGGTACTGGGGAGATCCAGCAATCTGGCCCGAATGCTCATTTTTGTCTGCGAGAAGCATTTTCTGGGTTTGGATGACCAGGTTACGGAATACTCGATCGCGACTGAAGCGCTGGTCAGGCGCGACGATTTCGACCCGCAAACCGACACCATTGTCCGGGTAACCGCACATTCCCTTCGAAAGCGACTGCAAGAGATCTACCAGTCGGACGGAGTAAATCGTCCGGTCCATATTCATATCCCGCTGGGCAACTATATGCCGTCCTTCGTCCATAAAGGAGAGGACCATACACAGGCCCTGCAAAACGCTCCAGCGCCGGCCTCTTCAGGGCCGGAGCAGGTTCTTGCTCACGCCCATCCTGTAGCGGTTACGCCCCAGCCAAAGCGACTCTCTCGATGGCTTTTGGCTGCCGCATCCTTATTGGTGGTCATCCTGTTGTGCGGCTTGCTCGTTTTCGCGTACCGAAACGCAAAAAAGGCGGCCTCGACCACGCCCCAGGCCCCACCGGCGGCTCTTCCGCAACCCACGAACACCATCCGCGCCCTGCTAGGAACCGGCCGCAAGACGTATGTTGATCACTCTGGATTGACCTGGACGCCCAGCAAATACTGCTCCAGCGGCGACAGTGTCACAGTGGCTGCTCAGAAGATCGCCGGGACAGAGGATCCTTACCTCTACCTGGGCGGCATTCGTGGAATTGCCCACTGCATCTTCCCCGTCAATCCGGGCGTGTACGAGGTTCACCTCCACTTTGCGGAAACCACCGATCTACAAATGGCGACGCACCGCGCCGTCCTCTCCATGAATGCGGGGCCTGATATCAACTTCGATGTGGTCGACAATGCGGGTGGAGATGGCATTGCGACGTCCTACGTTCTGGCAGGTATCCATCCCGAGAACGATGGCGCCATCCATGTGGACTACACCAGCGAAATATCTTTGCTGAATGCGGTCGAGATTCTGCCCGCGGACTCCGATAAACTGCTGCCCGTTCGAATCACTGCGAGCCCATTTGCGATAAACGACTCTGCCAATCAAACATGGCTCTCCGATCGATACTTTCGCGGTGGTCGAAGAGGCCTGCTTCCCGATGCGGCAAAGACCACGAACCGCGGCATCTACAGTAACCATCGAATTGGGAGCTTTCGCTATGACATCCCCGTTGTTTCCCCTGGAAAGTATCGCGTCACGTTGTATTTCTCCGATCCATGGTTCGGCAAGCACAATTGGGGGAACGGAGGACCCGGCAGCCGGATATTCAATGTCTCCTGCAATGGGAAAATGATTTTGGAAAACTTCGATATTTTGGCGGAGGGCGGAACCAACCCCGTCACAAAAACCTTTGACAATATACAGGCTACTGCGCAAGGCAAGATTGAACTCTCCTTCATGCCGGTGGTCAACTACCCTCTGGTCAACGCAATCGAAATTCTTCCTGAGCCTTCGCGCTGAGAAGAGCCACTTTGATTATTAACATTAAATGCAGATGTTCCTGTATATCCGCTAACTCCTTTATTAACAAAACGATTGCCGGAACATTAACAACATTAACAGTCTAAATTAATTGTTTTAAATCGCCGCGTGCCCCTTTTCTTTCAATATGTTCTGGCCTACAGGAGAAATTCACATCCATCCTCCGTGTTGATTCACTTCGAATTCACAAGATTTCACTTTCAATTCACAAGACATATCAGGAAACGGGTTGCTAGGATTGCTCCCGGCGAATCAAGCTCCAGAAGCTCAGTGTTCTGCATCGCAGTAGATGGATGCGGAACAGGTCAACACATGCGGGGCAGCGGGGGGCGATTCGATCTAACTACGGCAGTATTCAGGAGGCTTTAAATGAAGTTTATGCTGAAGTACCTGGCCGGCGCGCTGGTCATGCTAGCCATGATCACCTTCGCGCCCATGACACACGCCCAGGGAGATATTTTTGGTGTTCTTTCGGGAAAGGTAACCGACTCGACGGGAGCACTGATTCCGGGCGTCCACATTACCGTCACCAACGAAGCGAACAAGCTGTCGCGCGTTGTCGTAACCGATTCCTTTGGATTTTATACGGCTCCCCAGTTGCAGGTAGGACATTACAGCGTCAAGGGAGAGAAGAAAGGCTTCAAGGCGATGTTACTCACCGGCCTCGATGTGAATGCCGGAGCTCACGCAACCGCGGACCTTACCCTGCAGGTAGGCGCGGCCAGTGAAGAAATCACCGTGGAGTCCGCCGGCGAGACCATCAACACACAGTCCGCCGAAATGTCGCAAGTTGTGGATTCTCAGCAAGTGCGGGATAGTGCGTTGAATGAACGCAACTTCGTCCAACTCGTCACGGTGGTAGCCGGCTCGGCGGTCACCGCATTCGACCAAACCTCGTTCACCACGGGTATGTCAACGGCTGCGGCAGCCATCAACGGCATGCGCGAAGACCAGAACCTCTGGACCGTGGACGGCGGCTATAACAACGACTCCGGTTCCAACGGAACCTCGTTGAACAACGTCGGCATCGATTTCATCAGCCAGGTCTCGGTGCAGGCCTCCAACTTCTCGGCCGAGTACGGGCGCAATGCCGCGGCCTCGATCAACGTCGTCACCAAGAGCGGCGGCGACAAATTCCACGGCAGTGCATTTGAATTTGACCGCAACAATTTCATGGACGCCGCCAGCGCCGGCTCAAAGCTGGCCCTGATCTCGACGCCTACTACGCCAATGCGCACCCTCCTGCCGGCGCTGCGCTATAACGACTTTGGATGGAGCGTAGGCGGTCCGATTCTTCGCAACAAGCTCTTCTTCTTTGGCGGTCAGGAATACAAGAGGACCAACATCGCCGTCTCGGCTTCTCAGCTTACCGTCCCAACGTCCCTGGAACGGGGCGGAAACTTCAGCGATATGCCCGCGGGTTTCACCGTTAAGGTTCCCGCCAATGCGTCCACTGCCTGCTTGACTGCCGCTGGAGTCGCTGCAGGCGCCCCCTTCACAGGCAATATTGTTCCTGCTGCCTGCATCACTACGGATGGAGCGGCAATCGCCAGTGTTTATGCGTTGATGTCGGCTACGCCTGCGGCTTCGTCGTTTACCAATACGGCGAGTTCCAGCAACGTCACCTATCAGCCCAGCAATCCCAGCAGTTGGCGCGAAGATATTATCCGCCTCGACTATCACCCCTCACCGAATCACGCTCTGTATGGCCGCTACATCCATGACAACCTGTGGCTGCACGATTCCTTCGGCACCTTCTACGACTCGGGCACCCTGCCGACGGTTCCCACGATGCGCGTCCGTCCCGGATACAGCTATCAGATCGGGCACATCTGGACGATCAACTCGCATATGATCAACGAAGCAAAGGGCAACGCTTCCTGGAACAAGCAGCGCATTCCGCCACTTGGAAACACATGGGAGCGCGCCACCTACGGCTTCCAGTTCCCATTGCCTTTCACGCTATCGACGACAGCAGCGTACGTCTGGCCCAATGGCATTCCCCATGTGACCTTCTCCAATTCGGGAATGGCTAATACAACCTCAGCCTATGGAACCGCGGCCCCGTCGGGCTTCGACGGTCCCTACTTCTCGCTGATGGCGCCCACAACGGATATTGCGGCTACCGATACCTACACCTGGGAGAAGGGGCATCACACCTTAAAGTTCGGTGGCATGTTCGCTCGCAACCGCAAGGATCAGAATTCGCGGCCGGGCTCCCCCCAAGGAACGATCAACTTCCAAGTAAGCGATCCCAACACTTCTGGCGATCCCTTCGCCGATGCACTGATGGGCAATTTCCAGTCGTTTGCCCAGCAGTCAGGGGATCCAATCGGCTTCTTCCGGTTTAACAATCTTTCCATCTTTGCTATGGATAACTGGAAGGCCACTCCGAACTTGAGTTTTGAGCTGGGCCTTCGTTACGAGCGCACCACGCCCACTTACTCTCAGCAAAACAACATGGTCAACTTTGATCCCAGCACGTACACCGCCGCTAATGCTCCCACGTCCTTCACCATCATCAGCGGTACCGCTTATGCCAATGGCGGCCTTCAGGACATTCCCCCGGTACCGGGCGTAACTACGGGGTATATCGTCGATGGATTGGTACGTGCCGGCGCGATTCCATCGAATCAGTTGTCGCGCGTGCCGAATGGCAGCACTTCCTTTATTACCTCGATTCCGGCAACAGCGCCGCGGGGCTTATTCAATTCCGAGGGACTTTTCGCGCCTCGCGTGGGAGCCGCCTTCACCCCTAACCCGAAGACATCGATTCGCGCAGGCGCCGGACTCTTTTACGACAAGCCGGAGGGCAACATCATCTTCGGCCAGCCGGGAATCGTCCCCTTCCTGTTTTCAGCATCCTTCAATAATGGCCTGCTCGCTAATCCAGCAGGCCCTGGCGGCTCAACTCCGACTATCTTTGGCATGAGCTCTGTCGATCCGAAGCTGAGAGTATCGCGCACCGCGCAATACAGCATGAGTGTGCAGCGCGAAACTCTTTACGGCACGCAGTTGCAAGCGGCGTATGTGGGCAACATGGGACGCCACCTGCTGCGTCAACCGCAGATCAACGTGCCCTCCATGACCAGCGCTATAGCTGCGGGGACTGCGTATATCAACACCATTCGCCCCTATCTGGGCTTCGGGGACATCCAACAATTCACTGGTGACGCCACCAGCAATTACAACGGCATGCAACTCACCGCGGAAAAGCGCCGCGGCGTTTTGACAATGACCATCAACTACACCTGGTCCAAGGTGCTCAGCCAGATCAGCGGAGAGGCAGACAACCCCGAGCCTGAGTGCGCGTTTACCTGCCTGTTGTCAGGCGGCACTTCGGTTTCCTGGAAGAAGTTCTACACCGGACCCACATCCTTTGATCGCAGGCAGATTTTCGTGGCGACCTACACCATTACCGATCCGCTCTATAAGAATCAGCACAACTTGAAAGCTGCGGCGCTAGGTGGTTGGGTTTTAAGCGGAGTTACCCACTTTCAAACCGGCCAGTATTTGACGGTTACGGGTGGCGTTAAACTTGGCACTCTCAACGGTTCATCGTCGTACACTCGCAGGGCGAGTAAGGGTTCGACGTCGGGATCATGGACATGCCCGGCGGGTAATCACATTTGCAACTTCGACCCCACCGCCTATTCTTTCGCTCCCACAACTTCAGCGGGCACGGCTCCGTTTGGCGATATCGTTGGCCCCGGCTACTTTGCCACCGATATTTCAGCGCGTAAGTCCTTCTCATTGTGGAAGACGGCGGACATGATGCTCCAGGGTGACGCCTTCAACGTATTCAACAGGACCAACTGGTCAAATCCAAGCACCGGAATCGGCGGCAGCCTTGGATACATCACAGGATCCAATCCTCCACGACAGATGCAGATTGGTGCGAAGATCACCTTCTAACTGTTCTTTCTCATCCAAGGGCCGGCGGCAAGCGATTGTCCGCCGGCCCACTTTTACTAAGCGGCTGGAGGATTCGTTTCGTGAAATTCGCGGTGTGGCACCGTTGTTTTATCGCACTCATTGGCCTTTCGATATTAGGAAGCATCCACGCAAATACGCAGTCAAGCCCCACGCTTCTGGTCGATGTGGATCACCGCCAAAACGTCAGTTTGAATGGCGATTGGCACACCATTATCGATCCATATTTTAACGGCCTGTATACCTTCCATCATGAAATTCGCAAAGATGGATACTTCCTGAACGGGACTCAGCACCTCAAGGACAGTGAGGCCCTGGAATACGACTTCAGCAAATCGCCTACCCTGAAGGTTCCGGGCGATTGGAACACGCAGCGCGAGCTGCTCTACGAATACGAAGGTTTGATCTGGTATCAGCGGGATTTCGATTACCAGCCTCGTGAGCATCATCGCACTTTTTTTCATATTGGCGCGGCGAACTACAAAGCCATCCTTTGGGTCAACGGAAGCCAGGTATGTGAGCACGAAGGCGGTTTCACCCCATTCGATTGCGAAGTCACCAAGCTCCTGCATCCCGGGAAGAACTTCGCGGTGGTCGCGGTAGACGATACCCGGCAGGCTGACGGCGTTCCTACCACGAATACGGATTGGTTTAACTATGGCGGACTTACCCGGGACGTGTCTCTTGTGGATGTGCCGGACAAGTTCATCGACGACTATGACCTGCACCTGAATCATAGCCGCACGGCGGTCGAGGGCTGGGTGCATGTTGAGGACGCGGCACCCGGCGCCAGCGTCAGTGTCTCCATTCCGGAACTCAAGCTGGAAACTGATGCCGTGGCGGATAGCCAGGGCCGCGCGGCGATCAAGATGAATGTAGCCGGGATGCAGTTCTGGTCCCCCGAGCAACCCAAGTTGTATCGCGTGGTGCTCAAATCCGGCGAAGATACGCTGCAAGATGAGATGGGCTTTCGCACGGTCGAAGCGAGCGGCACGAAGATTCTGTTGAATGGAAAGCCCATCTTTCTGCGGGGAATTTCCATCCATGCAGAGGCCCCCTATCGCGGCGGGCGCGTCAGCAACGATGAGGATGTAGCAACGCTGCTTGGATGGGCCCGGGAGCTGGGGTGCAACTATGTCAGGCTCGCGCATTACCCGCACGATCAACGCATGACACGCGCCACCGATCGGCTGGGCATCATGGTGTGGTCGGAGATCCCGGTCTACTGGGCGGAACACTTCGGCGATCCGGCAGTTCTCAAAAAGGCCGAGCAGCAGTTAGGCGAGGAGATTCGTCGCGATCGCGATAAGGCCTCAATCTTGCTGTGGTCGATTGCCAATGAAACGCCGAACACTCCCGAGCGAACGAAATTCCTGAAGACGCTGGCGGGCGATGTTCGCGTGCTCGATTCGTCGCGGCTGGTAACGGCGGCGCTTCTTGTCCGTACTGAAGGACATATCAAGTATGTCGATGATTCGCTGGGCGAGGCTCTGGACGTCATTGGAGCAAACGAATACATCGGCTGGTATGAACAGCCCCCAGAGGGCGCCGACACCACCGTGTGGAAGATCGCCTTTAATAAGCCGCTGATTATCAGCGAATTTGGCGGAGACGCCAAGGCCGGCCTGCACGGGCCGGAAACCGAGCGCTGGACCGAGGAATACCAGTTGAGCCTCTATCAGCATCAACTCCCTATGCTGAACCGCATTCCTCAATTACGAGGAATGAGCCCATGGATTCTGATGGATTTTCATTCTCCTCGCCGCCTGCTTCCCGGCATTCAGGATGGCTTTAATCGCAAGGGCCTGATATCGGATCAAGGCGATAAGAAGAAGGCATTCTACTTTCTGCAAAAGGCTTACAAGGAAGAAAGCATCGGCAAGGCAGAATAAAGGAGCGAATCAGGCGGGGCAGATCTTTACAGCAGAACGCCGTGAAATAGAGGTAGGCGAAGTCGACCCGCGGCTTTGCCTGCCTGAGCGAAGAAAGCGGGGACAGACCGGCACCCTCACCAAAGGTAATGGAACAATATCATCATCTTCTGGCTCAAGAGCTCAAGGCATTTTGAGCGGGAGGTCGGCGGAACCCATGCGTCCGGTAACATTGTCGCGGACAATGAAGCGAAGCGTCGCCGCCTTGGGTGCAGGCAGCGCGGTAAAGTCGAAGTCGGCCATCTTGGCGGGATCGATCAGATTCGCGCCGGGCCTGGCGTTCGCCTTCATGCCGTGCAGTGTGTGGCCGAGCATGGTGTTTTTTGCATTGAGCGAGACTGCCATGATGTACACCGCTGCCGTCGCGCTGCCATCTTCCTTCGTCTTCCAGGTCAGGTTTGCTGCTCCGGCATGAACAATGTACGTGTTGGGCGGCGCATGGGGTGAAGAATCCGGCTCAACGGTGACACGAATGCCATTGAGCGGCAAGGCAGTCTCTGCCGCGGTGGTAAGGTCATAGGCTGCGGTGGCCGAGGCTTTTTCCGCCTGGGTCTCGCCGGAGTAATAGCCGGTGCGGGTGGTTGCGGTCAGGCCCGGGCGCAGGGGAACAACGCGAATCTTGCGATACTGGGCCGCGGCTTCGCTGCTGGAACTGGGCGTGTAGGAAATGGTGTAATAGTGAGCGCCAAGGTCGGCCGATGAGGCGATCTGCTCACCGATATCGTTTCTCCCTCGGATGACGCGACCGCCAGTCACAGGACCGAGCCGGTCGAAGTCGTCGTTGGCTCCGAAGGGATCGAATCCGCCGGAAAGCGCATCGCCCGCGTTCATCAAAAACTCCGCCTGCGAGCTGTCGGTAATTTCGGTCATGCCGGCGGCAGTGCTGGAAGGATCGATGGCATAGAGTGTGACGTGCAGGTCGAGAAGAATGTCGGTGACGTGCTGGAGGGCGTCCTTCACCTCCTGGGCGTCGTCGCCGTCAATGGTGGTGGGGTTGATGGTGGGAAATCCGCCGCCCACCCAGATGAGGTTCTTGCGACCTGGGATGCGGGCATAACTCTGGGCAATCTCTTCCAGTGCGCGGAGGGATTGGTCGAGACGCTCGACCGGGCCGTACTCGGCCTTGCCATTCACTTCGAGCTTCCAGGGGTACTCAACGGGAGCTGCGGCAACGGCGCGCAACAGGGCGTCACGGTCACGGGTAAAACCCTGCAGCATCTTGAAGTGGTTGTCATAGACGGTTAGCAGGGTTGTTGGTTGCGGCAGGAGCGCGGGCTGGCGGCTCAGGTAGTCGTGCAGACAGCGGCGAGCAAACGAGCTATCGGCAAAATGCGTATTCAGTTGGTCGAAGATCAGCACATCGACGGGTGAATGGCCGAAGCTGGCTGGCTGCGCGGGATCGAAGACGGCGGTAATGCCCGCAGCTATCGAGGGTGCTGACAAGGTGTGGGTCGCGGGCGAGTCGAGCGAGTGGATGTGCTGCGGCTTGTCGTCTTCAAAAATCTGGAAGTCTTTGGCGGTAAGGCCGTCCACCGGCTTGCCGGCCTTGTCCGTGACGACAACGTCAAGCACCACCAGACGCGCGTTGACGGTGAACACGAAGGGGTGTGTTGCTGGCGCAGACCCTGCGCCGGGCGCCGGGGCGGACGTTTGCGCGCAGAGCAGCGGCGCAAAAACGGCAGGTGTGGCAGCGATCAAAAGCGCGGCCATAAAAAACATAATGCCAAGGCGATGAAAACGGCGAATGACTGGCAGCAGTGGCAAGTTTCTCCTCTTTCTCAGGGCCGCCAAAACCGGCCCGCGCATATCTTTCTCGGGATCGCAAACAGAACAAGCACAGCGAGCGCTGCCTGTTTTCATCCAATCCATGCATAAGAATCGCGTAAAATTCAGTAGTATCTATTTTATCCAAGGCAGGCGGAAAATGAGCACAATTTCAAGCAAGAAAACGATGCGCGGCGCGGTTATCGGCGCACTTTTGCTGTGCATGGGAGTTCCACTGAGCTGGGCATGGGGACGCGAGGGCCATCGCCTGACCGCACTGGTGGCTGAACAGTATTTGACGCCAGCGGCAAAGTCGCAAGTTGCCCTGCTTCTGGGCAAGGAAACTCTGGCTGATGTCGCGCCATGGGCGGACGAGTATCGCAAGGAACATCCGGAGACAGGCAAGTGGCACTTTGTCGATATTCCCAGTGTCGAGGCGAAATTTGACCGCAACCGCGACTGCCCTGTCTCCCAGGCGGACCCCAAGTCACCGTGGCGTGACTGTGTCACCGACCGCATACTTTACTTCGAGGGACGGCTGGGTGACGAGTCGCTGAGCACGAAGGAGCGCGCCTTCGCGCTGAAGTTCCTGGTGCATCTGATCGGCGACGTCCACCAGCCCTTTCATGCCCTGGGCGATGCGCGCGGAGGCAACGGCATCGCTGTCAGCTTCCTGGGCTCCAGCAGGTGCGACTCGTACAACTGCAATCTACACGGCGTATGGGATGACATGATTATCGAGGAGCAGGGGCTGAGCGAAAAGAAATATACCGAAAGGCTGCTTCAGGAGATCAAGGACAACCAATGGGAGCGGATGGCCGGCGGCGAGCCTACCACCTGGGCCAACATCTCGCACCACTATGCGGTGGAAGCCATGGTCCCCAATGGCGCGCTGATTACGCGGGAGTACGTTACGGAGGAGTCGAAGGTCGTGGATGCGCAGTTGGCGCTGGGCGGCCTGCGACTGGCGCGGGTGCTCAACCGGATTCTCGCGGCGCCCGAGGCTCCAGCGGCTCAAGCAACTCCTGCTGCTTCTCCCGCTCCCGCGGCAATTCCGCAATAACCGCCGCAATAAGATCGATTGCGGCAAATACAAAGGGCGGCCGAGTTGGCCGCCCTTTGTATTTGTTGGAATGAACCGGCGTTTAGAAATGCAGTCGGGCCGCAATCTGCATCTGGCGCGAACTGTAGGCCCAGTTGCTGTTGGAGTTGGTGTACGTCCCGAAGCTCGCAAACGGGGTAAGAGTTGTGCCGCTGAGCGCGTAGGCTTGGTCGGTGATGCCGGTGATGTTCTGATGGTTCAGGATGTTAAACACTTCGCCCATGAGCTCAAACCGCATGTTGTCAAAATGCCGCGCCTTGATGTAGAAGTTCTTACCCAGGCGTGAGTCGACCACGATGGTGTTGGGACGGTTGTAGCTATTGCGCTCAATCCAAGGAAGGCGATCAGCACTGGATCCGGAGCCGTTCAAGCCCCCGTAGGCCGGGTTCGCCGCGCAGGTTGTTGCCGGTGCAACGGGAGTGCAACCATCGACTCCGCTGCTGACAGTGATGCCGGAGACTGAGCCGGAGATGTAAGGCGTATAAGGCAGTCCGGTTTGCACCTGTACCATCGGAGCGATCCGCCAGCCGCCGATTACCTTGTCCTTCAGGCCGTGGAAGTGCGTCTGAGGCTGATAGACCATCGCGAAGACGGCGCGCTGCCTGACATCCAGAACGCTGTTGCCGTGCTCCAGTTGCAGGTTGGTCGGATCAAACGCGTTGTAGCTGGGAACCACCGTGGAAAGATACGGGTTGTCGTCCAGGGCATGCGACCAGGTGTAGTTCGCCATCAGGGAGAAACCATTCTGATAGCGATGGTTGATCTGAACGGCCAGCGCGTTGTAGCTGGAGTTTACATCGCTCCTGACGTCGAGAATCTGGCCATAAGCAACATTCGGACGGGTGCTTTTGGCTGTCCCCACCGGCTGCAAGAAAACCTGGACGGGCTTGAGGGTCGCGCCAGTCGCAAACGGCACAGTCTTGCCGCCATGGGGCTGCGTGATGTAACCGCTTTGCGGCGGCTGCGGATAGTTGGCGTATGTCGGCACCGCCGTGCCGCTGATCGCATAGGACGCGGGGGGAGTGGATGTTATGGACGAACCGATGGTAAACGTGACGGGGGTGGTCGCCCCTTGAGCAAAGTTAGTGTCAATTGCGCGGGGAAGTTCGCGGCCAAATGATGCCATGTACGTCACGCCAAGGACCGTGTTGTGGCCAAGATTCCGCTCGACGGCCAGATCGGCCTCATGCACCTGAGGGTTCTGCATATGCTGATCAAGGTACGCCACCGTGGTAGTGGGCGGGGCTATCGTGCTAATTGGAGACAAGGGACTCGCTTTGCCGGCAAAGCAGTTGTACACGTCCGTGATGCTGCTGACCAGGTTGGGGAAGGTTGGTCCGCAGTGCCCAGGATATAGGCTGGCGTTTCCGCCTCCGCTGCCGGTGAGGTTGATCTGCGCATTAGTCGCGCCCGATTCCATATAGGTTTGCAGGATATTCGAGTTGATGATGCGCCCGAAGTAGATGCCGTAGCCTCCGCGCACCGTCGTCTTGTCATTGCCAAAGACGTTCCAGGCAAAACCAAAGCGCGGCGCGATATTGTTTTTATCGTTGGGGCGGTAGGCAGTCTGCGGAAGGGCGGCGCCTGCGGCTACCCCTGCACCGTACGTGGCGTTACCGGCAAAGGCCGCCACCAGGGCGGGGTTTCCCGTATTCGGGAAGGGATTGGGAGGAACACGCTCATACTCATAGCGCACGCCGAACGTCAACGTCAGATTCGGTCGAATCCGCCAGTCGTCGGTTCCATACGCCCCATACTCGCGCGTCGCTATCTCGCCGACCGGATTGCCAAATGCCTGTCCGTAGCTGTAATACAACGGCGTATAGCCCGCGCCGCCCAGTCCCGTAGCGGCGTGCAGGTAGTCGGAGATGAAGTCAAACGAGTAGTCGAAGCTGTAGTTGCCGTTGCCGTCATAGAGGTTGTTTACAAAATCGGTAGCCAGGTTATACTCCACGCCGGCCTTCGTGATGTGCTTCCCGTGGCTCCACGTGAGGCCGTCGAGCAATTGCAGACGGCGCTCGTCGGGGTCCGCTTTGCGGTCCAGATCCTCGTTTTTCCCGATATCAAAGCCCTGCTCAAACTCGTATCCTATGGTAATGTCCGCGGGCCTTCCGAAAGAATTGTTGGCCAGCGGAAGTTCATTGGGCAGTGGCGAACCCGAGATGGTGTACTCGAAGTCCCGGCCGTACTGCACCAGCGCATCGTTGATCATTTTGTCGGAAAGAATCGAGGTCAGCCGCACAATGCCAAAATCTTCCTTGACAAAGTCGTTGCCAAACGAGCCCCGCCCGTAGAAGTTGGAGGCCTGCGTCTGAAATCCATTAGGCGAAGACTCGCGCATGCGGTTGTACATCAAAGAAAGGCGATTGCGCTCGTTGATCTGGTAATCGAGCTTGGGCAGGTTGATTACCTGATCCAACACGCGCGGCACCGTCCCCAGGAAGCTGCTGATGATGTTAAGTCCCTGCTGGTAATATACCGAGCCGGCCTGGAAGCTGTTTAGTCCAAACGTAGCCGAGATAGAGCAGGCGTTGAAATCGCCTTCCGTGGAATACGTGGGATTGCCGGTGGTGGTGAAATTGCTCGCACTGCAGGTCTCTCCGGTCGGCAGAGTCGCGTTGGAAGAGGCAAAAGTGTCGTTCGGGTCCGGAGCGCGACCGGTGCCGGGGAAGTTGCGGCGCACCTGATCGTAGGCATAGAACCAGAACAGCTTGTCGTGGCGGAGCGGGCCGCCCATTCCGAAGCCCCACTGCTTGCGCCAGTCTGTGGGCTTGTACGGAGCCTGGTTGTAGCCCCCGCCTGGGGCGGCGACGGTCAGCAAAGTGTAGGGGTTGGTGGCGCCGCCCAGATCGAGATCGCGGTCATAAAAAAACAGCTCACCGCGCAGTTGATTGCTGCCGCTCTTGGTCACCGTATTGATGACGCCGCCGGCCGAACGGCCGTACTGCGCCGAGTAGTTCGAGGTGTTGACCTGAAACTCCTGAATGGCGGCCTGCGTAATCGAATAGGCGACGCGCGTGCGTCCGCGGGCTTCGGAGAAGTACGCCTGGTTGTCGTCCGCTCCATCCACCGTGTTGTTGTTCAGCAGGAAGCTGATGCCGCGGAAGCTGAGCAGGCCGAAGCCGTCGGAGTTGTTGACAACGCCGGGCGTCAGCAGCGCAAACGTAGACCAGCGGCGGCCATTGATGGGCAGATTGTCGATCGATGCCTGGTCAAGGGCCGTAGAGATGTCGCTGGACTGGACATGCAGCAGCGGCGTCTCAGCGGTGACGACGATGCTGTTGGTCACAGAGCCGGGCTTCATGACGGCCGAGACGGTCGAAAGACTGCCCACTGTCACAATGATGGCATTTGCCTGATAGGTCTCGAAGCCCTCGACCGTGAAGGTGGCGCTGTAGGTGCCCGGCTCCAGCTCGGAAACATGGTACTCACCAGACGCATTGCTCTTGATGGCGCGCGTGACGCCCGTGTCGAGCGATTTTATGGTGATGGAGGCTGCGGGCAGAAGCGCGCCGCCTGCATCGGAGACCGTACCCCCGATGGCGCCCGTGGTAGCCGACTGCGCAAAGGCTGTGTTCAGCGGAGTGATGGCGAGTGTGAACAGAGCAAGAAGAGCGGCCAGCAAAGCCGATTTAACGATTGCAGCTGGCTTAACGAATTGAACTGAACTGCGGAAAGTAAAATGCATCGAGTGAATCTCCTGACCTTGGACCACGCCTGGGATAAAAACCAGGCGGCACAGAAAATGTGGCAGGCGGGCAGGGATGTTTCCCCCCCACCTTTTTCAAAGCGCATCATCGAACCGTAAGTGTAACCGCTGGGAAGCTGAACGATGTGCCGGTGGACCCGGTTTCTGTAACCACAACGCTATAGGTTCCCGAAGGTGTCGCGGCTACCGTCCCTTGGTTCATTCCGTTGCACGACACAATGCCGGCGGCGGCCAACAGCATCGCTAGCGCTAACCATACTTGGCTATAGCGCATCGACAGGCGGCGGCGGCGAACTCCAATCAGCAGAGCCAGGCCAATTCCCGACAGAATGCTCAGCGCGGTCCAAGGGCCGCGGCCGGAGCCGCCCAGCGATGCCGCCATTGTCTGCGTCGCTTGCTGGGTGAGGATGCTCATCGCAACCGTATTGGAGGTTTGGCAGCCGACCGCCGTGAACGTAGACGGGTAGAAGACGCAGGACGAGTTCGCCGGCAGGCCCGAACACGCAAAGGTGATGGTGCCGGCGTAGACGTTCTGCACGATATTGAGGCTATAAAGCGCGGTCTGTCCGGCGCTTACGGTGCTCTGCTGGTAAGTGATGGTCGATCCGCTTAAGCTGGGGACCGCGGATGTGATGTTGTAGGTCAAGCTGGAGGAGCCGACATAATAGCTGCCCGTGGGAGGGGTGTAGGTTGCGGTGATGGCATAGCTGCCGGCCGTCGCAAAGGTGTAGGTAAGGGTAGCTCTAGTGCCATTGGCAAGCGCCTGCGCCGTGCCAATTTGCGTGCCGTTGGCGTAGAAAGTAACCGTGCCGGTGGGGGCGGCGGCGCCGTCGCTGAAGAGGATTGCCGTCAGAATCACCGGAGTGCTGGTGCTATACGCGGTAAGGTTCGTACAACTGGCGGCCTGGGCGGCGGAGACCACGATGCGGGTCAGCGGAGACAGGACAAAGGTGCCCGAGAGCGGGAAGGAGGCCGGGCCTCCATGGGTTGCCATAACCTGAAGCGTGCCGGTAAATGCCCCCAGCACAGAAGGTGTTGCCTGAATGGGCAGCACGCAGTCTTGCGTCGTGTCGCTGTTGGTGGTGCAGGAGGCGGTGCCCAGCGAGAAGTTCGCTGCGCCGGAGGTCAGCTGATAGGGCGAACTGCTGGCCGGAGAGTCGCCGGCGGCAAAGTGGATCTTCACGTAGTCCGTCGGCTGATTTGCGCCAACTGAACCGAACTGCGTTCCCGAAGCGACCTCGCGGATAAGGGGTACGACAGTGTCGCCGACGAAGAGGTCGGAGTAAGCATCTACCGAGACGCCAAAGATGCCGCCGCTGGTGCCGGTGCCGAATTTGGCGCCGGTTCCGGGGCAACCGTCGCCGTAGGCATCGATCGTCGTGACTCCCGGCACGATCGATGTCGTGCATACCGTGGAGACACCGCCGGCAACGGGGTACATCGGCTGGGTCAATGTGCCCGCGACCTGGCCCGCGCCGTCGACACGCCAGATAGCGCCGTTGGCCGCGTCAGTGAAGTAAACATTGCTATTGCTGTCGGCAGCAACACCGTGAGGGTTGCCGATGGCGAAGCTGCCGTTATTTGCGCGCGTGGTGACCGGGAAGGGGATCGAGCCCTTGGTATCCTGTACGCCGGCGTAAAGGTAGATGTCGCCGGCTGAACTGCCCGTAGCTGGGACTTCGACCATATTGTAGTTGTACTCGTCGGAGTAGTAGACGTTGCCGGAAGGGTCGACGGCCACGCCATAGGGAGCGTCAATCATCGAGGCGTTCGCGGAGGCGCCGACGGTGTATGTACCTCCAGTCGCCGGATAGTTGCAACCGTTCGTCGTAGGGTAGTAGCCGTTGGGACACGTCGAGCTGCCCGCCGTGGTGGCGCCGGCGATCTTTGCCACCGTGCCGGCGGGAATGTCGATTTCATTGGCAGTATTACTAAAAAGCTTGTTCGTGTTGGCGGTCGTCGTGTTCACCACCAGCACGGCGTTCTTGTACTCCTCGGCAATGTATAGGTTGCCGCTGTTGTCGAAGGCAAGGCCATACGGAGCATATAAATGGCTTGAGGTGGCGGCGACGACGCAGTTGGTGAGGTTCGCGGCCGAGCAGGGAGTGGTGCCGCTATAGATGTTCGCCGTATAGCCGTCGCCGGTATACGATGAAAGCGCGCCATCGACCATCGAGATGACCCCGGTCGTGAGGATCATCTGACATCCCGACGTATTGGTGCAACCATTGTTTCCATTCGCCACCGTGGTCGCGGCAATCTTGCGGACATCGCTGCCAAAGGCCGCCTGGGCGCCGGCCGGCATGGAACTGCTGCTAAGCTCGGAGAAATACAGGTCCCCGGCGGGCGAAAAGACCAGCCCGATAGGCTCGAAAAGGTAAACCTGCGTCCCCAGGCAACCATCGCCTTTCGCATCGCTGGCCTTGGTGCTCGCGCCGGTCGCGCAAGCTATGCCCACCCCGGGCGAAGCGGTGTAGGCTACCCCGCCGGCCACCGCGGTCACGACGCCCGTGACGGCATCTACGCGGCGGATCAGCCCGTTGGTGTAGTCGGTGAAGAAGACATTGCCGTACGCATCGGCAACGGCTGTGCGAGGTCCCGCAAGCACCAGATCGGTCGCCAGACAACCGTCACCGTATGTGTCGGTAGGCGTGTTTCCCGAGGGCGCACAGACTCCCGGACCTACCGTAAGGGGTATGGCTGTCGTTCCGCCGCCGGCGATGACCTTGACGGAGTAAGGTAGAAGCTGTGGCGCTGCCGGTTGAACCGCGTACAGGGCGGGTGAAGACATCAGGCAAAAGGCGGCGACAAGAATCACACCGGGAAGAATGCTGGCGAAACGAACTGCGGCGGTAAATCGAGACATAGTGGCTCCAGAAAAGAGACAATAACACCCACGCCCGGCGTTCTGTCGTACGTGGTTGCTCAAAAACAATTTTTGAGGCGAGGACCAGACTAACACTCGATAATTATACGCGCAAGTAGATTTGTAATGTATTTCAGCAAATTATCAGAAAATTATTAAGTCATTGAACCAAATTGCATCGGAATCACAATTGCTTCGCATGGAATCTGATTCGAATCTGGTAATGGCACGGATCATACACATGCGACGCAGCCGTGAATGCTCCGGCTTCCAGTATTTGAGCTCAGGCTCAGAGAGTGAAAAAGCCGCCGCCAGTCTCCACCAGCTTGGCCGCAGTTGCCCTAAAGTGAGCGCGTCTCACCACGTGGCGGCTGCGGAGCTGACTAATTCTGTGCCCGCTGGGTCTGCACGCATTCTTGCTTGTGCTGTCTTGACAGCCTCCTAAATGTATTTGTTAACGATCACGGAAGAGTCAGGAACAGGCGGTTTTCTCAATCAGTGGATTTATATTACTTTCGGCGCAGGCCCTGGTCTGCGCCTCTTATTTGGCGGCAACCGTGCAAGCTGAGCTTTATTGACCGTTTATTCTTCCAGGCGAAAAGTTACCCTTAGTTTTACACTCCGCGTTTCTACTCCTTATACTGTGGAATGAGCGCCGATGTTCATGGAAGAACGGCAACCAGGTTGCAGTTTGCCCCACACCGGGGAATTTGATACGCTCAGGCCATCTTCAAGCTGAGCAGAAGGAGAGTTTTTATCATGGCAGAAGACAATAAGGTTAACGGTCTGGCGTGGTTCTTGGCTGGATTAGGCGTCGGCGCGCTGGTGGGGATTCTATATGCCCCAAAGAGCGGCCGCGAGACCCGGGAAGACCTGATTTCAGGCGCCCGGGAGGGAACCGAGTACCTGCGCAATCGCACCCGTCAAGTGGCCGAACAGATGGGAAACCTGGTGGATCAGGGCAAAGAGCAGATGGGCGAATATGTGGATCGCGGACGCGAGGTTGTGGATCGCGGACGGGCGCAGTGGGAAGAATTTGTAGAGCGCGGCAAGAACCTGGTTACGGAACAGACTGGCCGGGTAACCGCGGCCGTTGAAGCCGGACGCCAGGCCTACAAGGCACCCCCCATTCCCCCAGCTCCCGGTGAACCCAAGGAGATTTGAGCCGGCGTATCTGCCGGAGCTTTTTCCGGTCAAGGCCGGATAGCGCCCTGGGAAGTATCATTTCAGTTGTCCGGAGTCCTGTGCGCGGGATAGATTGCGGCTCAAGCGCAGGCTCCGGAGATCAAGCTTCATCCGGTTTTGTAAGCGCGCAAGAGAACAGAACCAGAGCCTGTAGATTCACAGAGCGAGACTACTTCAATGCCAATGCTTAAACTGGATAATCAAACCATCCTGCTCGCCTTTGCTGTTGTCACCGGGCTGGCTGTGTTGCTGCAGGCCTTCATGCTGCTGGCAATCTCCATCACCTTGCGCAAGGCGGCCCACTCCATCCGCGAAGAAATCGGGGGCCTGCGTGCCTCGCTCATGCCCGTCATCTACGATTCGCAGGAACTAATTGCCAGCTCGCGGGAAACCCTTGCAAGCGCGCAGGAATTTTTCGCTAACGCGCAGGGATTACTGACCCGAGTTTCGCCCAAGGTTGAAGAGGCGGCCGGCGACGTGGCGGAGATTGCGCACGGGCTGCGCGTACAAACCGCGCAGATGCAATCCTCGGTGACGGAAATTCTGGAAAATGTGCGGAAGCAAAGCAGTCGCGTGGATCACATGGTTTCCGGCGTACTGGACTCCGCTGACCGCGCCGGAGACTTTGTGACCGATATTGTCAGCCGTCCGATGCGGCAGATCTCAGGCGTCTTAGCGTTTGCCAAGGCGGTCATCGAATCTCTGCGCGGATCCAGAGCGCAACAGCGCTAGCCGCGCTCTTTCATGGAAAGACCGACTGGCCTGGCAGCGCAGTTTTGCGGGACGCGCAGTTCCTGATGGTTGGCCCGCGCGGTGCGGTACTACTCTACACAATCCATCCCCCGCCGACGACCTCATCGCCGTCATAAAAAACCGCCGACTGGCCGGGGGTGACAGCGCGCTGCGCTTCGTCGAAAGTGGCGACTACCTCATCGGCGCCAGCCGGTTCGAGCGTTGCCCAGGCCGGCTCATGGCGGTGGCGAATCTTTACGCGCACACGCATCGGTGCGGTCAACTCCGCAATGGAAATCCAGTTCAGGCCGCGAGCGCGCAAGCTGCGGGTGGCCAGTTCCTCGTCTGCACCTAACGTGACGCAATGCGTGGCCGGGTCAATGTTCAGTACATAAAGCGGCGAGTGCGAGCTGACGCCCAGCCCCTTGCGCTGGCCCACGGTGAAGTTGAAGATGCCCTCGTGGCGACCCAGCACATCGCCGCTGGAAGCTACCAACTCGCCGGCCGTCTCCGGCAGTTGCCGGCCTTGTTCCTCGAGATAGGCGGTTAAAAACTGCTTGTAGTCGCCGCCGGGGATGAAGCAGATCTCCTGCGAGTCGGGCTTCTCGGCCAGCGCCAGGCCATGCTGCCGCGCCACCTCACGCACTTCCGGCTTGGTGAGCCGGCCCAGCGGGAAGAGCGTATGGGCTAACTGCTCCTGCGTCAGGCCGAAGAGAAAGTAGGTCTGGTCCTTGGCCAGATCGGCAGGGCGCTTCAAAATCCAACGGTTGCGTTGAGGGTCAAACTCATTCACGGCGTAGTGGCCGGTGGCGATGCGGCTGGCGCCGATGCTTTGCGCTGTCTTCAAAAGCTGGTCGAACTTCAGGTGGTTGTTGCAGAGCGAGCAGGGAATCGGCGTGCGCCCGGCGAGGTACTCAGCGACAAAGGGCCGGACGACGTCGGCTTCGAAACGCTCCTGCTGGTTGACGACGTAGTAGGGAATCTTCAGGTGCTCGGCCACGCGCCGCGCGTCATAGACATCGTCCAGCGAGCAGCAGCGGCCAGCTTTCGGCGCATCGGGAATACCATTTCGTCCGGCCAGCCGCGTCTGGTCCCAAAGCTGGAGGGTCAGGCCGACGACTGCGCCGCCCTCGTGAGCGAGCATCGCCGCCACCGTCGAGGAGTCCACCCCTCCGGACATGGCAACGGCAATGGTGTTGTGCTCGGTCATGAAATTAGCAGTTCTGCAAGTTGAAATGCAGTTGTTACCCCAGCGTTCCAGCCGCCACCGGCGAAATTGCGCGCAAATGTTCGACGGCTTCGGGGACAACTTTCAACACATAGTCCACATCGGCCTCGGTCGCTGTCTTGAGCAAACTGAAGCGCAGGCTGGCTCGGGCGCGAGTCTTGTCCAGGCCCATGGCCATCAGCACGTGGCTGGGCTCGGTGGCGCCGGAGTGGCAGGCCGAGCCGCCGCTGACGGCCACGCCCTTCAAATCCATGGAGATGACCAATGCCTCGCCTTCCACGTGATCGAACCAGATGTTGGTGGTGTTGGCCGCGCGGGAAACGGGATTGTCGCCATCCCAGCCGCCGTTGACACCGGTGCCGGGAAGTTGCAAGATGCCGGCTTCCAGCCGGTCGCGCAGCTTTGCCAAACGGTCAATCGTTCCATCTTCAAGCGAATGCATGGCCAGCTCGGCGGCCTTAGCGAGTCCCACAATGCCGGGGACGTTTTCGGTTCCGGCGCGCTGGCGGCGCTCATGGCTGCCGCCCACCAACAGCGGCTCAATCGGAGTTCCGCGACGCACGAACATTGCGCCTGTGCCCTTGGGGCCGTGCATTTTGTGTGCGCTGATGGACAGCAGATGGCATCCGAAGCGGCGGACATCGAATTTGACTTTGCCCGCGCCCTGCACTGCATCGATGTGAAAGAAGACGCCGGTATCGGCGGCGATCTTGCCGATTGCTTCCACGGGCTGCAGTACGCCGGTCTCGTTATTGGCCAGCATCACGCTGATGAGCCGCGTCTGAGGCCGGATGGCGCGCAGAATGTCCGTCGGCTCGATGAGGCCGCTGGGCTGGGGCGCGACAAAGGTGGTTTCCACTCCGTGTTGCGCCATGCGGTCCGCAGCCCGGAGAACTGCCGAGTGCTCAATCGAAGTGGTAATGAAGTGGTCGCCGGGATGCAGCAACCCGAAGATGGCGGTGTTGTCGCCCTCGGTGCCGCCGGAGTTGAAGACCACCTCGGCATCGTGGCAGTTGAAAAACTCTGCCATCGTCGAGCGAGAGTGATCCATGGCGGTGTGCGCCTGCTGGCCGTCGAGATGAACAGAGGAGGCGTTGCCGAAGCATTCCATCCAGTATGGGCGCATGGCCTCCATCACCTCCGGCAACAGAGGGGTGGTGGCATTGGCGTCCATATAAACTCGCTTCATCGAAAAACTCCTTTTTATTGATTGTACTGGAACAGGGATTTCGCACGCGGCGGTTGGCGCGCATGGGGCGATTAACCGGTCTCGGCTGTCAAAAACCGGCTGTGATCTGGTAAAGTTCCTACACGCGGCTCAGGCCGCAGGAGGAGATTTCATGTTCAAACTTCCCTATGTTGCAAGCTGCATTCTCGGTTGTTGCCTGCTGTCCACAGCATCCTCACTCGTTCTTGCCCAGGCAGCCGCGCCAGCCAAACCGGCCATCGGCTCCCTGGTTTCGCCCGCACAAACCTACGACAAAGTGCTCAGCATCATGGAGCAGCAGTTCGTCTCGGCCGCCGAGGCCATGCCGGAAGAAAAATTCAACTTTGCGCCCCCAGCCAGCCAGGGCGAGTTCAAAGGCGTACGCACCTTTGCCCAGCAGATCAAGCACGTTGCCGAATCCAACTACTACTTCTTCGGCGGCTCGGACTTTACAGAAGCCGGCGCGAAGGCAATGACAGATTCGATTGAGAAGCTCACCACCAAGGCCGATATCGTGAAGGCCCTGAAAGATTCCTTCGCCAAGGCCCACGCCTTCGTGGACACAATCACACCGGAGAACGCCTTTGTACAGACGGCGCATGGTACGCGCGCGGGCATGGCGGCCTTTGGTACCGCGCACCTCATGGACCACTACGGCCAGTTGGTGGTGTATCTGCGTATGAACGGAATTGTCCCCCCGGCGAGCCGCGGAGCGATGTAATTCTCGCTGCCCCTTACTTCTCGCTGTCCAGAACCCGCATCTGGGCAGCATCATAGCGGGTTCCCGCTACGGCCCCAGCGGGAACCGCAGCTTCAAGAGCCGCAAGCTCCTCGGCGGTGAGCTTTACTTCGAGCGCGCCCAGGCTCTCGGCCAGTTGCGCCCGCGTGCGCGCGCCCACCACCGGAACGATAAAGCTGCCCTTGGCCAGCACCCAGGCAATGGCCAACTGCACAGGCGTAACGCCCTTGCCCGCGGCGATCTCCTTGAGTTTTGCAACAAGTAGCCGGTTTCGTTCCAGGTTGACGCCGGTAAAGCGTGGCAAGTAAGCGCGGAAGTCGCCGGACGGGGCCGGCTGCGAGCCCGAAAGCAGTCCCCGCGACAACGTGCCATAGGTCGTAGCGCCGATGCCCAGCTCTGTGAGCGCGGGAAAAATCTTTGCTTCCGGGCTGCGGCTGACCAGCGCGTACTCAATCTGCAGGTCCACAATGGGATGCACTGCCGCCGCCCGGCGGATGGTCTCCGGGCCGACTTCGGAGAGGCCGATGTGGCGCACGTAACCGGCCTTGACCATCTCCGCGATGGCACCAATGGTGTCTTCGATAGGCACTGTGGGGTCCAGCCGCGACGGACGATAGATGTCGATAAAATCCACGCCCAGCCGCTTCAGCGAATAGGCCAGGGCAGTCTTCACCGCCGCGGGGCGCGCGTCAAAACCCAGCCAAGCGCCGTTGGGAGCCCTCTGCGCGCCAAACTTCACCGAAAGCACCACCTGCTGACGCATAAAGCGCAACGCCCGGCCGAGCAGCATCTCGTTCTGGCCCATGCCGTAGAAGTCGCCTGTATCCAGCAGGTTGACGCCCGCGTCGAGGGCCGCGTGGATGGTCGCCAAGCTCTCCGTATCGTCCGTCGCGCCGTACATTCCGCTCATGCCCATGCAACCCAAGGCGATGGGAAAGACCTCGGGGCCGGTCGACCCCAGTTTGCGCCGCTGCCTAGTCGATGTCGTCATTTCAGCTCCCTTCTATCCTGCATCGTAGGATGGATGCCACAATCTGGCAAGCTGGTCTTTTTTCCTGTTTCCTTCGCGCTCCATCTCTGTCATACTCGATAGTGTCCACCTCGTACGGCCATCCCCAACAAACTAAAAATGAGGCTGCACCCATGTCGGCAAAATATGTCTTCGTGACGGGCGGAGTTGTGTCCAGTTTAGGCAAGGGCCTGGCGGCGGCCTCCATCGGCTGCCTGCTGGAGAGTCGCGGCCTGCGCGTCAACCTGATGAAGTTCGACCCCTACCTCAACGTCGATCCGGGCACCATGTCGCCCTTTCAGCACGGCGAGGTCTTTGTCACCGACGACGGCGCCGAGACCGACCTCGACCTGGGTCACTATGAGCGCTTTACCCATGCGCCCTTGTCGCGCGACAACAACCACACCACGGGGCGCATCTACGAGCAGATTATTTTGAAGGAGCGGCGCGGCGACTACCTGGGCAAGACGGTTCAGGTCATTCCCCACGTGACCAATGAAATAAAAAATGCCATGCGCAAGGTCAGCTCGAATGGCGCGGACGTGACCATCGTCGAAATCGGCGGCACGGTGGGCGACATTGAGTCGCTGCCGTTTCTGGAGGCCATACGTCAGATGCGCCAGGAGCTGGGCCGCGAAAACACCATCTTTGTCCACCTCACGCTGGTGCCGTGGATCGCCGCCGCCCAGGAGCTGAAGACCAAGCCTACGCAGCACTCCGTCAAGGAACTGCTCTCCATCGGCATTCAGGCGGATATTCTGCTCTGCCGCTCGGAGCGCGCTCTCAGCCGGGAGATCAAGCAAAAAATAGCCGCCTTCTGCAACGTCGAGGAGAGCGCCGTCATCGGAGACAGAACCGTGCCCTCCATCTACGAGGTGCCGCTCTGCTTTGCACAGGAGGGAGTGGATGCGCTCATCCTCAAATACCTGCACAAGGAAGCGCCCGAAGCCGACCTGGCAAATTGGAAGGATCTGGTTCACCGCTGCTACAACCCCAAAGACGAAGTTCACATCGCCATCGTGGGCAAGTATGTGGAGTATGAGGACAGTTACAAGTCGCTCAAAGAAGCGCTAACTCATGGAGCTGTCTCGCAGAACCTAAAACTCGAAGTTACATGGATTGAAGCCGAGGGCCTGGAATCAAAGACTCCGGAAGATCGTAGTTATGAGCCGCAGTTAGAAGGATTCGACGGCATTCTCGTCCCCGGCGGCTTTGGCAAGCGCGGCATCGAGGGCATGTTAAACGCCATTCGCTACGCCCGTGAAAAACAGGTTCCTTACTTCGGAATTTGCCTGGGCATGCAGACCGCCTGCATCGAATTTGCCCGCAACGTCTGCGGCCTGAAGGACGCCAACTCCAGCGAGTTCGACCCTGCCACCCCGCACCGCATCATCTATAAGCTGCGCGAATTGCTGGGCGTTGAGGAGATGGGCGGGACGATGCGGCTGGGAGCATGGACCTGCATTCTGCAAGAGGGCTCGCTCGCCGCCCGCGCCTACGGCGTAACAGAAATCAGCGAGCGTCATCGCCATCGCTACGAATTCAACCGCGAGTACGAAGCCCTTCTGACCGGCGCCGGCCTGCGGTTGAGCGGCACCACTCCCGATGCGACTTATGTCGAGATTGTCGAAATTCCCGGCCACCCATTCTTTTTAGGTTGCCAGTTCCACCCGGAGTTCAAGTCCAAGCCGCTGGAGCCGCACCCGCTTTTCCGCGAGTTTATTATTGCCAGTTACAAGAACCGGCAGGCGAGGCTAACTCACAAGTCGATGATTTCTGAGGCTATCGCGTAAGGGGAAAGTGTTCACATGAAAGCACAATATGTTGGTGACATCGGCGATTTCGGCTAGAGCGCGCGGTCAAAACAATCTATCAAGGAAAATCAATATATTCGTATACGCCTTCTTCGCCAAGCTTCAGGGTTCCTGGCCGCGTTGAACGAATCAACGGAATTTTGAATCTTCCGCTTCGTTTGGGTGCAAAATGCCGCCCCTCTTCTTGCAGAACCGCATCAATGCCCCGGAGAATAATCGCCTGAACGGTCGTGCCTTCTTGCTTGGCAAGGGCTTCCAACCTTGCGTATGTTTCATCCGGGATGTCGAGCGTTATGCGCATGGGCACTCGTTCCCTCTAGGCAAGACGGCTGGGCTCAAAAAGCCAAGACAGAATCTAAAACATCAAATGGCCCCTCGTTCGGAGAGGCCATCGCCAGCGTAAGCCCTGCAACTCCCTGTTTCTCTTGCAGATGCCAGAAATTTATATGGAGCCGAAAGTCGGACTCGAACCGACGACCTGCTGATTACGAATCAGCTGCTCTACCAACTGAGCTACTTCGGCCCTCCTGTTGATTGTACCGTCGCGCTCGCCTTCGGTAAAGTTCCGCGCGGAAACGCTCTTAGCCGGCCCCTTCAGATGACCCTGCCAACCCAGCTTACGCCGCGGTGGGTGCTTGCAATTCGATCTGGATCGAAGGCGGTTTGAGCAGGGTGTTGTGAATCAGGCAGTGGTGAACTGCCACGTCCACGCCCGCGCGGTCCGCCTCGCTCAGCGCCAACGGAATCTTGACCTCGATCCGGAAGTTGTCCAGCCGCGCCGGTGGCCCGGCCTTTTCCGCTGAAACCCGCACCTCGACGCCCTCGCGCGGCAACCCCTTCTTGCGGAGGTAGGCCGAGGCGTAAAAAGCCGCGCAGGTGCCCAGAGACGCCAGCAAGAGTTCCGGCGGCGTCATGCCCTCATCGCTGCCGCCGTTTTCTGCGGGCTGGTCGCACAGCAGAGAGTGCTTTCGCGCCGCGACCTCAAACTTCACATCTCCGTGGAGTTTTACATTCACTTCCATCGTCGTTTTCCTTCAACGCCCGTCGAATTTTACATCAAGTCCAGTCGTGGCCTCTCGGCGGCAGGCTCGCGCACGCATTACAATCATACGCGTGAGCCACTCCTTTGAAATCGGCCCGGTCCATGTGGGCGAGGGCCAGCTTTTCCTGATCGCCGGCCCCTGCGTCATCGAATCCGAGGCCCACGCGCGCCGCATGGCCGAGGCCATTCAGCGCATCGCGGCGGACCTCGGCCTTCCTTTCATCTTCAAGGCCAGCTACGACAAGGCCAACCGCACCAGCGTGAAGAGCTTTCGCGGTCCCGGCCTGGTGGAGGGTACGCGCATCCTCGCCTGCCTGGCCAAGGACACCGGCCTGCCGGTGCTGACCGATGTACACGAGCCGGCCCACTGCGCGGTGGCCGCCGAGGCCGCGGACGTGCTGCAGATTCCCGCCTTCCTTTGCCGGCAAACAGACCTGCTGGTGGCCGCAGGCAAGACAGGCCGCGCCGTCAACATCAAGAAGGGCCAGTTTGTCGCCCCGTGGGACATGACCCACCCGGTCGAGAAGGTCCGCTCCACGGGCAATGAGCGCGTCTTCCTCACCGAGCGCGGATCGAGCTTCGGTTACAACACGCTGGTGGTGGATTATCGATCCCTGGCGGTGATGCGCAATCTCGCGCCGGTGGTCTTCGACGCGACACACTCCGTGCAGCAGCCCTCGGCGGCAGGTGGCGTCAGCGGTGGCCAGCCGGAGTTCATTCCGCTGCTGGCGCGCGCTGCGGTAGCCGCCGGCATCGACGGGCTGTTTCTGGAAGTCCACGACGATCCGGCCAATGCCAAATCCGACGGCGCCAATGCGCTGGATTTGAAGCTGCTCAAGCCCCTGCTGGAAAGGCTGCTGGCGATTCACAGGGCGGCGGGGGAGTGATTCTGGGTTTGTAGTTGCACAGGTTTTAAAAGCGAGACCAGAGAAACTCGGCTTTAGACGGCCCGCATCTCCAGCGTCTTTCCCAGCGCCTTCAGCGCAACCGCAATCCCGTCAATCTTCGTCGTGTGGTGAACGTCAATCAGCCGGGTCACCTCTTGCGGTGTCACCTTCAACCGCCGCGCCAACTCCGCCGGACGAATCTTCTGCGAGACCATTTCGTTTAGGAGCAGCACCTTCGCGGATAGGCTGGCCGAAAGCTCGATCAGGCGCTGACCGCGCTTCGGTTTTGAAGGCGCAGGAATCGGTCGTGGCGCTTCAAAGTAGAAGTCGAGCGCCGACTCCAGTGCGTCCGATGCCCGGCGCCGCGCATCTTCTTCGTCTTCGCCCTGGGTGATTGCCTCGGGAATGTCGGGGAAGGTGATTACGAACCCACCTTCTTCAGCCGGTTCAAAGTTTGCCGGATATTTCAACATATGCGCTCCTATTTCAGTCCCAGTTGCTTCTTGATACTTTCAGCAAGGCCCTTCCTGAGATCCTTATTGTGCATCGGCAACACAGAATTTTTCCCGTTCAGATAGACCTTAAGGTGCGAGCCTTTGCCGGGGCTGAAGGTTGCCCCCTGCGCCGCCAACCATCGTTTGAATTCGCTGCTCTTCACGAACCAACCCCGCTTGTAATTTAGGGCTGCCCTCTACAAATCAAGTATAAGCAATATTGCTTATACTTTCAACTGAATACAGTAGCGACGGCGGCATCCTGTGATGTACGGTTCCGTGGTTTCAGCGCAGGAGCCAAACGGCGCTCCGCCGTTCTTGACTTCCAGCAACGCACTCCTTAAAGTTGAGTTCACAATAGCTTACGCATGAACCAGAACGATATTTCCAGGACGAGATTTAATACGCTGGCCTGATAGGTGGGCGTGTGCGATGGTTGAAGGGATTGAGATGCAGAAAATCGCTGATTGGCTCAGAAAGAACAAGCTGGGAATCCTTCTCTTGCCGTTGCTGGCGTCTGCTGCCTGCGTTTTAGGCGAAAAAATTGCAGCGATGATTAGCTGCAATGCGTTCGTTGACATTGCCGCGGGACTTCGCACTCCTCCGATGCTTTTCTTTTGGGAGAAGGTCTCCCTGTTCCGGTCGGATCTGTTTTGCGTCTTTATTTTTATCCCGCTGGCATTTTGCCTGCTGACCTTCTGGATCTCGCCGCGCCGTAGAATCATCCTCTCCATCGCTGCCGCGTTTCTGGTCGAGGCATTCATCAGCATCGAGCTCATTGCGTTAACGACAACCAATACCTTCGCCTCTCTGAGAGTGCTGTGGTTTGATGCGATGTGGATCGTCAGGAGTCATGAAACCGCGTTTGCTTCCCATCCCGGTCGCACGATTCTATATCTGCTTGCGGGCCTGGCCGCCGTCGGCCTTCTGTCGGTCGTCACGATGGCTGCCTTCAGAAGGAACACGCGCTGGTTGAATCATGCTGTATTGGCGGCATTCGGCCTGGGGTTTGCTGCCGCAGCCATCGCCTGCGTCCCCAGGGTTCCAGTCATGCCGTGGTCGCAGTCTTTCCTGCAAAGGGCGGCCTATTCCGCACTCTTTGAAAACGAAATGTACTCGGGGTTCCCGCTTCACAATACGCAGGGACTGATGCAAGCCTACCGCCAGGCCTCGCACGTTCCCGCGCCACATCCGACGGCCTTTACCGGAAGAGCGAAAAATTACAACATTATTGTGTTCGTGATGGAATCCATCACGGCGCATGTGATTGATCCGGCCCGCGATTCTCTCAGCGATATGCCGAACCTCCGTCGTCTCCGGGATCATTCCTTTCTGATGGGACGCCATTACACCAGTTATCCCCTGACGGATAACGCGGCCTTCTCCATCTTCACTTCGATGTACGTGAACCGGCAGTGTGGCATCGTGGAGCATCAAGTCGAGATTCCGGGGCTGATTCGCAGCCTGCAAACGGAAGGCTATCAGACCGCGTACTATGGTTTCGTCTGGAGCATCCCGCAGCGCCGCGATGACCTGATGCTCGCCAGCCTGGGCTTTCAAAAGATCGCCTCCGCGCGGATAGACCCCAGGATTGATCAGATCGGGAAAGCTACATTTTTCGGCCCGGTGAAATACGTTGCGGAGAACGACCACCGTGGGCTTCTTGCGCTGCGAGAGGATATCCGCAACTGGACGGCAAAGGGGCAAAGGTTTGCCGCGGCTTATTTCCCGGAGATTGGGCACGATCCGTATCGAGCGCTGGATGGGCACCCCCCCATGTCCCTTCTGCAGCGTGGCCATGCGCTGGCGGTATATCAGGATGCATGGCTGGGCGAGTTGCTCGACGAGTTGCAGCGCGACGGTGCGCTGGACAACACCATCATTCTATTTACCAGCGACCACGGAATGCGATGGACCCCCGGGGATCAGGAAGGCCAGGTCGTTCTCGTTTCTGAGGGGCGGCTGGAAGACATCGAGTTGCGGGTTCCCATGCTCATGTATGTGCCCGGTGTCCTTCAGCACGCGACGATCATCGACTCTCCGACCTCGCATATTGATATCACTCCGACACTGCTCGATTTGCTGGGAATCTCGGCAGGCCGTGAAAACGAACAAGGCCTGCCTGTCTATGCTCCTGAAATTGCTCAGCGCCGCCTCTTTCTGCAAATGGATATGTTTGGGGCGTCGGGGTTTTATTATGGCGGAAGCTACTATTCACGCAGCGCGATGGGCTTCACTTATAAAAGTCCAACGATGAATTTTGAGACTGGCAGCGTGGTGAGGTTCGGCAGCAAGGAAGCTGAGGAAGTCAGGAATATTCTTGCCGCGCAGGATGCCAGCCAGGACACTCTCCTCAGCGCCGTACTCGATCAGGGGTACATTCATTGATTGTGAGCAAGGGCGAGGAGGTGTGGCAGGAAGCTCTAAAGACTGTGAATACAGGAAGATAGATGCATTGAGGTAAGCTGACCACTCTTGGTTTGAACCTGTAGTCGGACCGTCACATACGCGCGTTTCAAGCTCGAATCTGGCTTGACAAAGGGGCCGAAACCGACGAACATTATCCCACGTTTTCATTTGGAATTTTCCCCGGCTTTCAACTGGGTCTCTGCAAGACCGGGCTTCCCTTGGTTTGGGAGCTACTATGGGTTCCTTCGACTTGTCGCTTCCTTTCGCTTCTGCATGGTTTCCACTCCCGCTAACTATCCGACAATCAAACCAAAACTGTACTAAGTTACGGGTGCTTCGGTTATAGCTTTGAGTTATGAAAACGTCAGACCGTCGCCAATCTTACTGAAGTCGCAGTAGAGGTATTATAGGAAGTTGGAAACGCAAAATGAAAAACTTCAAGAAAGTAATGGTATTGTCTGTTCTCGCCGCAGCCCTCGCTGGATGCGGCGGAGGCCCTGGCACAACCACAACACAACCGCCTACTGTTTACGCGCCTGGCGCGCCAACGGGCGTGGTCGGAACTCCTGGAAACGCATCGGCAACGGTCTCGTGTACGCCACCCGCCAGCAATGGCGGAGGAACGATCACGGGATATACCGTGACTTCCAATCCTGGCGCAATCAAAGTGTCGGCAACCTCATGTTCGTTTACGGTTCCCGGTTTAACAAACGGCACGCCGTACACATTTACAGCGCACGCCACCAACTCCGCCGGCGACGGGCCGGAGTCAGCTGCTTCGGTAGCGGTCACTCCGACCGCTCCCGCTTCCGTTCCCGGTGCCCCGACCAGTGTGGTCGGCACAGCCGGCAATGCGCAGATCTCGGTGGCTTTCACCGCGCCCGCTAGCAATGGCGGTGCCGCGATTACGAGCTACACCGCGACCTGCACAGCAACCGTGGGGGTTAACGGAACCTTCTCAAGCGCGAGCGTGAGCGGTTCTGGTAGCCCGATCGTCGTGACCGGTACAACAATAGTGAACGGCGCGAGCTACGCGTGCACAGTGCACGCCGCCAACAGCGCCGGCAATGGGCCGGAATCAACTGCTTCGGCGGTGGTGACTCCAACAGCCCCTGCGCCAACACTCGCCTCAATGAGTCCGAACAAAACATGGGCCACTCCGACCAACATCGTTCCAGTGACATTCACCGGGACGAACTTTGCAAGCGGTTACTTGCCGTCCTGCACTCCGGACTCAAATGTGCTGAATGTCTCGTTCGTCAATTCAACGACGATCACAGCCAGTTTAGGCATTGATTCGTCTCACGACGGCTATGGCGATCGTCAGTGCAAGATTTGCAAGGCAGACGGGACTGGATGCACCGGCACAGTAAAATTCACCGTTTATGGCCAGCCGTCAGGAGCTACCATGTCGTCGGGAGTAAAGCTGGCTCTTAACCTCGGAGAAGTTATTGCCGGGGAAAACTCAAACAATAATGGATACGTCGACATGTTTACGCCAGGGACCGGCGTGCCGAACGGAACTCGCTGTTATGTTGGTTCCGGAGCGGTTAGTGTCGTCGTGGACAACCTGACTAATCTTTGGACGGTTGACGGTAGCCCTAGTACCAGCACTTGCGAGATTACCTTTAGCGTACCAAGTCCGGCTAGCGTCTTGAGAGGTGTAGCAGCTATCAAAGTGCTTAACAGCTATGTCGTCGCTCTTCAGCCGGCAGCAACGCACAAAATATCTTGCGTAAACTGGATTGGTTCTGCATTCACATCTAATCCTGTGCTGCTGGGAGATGCTGGAACCGGTCCTCAATCGTTGGCGATGGGCGTAACGAATGGAAACACATACGCTTACTCGTATGACGCAGTTGGTCAGGCGCTCTATATGATAGACGCCTCCAATTGCACATCGCCACTAAACTGGCCGGTCACCGGCATAACAGCTGGTGCACCACTGGGGACTGAAATCGTCGCAATTGACGCATCGGGAATTCTCGCTCTTATTTCATACGGCGACAAAACCGTTCAGATTTTGAGTGAGAACACACTGAAATTGGTTACGACAGTTGGGGTCAACGGTGTTATCTCGTTGCCGGCGGGGGAAACTCCAGTCGGCGCGATTCTGGTCGACCACTCTGTAGTCATCAAAAACCAAGATGGCACCTTGACGAAGGTTGATGCTGTAGCTGGAACAGCCGCATTGATTCCTTCGGCAACAACAACTTCAGTCAGTTTGATGCCCGATGTCACAGCAGACGGTAAGGGCACCGGCTTTTGGGCTTGCCCATCTGACGGAACGGGTTGTCAGTTCTTTCCTTTTTAACAACGCTCTTTCAACAAAAGTGCCCCGGAGACGAATCGTCTTCGGGGCACTTTCGAAGTCGCAGTAGAGGTATTATGGGAAGTTGGAAACAATAGGAAATATTGAACTTAGATTTATGAAAAAGCGAGGCTTGCTGCGCAAGTCTCGCTTTTTCAGTAGCTTAAAGGACGTATAGGTTTTGTCGAAAATCGATTTTCGACAATTTCCAGCGAGCCGCTTGCGTACCTCCCGTAACTTGCTGAAGCAGCAATAGGATGCAAGCACGTCAAAAAGGCTGCAATTGACGAAATACGAAAATCGGTCTGCAAGCTGCCGAGTTTGCAGGATTCAGGCATTGCCCCACGGCACTTTCTGCCTCTTTGTCTGCCAGAATGTCGCAAGCGCCTCATCCATTTGGCACCCAAAGTCCTTTTCGACTTTTTGCATTCAGGGGTACTTTCATTGATCGCGGGCAAGGGCGAGGAGGTTGTGTCTCTTTCTCCGGCTCTGGGCGCTGCCCACAAGGCTCGTGGTGTATCCGAATGAGGGGCATATGTTTGCCGATCCGGCCCACCGGCGGGACGTGATGGAGAGGGCTGCCGAGTGGTTTGACCGCTACCTTCCGCCCGCGCCCTGAGGTCTGGCCTTCCCGGAGGCCTGCTCCCAATTTGGGGTAGGCGGAGTCTATGAAAAGCAGGCGGGGGTGCACTTTGCCCGGTTGCCAGCCGGAGACCACCCCGCCCTGATACACTTTTCCTTGGAGTTTCGTGAACGCGTTTCGTTAACTGGCTACGCGGCAGGCAGGTCGCCGGGAACCGGTCACTTGATCGGTTTTGCCGAGTGAAGGCTGGCTGCGAAGTGTTGGCGGATAGCTCTAAAGAGAGAGTTTTCTTAATTTTTCCGATGATTTTGGGAGTGACCGTTCCGCGGCTCGACAAAGCGGGGCGGGGAGGATTCATGCGGCGGTTCTTAACGCTTGTTTGCTTATTGTGCCTGGCCATTCCAGCCGGGATATCGATCTCTGGCTGCACCCGAAACCCGGGCGCAAACTACTGCAATGGACTGGGCTACGGGATGAAGATCGGAGATGTGGCCTCGCTCACGCTGCAACCGGTGACCTCCGGCATCTCCATGGCCTACGGGCAGACGCGTCAGGTATCTTCGCCGTCCGCCCTGACCTGCAAGGGTCAACAGGCCAGCGTCTCCACGTTTACCTATGGCACCACCAACAACCAGTTGGTGGACATCTCGCCGGTCGGCAGCATCTGCGCAGGAACCTGGAACCGGAACTCTGGTGGCGGCATCGCCGACTACACCATCTGCAACCCGCCGAGTCCATTGCCCTCGACCGGTGGCCTGCCTTATGGCATAGCCTACGTTACGGCCTCCGCCCAGTCGGTGACCTCCAACCCGGTAGAGGTGTATATACACGCTATGGTGACCTCCGTCAGCCTGGTCACTACCCCTACGTCCGGATCTTCGCAGAAGTGCTTCTCACAAGGCGCCCAGGCGACACTCGACGCTCAGGGATGCTACGCGAACAGCAGCAACCAGAACAACAGCAACCAGCAGGTTCTGCTGTGCGCGCCGGCTTCGATTACTGGCGCCAACAGCGCTTGTCCTATGCCCGGTGTCACCCCCAACATCATCGCCAGCGGAACCTTCACCGCACCCTACACCGCTGGCAACATCATCAGTGAGAACTATGTCTCGGGCGGAACAATCACGGGAACGACAGGGCAGACTTGCAACCTAAGTGGCTTCAATAACGGTTCCAGCGGAGCGGCTGCTACGGTTGCCTTGACCAGCGCAAACACGATTGCGAGCGGGACACCGCTGGTCATGACCGCGGGCGGTACTGGCGCAACTTCGGTGCCAACCACGGCCACACTATCGAATGGCACGGCAACCTGCTCAGGAACTGCAATAATTAGCCCAATCGTAGGAACGGCAGGGCAGACTTGCAATATAAGCGGCTTCAATAACGGTTCCAGCGGAGCGACTGCTACAGTTGCCTTGACCAGCGCTAACACGATTGCCAGCGGGACTCCGCTGACCATTACCACGGGTGGCCTTAACGCGACCGCGCCACCTACGACAGCCATACTGTCGAATGGTTCGGCTGTCTGCTCAGGAACCGCATTGGTCAACACGACTCTGACCCAAGTTCCCAACTGCACGGCCGCCATTGGCGCGCTCAACTACTCAGTGGGCAACCCCCAGGTAGCCAGCGTGGTCACCAACACAACCACAAATCAGGTGACCATTACAGCCCTCCAGCCAGGCACTACCTCCATTACTGCATCGGTGGCGGGTTCGGGCTCCTCGGCCGGCTACTTCTCCACATGCCCTCCGGCATCCATCTCGGTGACTCTGGCCAATGGCGCCACTTCGGGAACGATTACTCAGGGCGTAACGCAGAATCTGACCACTACCATTATCGACACATACGGGAATCCCCTCACGGGTATCTCCCTGACCTATGAGTCCACCGATCCGATCGACATCTCGGCGGGTAACGGAGGAGCCATCAGCACGCCCTTCCCCGGCGAGGCTTCGGTCTATGCCGTCTGCCAGCCGCCCAGTTGCAATGCGGCTCCCACGAACGAGATCGGCATCTATGGTACCGGTTTGCCCGTTTCATCCAACCCGGTTACTATTACTACCCCAGGCACGGCCAGCGATTACGCCTGGTTCACAGCCCCCGGCCAGTCTCAGTACGTCATCCCAATCGATTTGCTCACCGACACAGTCGGCTCCACGGTGCGCTTGCCATACGTGCCCAACTCGATGGCGATGGACCGGTTAGGCAACACGATTTACTTCGGTTCCCCCCACGAGTTGATGGCTATAAGCACCGCGAACAACGCAATCATCACGCAGAACACCTCCGTTCCCGGCGTGGTGCTGGCTGTGTCGCCGGACAACTCGCAACTGCTTATCAATGACCAGGTGCGCCAGGTCTTTTATCTCTACAATGTCTCCAGTCAGAGCTACGTGTCTTCCGGAGGCATGGGTACAGCCGCGGCATGGACCCCCGACTCGAACACGCTTTACATCGTTGACAGTGCAACCCAGGGCTCCCTCCACAGCGACACGTTGTACGTCTATAGCCTGAGCACCGGCTGGACTACCTACGCGTTGCCCTGCTCCGTCTACAACGCCATCACCTGCCCCTCTCCCTCCACTGGCGCGAAGAGCCTGGCGATTACCATTCCCAGCGTGGGCGCATTTTTCAGCGGCAGCCCCACCGAGGCCCACACCTGGTGCCCTTCCGGCACAGTAGGCAACTACGCCAACATGAGCTTCTATCCGCAAGGGCCATTCCCAGACAATTCGGTGGCTGTGCAGACGGATGTACTGGCTGCCACCACAGATGGCAACCATATTCTCGGCGCATCAACCTCCGGTAGCAGCATTGAAATATCCGACATCGGAGTCACCATCCCCGAGTTGAATTGCCTGCCCCCGGTTGCCAGCCACAATTATCCGCTCGTGCTCGGCGATACGCTCTCGCCGCTGGTTCTCCAAACCACAGTCAGCCAGCCGCCGGCTATCACTGCCAGCGCGTCAGCCATCAACCAAGTGGTGCCCTCGCCTGCGTCTAACCTGGCTTTTATCACCTATACCCCGCTAACCACTGGCGCCCCAACCGGCGTCAAGCTGCCCTTCTATGTGCCGGGCGCGGGAACTGAGGGTTTCGTCACGTTCAAGGGAAGCTCGGCATCCAGCATCACTGCTCCTCTGGCCGGCGCCTTTACCCCGGACAATAAACTCTTCTTCGTCTCCACCGCGGGCGACAACATGATTCACTACATCAGCGTCCCCCTGGTCACCACCAACCCGGCTAACGCGGATACGCAGCAGATCAGCCCCAACCTGCCGGCCTGCACGTCCATCGCCAACGGCGGCACAGACCTCGGCTGCGCTTATACAGGTCCAAACCCTGGCACCGCCATCGTTCCGGCCACGGGCATCGTCGTCAAGCCCCGTTCCACCACATAGCGCGTGGCGTATCAATCTGCAAGCAGAAAGGCCGGCCTCGCGCCGGCCTTCTTTGCTTTTCGGCGGAGGCGTCCCATATGTTGGGTGCCAATTCCCCCATCCGCGCACGATAGAATCAAGAAATGATCAAGGGGATTTCCTTTCTTCGTTCTACCGGAAGCCGGGCAGCCTATGACCGGCTGGTGAGCTTCTTTTCCGCGCTGGGATTTGCTCCCGGCAAAGGGTGGAACGAAGAGAACAGTCACGGCGCAGCCTTTCTTGCGCCGCTGGGCAATCTCGAATTTGTTGATGGCCAGTTTCCTTCCATCGCCGATGTGCTGGTGGAGGTGACCGCTCTGGACGCCGTGCATCAGGCCGCCGCTGCGTGGCTGCGCGCGGAAGGCGGCGAACAAGCCGTCGCGCGCCTCTCCGCCATTACGGAAACCCACTGGAAGTCGCGCCTCTTCACCGTCGAGCCGGAGCCGGGCTTTGCCTTTTCTTTCTGGGCCTGGACCGATCCGGTCAAGGGCAAGCCGGTGGCCGTCGAAGGCGATCTCTCCGCTGCCGGCATGAAGTTTGCCGTTGTCGTCGCCCGCTGGAATGCGGTCATTACCGAGC
>Ga0302319_10002479_pt1 | contig 39757 bp, 25 predicted proteins | sample Bog_T0_2_FD_203319 | JGI IMG/M metagenome (GOLD analysis project Ga0302319, IMG submission 203319) | Peat permafrost microbial communities from Stordalen Mire near Abisko, Sweden - Bog_T0_2 | ecosystem: Environmental > Terrestrial > Soil > Wetlands > Peat | place: Sweden: Abisko, Stordalen Mire... | reverse complement strand
TCCGGGCTTTCGCTACGCTCCAGCCCGGAGCACAGCGCATATCCATCCCTCTACCTTGTCCAGCGAGCTGCCACAGATGGGCCAGAGTTAACTGCCACAAGTGGGCCAAGATTACTTGCCAAACCCAACTCTCACTGACGCCATCCCAGCGGCTGACGCCGCTTGAATCCCTAAAGCGGTATCCTCGAAGACCAGACAGCTTTCCGGTGGTTCTCCGAGTATGTCTGCCGCCAGGAGAAATGCCTCCGGATCCGGTTTGCTCTTCTTGTAATCTCCGGCGCAAACGATCGCCTCGAATTTGTCTGCGAGGCGAAGCGTGGTCAGCACGGACATAACGGATTCTCGTGTGCTGCCTGATACTGCGGCGAATGGTATCCGACCATGTTGTGCTTCGATATGTTCCAAAACTTCAGGCACGGGCTTGAGCTCAGGAAATAATTCGCGGAAGTAGGTTTCTCTCCGCTGAGCCATTGCTTCTACGGGCATCCTAAGTCCTTGCTGTTCGCTCAGTGCTGCGATGATCTCGGCGATAGGTTTACCACCCCAGGCGTAGAAAAGCTCCTCATCAAACTTGCAGTTCCACTCTTCAAGGGATCTCCTCCATGCGATGTAATGCAGTGGCATGGAGTCAGCAATGGTGCCGTCGCAGTCGAAAAGGTAGGCACGAAATATGCCTGAAGGTAGTTTCAACTTCACGGATAAAAGGGACTTCAAATCCAATCCTTGGGGATCTAGGAATATCGCTATTCGGCTGCGTGCTTATCCACCTCAACCACCACGACTTCAACTCCAGCATCGCGTAACCCAGCAATCTGGGCCGGATCTGTTCCTGAATCTGTGATGATGGTCGTGAAATCGCTAATGGGCCCAACGTGGACAAATGCCTGATTACCAAACTTTGAGTGATCTACCATTCCGATACGCTGCTTCCCCGCTTTCACCAGCATTCTCTTAACCTGAGCCTCAGCTTGGCTGGCGCAGGAGTGCCCATATCGAAAGTCAACCGCAGTGATGCCCATGAAGGCCTTATCGACCCTGATTTCAGAAAGCACCTGTTGGGCCCAAATGCCCGACAAGCAAAACTGATGCCGTTGCAGATCACCTCCCGTGCAAACGACGTGCACGCCCGCCCAGCGTTGCAGTTGGCAGACAACTAGGGGTGAATTTGTTGCCACCGTCAGGCGGCTGAAGCCTCCCAGTCGCCGCGACAATTCGAAAACGGTGGTACTGCTCTCCAGGAAAGCAGTATCTCCATCCAGTAACATTTTTTCTGCTGCCGCGGCAATCGCCACCTTTTCGGCCCGATTGGTCCGCTGGAGTGCTTCGTAGGAAGGCTGAAAATTGGTACTGGAGGTTCGGGAAACGGCACCGCCATGCGAACGTACCAGAACGCCATCCTTTTCCAAAGCTGCCAGATCGCGTCGGATTGTGGCCGAGGTCGCACCGAGCTCTTGAATAAGCGCCGAGGCGGAGATACTCCGCTGTGCAGAGAGAATCTCGCGAATGCGTAGTCTTCGTTCTAAGGCGAGCATTGTTAGAACGCTACCTTTTTCGAGCGAAAATGTCAACAAATCGCTGTCAAAAGTCAGACAAAATATGTCCATCTAACAACCTTCCCGGACATCAAACTCGATAGGAATTCAAAAGTGGATGGGCAATCCTCAGCTCTCGCAACGACGCCTGTGCTCGTGCCTCCCAAACTGGGAACACTGAGAATTCTGCACATTAGCTACTTAAACTAAATAATCTATCGGGCAATGCTACGGAATTGCTTTTGGCTCGACTGTGGCCTGAGGGGAAGAAGATGGCGTGGGTTTTCGTTCTGAGCGATTTAGAGCGAATACAGACGACCAGTGGCTCATTTTGGGCCACAATATAATATTTTAGATCGGTTGCGTTGCCCTTGACGCAAAAACTCCGGATCATCGACCCAATACCGAAAAGCGCATTCATCTAACATCCTAGAGCGTGTTTCATAAATAGGTTCGGCCTCAAGACAAGTACTTACGCGTGAGGCGGTTGTGCTGTTGAGCTTCTGTTATGAAGAAGCGGCAGAAGCTGTTGACGGATGAACAGTGGGAGTTAATCGAACCATTATTGCCGGAACCACGACGCAGGAAGGACAACCGGGGACGGCCGTGGGCATCGAATCGGGCTTGTTTTGAGGGCATTCTGTGGATTCTGCAACCGGGGCGGCGTGGCGATTTCTTCCCGACGAATATCCCTCGCCGGCGACCTGCTGGCGGCGGCTGAAGCAGTGGCAGGACGAAGGCGTGTGGCTGGATGCGTGGCGCGCTCTGTTGGGCGCATTGGACGCCGAAGGCTTGCTGAAGTGGGACGAGACGTTTCTGGATGGCAGCTTCGCCCCAGCCAAAAAGGGGGCGATGCGGTCGGTAAAACCAAGCGCGGCAAGGGGACGAAGTGGATGGTACTGGTCGACGGTCAAGGTCTTCCGCTGGGAGTTCGGCTGGAAAGTGCCTCTCCGGCAGAAGTTACGCTTGCGGAAGCCACGCTTGAAGAAGTCCGCGTCCCTCGGCCGAAGGGCCGACCGCGGCAAAAACCGAAACGCGTAATCGCCGACGCTGGCTACGACTCCGACCCGCTGCGTGAGCGATTGAAGAAGCGGGCCATTGAGTTGATTGCGCCCTACCGCAAGAACAACAAGCGGCGGCGCTATGAAGACGGGCGCAAGATGCGCCGCTACAGACGCCGCTGGATCGTGGAGCGTACCAACGCGTGGCTTGGTCAGTTCCGCCGATTGCTTGTGCGTCATGAGCATCTGCTCTCCACCTATTACGCCTTCTTCTATCTTGCTTGTTTCTGGATTACATTGAGGCACTGTTTATGAAACATGCTCTAATCAACTCATGGTCTCCTCTCTATCCATTGTGGAGCCCTTGAGTCAAGTCACTTCTGACTCCGGGGCTGCCGGGTATCCGTGTGCGCGGTGCAATTGGGCCGGACAAAGATGTGTGCACTTCTGTGCGAAAAAAGAATAGCAAGCGATACACGCGTACGCCAGCAATGGCACGCCATAGGCATAAGGGATCCTTTTCGAAGAGTCGGAGATAACTCCCATCACAGGGGTGAGCACTGCTCCGCCGATGATGGCCATCACGATCAGCGATCCACCGACCTTGCTGTCTCGCCCCAATCCGTGAAGACCAAGGGCGAAAATCGTCGGATACATGAGGGACATGAAGAAACTGGTTACAAATATAGCCCACACTCCCAACCAGCCAGGATGGAACACTGCTACGGAAACCAGAGCAATATTGATGAGGCAGTAGATTCCCATCAGTGTCGCCGGCCGCACGTACTTCATCAATGCCGCCGACGCGAATCTCCCGACGCCGAACATAACCAGAGTCCCGGTCAGGAAGTAACCCGCGACCTTCTCCGATTCGCCCGTGTTTTCCTGAATGTACTGTATGAAGTAACTCCACGTGCCAACCTGAGCTCCCACGTAAAAGAACTCGGCAACGACAGTGAACAGCAAATGCCTGTTCTTTAGCAACCTGACAATACTGGTGGATCCCTGCAGTACTGCCGGCTCTTCGTCTCTCATTATCGGAAACGGCGTTCTCAAGATGAGGAATGCAAAGAAGAACGATACGAGTCCAAGAACAAGATAGGGCTGCACCACGCGTAGCACTTCAGAGTGAAGGTACGACTGATACTGGTGAATGGTCTCTAAATGCAGCACTTCGCCTGCACTTAGTTCAACTCCGGAAAAGATGAAAGTTGTTCCAATAAATGCACCACTAATGGCGCCAAGTGGATTGAATGCCTGAGAAAAATTGAGACGTCGCTCCGAGGTTTCGGGAGAGCCAGACAGGGCGATAAACGTGTTCGATGCGGTCTCCAGAAAAGCAAGCCCGCTCGCCATTACAAAGAGTGCGAACAGAAAGAAGGAGTACCGCTCCATCATCGCGGCTGGCCAAAAGAGAAACGTGCCCATTCCGAACAACGACAGGCCGGTCATGAAGCCCACTTTATAGCCGACCTTCCGCATATAAAGTGCAGATGGCAGCGCGAGCAGAAAGTAGCCCGTATAGAAGGCGGATTGCACCAGACCGGCCTGCAGCCGATTGATCGCGAAGGACTTCATAAACTGACGAATCAGGATGTCATTAAGATTGTTTGGCACTCCCCACAAGAAGAAGAGCGCAGTAACTAGAACAAAAGGGAGAAGAGCGCCAGGAGGGAACAGCTTCCCAGGTTCTTGTGCGATGCTGTTTGCTTGTCGAGGACGACTTACGCCTGGTTCCAAGTTTTACCCTTTCCCCTTTTTGCCATTTTGGGATGAACAAGAAGTCAACGCGAAAATTATCAATTCACGGTTACTGCAACAGGCACACCCAGCGCCCACTCATCGCCGCGTAAGCGCCCACCGGCGACAAGGATCTAAATGAGCATTTTGCTCCAGCGGCAATTCGCCCATCGCAGACGTTAACCAGACTGTAACTTAGATTCAATCAGGCAGCTTCATCTCCCCTCGAATCAGCACTGACCCCGCCACGCCCAAGTCATTATCGCTTGGTTGACCTCCGCCAACAAAGAAATCCAATTGTCCTGCCGGTACTATACGAGTACCCTCAGCATTCACCATACTCAGGTCTCGCGGAGGTAATACGAAATGAACCAGCCTCTTCTCCCTGGGAGCTAACGTCACACGCTGAAACCCTCTCAATGTTCGGATTGGCGCGTCCTGATGACCGGGAAAGGACTCATAGAGCTCAACCACTTCATCGCCCTTGAGGCTGCTGGTATTCTCAACATCCACGTCTATGGAAAGTGGGCTGCCGGCTTCCAGTATCTTTGCCGACAGTTTGAGGTTGCTGTACTTGAAGTGTGAATAACTCAGCCCGTAACCGAACGGGTACAGCACCGGCCCGCTGTAGTAACGGTAGGTTCTTACGTTCATTCGGTAATCGTCAAACGCAGGCAAGTCGTCCACGGATCGATAGAACGTGACCGGCAGACGGCCCGCCGGGTTATTGACGCCCACAAGAGTCTCTGCTACGGCCTTTCCACCTTCTTCTCCCGGATACCACGCCTGAAGAATGGCATTTGCGTTCTTGTGAGCCCAATTCACTGCCAATGCACTGCCGCTCATCAGCACCACCACCAGCGGCTTCCCTGCCGTTCTTGCCGACTCAATCAGGTCCTCTTCTGGCTTCGGTAAGTCCAGGCTGGTGCGATCGCCACACTTGAATCCTTCGGGGAGATCCGGGCTGCAATTTTCCTCGCTTTCCAATTCCGCCGTAATGCCCACCACCGCTATGATCACATCCGCATCGCGAGCGCTTTCCATAGCGTCAGGGATCGACTCCCCGCCCTCGCGAGTCCACAGAATTTGCACACCCGACGTTAACCGGCGAGGAAATTCGAGGTTTTTGATCTGACCGAATCGGAGGTACTCCATCCTGAATCTGTGCTGGCTACCCTTACTTAGTTGCAGTGCGAATTTGCGCTTGGCCTGGGAAGCAGGATCATTCTCCTTCCAGTCATCAATGACTAAGTTCTCATCGATCCAAAGACGTACTCCCCCCCCACCCCTCACCTGTATCGAATAGGAACCATCTTCCGGAGCCGAGAGTTTCCCCGACCAGCGTGCCGTATATCCGTTGAGCTCCGCCCATTGCGGAACGCGATCTACTCCAAAACCGAAGCTTATCTGTGGATCAATTCGCGTACTTTCAGGTTGGCCAGACAAGTCCCGCGATCTGAAGTATTGCGCAGTTAAACCAGGCTTCCCGAACTCCGTGCTGAAAGCCGCGCGCGGAATGGGAAAGGGAGTACGCAGAAACTTAGTCCCCGGCACATATGAAACCTGTGCGTCCGGGAACTGCGCCCGAATGCCTTCAATCACTGTTGTCTGGTGAGAGGGCATGCCGTTGTAATTGCCTAGCAGTGCGCTCCCGGAGTCGCCAAGAGGTCCAATGACAGCTATTTTACGGATTTCTTTCTTGAGCGGTAATGTGCCATCGTTCTTCAGCAGCACCATACTTTGCCTGGCCACTTCCAGGGCTAGCCTGCGATGGGCCTCACTATCGTTTTCACTGAAAGGAATATTGGTATATTTGACCACCGCAGGTGGATCGAACATCCCAAGGCGAAAGCGTGCCGTGAAAAGCCTGCGCAGTGACCGGTCGATATCGGCCTCGGTCAAATCCCCTTTCTTCACAGCTTCCAGGTAGCCGGCATTCTCACTCTGAGTAAAGTCGCAATCGAGATCCGTACCCCGTTTCATCGACACCGCTGCTGCCTTTTCCAAAGTATTGACGTACTTATGATTGTTATAGATGTCTGTGATTGCCTGGCAGTCGGAGACAACATATCCCTTAAACTGCCAATCCTTGCGGAGGGTTTCCTCCAGTAGAAAGCTATTCGCACAATCGGGTTCGCCGTTCAAGGAGTTGTAAGCACACATCACCGAGCCCGCGTTGCCTTCTACAATCGCGGCACGGAACGCCGCCAAATATGAGTCTTCGATGTCGTGCTTCGACACCTGCACATCGATAGTGTGCCGGGCAGGTTCGGGTCCGCTATGTACCGCAAAATGCTTGGGCGTAGCTAGCGCCTTAAGATACTTAGGATCGTCGCCTTGCAAGCCAGTCACAAATGCCACGCCCATTCTGCCTATAAGATATGGATCTTCTCCATAAGTCTCCTGCCCGCGACCCCAACGCGGATCGCGAAATAGGTTAATGTTGGGAGACCAGAAGGTAAGTCCCTCACTCTGTACGTGCCGGTCATTGCGCAGCGCCTCATGATAACGTGCGCGCGCCTCAGTGCTGATCGCAGCTGCCATTTGATGGACAAGCGCCGTATTCCATGTCGATGCGAAGCCAATCGCCTGGGGAAAGACAGTCGCCTGGCCATCGTTGCCAATTCCGTGCAGCGCTTCGCTCCAATAGTTGTACGCCGGTACCTGGAGTCTCGGAATTGCTGGAGCCACACTCAAGAGCTGCCCGGCCTTTTCCGCCAGTGTCATCCGGGCAATAAGGTCATTGACCCTTTTGTCAATCGCTTCCGTCGGATCCAAATACAAAGGTCCTTTAGCGGCGATTTGTTTCTCTGAAGGAGTGTCACCCTGAGTCTGTGGACGGGTGGTTGGAGCGGCGACCAAGATGATCAGAAAGGCGGCCAATCTGGTCCAATGGTGTTTCTTTTTCAGAATCATAGCCGAATACCTCCAGTTATGCGGTGCTATCATAGTGCGAATCGGGAGAGATACGTATCATCTCATCCAACGGAAGTGAGGAGTTTGTCGCGTGAGAGGCGTACCCATTTTGAAGAAGATTCAACATACTCCAGCGCTCACTTGTGGGCTGGCCGTGCTTTACTTCATTACAATCCCGATTGTCATTCGGCCACAGACGAAGGGCACGGTGCATTGGGTGGGCACATGGACTGCCGCGCCTGTTGGAATTGACAACAGCAAGGGGACGCTCGGCACTGCTGATTACACTGTCCGGCAGATCGTGCATACATCGCTGGGCGGAAGCGTACTGCGCGTTGTCTTTACGAACGAGATGGGAACTACGCCTCTCTCTCTTGCTGGATCTCAGGTCGCTTTGAGTGCCGGCGGGACGGGAATTGTAGTTGACTCTGCCAGGGCGCTTACCTTCGATGGAAAACCTTCTGTGACAATTCCAGTCGGTGCGAAAGTGTTCAGTGATAGCGTTTCCATGAACCTCCCGGCGGGATCGAATCTTGTTGTCAGTATCTATATCCCCGCGCAGCCAATTCCATATCTTACCGAACATGCGTTTGCAAACCAGTCTAACTTCATCGCGCCGGGAGACGCGATTGCAGCACAAGCTCTGACCAATCCTGTTGACACGGACACATGGCTTTTCCTCAGCGCAGTCGAAGTGCAGGCTTCCCTTAAGAGCGCCGCGGTTGTTACATTGGGCGACAGCATTACGGACGGGGCATTCTCTACACGAAGCGCCAACCTGCGATGGCCGGATGATCTGGCGCGCCGGCTTCAGGCGAACCGCAAAACCAGCTCGTTGTCGGTGTTGAATGAGGGAATTGGAGGAAATCGTATTCTTCATGACATAACAGAACCGTTTATCATGCCGAGTGCGCTGAGGCGTTTCGATCGGGATGTGCTCTCGCAGGCAGGAATCAGATACCTCATCATCCTTGAAGGCATTAACGACATCGGCATAGCCACGCGACCTAAAGACCCCATTGATCAAGTGTCTGCCGACGATCTGATCTTTGGACTCACACAGATGATTGAGCGGGCGCATGCGCATGGCATCAAGGTCTTCCTGGGAACGATCATGCCCGATGAGGGACTTGGGCTCTATTACTCTGAAGCAGGAGAAGCTGAACGCCAGGCGGTAAATCAGTGGATTCGAACCACGAAATTGACGGACGGAGTCATCGATTTCGATGAGGCCCTGCGTGATCCGAGTGACCCAAAGCGCCTTTTGCCGGCTTACGATCGCGATCATATTCATCCTAATGATGCAGGTCACAAAGCTATGGCGGATGCCATCGATATCCGCGACTTCATTCGATAGGTTAGTTCAAATGATAGGTGCCCGCTTTAGAACGTTGCGGTCCCGGTCAGTACGCGAATTAGACTTCAGTGAGAATTCTTACCGGCCCTATCAGTCCGGAAGGTGAAAGCGGAGAATCCTTGGTGAAGTAGTTCCAGGTAGTGAAGGTGTAGCGCCCCTGCGATGGACGCTTCTCATGTTTGAGGAACCAATCCGGAAATTCCTTCATATAATAGCCACCCTTAAACCTTGGGTCGCCCTCTTGCCAGATGAAGTCTGCCGGTTCCTGCTCGTCTCCAATCAGCCGGTTTGCCCATACGTTGGTGACGGCGATTTCAATTTGGTTTAAACCAAGCTTGACTGCTTTTCCGATATCGATGCGCCAGGGAGGCGTCCATAGAACACCGACCTTCGTTCCGTTCACGCTCACTGTCGCGAGGTAACTGACGGTTCCGAGATCGAGATATATCTTGTTCCCCTCTGGCTGTGCGGAAATGTTGACCGATTTCTTGTAGCCTGCGGTACCGGAGTAATATTTGATGCCGCTTTCGGGGCGAGTCGTCCAGTCTTCAAGAATCGTGAACTCGACGGACGCTGGGCCGCCCCAGGCCGGGTCAAAGTGTACCTCCCAGCTTCCGTCCAATTCAACAACGGTCCTGAGTTCAGGGAAATTGGAGAGTTCGGAGCCGGACTGCTTCGCAGGCCTGCGGAAGACAATGAAGAAGCTCTGCGTGGGCTCAAAGTTGAGTTGAAGCGTGGTGATGCCATTCGCCTGTTCGAACGCCGGGAGATCGCGTATTGTTGCCCGCACCGGATCCCATAATTCAGGCTGCTTGCCTGCAATCGGGAAACTGCAATGCGCAGTACCGGCGGTCTTGGCAATGTTCGCTACAAAGTAAACTTCCGTTTCTTTGTAGCGGCGATGAATGCTCTGTAACTCGAGAGCTCCCGCGGTGGGTCTGAAGACTCCGCTGGTGGTTTCTGAGGCTGCAACGATGCTGCCAGCTTGAAGCAGTGTCTGGCAGCGCCACAGATAGTGGAACCATTCCTTGCCTGGTTCCCACCAGGTCTGATTGCGGCCGAAGTGCACCCCCCATTGGCCCATGGCGTTGCCTGGCCGGAACTCGGGTCCCCATGGCTGCTGCACAAAATGATGCGTGTTCATTCGGTTGACACCCGCGCAAAAAGCCTCGTCTCCAATGGGCTTGAGCCAAGCCGGATGTTCATTCCAACGAGCCAGGTCGGGAGTAGTCGTGAAGGCTTCGGCGCCAATGATGCGCTGGTCGAGCGCATGCGAGCAGGGAATAATGGGATCGGCCGCAACAGGACTCCACTTGTCTTTGCCACACCAGAATTCCATGTTTGGATGGTCAAGGAATTTGACAACCTCTTCGATTTCCCAAGGGCCGGTGTAGGGCTCGGCCACGAACTGCATACCAGCTTCGTGACATAGAGCGCGAGGTATGGCCCAGTAGCAATCGCGATACAGATCTTTGACCGTGCGCTGGAAGTCGGCATGGAATTCTTCAGTAACGCGCTTGCTGCCGATGGTGCGTCCCGCGAGGACGGGGAGCCAGGGAAGGATGTCGTAGCCCCGGCGGTTCTTGAACTCCTCGGCCATTTTCGGCGTCCAGGTTGGTTCGCCAGCTTCATAACTGTCGAAGTAGAGCGTGCTCAGGGGCGAACCGGCGAGATCACCAAGATGTTTCTTGATCTCGTGCAGCACATGCTGCACATGGAAGGTCACTGCCTCGGCGCTCATCTTGTCGCATTCCAGGCCGATTGCGTCCCATTGTGCCGGCTGGATCATCGCTCCAGTGGTGGTATGTCCAAAACGATAGATGGACCATTCACCTTCCGGAGCATCCCAGGTCAGTTTTCCGTCGGCATTCATCTTCGTGGACAGATCGAACACCTGGTCAGTGGTGGGGATGCCGACAGAGGGCAACGCGATGACCGCAATGTCGCGATAGTATGTCTGCCTTGCCTCAACAATAGGAGCGGCAATTGTGCCGAGCGAGGGAATGTAAAGCTCGGGGAATTGCGAATGCGGATGGGGATCCACAACGGCTTTGTTGAGATTCATCGTGATCTGCTGGCCGCCTTGTATCTTTTGCTCCGACCAGATCACTTCCTGCATTGCCAGTTCGGCTGTGATCCATGTACCGCCGCTGCTCTCATAGCCGGCGCAATTATGCAACAGAAGGTCTAGCCCTAGCCGGCGACACTCATTGGCCGCGTGTCGAATCATCTCCCACCAGGGTTCAGTCCACGTGACAATCTCCGGAGTTGGACTCTTGAGGATGACACCCGACCATGGGATCAGAGTATCGGCCAGGCTGTAGATTGTGGCTCCGCCAATTCCCGCGTCTTTCATCGCTTCGAGGTCGCGTGTGATTCCCTCTTTGCTTATATTGCTGCCCATCCACATCCAGAGCACATAGGGACGCGTCGCATCTGGAGGATTGATGAATGCACTTGCCAAATCGCTCACTGGCTCGGGCATCTCCCAGGGGGCACCTTTGGTCTCCATGGCGGCATGGAAATAGATTGGAAAACCCGATGCAAGTCGAAGAAAGTCTCTTCTGGTGTTCATTGAAAGTTCAGACTCCTTGCAAAACTGTGATTGCAATACAAAGAACCCTCTGCTTGCAAGACAGAATTCGTTCAAAACCGGCTTTGCCTGTTCACCAATTCCAACCAAACAAATCGTTCATTGCAGCCGCATGGTAACGGGATCCCCATCGTACACAATCGTTTCTTGTTTCGGAGCTTCGCCGTTGTTCCCGGCTTTCATCAAAGCTAACGAGAATTGCCTTTCACGACGCATCCCGGGAAAGCTTCCCAACCGCCTCTCAATCGTTAGTTCCCCAGTGCGATCGTTCCATTTGAGCGGAATGATGCTGTATGCGCCCTTCTCATAGTCGTAGTTTGTGCCTTCGTCCTCATAGAGCGAGAAAGTGGCGTTGCTACCGGGATAGACACGGATTTCTATCGGAGCGTCCGGCTTCTCTCCGACCCACTGTTCAGAGGGCCCCAATGGAACAATCGATCCTGCCCGCACGAACACTGGTATTTGATCTAGCCTGGCGGGTACATCGACTGTGTGGCCGCCCTGATACGTCTGCCCAGTCCAGAAGTTCACCCAGCCCTGTTGACATTTGGGCAGGTAAACATCCCAACTCTGCACGCCGGGCGCCAGGACGGGAGCCACGAGAAACTCCTTACCAAACATGTATTCGTATTTCTGATCCATCGCCTTGTCGTCCTGCGGAAAATCCATTACAAGGGGCCGCATCATGGTTGAGCCATGCATTGTGACCTCAGCCGCTCCCGAGTAGATGTAAGGGAGGAAACGGTGGCGAAGATCCAGGTAGTTGCGCGATACTTCCTCAACTTGTTTTCCGTAGCGCCAGAATTCGGTATCTGTGTGCCAACCATGCACGCGCATGAGTGGCGAGAACGTCGAGAACTCCAGCCAGCGCAGGAAGCGCTCACGATAAGCAGGATCGGTGTACTGAGTCGGCCCGGGACGGAAGAAACCCCCGGTGTCTGTGGTCCAATAAGGCAGGCCGGAAGCGGAGAAGTCGAGGCCAGCCGGAATCTGGCGCTTCAATGAATCCCAGCCGCTGCCTATGTCGCCCGACCAGACCGCCGCAGCATAACGCTGTTCGCCGGAGAACGCGCTGCGAGTCAAAATGAAGACACGCTTATCCGGCGCGTCCTTGCGCAATCCTTCATAAACTGTCCTGGTGACAAACAGAGGATAGAGCAACCGGACCGCGTCGCCTCTCCCGCCAGTAACGATGCGTCCGTGCAAATCGTCATTCTCCGGCTCTGTCGCGTCCAGCCACCAGGCGTCGATGCCAAGAGGAAGCATCTTCGTTTTGATATCCTGCCAGAAAAGCGATGCGGCTGCGGGATTAAAGAAGTCAACCCATTGTGTGCCCGGAATGATATATGACTTAGCGAAGAACTCCTTGCCCATCTCCGTTGAGAGATCGAACTTCGACCACACCGAGACCATCAGGTGCGAGTGCATTTCATGCAACTGTTGCACCATTGTCGCGGCGTCGGGATAGTCGTTTTCATCGAAGCGCATTGCATTCCATCCGAAGCGCCCCCAATACAGGTAATCCTGCACCATCGCATCCATCGGAAGCTTCCGTTCCCGGAATTCATCCGCGGTTTCCAAGAGCTCCTTCTGCGAGTGAAATCTCTCCCGGCAGTGGATGTAGCCGTATGCCCACATTGGCATTAGCGGAGCCGCTCCTGTGATCTTGCGATAGCGGCTGATTACTTCGTCACTGCTCGGTCCGGCAAACACGATGTAGTCAATCGCCTCGGCGTCCGGCGAGCGCAGAGTCGTCAGATCGTCCGATCGGCGAATGAAGAGCGATGGAAGCGCCTTGACATCAGCGTTCACCTGTACAGTCGTCACCTGTACAGTGTGTTCGCCGGGCTGCAAGGTCAAAAGCCAGCTTGTCGTTGGTGGCAGCCAGTAGTTATCAGCTTCGGCAATCGTCTTGCCATCGATCTCAACCCTATAGTGACGCCCCATGGATTGCCCTGAATGGAGCATCATTCCGTACTGTCCGCCCTGGGTTACGTTAAACTCACCTTCGAAAGTTGCGATCCGACGCTTTTCAAGCGTTTTTCCATCAGAGGCCGCTTCATCTAAAACGGTCTCCAGGCCTTCCGCCGTCTGCGACAACGCAACCTGAGTATCCGCCGGATTGAGATCTGTGAGGCCGTAGTTATGCCAAAGGAGCCCGTAGCTTTTGCTCGAAAGCAGGAAGGGAATTACGATCTGCGTATTGACCTGCGTCAATCTCCGCGGCAACCCCTTGATGTTCAGATAGCCATCCTGAAACTGCCCGGTGCCGAAGAGATACTCGTCCGACGGAGAGATGAAGCTCTGCTCGGCCATCGAGTGGCTGATGCCATTGGATGCGACCGGCTTCAACAGTCGTCCCCCTGGCTTCTCCTGGAGCAAAACTTTGCCGGAGCCATCAGTGAATTTCAGGGCCAGCGAGCCTCGGTCCAAGATGGCTCGCAGTTTGCTCGTAGAAACTGTGATGGCGTGGCGATCCTCTTCCACCGCGAAATTCGGCGCCGGCAGCTTTTCCAGCAGTACAACGCTGGGAGCTTCCCTAACCCCAGGCCTCGCAAAGTGGACTTTAATAACTCCATCGATGATCGGCTGGATTGAGAGGACTCCGCCCGGCATCGAGATTTGTGCGCCTTCAAGGGTCTTTGTAACCATGATCTGTCCCGGAGACGCGCTACAGCACGCGAAGCAGAGAACAAAAAGCGTCGGCAATCGGCGCTGGAAAAAGTGCCGTACGTGATGACGATCTTCTCTTTGAATACTCCTTGAGCTTCGCGGCAAAATGAACCCCGCACAATGGCTCCATGGCCAACGACTAATCTGTTGCAGTCGGATTGGATTAGTTTTCATAGGCACTATTAGGGAATTCGCCGGCAACCGCAGAACCTTCTCTTCGATCGTCGTCTTGCCACGTGTTGCCACTGGGACCTGAGCGGAATTAAATGAGCGCAAACACGAAATGATGGATCTCGCCTTCGCGCGCCGACAAATGGAAAGTGTCCGCATTGACGCCCTGAATTGGAATAGTTTGTGAGCCACCATGAGTCTCTCGGGAAACGCTCGCAAACTTCTTTCCTTTTGGCGCGCGGAACCGATAGTCTCGCGTTGCAAAAGTTCTGACTACCGCAGCGGTCAGAGTGCTGTCCCAAGTGATTTCAACTTCGACACCCCCGCGCGCTCTCAACCCTTTGACCTTGCCACGACTCCAGCTTTCGGGAAGGGCGGGAAGAAATGCTATCTCGCCTTCGTGGCTTTGCAGCAGCATCTCAGCGATCGCGGCTGGAGTACCAAAGTCAGCGTCTATCTCAAAAATGAAAGGCGGCTTCGCTGCACTGCTGGGCCCTGCTGTCAGCAGGTGGGTATCAAGGACGTCGTCAAGTAGGTTGCCATTGATGCTGTGATTGATCAGAGTCTTCAGCGAGTTCCAGGCCATATCTCCGTCGCCGAGTCGCGCCCAAAGCGCGATGGCCCATGCCAGCCCCCAACCAGTGAAAGGCGAATCAGCCAATCCGGCGTACTTAAGGCGACGCTCAAGCGAGACGCGAGCTGCGTGCGCCAATTCAGGTGTTGATTGTGGAGTAATCTGGCTCCCTGGATACAAAGGATACAAATGCGACAAATGCCGCATTCCGGGAAACTCCTCATCGAAATCGACAGACCATTCCTGCAATTGACCTAAGCGCCCAATCTTGTATGGAGGCAGCCGCTTGCGTTTGGCAGACAGCTTCTCGGCAAACTCCCGGTCAACCCCGAGGATGGAACTTGCCTCCTCGCAGTTTTTGAAAATCTCCCCAATCAATGCAATATCCATTGTGCAGCCAGCGCTCACGTTTGCCGGCTTTCCGTTCGGAGCCCGGAAGAGATTCTCAGTGGAAACAGAGGGGCAAGTTGTTAGACCACCTTGTCCATCGTCAATCAGCCAATCGAGACAAAACTCCGCGGATCCTTTCATCACCGGATATGCCGCACTCTGTAGATATTCTTTATCGCCGGTAAAAAGGTAATGTTCCCACAGATGAGCACACAACCATGGACCGCTCATGCAGAAGTTTGCCCAGGTTGGACTTGCCCAAGGGACTCCCCAGCCGCCCGCAGGACCGGATTGTCTCCATAAGTCAACATTGTGGTGAGACACCCAGCCTGAAGCGCCATAGTTTATCTCAGCAGTCCTTTTTCCGTTGACGCTGAGATCCTGAACCATTTCCAGAAGAGGCAGATGACATTCAGATAAGTTACAGGTTTCCGCAAGCCAGTAATTCATCTGAGTATTGATATTTGTCGTCCAATTAGAACTCCACGGGGGGCGCACATCCGCATTCCAGATGCCTTGCAGGTTTGCCGGCTGAGTGCCCTTTCTTGAACTGGAGATCAACATGTACCGGCCGAAATGAAAAAGAAGCGCAAGCAATGCCGGGTCAGGTCTTTCAGCAAAGTCGGCAACCCACTTGTCGGTGGGCAGCGCGCTCTGCGCCGGAGAGGGTCCAAGCTCAAGACTGACTCTGCGGAAAAGCTTCCGGAAATCCTCCTGATGGCGCTGCAGCAAGGTTTCAAACGGTATCGCCTGCGCTGCGATCGCCGGGTTCCTTGCGGCTGTCATAACTTCTTCAAGGGGTTTGTCAGGCGCAACCGCATAGCCACGGTAACCCGTTGCAGCACCAATGGTGAGAATCAGAGACGTTGCGTTCTCAATGCGCAGCCCTCCATCTGGCAGTCCAGTTACCTTTCCTCCTTGTGCCTTGCAGTGCAGCACAGCGGCAAAATGCATTCCCTTGCCTTCCTGCAGGCTGTACTGTATCGCGGTTTCGTCTTTTTCGTCGATGTATTGGGGCAGTGATTGGCTTGGAGCCTTCCCGGTCAAAACGATCTCCGCGATCCCTGCGCTAACATGCGCGACAACATTTGACCGCAGTTGGCTTACAAGCTTAATGCTGCAGGCAATTGAGTGCGCCTTACTTGACGTAATGCGGAGGACGATCGCATTGTCCGGCATCGAAGCGAAGAGTTGACGCAGATACTTAATACCGTCAATTTCATACTTAACACTGGCAACAGCCCCATCCAGATCAAGATCACGGCGGTAAGACTGAGCGTCCGAGCCGTGGTCAAAAGTCAATAGCAGGTCGCCGAGCGGCTCGTAATTCTCATTCCATGGCCCTTCCATCTTGCGGCACTCATCGTCGGCAGCCTGATAGTTCTTCTCTTCAAGGACCAGTCTGCGAACGATGGGAAGATGATCCTTGGCGCCGGAGTTGTTCCATTCTTTGGGTGCCCCGGACCATAGCGTGTCTTCATTCAGGGCAACGCGCTCCGAATTCACGCCGCCGAAGATCATGCCGCCGAGCCGCCCGTTTCCCACGGGCAGAGCATCTTGCCATTGCGTGGCTGGCTGCACGAACCAGAGCGAAAGAGCAGGGTTCGCGCGAGCATTTGAGTCGCGGCTGGCGTTGCCGCGCACAGTGGTCGACGCTTGAGCAAAACTCCCCAAGCCAGAGAGACGCAGTGCGCCTACGAGCGAAGCAGCGAGACTTACAAAACGGCGCCGTGAAGATCGCATCACTCTGCCCTTGAATGTGTATTGCCGCACAAACGCTCAGTCTTCGAGTTATCCGGACCACGCAATTGATCTTCACGGAGTAATTTCGAAAGAGCGGTACAGTGAGTGCGATTTACGTGCCTGCTCCCATGGGCACAGCAACATCGCAGCACAACAGGTGATTGATTATGAGCATTTCCAACTCTTCATAGTCCCGCTCAGCAATCAACGCGGCGACATCCTCGTCACGGAGACTGCGAGAGAGCTCCAATAGGCGATGGAAGATGCTGAGACTGTTGGTCAAATGCTTTGAGGCGAGATCCTGGCGCTGTGTGCGCATCGCCTTTACATCGAGGCCAACAAATTCACCGTTCTGGCCATAGTTATAGCGGTCAAGTAGCCGTACTTGATTGAATGCCCTGCGCAGATCGACCGCTCCGAAGCTCTTGTCCTGGTCGAATTTGAGTCCATTCTGGTCGTTCAAATGGACCGTATAGAGTTTGCCAAACGACAATGCGAATCCGATTTCGTCAGAGGGATCGAGGCCGGCGAGAATCGCATGCGCACTTTCGATGTTGACTCCTACTCTGGCTGGATCCTTGGTCCGGAAGGCCACAGCTATGGCATGACCTGTCGTAGGAAGGTATGCGTGATCCACAGGCTCATTGGGCTTCGGCTCGATGGCGATGCGTATCGACGGGTTATACTCCAGCATGTCGTCAATGGCTGCGACGATTCGGTCGACGGCAATCTTGCTATCCTTCGATTCACGTATATAGGTCCCTTCGCGCGCCAGCCACAGAACAAGGAGTGAGGTACCCAACGCATCAGCAATATCGATGGAGCGTCGACTGCGTTCCCGGGCGTACTCCCGAGACTTCGAATCATTCGAGGTATACGCACCGTCGATGGTGCGGGGGTCTTCCCAAAGGCGCGGTGCTATGAACTCGGCGGTCAAGCCCTCGCCATCCAGAACACTCTTCAGCTCTCTCGCCGTTTGAACGACTTCTCGGTCATCGAGCCGGTTAAGATCGGGAACAGCATCATCATCATGAAGTTGAATACCGTCAAATCCAAGCGCTTTGTATTGCCGAAGCTTTTTCGCAAAGGGGATGGTCTCCCTCACGGTCGGGCCAAATGGATCTGCACCCTCGTGCAGATTCCAAGGACCAAACGAAAAGCGGTAGCTGCCGGGCATATAGCCTCCCTTCAAATCAAGACACCAACCGTTCACTTCACAGACACAATGCCAACGTCGCCGAAATCGTGACTCCCCAGGGGGCACCACTTTCCAATATCGTGCGATCGCTTTTAGGCTCCCGCGTCTATCCCTGCGCCAGGCTTGGGCTGTGCAGAATTAGGCTAGATTTCGGGATCAACCCTATACCGATTTAGGATCGTTTGTCAATCAAATATGTTCATTTATGATCGACATTCTGATGGCACTTAAGCGCTCTGCATTGGTCACTCAATTTGGGGTGATATCTATTAACATAAATCTTATGAATGACATAGATGAATGCTTGGCAGATTTCACACTTCTGCAAAAATCGCAGATTGGATCATAAACGAGCATATGCGATCAGAAAGAGCGAGATTTGTCCTTGACAAACTTAATATTCGACAAATAATGTCCAAGGCGGAATCCGTGCGTCACGCCCATCTCTCTACTGCGCACAGGCGCGGTGCTTAGGTTCCTTCTCTGCCTTGCACGAATCATCAGGAGATTTCACGTGGACAACGCAACTTCCAGAAGAGATTGCTTGAAGCTGCTCGCCGCCGGCGCGGGGTGGGCTACTACGGTTGCGGCCCTGTCGGCACAGGAACCCAGCACCGCCAAGGCCAATTCAGGAACTACTGTCAAGGACCCTAACCTCCAGGAGCCGCCCGATCACGAGCGCCGCATGCAATGGTGGCGGGAAGCAAAATTCGGGATGTTCATTCATTTTGGTTTGTACAGCATTCTTGGCCGGGGCGAATGGGTGATGGCAATCGAAGATATTCCGGTCGAGGAATACCAGCAGTTGGCCAAACAATTCAATCCTCGACCCCACGCGGCGCGAGAGTGGGCCCGATTGGCGCGCGATGCCGGCATGAAGTACATGGTCATGACGACGAAGCATCACGACGGGTTCTGCCTCTTCAACTCCAACTTTACGGATTACTGCGCGCCGAAACAGGCCGCGGGCCGCGACCTTGTTGCTGAATACGTTGACGCGGTCCGGGGCGAAGGGCTGCGGGTTGGGATGTATTTCTCGCTCATGGACTGGCACTCTGAGGATTGGCGCAAATGCAAGACCGATGCGGATGCAAGAAGGAAGTTTGTCGACCGAGTGCACGGCGAGCTTCGCCAGTTGATGTCGAACTACGGCAAGATCGATCAGCTTTGGTACGACGGCGCCTTCCCTCTCGATGCAGAAGGCTGGCGCTCGAAGGAAATGAACGAAATGGTCTTTCAGCTTCAACCTGACATCGTCATCAACAATCGCAGTTGGATGGCCGGCGACTTCTCCACCCCGGAACAGTCGATTGAGGCCTCCAAGCGCGACTGGGAATCGTGCATGACGCTGAACGACCACTGGGGCTACGGAGCAGCCGACAACAACTGGAAGCCACCAAAGACGCTGGTCTCCAACCTGGCGCACTGCTCCATGAATGGCGGCAATTACCTCTTAAACATCGGCCCAAAGGGAGATGGCTCGGTGCCTGAACAGACTGTGGACATTCTTCATGCCGTAGGCGGTTGGGTGAGCCGGAACGGCGATGCCATCCACGGCGTCACCAGCGCAAAGATCAGCCAGGCGGATGGAGTGTTCTTCAGCCGCAAGGACAACACCATCTATTTCTACGTGCAAAACTGGCAGGGCAATTCTTTCACCATCGGCGGCATTCACGAGAAACCGAAATCGGCCAAGTACCTTGCTTCCGGCAAAGCTGTGAAGTGTGAGTTGAATGGCACGCGGCTCGTCTTCTCTGACCTTCCGGAGAAATCGCCGGACGATGTCGTTACGGTGATTACGGCCGAGTTCGAGACCGCTCCGGTTCAGGATTCCATGGGCACGCGCATCGTCGTGCCCTTTATCCAACTCATCCACGACGAGGTCGCGAAGGGTTGGGGCTAGAGGGCCGCTTGACGACCGCCTTCTCCGAGGAGTGTCTTTGTGAGCGGAAAAACCACACGCAGAGAGTGCCTTGAGCTGCTTGCCGCGAGTGCATTCTGCGCTAACACGTCACTCGCTGTTGCCGTTCAGGAAGCGAAGGGCCTGGAAAAGCCTGCCCCTGCCAATCCCGATCTAGAACGCCCCCCCGACCATGAGAGGCGAATGCAATGGTGGCGGCAGGCACGCTACGGCATGTTCGTCACCTGGGGCCTCTACAGCATCCTGGGACGCGGGGAATGGGTGATGGCCATCGAAGACATTCCCCTGAAGGAGTATGAAAAGCTGGCCGGGGAATTCAACCCTCCACCCAATGTTGCACGGCAATGGGCGCGATTGGCTCGGGAATCCGAGATGAAGTACGTGTTGATTACCGCCAAGTTTCATGACGGCTTCTGCATGTTCGATACGCCTACCACCGACTTTTGCGCCACCAGACAGGCCGTTGGGCGCGATCTCGTGCGTGAATTCGTAGACGCGGTTAGGGCCGAAGGTCTGCGGATCTCTTTCTACTTCTCTCTCATGGACTGGCACGACCCCGACTGGGCGGTGTGCGAGACCGACCTGGAGGCCAGGCGCAGGTTCGTCGATCGTGTGCACGCAGAGCTGCGTCAATTAATGACCAACTACGGAAAGATTGACGTCCTCTGGTACGACGGCGCCTTCCCTCTCGATGCCGAAGGCTGGCGCGCGAAAGAAATGAACGCGATGGTCCTCGAGCTTCAGCCAGATATTGTCATCAACAATCGCAGTTGGATGGCCGGCGACTTCTCAACTCCGGAGCAAACCATCACCGCATCCAAGGGCGATTGGGAATCGTGCATGACCCTGAATGGGCATTGGGGATACGGCGCCGCGGATAGTGATTGGAAGCCTCCGGCGACAGTGATCAGCAACCTGATCCATTGCGGCGCCGGTGGAGGAAACTATCTGCTGAATATCGGTCCGCGTGCGGATGGCTCGGTTCCAGAGCCCAGTGTTGAGATTCTGAAGACCGTAGGCAAGTGGATGCGGGCGAATGGAAGCTCCATCCAGGGCATTGCCAATTCGCGAATTGTGATTGTGGATGGCGCGCTTGTGGCTCAAAAAGGAAACACAATCTATCTGTATGTGGTGTCCTGGCCGGGAACCACGCTGACCATCGGTGGCATGGACAAAAAGCCTTTTCGGGCCACGCTGTTCAAGACAGGTCAGCAGATCGCAGTTGAGCTCAAAGGCACGCAGCTTATTCTTTCTGGCCTTCCCCGCGATCCACCTGACGAACCGGTCACCGTGTTGGCTCTCGATTTCGACTCCCCACCCACCCAGAACTCCATGGCTACGCGCCTTTTTGTTGATGACTCAATTCTTATCGCAGAACAGATGAAGAAAGGCTGGGGATGAGCATGTTCCAGATCAATGTCGTGTCGCAGAGAACGAATCCTGGACTTGACCGCGGCAGATGGAAAGCTCCTGTCCTTCTTGCGCTGTTCATAGGCCTCGCTGGCTCCTTGCTATTTTCCCAGTCTCCAACCAATGCAGGCTCCAAGCCTGCAACGACACCCGCGGCAAACGCGGCATTTGCAACCAACTGCGGCAACGCCACTGCCCAAGTTATCTTTGACGGATCCAAGCTGAAGACAGGAATCTACGGGGTAAACAAATGGGAAGCTGTGGGAGACCCGGATCTGATCCTGATCGGCAATCAATGGTGGATGTTCTTTGCTGCAGGGCCGGGCCCGGGAAGGCCGGTAGAGTATTTCTCGGCTTACTTACCGCCGGGCGCATCACTTGAGACGTACACCACTTATCCCTCCGACCCGAAGGGATGGCATATCCTCGGCGCACAACCAGACGGAAAGGGATCTCCCGTCGCTCTCATTCCGGCGCCAGCAGCCGGGGGCTGGGATGCCGCTGGCGCCGAAACAGCGACGGTCGCGCGTGGTCCTGACGGAGAAGTAACCTTGTTCTATTCCGGATATTCGGATTCGCCGTACAGCGGTCACCCGATGAAACTCGGCAGGCTCAACTCCATCAGCAACGGGATTGGAGTGCCCGATCCACACAATCCGATTTTGTCGGCAACAACGGCATGGGAGGAGTATCCGAAGGGTGTTGGCGAGCTGCTGGAGCCTACTGTCCGCTATTTGCCGAGGAGCAAAAAGTGGATCATGTACTACACCGCCGGTGCGTGGTGGGGAAAGCCGCCGAATAATGAGCTGGCATACGCGGACAGCAATGACGGCATTCACTGGGAGCACCAGACGTTGCTCGGATTCGGCAGCCCATACTACAACGCAGACTGGCTCTACAATGCGGCACGCCGGCGCTACGAAATGACCATCGCGAAGGAACCGACGACGAAAGGAGGCGGGTTGCCCCGCGATATCGTCTGGCTGACTGCGAGCACTCCCGGCATGAAGAGTTCCGACTGGACCGGAGAGGTCACCCTGCTCCAATTCAATTCTCCGGATGCTCCAGGCTGGTACAACAAAGGCGCGCTCTCACCGGCGATACAGTACGGCAACTTGCCCGGCGAATCGCAACGGCTTTTCGTCTACTTCCATTCCTATGGTCAGGGGCAGAGTATCGGGCGCTTCTACTGTGATGCCACGCAATGAGATCAATATCCAATTTCACCTTGCGCGCAAATTGTCCATGTTCTTTGCATAGTCTTCCTGTTTAATGCAGGATTTCGCCACGCAGTCGATCGCAATTTCTGCCTCCATCAGTCCTGGGAACCGTCCGCTGCGAAAAGGAGATCACAACGATGAAGTCGCTTGCCGAAAAAGAGACGGGTGCAGTTTCGAGGAGGGGGTTTCTCGCCGGCGGACTGATGTCGCTCGCGATCGCTGCAACACGCTCTGAGGCGACTTCGCAGTCTGATACCGCAACGCCGGCGATTCCCTCGTCGGTACTCGACGTCGATTTGCGCCGTCTTGTCTCGCGCGCGGATCTGAATTATGACGCGCCGGCGACAAGAAGCGAAGAAGGCATGCCAGTTGGCAACGGCACAATGGGAAGCCTGGTCTGGACGACTCCGGAGGCGCTCCACTTCCAGGTCAACCGCTGCGACGTGCATGCCATGGGCTGCAGCACCGATAGCTTTCCACGCTTTTGTACCGATTACTCCAGCGGTTGCGGCTATGTGGACATCGGCTTCGTCGATTTTGGAGACGACGTATTCTCTGGTCCTTCCTTCAAACAGCACTTGAGTGTTTACGACGCAGTCGTAACTGCGCGCGGCGGCGGTATAACCGCCCGCGTTCTTGCGTGGGCCGAGCAGGACGTATTCGCGGTGGAAATTGACGATCAAAGGGAGCAGCCGGCTCCTATTAACATCGACCTCCGGATGCTTCGTTACTCCATAGAATACGTTTCAGGACGCAATTACGAAATGGCGACGCGCCACGAAGTGGTGGTGAGAACCAACGCGCACACCGCGACTTCCAGGCTGAATGTTCAGGGCGGCCGCATCTCCCTGACACAGGCTTTCGAGGAAGACGAATACTACAACGGCTCCGCTGTTGTGATCGGTGTTACCGGGAGAAAGGCCAAGGCCAAATACCTGAACGAGACCACGGTCCGGTTGTCGGCGGCTCCAGGGAAAGGCAGGTTTAGCGTATGGATCGCAAGCGCCTCCAGCTACAATCGCGCGGAGGATGTGGCCGCTTTAGCGGGGAAAAAGCTTGACAGCGCCGAACAGCAGGGATTCACAGGCCTGCTGGCAGCCAACCAAAAGTGGTGGCATAGTTTTTGGTCAAAAGGATTTGTGCATCTTCACAGCTCTGATCGCGCCGCGGATTATGTGGAGGAAAATTACACCTACTTCCTGTATGTAATGGGCGCAAGTTCCCGTGGCCCGTATCCTCCGCGCTTTGGAGGCATGCTGTGGTACACCACTGGAGACATGCGAATGTGGGGCGCCGAGCATTGGTGGAACAATGCTGGCGCCTATTATGAAGGCCTGGCCCCGGCCAACCGGCTGGAACTGATGGATCCCGTCTTTAAGATGTACAGCGGCAAATTTGATTCCTACGCTGAGGGTGCGAGCAAACAGTGGGGCTCCAAGGGCGTTTGGCTTCCCGAAACCACATGGTTCGATGGGTTGGAGAAGCTTCCCGACGACGTGATCGATGAGATGCGCGAACTGTTCCTGTTGAGAAAGTCTTGGGATGAGCGTTCGCAGACATTCCAGCGCTACGGCCGGGCAAAACAGATGTGTAACAGCCGTTGGAATTTTGAAAGTGTCTATGGCAAATGGGAGCTTGGCGCCTGGGTGCGCGGCGATTATGGCAAGGGGCCGTTTGGCTATGTGACCCACATCCTTTCCACTACCGCGAAGATCTCCTATGTCTACTGGCTGCGCTACGACGTATCGCGCGATGAAGCATTCCTTCGCGAGTCCGCCTATCCGATGCTAAAGGGGACAACGGAGTTCTATCGCAACTTTCCAAATATGAAAAAGGAGCCGGATGGGAAGTACCACATTTACCACGTGAACAATCATGAAGCCCTGTGGAACACGCAGGATACTCAGGAAGATCTGACGGCGATTCGTGCCATCACACCGCTGGCGATCGCATCATCGAAAATTCTTGGCGTGGATGCGGATTTGCGGCCACTCTGGCAGGAGTTTCTTGACAACCTTGCCCCCCTGCCGACCAACGATACCGCGGGCACACGCAAGAACGGCGAGCCTCAAGTCTGGGTGGCCGCCGGCGCTCCCGGAACAGAAAACGTCTGGGACATTCCAATCTCCTTCTATGACCTTTGCACGATCGCGACCGAAGATCAGGAGATGGCAAGAATCGGCAAAGCGACCTATGACCTTCTCACTGCGAAAGGCGTAAGTGAAAACACCGCCATTCCCGCAGTGAGCAGGAACTCCGTATCGGCTGCGAAGATGGGGCGGGCGGATCACGTCCGGTACCTGATCCCAAACCAGCTAAGGCGCCTGGATCCTGAACACGATGACTGCGATTGGGTGGGCTCGGGCAAGATCGGCGTGCTGCGCAATCGCTTGTCGATGCGCGAGGGCCCCGGTTGTATCGAGTATGAGCGAGGCGGACTCGCAGCACAAGCGCTGCATACGGCGCTCCTGCTGGATGCGCCGCCGGCGCCAGGCAATGCCTCCATCATCCACGTGTTTGCAGCCTGGCCGAAAGAATGGGACGCAGAATTCACCCTCCTCGCTCGGGGAGCGTTCCTGGTTACCTCGGCGATGAAGGAGGGCAACATCGAGTTTGTAGAGCTGAAGTCGCAGGCCGGCGGCGACTGCCTTCTCAGCAATCCCTGGAGTGACGCCCATGTTGTCTTATTCCGCAACGGGAGGCAGGCCGAAGATATGACCGGCAGTCTATTGAAATTTGCTACCGCCGTGGGCGAGGTGATCCTCGTCCTCAAGTCCGGCACGGTGCCGGCTCAATTCAAACGTGAGATCGCTCGAGCGCTTTAGACAAATCGGGGGCAATGGCGACGCTGCAATGCGAGGAGAAATACCGATGAAGAAGAATCGGAAGAATGGGATAGTGCTGGCGTTCACAACACTTCTCCTGTTGGGGACGCCGACAGGGGCATTGACTGGCCCGCAGGATCGGTCTTCGCAGACGGAAGAGATCGAGTGGACGTGGGAAGTACGCCCCTCGCACACTGATCCGAAGTTGCCGAATGTCCTGCTGCTCGGCGATTCAATCACAAGGAACTACTATCCGGAAGTGCAGCGGGAACTTGCGGCCACAGCAAATGTCTACCTGTTGGCGACGTCGGCGTCGGTGGGTGACCCACGCTTACTGCGTCAGTTGGCCGACTATGCAACTGCGGTGCCGATAACATTCTGCGTCGTGCATTTTAATAACGGCATGCATGGATGGGCATACTCAGAGGCGGAATACCGGAATTCATTCCCCTCGCTGATCGCCGCGCTTCACGCCTTGGCATCTAAAGCAATACTCGTGTGGGCGACGACAACTCCGGTCAAGGTGGATTCTGAACCGGGACCGACAAATGCCAGGATCCAGGCGAGGAATAGTATCGCTCAATCCTTCGTCACGGCAGACGGGATTGGCGTCGACGATCAACATGGTCTCATGGCAGAACATCCCGATCTTTACCTTGACGGCGTGCACTATAACGAACAGGGTTCCAACTTGCAGGGCATGCAGGCTGCCAGGACGATTCGCACGCTGCTTCTTCACTCCGAGCGATGAGAGAATCCGGCCAGAGTTGAAATCAATGAAAGGACTCTATGTCACGATTGAATCCAAATGTCATTCTATTGACCATAATCGCCACACTGGGCGGATTGCTTTTTGGATATGACACGGCCGTAATCAACGGCGCGGTCGATAGTCTCAAGGCTTTTTTCATTAATCCGCGATTTTCCGATCTGGCCAACCCGGCGCAAGCCAACGCCGCAAATTCTCTGCTTGGCTTTGTGGTGTCGAGCGCGCTCATCGGTTGCATCGTCGGTGGGCTGATGGGCGGCTGGGTCAGCACCCGCATCGGCCGCAAGCGCGGATTGATCATCGCTGCCCTGTTCTTCCTGATTTCAGCCCTGGGCGCCTCAGCGCCAGAGTTTCCTTTTGCCCCCATCGGCCACGGCGGACCGGGGTATATGGCGAATTTCGTTTTTTATCGCATCCTTGGCGGCATTGGCGTGGGACTAGCTTCGATGTTGTCACCCATGTATATCGCGGAGATCGCGCCGCCCAAGGTGAGGGGAAATCTGGTGGCCTGGAACCAATTCGCCATCATCTTCGGCATGCTCGTAATCTTCTTCGTCAACTTCGGAATTTCCAAAGTGGGCAGCGGCGATACCTGGCTCAATGCCATCGGCTGGCGCTACATGTTTCTTTCCGGCGCGATTCCCGCAATCCTTTTTCTCATCCTGCTGTTTTTCGTGCCTGAAACCCCGCGCTACCTGATGCTGAAAGGAAATGAGACTGCGGCGCGCGCGGTGTTGGCCAAGCTGGTTACAGCGGAGGAAGGCGAAAAGGAAATTGCTGAAATCCGCGCCTCGCTGAGCCTGCATCACTCCGGCAGATTGTTTTCCTTTGGCGGACTCCTCGTTTTCATCGGAATCATGTTGTCGATTTTCCAGCAATTCGTCGGCATCAACGTCGTGCTCTATTATGCGACGGATATTTTCAAAGGCATGGGTTTGACCACCAATGCTTCGCTGTTCCAAACCATCGTGGTTGGCATGGTCAATCTCATCTTTACCGTGGTTGCAATTCTGTCCGTAGATCGATTCGGCCGCAAACCGCTGCAAATCATCGGAGCGCTGGTGATGGCGGTCAGCATGATTTCTTTGGGCACGGACTTCTGGCTAGGCGGCAAAGGCATGATCGCGCTGATCTGCATGTTGGTCTTTACCGCCGGTTTTGCCGTCAGCTGGGGACCGGTGACCTGGGTGCTTTTGAGCGAGATCTTTCCCAATCAGATTCGCGGCAAGGCCATGGCGGTCGCGGTAGCGGCGCAGTGGATCGCCAACTATCTCGTCAGTTGGACGTTCCCCGTTCTCGATAAGAATCCGTACCTGGTGGAGCATTTCAAGCACGGTTTCACATATTGGATTTATGGTGCCATGGGGGTTCTCGCCGCGTTGTTTATGGCTAAATTTGTGCCGGAAACCAAAGGCCGTTCGCTTGAGCAGATGGAAGCCTTGTGGCAGGCCCCAGGCGATCGTTTACCGTAGACAGCCTTTCGGGCGCGGAGCAGCCCAATACCGGGGGTCCGATGAAGTGCAATATCTGTCTAAGTGTTTTCCTGCTTGCTTCGTCCATCGTTGCCAGGGCAGACGTTCGTCTGCCGAAAATCTTTTCCGATCACATGGTCGTACAGCGTGATCGTGCGGCACCGATCTGGGGATGGGCAAATCCAGGAGAACGGATCGTGGTTCGATTTGCCGGTCAGCGGGTCCGAGCAGTGGCAGATCTCGCCGGCAATTGGTCGGTCGCGCTGCAACCGTTGCAAGCCTCGGCCAAGCCGCGGAAATTGATCGTTAGCGGGGAAAACCGCATCGTTCTCCACGACGTTCTTGTTGGAGATGTATGGCTGGCCTCCGGACAATCGAATATGGTGTATGCCATGGGAGGCTTGTGGGGCCGCAATCCGCCCCCTGTACCTCAATCGCCGGGCAGCAAGCCGGTTGTCTGGCCTCCGCCAGCAGAAAGGATGATTCAGGACCGGCAGTCTCCTCAATGCCCGACGGTGCGACTCAACCGGCAGATGTGGCTCCAGTTCATTTTGCCAAATCTTCCCGCCCCGGTCTCTCCGGGCTGGCAACTTTGCAGTCCGGAAACTCTCTTTGAATTCTCAGCCGTAGCCTATTACTTTGCGAAGAATCTTCAGGATGTTTTACACGTGCCCATCGGTGTAATCGAATCGGCCGTCGGGGGCACCCGGATTGAAGCCTGGACGCCGCAGTCAGCTTACGCAGAGTCGTCGGCCTTTCGGAATGATCCTGATCTTGCAAAAGGTCTCATCGATGGCGAACCGGCCGGCCGTCTTTACAACCCGTGGATTGAACCTCTGCAGTCCTTCGCAATCAAGGGAGTCATCTGGTACCAGGGAGAGTCCAACGTCGTTATCGACGACCTCCGGTATGGCGCAAAGATGAACCTTCTCATCTCCAGTTGGCGAAATGCCTGGCATGATGACGATCTGCCGTTCTACTTTGTCCAGCTCGCTCCCTTTGCCTATAGCGACCTCAAAAAGTCCCCGGCAGCGAGTCAAAACCTCACTGACGAAACCCTGCCTGAAGTATGGCAGCAGCAGGTGGACGTGCTGATGGATCCAAATACCGGCATGGCCCTGACCATCGATTTAGTTGAAGATGTGCACGATATCCATCCCCCGGATAAATGGGACGTCGGACATCGCCTGGCGCTTCTGGCGCTCGATAAGACATACCGCGTTGGCAACATCGTCTCTCAAGGACCGCAATTCAAGAGTATGGAGACCCTTTCGAATCAGGTGTCGATTACATTCGAGAATTTGAATGGCGGCCTTCTAAGCCTTGACGGAAAACCCTTGACCGGTTTTTCAATCGCAGGTGCCGATGGAAGATTTGTACCGGCGCAAGCCGTCATTCAAGGAGACAAAGTGCTTGTATCGAGTTCATTGATTGAGCATCCAGCCGCCGTCCGTTTTGCATGGAACGAAGCTGCAAAGACGAATCTTGGCAATCAGGCCGGGCTCCCAGCGACGCCTTTTAAAACTCAGTGAGTTAGGTTGTCGGGCAATCCTAACTAACAAATCCAATTTTTCCCATCCGCCGGGAGTGGGCTGAACAATGGGGTTTCATTCGTGTCGAACCCTACCGGTGATTGCATCTTTCGATCATGCAGCCCGCTCACGTTTATCCCGTCGCATATCAACAAGCTGCTCACCGACCATGTGAGACGGAGAAAAGCAGTACTCCATGTAGGCCTCGAAGACTGCCAGATTCCTGAGGCCGCGCTTCATCAGATCCCCGTGATGATGCCTGAAAAGATCTTTGAGAGCCTCGGGGGTAATGCTGTAGACACGCCGCTTGCCCTGATTGGCGACAGAAATCTGAAGCCAGTTCTTCACGATCCAGAAGACGACTTCCGCCTTACGAACGTGGAGAGCGCTTGCCAGGCTTTCCACTAGAAATAAATCGCACTTGATATCGCGTAGGCTGAGGTGATTTCGCCTTAGTATGTTGCGAATTGCTTTGGGCGTTCGATCAATCTTTTTCGCAACCTCCTCGATTAGTCGCTTCACCAGTTCTTCACGGACCTTCCCCAGTTCGACTTTCGATTGAGAGGAGCAGAACAGGTCGCAGAAACGACCTCAATCACTCAACCCCGCTTTCTTCAAGAGACGGCTAACTTTCCCAGGCAGCATAGTAATGCAGCCGCGGTGAGTTCTTGAACTTGCAAGCACAATCCTCGATGCGGTTTCCGAGGACGGTAATCTTCGCAAGGTCTCCCTGCCCCATTCCGGCCTCGGTCATGGATGCAAGGTAGGGAATCTTCTTTGAGTTGAAGCCCATCACTCGAGCGCCAAGTACATCTGCAGCAAGTGGGTCGACGCTGGCTACAGCGATCCGCGAATCGACGGGCGTTCCGCGTGAAGGACCGTCGCCTTCCATTCCCGTGAAACCGTCGATGACGGCCAGATCTGGAAATACGTGCTGCGCCATGTGAAAGAGGTTGAAGTGGATGATGTCGTTGGGTTCGTAATGAGGCCCCATGTGCATGTGCGGCTTGTCGCTCGTCTTGTAATCGTTTAATGGCGCACCCAGCAGCACGTTCTTCAGCGAGAGCGTTACCGAGGCGTAGCTGTGCGTTTTCATGATCGCGGTCGAAATGATGTAGAGATTGGGATCGAGATAAGGAGCACAGATGCGTGTAGGCAAAGGAGCATTGTCTGCACCGATGGTGTAGCGGTATTCATAGCCGCAGAGATTCAGATCGACAAGTTTGACCTTGTACTTCTGCACCAGGTCCAGGTACCCGTAGTTTTTGAAGGCGATGGTCGTGGCGCTATCCGGATAGGGCGACGATTCGCCGACAAGGATCTTTTTCTTGTAATGAGGGCGGAGAAACTCCAGAATTCCGCGCACGGCGTCAACATGAGTCGCGGCAAGTTGGTTGTTGAGTTGTACGAAGTTGGGCTTGATCAAGATCCGCTTGCCTTTGATGCCGCTGAGGACCTCGTTTTCAATGAGCTTGAGCGCCTTGTAGATGTTCTCGCTTCGATCATTCCCCCTGATCAGAGCGGCGGTAGATAACTCCGACGGGAGTTGATAGAGCTTGCTTCCACCGCGGCTGCGATAGATCGGCGAAGCTTCTGGTTTCATCGCATACGCGTTGAGGCTGGTAACAGGAACAGTCGCGGCCCCGACCATTCCCATGCCGAGGAGATTCATTATCTCCCGCCTGTTCCAATGCCGGCTACGATTCATGGCGCCCCCTTTGGAGCAAAAAATCCTGAAATCTATTCGCCGAATTTTACCACTTATGATCGAAATTGCAAGAATCCCGAAAGGTAAGATCGAAAGCCTTCCTACGAGTCTGGCCGGGCCTGCGATCCGGTCTGCCCAGGCCAAACGAGGGCATATACAGCCGATCTTTCTGTCTTATATACTCTTGTCGTTCGCGAGGCAGGTCGCGGCATGCGCGCCCAAGGGCAGAGACAAAGTTCAAAGGATCGCCAAATGAACATTCGAAATTGCTGTTTTGTGATCGGTTTTGTCCTGGCAGGATTTGGGGCGGCGCCCCAGGTGCCTCGCCAGGCGAATCCCCTTGGAAATGGGTCTGATGTGGTTCAGGCAGGCCGCGCTCTGTTCAACAAGACATGCACTGGTTGCCATGGCGTCGATGCCGGTGAAGGCAGCAGAGGACCCGCATTGGCCGGCGAACGGCGATTTTTTCGGCTAAGCGACGGCGCAATCTTCGGCGTCGTCAAGAACGGAATTCCGGGGACGGCCATGCCCGGCATGGGCCTGAAAGACGATGACGCGTGGCGAATTGTCGCCTTCATTCGCAACCTTCGTGGAACCGCTTCCGATAATGATGTTCCGGGAGATGTTGAACACGGCATGACGGTCTTCAAAGGGAAGGGCGGGTGCCTGGCCTGCCACATGATCCGAGGAGAGGGCGGCACCATCGGGCCCGATCTATCCAGCATTGGGGCGCAGGTTTCCCTTGCGCACCTTCGCGAAGAACTCACCCACGAACTTCCCATCCCGCAGGGTTATGCCCCGGTGCATGCAGTCGGCCCCAGAGGTGAGGTGGTCGACGGCATTGCCAAAAACGACGACGACTTCTCGATTCAGATTCTCGATGAGAAGAACAAGCTTCATCTCTACGACAAGAGCACTCTCAAAGCGCTCACCTACGCCAAACACTCGTTGATGCCCCACGACTACGACAAGCTGCTCACTCCAGAGGAATTCCAGGATTTGCTCGCCATGCTAAGCAAACAAACCCGCGTTAAAGTTCACATTGCGGCGGACCGCGAAAACGAGGCAGGACGATGAGGATAGGGAAGCTGATTTTTCTGCTGGGATGCACTGCATCTCTGGCGGCCCAGGTTACCGATAAGCAGTTGCTTGAGGCGCCCGGAGCCAACTGGCTCCACTATAACGGCAGTTACGACAGCCGCCGCTTCAGCACCCTGGCCCAGATCAACACACGCAATGTGAATGAACTCGCGGCAAAGTGGGTGTTCCACGTCCCTGGTGCGGGCGGGCTGGAGACCGTTCCCATTGTTGTGGATGGCGTCATGTATGTGACGCAACCGAATGAGGTTTATGCGCTCGATGCTCGAAGCGGACGCAAAATCTGGGAATTCCACCATGTTGGGCCCAGCGCCGACCGAGGGCCGAATCGTGGAGTTGGAATCTATGGCGACAAGGTGTTCTTTACAACGCCGGATGCCGTCCTAATCGCTCTTAATGCTTCCACAGGAAACGAAATCTGGGAGGTAAAGCTGGCTGAGCCGGAAGAAGGCTACTGGTCTCCCGCAGCGCCTTTGATTGTGAAAGGCAAAGTCATTGTTGGCGTCGCGCCTGGAGACCGCGGACTGAATGGTATCCTCGACGCCTACGACCCCGTTACCGGGAAACGCCTTTGGCGATGGAGCCCCATTCCTAAACCCGGAGAGCCCGGCAATGAGACATGGGCCGGCGACTCATGGAAACACGCCGGCGAGGATACGTGGCTCACACAGAGTTACGACCCAGAGCTCAACCTGCTCATTTGGGGAATCGGAAATCCCTCCCCTGACTTCAACGGCGATGTCCGCAAGGGAGACAACCTGTACACAGAGTGTGTGGTCGCTCTTGATCCCGACACCGGCACGATGAAGTGGTACTTCCAATTCACGCCTCACGACGTGATGGATTGGGATGCGGTAGAAATTCCTGTGCTCATCGATGCCCCCTATGAGGGCAAGATGCGCAAGCTGCTTGCGCAAGCGGATCGCAACGGGTTTTATTATGTCCTGGATCGAACCAACGGAAAGTTCCTGCATGGCAGCATGTTTGTGCATCAGCTCAACTGGGCTACGGGGCTCACGCCCGAAGGCAGGCCAATCCGCGTACCGGGGGTTGAACCAAGCCTCCTTGGGACCAAGGTCTGTCCGTCATCATTGGGAGCGACGAATTGGATGTCGCCTTCGTACGATCCTCAGACAGGCCTTTTCTATGTTGTATCAATCGAGGGATGTGGTATCGCAACCAAGTCAACCGAACAGTTTCGTCCCGGCGGTTTTCAATACCGCGCCACCGGTGACGTGTTGATTCACGATGACTCCTGGAAGGTGTACGTGCGAGCTCTCGACATGCCAACAGGAAAGCTGATTTGGGAGCAGGAGAGGATCGGCAATGACTTCTGGGGCGGTGGCGTAATGTCCACAGCCGGAGGATTGCTGTTTTCCGGTGAATGGAACGGCCAATTCGTTGCCATGGACGCGAAGACCGGCAAGATTTTATGGCACTTCAATACCGGCCAGCATATCAACGCACAACCCATCACCTACAGCGTTGATGGTGAGGAGTACGTGTCGCTGGCCGCGGGAGGCGATGTTTTCAGCTTTGGGCTCTTCGAGCCTGGAAAGACGGCTGCCAAATGACATTCAAATTGGTTGCCCTCGCAGCTCTCCCCCTGGTTCTCATCGCAACTCAAGCCGGCCATTGCCAGGGTCGCTACACCATATCGGATGAGACCGCTGCAGAACCCGGATCGCCGGACGTCGTAGTCCTTCACGACAACATAGCCGGCGCCGAGGCAGCGATCGCTCCCTCCCAGGGCGGAGAACTCAGCAGTTATCGAGTGAAGGTCCTTGGTCAATCGATCGAGCTGATCTATCGTGCGCGTGACTACCGCCCTCAGCCCGGATTCAGGGGCAAGGCATCGAATCTTTGGCCGGCCGTCGGCGCTCAGTATCCGGTGGGCACCATTCCAAAACAATCATGCGGCGATGGCACCTACGTTGTTGCCGGCAAAACTTACCCGATGCCCTGCCACGGCTTTGCCAAGGACCTTGCCTGGAAGGAGGTCAGCCGATCAGCTGACAGTAACAGCGCACAGGTCACGGTTGAACTAACAGACTCCGAGAGTACACGAACGTTCTATCCATTCGTTTTCAAGCTGGATGCCACCTATCTGCTCAGCAATGGGCAACTCGCAATCAACTATCAGGTGACTTCTGACGCGGCGAACAAGGAGGCGATGCCGTTTTCGATCGGCAATCACATTGCCTTCAAGATTCCTTTCGTCGAGGGAACCGACCCCGCCGACATGACATTTGAAACACCGAACACCACTCTGCTCTTGCACAACCCATCGGGCGCAGGCCTCAGCGGCAAAGAGGAGCAGCGCTCGTTTGAAACTCCGCAGAGGCTCGGTGATTTCGATTCCCGCTCCGCACTATCGCTGGCCGGTTATCGCAGCCAGCCCTACGCACTTCTGGTAGACCCGAAAGGCGTGTCCGTCCGCATTACCCAGACAGCGAGCACGAGCCTGCCGGAGCAACTGGTTCGCTTCAACGCATTTGGCGGTCCACACGAAGGATATTTCTGTCCGGAGCCGTGGTTTGGACGTCAGAATTCTCTGAATCAGCAGGAAGGCATGATCTCGCTGGCGGCGGGTCAATCCTGGAAGTGGCGCATCCAACTCGTCATCTCCGGCCCTCTGCCGGGCATGAATGGAGCGAGCCCGGGTGTGGAGAAATACGGAGGCAACTTCGGTTACGTGGAAGGCCCTGTCTGGGCCAAGCAGGGATACCTGCTGTTCAGTGACATCCCCGGCTCTCGCATCCTCAAGATGACGGCGCCCAATCATACGGAGATCTATCGGCGCTTTACGAATGGTGCAAACGGCAATTCAATGGATGTCGAGGGTCGTTTGTATAGTTGCGAGAAGGACGGACGGCGTGTCGTAAGAATGGAGAAGAACGGCACGATCACGGTAGTTGCGCAGGATTTCGAAGGCAAACGCATCAACGATCCGAACGATGTGGTTGTTCGGCGTGACGGGCAGGTCTACTTCAGCGACCCGAATCCCAAAGGCGGGTTGGAACCCTTTGAACTCGGGTACGCGGGGGTCTACCATGTGGCTCCGGATGGCACAATCTCGCTGATCAGGAAGATGCTTTATCCCAACGGGGTTGCGCTCACAACGGATGGAAAAACCCTGTACATTGTCGATACAGCGGAGCGAGACGTCATCGCCTATGATTTGGATGAAAAGGGGAACGCATCCCATGGACGCGTCCTCATCTCAGGAATTGATGGGCTTCCGGACGGACTCCGAGTGGCTGCCAACGGGAACATCTACATCGCGTGCCGCAGCGTTGCGATTTACACCCCGAACGGCAAGTTTATCAAAATGATCGAGTTTCCTGAGACGCCGTCAAATCTGACTTTCGGCGATGAGGACCTTCAAACGATTTATGTGACTGCCCGGACATCTGTTTACCGCGTCCGAGTTCCGGATAAAGGTTCGCTGCAGTATTGATTCGAGCGCGCTCGGTGACTGGCTAATCTCCAAACAACGCTCTAAGAAAGCAGGATAGCGAGGAGACTATTCCAGCACGGCAACCTCGTGGTCGAGAACGGACTTGACTTCAAATTGCGCCCATCTTCCCTGCCGGAGTATTGGCGTGCCGGTGGCTCCCGAAACGGTCAGGAGCAGCCGTTGCTTGCCAGACACGCCTTCCGGCAGCTTCACCCTTACAGTCAGCGGACCCACCGGAATGAGTTCCTCAACCGGCGCTCGCCATGTTCCAGCACTGGTCAGATTCACCAGGTGCAGGATGAGCCGATCTTGCTGGCGATAGAGATGACAGTCAATCAGCCCAGGGCCCTGCACCACCAGCGGGATGCTGTCCTTGGCGGCCCAGTGCACCAGGTTTGCCAGCAGATCACCATGATCTGGAATGTTGCCATGTGCATAGCGCCGGTCGATGTCTGCCGGCAGAAATGCGATACGCGCGCCGTTCTGCTCTCTGATCACCAGGCCTGGAATCTCAGAGCGGGGCACACGGTTCCAGGAATTCTCCGGCGGCATCGTCGGAGACTCCGGGACCAACGTAAGCAGGACAGTAGTCCCCCGTACCGGCTCCACATCGGGGAGTTCCCCGCCAAACGTGATAACGTTCGTTTCTTCAAAGCCGCGCAGCACAGCGTGCCGTTCGACAGATTTTGCCGGTTCGTCCCCGTGGCGCGGACCGTCTATGTCCTGTCCTACATCAGGAGTCAACCGCAGATATGTGTGCTGCAAACCGGCCGGGTTACGGGGACCGTACTTTTTACCTGTGTAGTTTGCGCCAAACACGTCGGCCAGGGCGAAGTCAGACCTCGGGTCACCGTATTCGTCGTACAAACTGCTCTCGCCTGTAGCAATCAACGACCCACCTTCGCTTACAAATCGCCGCACCGCCTCCACTTGAGAATTGGACATGGCCGCAAGGTTGGGGAGAATGAGCACAGAAAACTGGTCCGCGTCCCGCTCAATGTGATCGGCATGAACTGCCAGGTAGGGAATGCGGGCACGAATGAGCGATTGAATCATTCCGTCGTATGGCGCCAAAGCCAGTTCGTTGTCGTCGTCCCGCCCGTACCACTCCAGATTGCGCTGAGAATGAACCACGCCTACCGTGGCAACCGGCCGTCGATTGAACAAGTACTTCTGGTTGGCAGCATGCCAGCGATAGGCGGCCTCGACAGTCTGGAATTGGCGCCGATCTTCCTGGTATCCGCCTACATGGTGCCACCAGGGACGGACTGTTCCGGCAAAGCCCTCCACCATCCACATGCGGACTTCCGGAATCGGGCGGGAGGCCTTTCTGGGTCCATACAATGCTATGGCTTCATCCACCGGTTTGTCCCATCCGCCCAACCCGTGAATCATTTTCCCGGTATCGCCGTTTTCCTGGAACCCGACATCGTTGGTCCGCGCCTGGTGGTCGAGCATGATGATCTCAGCCCGCGCGCAGATTTCTTTCAAGTCTCGGAAGCTGTGGGCAGACACCAGAAGATTGCCGCTGAGCATGCCGCTCCAGATACAGTCGGGGCCACCTGCCGATTTGGTGGTGCGGTTATAAAGTTCCCATATTTCCAATCGGCGCTTATAGCTCCATTCGATCCACTGCCGATAGCTTGGATCGTCCCAGTTTTTTCTGCCTGGCAGGTCTCTTCCGCCATACTCATGAAACCTGGCTTTACAGTTGCCGCAGTAGCAAATGCTGTCCCTGCTCAGTCCGAACCAATGGTTATCGGTAAACCCCTCCGGCTTTTCGTGTGCGATGATTTCGCGAAGGATTCTGGGAATGTACTCCTCGAAATAAGGGCCGTTGATGCAGGTTGAATATAAAACGATGTCATCGCCCTGCGCCCCTGGCGCAATGCCTCCTCCCGGGTCGAAAACACCATGCGCTCCAGGGGTGCCTGCGCCGCTGGCAACAACGCCTGTACGGTAGGGCTCTCCTGCGGCATTGACCGCGAACCAGTCCGGATGCGCCTTATAAAACGGCTCGAAAGCACTGCTGGGATCCATTCGGGCAAACACAGCGAGCCCATCCGCATGAGCCGCCCGGACAAGATCCCCATAGAGATCCTGACCATTCAAATACCTGGCTTGGTGATGAAGCGGCTCTTTGCTCGGATAATAGGCAACGATTCCACCGGCATTGATCACCACACCCTGCGTTTGGGTGCGTTTCCAGTAGCTCCGCCACCATGGGATGTCAAAATGAAGTGGGTCCTGTTCGTTCAGATTGATCTGTCCCCATCTGCAGACGCGCCGATACCAGGGTTCGCCGGTGTTCTGCGCCGCTTGGGCGCCTGCAATGGTGGAGCCCAAACCACCAAGACTCACGGCGAGCGGAACCATGGCTGACATCTTGAGAAAGTCCCGGCGCGATTCCATTTCGTCCATATCTTACATTAGCTCCATGACCAATTGACTCCTTAGCTCCTGTGGTTCAGATCAACAATGATCACTCAGGAGTTTCTGAAAACGCCTGGATGGACCACAAAACAAAGTCGAGAGGTGTCTTCTCGAAAGGGGATTGGTTTGCCCCAACCATTCTATCGCTCAATAATTGTCTTCTTCATCATCTGTCTGAAATCATCGGCAAATGGTAGTGTTGTCCCTCGCCAAAATTCAATCCGAGCGCAAAGCGATCTGCCTTAACAGTTAAGACGCGAGGCGGAACACAAGAAGAAGCCGGTCGGATGTTGAATTTGATGGAAGCGCAGGCATGACTGGGAGCAGGAACGGCCAATCAAGCGCGCTTAGGCTTCAAGAACAGACCCGTCAGCTCTGTCTCTTCTTGATAGAGCTCAAGATGCGCAGCAGTGGGGTTTTACGCAGCGAGATCGTATCGACGATGTAGACCACCAAGCCTCGGGATGGAGATGACCTTCGGGTTCGCCGGCGTGCTCCTTGCAGCCATTCGGTAATCAGTGTTTTCCTTGTCCAGTCCAAGATGCTTGCGGTCTGCGTGGTAGTAGTGGATGTATTCATTCATAAGACGTTTGAGATGCCGTTCATTGAGAACAATCACATGGTCGAGCAGATTCCGGCGACAGCTGCCGACCCAACGCTCGGCAACTCCGTTCTGCCAGGGACTGCGGAAACTGGTCCGCTTGGGCTGGATGCCGAAGCTCTTCACAACCTGAATCACCTCTGCATTGAACTGCGCGCCGCGATCAAAGATCAGATAGCTGGGCACGGTAACGTACGGAAATGTCTCCCGCAGTTGCTGAGATACCCAGGCACTGGTCGGATGGCGAGTCACGTTAAAGTGCAGCACGCGACGGCGGTCATTCGCAATGACGAAGAAGCAGTAAAGAACGCCGAAGGTCAGCGTCGGCACAGTGAAGAAGTCCATCGCCGCAATCGCCTCGCGATGGTTGTTCCGGAATGTCATCCACCGCTTTGCCGGTTCGGGATCTCGGGGAGCCCGCCGCATCCAACGCAGGACAGTGCGCTCAGAGATATCGAATCCAAGCATTTTCAATTCACCATGAATACGTGGCGCGCCCCAGGTGGGATTCTCGGAAACCATGTGAAAGATGAGGTCGCGCAATTCCCTGCTCAAGCATTTTCTTCCCGCACGGGTCCGGTGCCGCGAGAGCCATTTCCAGTAAAGCTTGAAGCCAGCTCGATGCCAGCCAACGACAGTCTCAGGTTGCACGAGGATCAGGGCTCTCTGCCCGAGTCCTTCGAAGCGGACCGCGTTGAGTTTGATGTATAAACGATGGAGAACTCTTCAGATGGTCCGCTGAACGGATTGGAAGGTGAAGCTGTTGGAGGTTCGGGAATTCTAGGAATTGTTTGTACGCGATTTGTACGCAGATTTGGCACTCATGGAAAACTGTGAATTTCGGGCATTCCTAGAATGAATAAGTTACGTGTTTTCAATGCTCAGCACGAGTTCGACTCCCGCCGCCTCCACCAACATTCTAAAGACCTTACAGATGGACTTCGGTAATCGTACAATAGGAGCCGCAAACGTGTTGTGGGGCGAGACCCTAACCTCGCAGAAAGCCCACACGATGCTGCCCGTTTACACTCGCCACTACCCTCCTTGCGAGAAGAAGAACCCGGTATGGCGCCGCTGCAAATGTCCAAAGTAGATCCAAGGAACTTTGGATAGCGGGGAGTTCATTCGCCGAAGTGCTAAGACACGCAGCTGGGCAAAGGCACAAAAACAGGTAGCCGTGAACGCAATCACCTGTTCTTCTTGCAATCTCGTCCAGTTTTTACCCGCCAGCGGCACGTGCAGGCGCTGCTCGGCCCGCCTATTCCACGAATTCGAAATCGCGCTTGGACCTAGCCCGCATTTCTCACAGTCCGGTTGACGAGGTCGGTGAGTTGGGTTTGAAAAAGGTTGGGAAAGGCCGTCTTTTCATGGCATAACTACGTTGTCGAAGCGTAGTTGTAGCCGTGCGGAGGCGGCCTTT
>Ga0302319_10002478_pt1 | contig 39765 bp, 40 predicted proteins | sample Bog_T0_2_FD_203319 | JGI IMG/M metagenome (GOLD analysis project Ga0302319, IMG submission 203319) | Peat permafrost microbial communities from Stordalen Mire near Abisko, Sweden - Bog_T0_2 | ecosystem: Environmental > Terrestrial > Soil > Wetlands > Peat | place: Sweden: Abisko, Stordalen Mire... | reverse complement strand
CGCCCAGTCTGGCTGCCAGTGGCGCCTGCTGCCAAAGTGCTTTCCACCGTTCACCACGGTGCAACGGTACTTCTATGCCTGGCGCGACAACGGCCTCTGGCAGACCATCAACCACGTGCTGCTGATGAAAGTCCGCGAAGCAGCCGGCCGCGAGGCCAGTCCGACTGCCGGCGTGATCGACAGCCAGTCGGTCAAGACCACCGAAGCGGGCGGCCCGCGCGGCTATACCGCTGAAAAGATGATCAAAGGCCGCAAACGCCATATCCTTACCGACACGATCGGCCTGCCGGTCGGCATGATCGTGCATCCGGCGAACGTGCAGGACCGCGATGGCGCGCCCCTCCTGCTGGAGAGCATCCGCAGCGCGTTTCCCTGGCTGCGCCATGTCTTTGCCGACGCCGCCTATGCCGGGGAGAAGCTGCGGAATGCCCTCGCCGACATGGGCAGCTGGAGCATTGAGATCATCAAGCGATCGGACACCGCCAAGGGCTTTGTCCTGCTGCCCCGGCGGTGGGTGGTCGAGCGGACCATCGCGTGGCTGAACCGCAACCGCCGCCTGGCGAAGGATTTCGAGGCCACCACGGAAAGCTCCTTGACTTGGCTCTATATTGCCAGCGCCAAGCTCATGTCGCGCCGCCTGGCGGCGGCGTGAACCATGCCAGCAACCCTTACTCCAAAAGAAATCAATGCAGTAGCGATGCGGGGGCGATTCGAGTCAGACTCTGAGCGGGCGGGCCGCCCCCGCCCCCCCCTGTCCAGCACCTCCCCCCGGGGAGAGCCACGCACGGGGCCGCCCAGTCCCGGCACCCGAACCGAGGCCAAGGCGGCGGACCGCGCCGAGCAACTGCGGCGCGGGGTCGGCACGCCAATCCTCTCCGGGAGTGACGGAGGCTTTCAATGCCCCCGCCTACGCATGCAATCACGGCGGATCGGTCGCTGTTCAGTCCTGTCAGCAACGTCACGGCGCGGAGGAGGACGCTCGGCAGCAGAACCGGTGATGGACCGTGACTCGTTCGCTGCGTCGTAGGGCGGCCCCCAAACGACACCAGAACAACGGGCACGACAAATGCCGGGCAGCAAGCCGAGTCTGGCCAGCACTATGGCACCCGGCGCCTATCCTTCATTGCCGCCCGAACCTGCGCCGCCCACGAGGCCCACCGGCCCCTGGCAAACCAGCCACGCACGAACAGCGGCCATCCGAGCGCGGCGCCGGCGAACACGAGCCCGGTGAACCCACCCGCTTCCACCCAGGCTACCCTTGCCAAGTGGTTTCGCGGATCGGCGCTGGCCCGGATGCCACGAACGCCAGCACGATGAGGAACACCAGCAGATAGGCCGTGGCGGCGAGGGCGAGCATGGCGAGCCATGGTGGTTCGGTCAGCTGTGAGGATGCGAGGGCGACCCTCGACACCTACCGGCAGCTGTTACCCTGGTATTCGCGCCTGGCGGAAGCCACCCATGCAAAAACGTGGTCGCCGATCACCTCGCGCCCGCCACCGCTGCCCTGCGCTCATTACCCTTCCGTCGTGAGAGACCGACTTGTCCCTTCGCCCGCTGCACATATTCGGCTGCCGGTCCGCACCCATCCGTGGGACACCTGTGGGACACTGAACCAGCGTATCTGGGCCAACTCTGGATTATCCCGCATGAACGTGCTAGACGCTCCGCTCGGGCGGCAAAACGGCGGATTCCTGCGGTTTTTGCGGCGTGAGCTGGCGCCACGGTCCGGTGGCAGAGTGGTGATGCAGCGGACTGCAAATCCGCGTATGTGGGTTCGATTCCCGCCCGGACCTCCAGTTTTTTCAATACCTTATGATGGCGGCGTCGCGAGCGGCTCCAAACGCGGCCCCCTGGCGGACCCGCCCGGACCAATTTCGGGGCGAACGGTGGCGGTCAGGTTCGCCAGATCGGCACCCAGGCACCGGGCATGGCACACCAGCGCGCGGATGCCGCCGGGCAGGTTCATGCCCGCCGCCCGCTTCAGCAGCTACCAGCCCGCGCCGCAGCCAGCAGCGGATGGTCCTGCGGCACCAGCGTCTCCGGGCTCAGGTGGCTGAACATCGGTGCCGTCTGCTTGTCCGTCCCGCGCATCCGCCGACTTCCCCGCCGCCGCTGTGACCGCAGAAAATCCGATCGATGCCGGTTCGACAAAAGGCTCTTTCCGCAGCCTGCTAAAGGCAAGCAAGGCCAGGGGCGCTGCCCCGCCAAAGGGCAGTGGCCCCTTGGGACCCCCTACTTTTCTGGGTCCTACACGACCTCCACCTGCTCCTGCTGCTCCGCCTGCAACGCCCACATGCGCGCATAGGTTTCACCCAGCGCCAGCAGTTCGGCGTGGGTGCCCCGCTCAACCACGCGGCCATCCACCAGCACCAGAATCTGGTCGGCATCGACCACGGTGGAAAGCCGGTGGGCGATGGTCAGCGTGGTGCGGTGACGCGCCACCGTGCGCAGCGCCCCCTGGATGTCCTGCTCGGTGCTTGTGTCCAGCGCGCTGGTCGCCTCATCGAGGATGAGGATGCGCGGGTCCTTGAGGATGGTGCGCGCAATCGCCACCCGCTGCTTCTCGCCGCCCGACAGCTTCAGCCCGCGCTCGCCCACCCTGGTGTCGTAGCCCTCCGGCAGGCGCAGCACGAAATCATGCACCTGCGCCAGCGCGGCGGCATGCTCGATTTCGGCCTGGCTGGCGCCGGGGCGGCCATAGGCGATGTTGTAGCGGATGGTATCGTTGAACAGCACGGTATCCTGCGGCACCACCCCCATGCAGGCGCGCAAACTGTCCTGGGTAATGTCGCGGATGTCGTGCCCGTCCACCAGCACCCGCCCGCCAGTCACGTCGTAGAAGCGGAACAGCAGCCGGCTGATGGTGGACTTGCCCGCCCCCGTGGGGCCGACAATCGCCACCGAGCCGCCCGGCTGCACGCGGAACGACACGCCCTTGAGAATCCGCCGGTCCGGGCGGTAGCCGAACTGCACATCCTCGAACACCACCTCGCCGGCCGGGGCCACCAGCTTGCGCGCGCCCGGCCGGTCCGCCACTTCCTCATCGACCCGCATCAGGCGGAACATCTGCTCCATGTCCACCAGACCCTGCTTGATCTCGCGATAGACGAAGCCGAGCATGTTCAGCGGCACATAAAGCTGCATCAGGTAGGTGTTCACCAGCACGAACCGGCCGACGGTCAGCGTGCCGGCGGCAACCTCATTCGCCGCCATCAGCATGATCAGCGCCAGCGCGACGGAAATGATGGTGGCCTGACCCAGATTCAGCACGTTCAGCGACACCTGGCTGCGCACCGCGGCGTGCTCGTAGCGCGCCAGCGCCGCGTCGAAGCGGGCGGCCTCGTGGTTCTCGTTACCGAAATACTTGACCGTCTCATAGTTCAGCAGGCTGTCGATCGCCTTGGATTTGGCGTCGCTGTCGTTGTCGTTCATGACGCGGCGGATGCGCACGCGCCAACTGGTGAAGGTGAAGGTGAAAGCCAGGTAACAGGCCACCGCCACCAGGGTCAGCGCGGCATAACGCCAGTCGAACAGGTGCCACAGAATGCCGGTGACCAGCGCCACTTCCACCAGTGTCGGCACCACGTTGAACACCGCCAGCCGCAGCACCGCCTCGATGCCCGAGGTGCCTCGGTCGATGGCGCGGGAAATGCCCCCGGTCTGGCGGTCGAGATGGAAGCGCAGCGACAGCCGGTGCAAATGGCGGAAGGTCTGCAACGCCACCCGGCGCACGGTGCGCTGCTGCACCGCGGCAAACACCGCGTCGCGCATCTCGCCGAAGCCCGAGGCGGCCACGCGCAGCAGCCCGTAGCCGACAATCAGCGCCATCGGCACCGCCAGCACGCCGCCCATCTGCGGCGCCAGCGCGTCCACCGCGCGGCTGTACACCAGCGGCACCATCACGGTGGCGCCCTTGGCGGCGAGCAGGAAGCCGAAGGCAATCGACACCCGCAGCCGCGCGCCCAGGCTGTCCTTCGGCCACAGATAGGGCAGCAGGGAGCGGACCGTCTGCAAGGTGGAGCGTTCGGGAACGCGGGCGCCGGCGAAATCCGGCTGGGGCGGCTGGGAGGACGGCGTTCTTCTCATGGGCTGGCATGTGGCACGCGCCTTGCGGGTTTGAAAGCCCGCGCTGGCGGCCGGCCGGCGTTTCGGCTATGCGCCGCCAATGGACCCCCGCCTCGCCCGCCATTTCGACGCCTGCAACAATGCAACCCTGCCCGGCGAGCGCATCGCCTTCGCCATCGGCCCCGACCAGGTGGGCTGGGTGCGGCCGGAAATAGCGCGCGCCCTTGCCGCCTTCCCCGCCATCTCGGTGGCGGCCAGGCGCGCGACCCTGGCCGCGGACGCCGCCGCCGACCTGCCCGCCATCGGCCGCGCCCTGGCCGAACAAGGCTTCTGCCGCTGGCGTGGCGAGGCGTTCGACGTGCGCGCCAGCGGCGACGGCCCGGTGCTGTCAACCCTGGATCGCGGCGCCCTGCCGATGCTGGGCATACTGGCCGCCGGCGTGCACGTGAACGGCCTGGTGCGGCGCGCCGACGGCCCGCATCTATGGGTGGCCCGCCGCGCCGCCGACAAGGCGCTCGACCCCGGCAAGCTGGACCATCTGGTGGCGGGCGGCATCCCGGCCGGCATGACCCCGCGCGAGACGGTGGTGAAGGAAGCCGCCGAGGAAGCCGGCGTGCCGGCGGCGCTGGCCGCGACCGCGGTGGAAACCGGGCTGGTCAGCTACATCATGGAACGGCCGGAAGGCCTGCGCCGCGACTGGCTGATCTGCTACGACCTGTTGCTTCCCGAGGATTTTGTCCCGGTGGCAACCGACGGGGAAGTGGAGAGCTTTGAACTCTGGCCGCTGGCGCGGGTGCTGGAACGGGTGCGCGACAGCGATGACTTCAAGTTCAATGTCAATCTGGTGCTGATTGATTTGTTCCGGCGACTGGGGTTGGTTTGATCCCGTTCTTCTCTTCCTCCCCTTGAGGGAGGGGGTTGGGGGGAGGAGTGCGACCACACGGGCGTCCGGCCGTCCCCTCGACAAGGGTGTCCACCGCATGGGGGGTGAGAAGTCGTCCCGTCCGTATCCGTTGCTCGAGATCGATGCCTTCAGCCTCGGCAGGAAACCAGCGGATGTATGATCGCGCGCAGGTGCCGCTCGATCGTCGCCGCGCGTGCGACCGCCCTCGGACCTGGGTTCAGGACATAGACGGTCGGGTCGAACAAGGGCAGGCCGTCGATCCGGTGCGGCAGGATTGGCAGCGTTCACCGTTGGCGGCGACAACCGTCTTCGTCCGGCAGGGATTGGCCATTGTTGACACGTTTACAATGGTTACCCTCACGCGCACCAAGACAGCGACGAAAGGACGCGGGATGCAGCACGAAAGACGGCGGAGAACCAGCGTCCTCCGCCGTCCTTATTGACGTCAGTTGGTTGGTGACGGTCAGAACGGAATCTCGTCGTCCAGGTCGCCGCCGCCCTTGGGGGCATCCCATGAAGGGGCGCCGCTTCTGGCCGCGGGAGCCGCCGCCGGACGGGCCGGGGCGCGCTCGCCGCGCTGGTAGCCGCCCTCGCCGCCCTCGGCGCCGGCATTGCGGCTGTCGAGCAGCGTGAGTTCGCCACGGAAGCGGCCGATGACGATCTCGGTGGTGTATTTTTCCTGGCCGGTCTGGTCGGTCCATTTGCGCGTCTGCAACGCGCCTTCGACATAGACCTTGCTGCCTTTGCGCACGTATTTCTCGACCACGTCGCCGATGCGCTCGTTGAACACCACCACGCGGTGCCACTCGGTGCGCTCCTTGCGCTCGCCGCTGGCCTTGTCGTTCCAGGTGTCGCTGGTGGCCAGGCTGAACTGCACGATCTTCGTGCCGTCCTGGGTGGTCCGCACCTCCGGATCCTTGCCCACGTTGCCGATGAGAATAACCTTGTTCACGCTGCCAGCCATGCCACCCTGCCCTGCTCTCTCTGCCGCAATCCGCTCACACTATCCGCTGCACACCGGCCATGCCAGATCAGGCGCCGGCGCACGGTGCCGGGCGGGCTTTGCAGAACCCACCGAAGGGGCCATATAGGCAGAACAGTTCAAGAACACAATCCGCCCTGAATTATCGCCAAGGAACCCTCCCCAGATGGCCGGCTCCATCCACGTGCGCGGCGCGCGCGAACACAACCTCAAGAACGTGGATGTCGAAATCCCGCGCGACAGCCTGACCGTGATCACCGGCCTGTCCGGCTCCGGCAAGTCCAGCCTGGCGTTCGACACCATCTACGCCGAGGGGCAGCGCCGCTATGTCGAGTCGCTGTCGGCCTACGCGCGGCAGTTCCTCGAGCTGATGGGCAAGCCGGACGTCGATTCCATCGAGGGCCTGTCGCCGGCCATCTCCATCGAGCAGAAGACCACCAGCCGCAATCCGCGCTCCACCGTGGGCACGGTGACGGAAATCCATGACTACATGCGCCTGCTGTGGGCGCGGGTGGGGGTGCCCTACTCGCCGGCCACCGGGCTGCCGATCGAGGCGCAGACCGTCAGCCAGATGGTGGACCGGGTGCTGGGGATGAAACCGGGCACCAGACTGTTGCTGCTGGCGCCGGTGGTGCGCGACCGCAAGGGCGAATACCGCAAGGAACTCGCCGAGTTGCAGCGCCGCGGCTTCACCCGGGTGAAGGTGGACGGCACCCTGCACGAAATCGGCGAGGTGCCGGCGCTGAACCGCAAGACCAAACACGAAATCGAGGCGGTGGTGGACCGCGTGGTGGTGCGCGAGGGCGCCGCCCAGCGTCTGGCCGACAGTTTCGAGACCGCCCTCGCGCTAGCCGATGGCGTGGTCTATGCCGAGGACGCCGACAGCGGCGAGCGCACCGTGTTTTCCAGCCGCTTCGCCTGCCCGGTCAGCGGGTTTTCCATCGAGGAAATCGAGCCGCGGCTGTTCTCGTTCAACTCGCCGCACGGCGCCTGCCCTTCCTGCGACGGGCTGGGGGTGGAAACCTTTTTCGACCCGCATCTGGTGGTGCCGGATGAGCGGGTTTGCCTGGCGGACGGCGCCATCGCGCCCTGGGCCGGGTCGAAAAGCCCCTATTACGACCAGACGCTGCAAAGCCTGGCCAAACACTTCAAGGTTTCATCGCGCACGCCCTGGAGCGACCTGCCCGAACGGGTGCGGCAGGGAATCCTGTTCGGCACCGGCGAGGCGCCGGTGAACATGACCTACAAGGACGGCGAGCGGCAATACACGGTGACCAAGCCCTTCGAGGGGGTCATCCACAATCTGCAACGCCGCTGGCAGGAAACCGACAGCGCCTGGGTGCGCGAGGAAATGAGCCGCTACCAGGCGGAAAAGCCCTGCGCGGTCTGCCACGGCGCCCGGCTGAAGCCGGAGTCACTGGCGGTGAAGGTGGCGGGACAAAGCATCGCCGAGGCCAGCGAGCTTTCCATCCGCCGCGCCCTGGACTGGTTCGGCGGCGTCATGCCGACGCTGACGCCGCAGCGGGCGGAAATCGCCCGGCGCATCCTGCGGGAAATCCTCGACCGGCTGACCTTTCTGGTCGATGTGGGGCTGGACTACCTGACGCTGGCGCGCGGCTCGGCCACGCTGTCGGGCGGCGAGAGCCAGCGCATCCGCCTGGCCTCGCAGATCGGCTCGGGGCTGACCGGGGTGCTGTATGTGCTGGACGAGCCCTCGATCGGACTGCACCAGCGCGACAACGAGCGGCTGCTGGGCACGCTGCGGCGGCTGAAGGCGCTGGGCAACACCGTGCTGGTGGTGGAGCACGACGAGGACGCCATCCGCAGCGCCGATTACCTGATCGACATGGGCCCGGCGGCGGGGCTGGCCGGCGGCTACGTGGTGGCGAAAGGCACGCCGGACGAAGTGGCGGCCAACCCGGCCTCGCTGACCGGCGATTATCTGTCGGGGCGGCGGCGCATCCCGGTGCCGGCGCTGCGGCGGCCGGTGCAGAAGGACCGGGTGGTGCGGGTGGTCGGCGCCACCGGCAACAACCTGCACGATGTCACGGCGGCGTTTCCGCTCGGCACCTTCACCTGCGTCACCGGCGTATCGGGCGGCGGCAAATCGACGCTGGTGGTGGATACGCTCTACAAGGCGACCAGCCGCCGGCTGATGGGCAGCGGCGAGGTGCCCGCCCCGCACACGCGCATCGAGGGGTTGGAGCTGCTGGACAAGATCATCGACATCGACCAGTCGCCGATCGGCCGCACCCCGCGCAGCAACCCGGCCACCTACACCGACCTGTTCGCGCCGATCCGCGACTGGTTCGCCGAACTGCCGGAGAGCCGGGCGCGCGGCTACAAATCCGGCCGGTTCTCGTTCAACGTGAAGGGCGGGCGCTGCGAGGCGTGCCAGGGCGACGGCGTGCTGAAGATCGAAATGCATTTTCTGCCGGACGTGTTCGTCACCTGCGACACCTGCAAGGGCAGGCGCTACAACCGCGAAACGCTGGAAGTGAAGTTCCGCGACAAGTCGATCGCCGAGGTGCTGGCGATGACGGTGGACGAGGCGGTGCCGTATTTCTCCGCCGTCTCGCGCATCCATGACCGGCTGAAGATATTGCAGCAGGTGGGGCTGGGCTACATCGCGCTGGGCCAGCAGGCGACGACGTTGTCCGGCGGCGAGGCGCAACGGATAAAACTGTCGAAGGAACTGGCGCGGCGGGCCACCGGGCGGACCCTGTACATCCTCGACGAGCCGACCACCGGGCTGCATTTCGAGGACGTGCGCAAACTGCTGGAAGTGCTGCACGCGCTGGTGGATGCCGGCAACACGGTGGTGGTGATCGAGCATAATCTGGAGGTGATCAAGACCGCCGACTGGATACTTGATCTCGGCCCCGAGGGCGGCGAAGGCGGCGGGCGGATCGTGGCGGAAGGCACGCCGGAGCAGATCGCCGCGAGCGCGGACAGCTACACGGGCCGGTTTCTGGCGCCGTTGCTGGCGCCGGCGAAACCGGCGCGGGCGCGAAAGCGGGCGTAGCGGGCGCCATGGGGCGCGACGCAACGCCCGGGTTCTGAGAGCCTGACCCGGAATGCTCGCAACGAACGACAGGGCTCAGGCATCACCGCGTCGCCGCCAGGTTCCGGCAAGCTTACGGCGTATTACGGCGTATATTGCTGCGTCCTGGTGGTCGTGACCGACGTCGGCAGCGGGGACGGTGCGACCGGGACGTATTGTTGCGTGCTGGTGCGTTCGGTCGTGGTGCTGATCACCGATGGTGGCGGCGAGGAGCATCCGCTCAGCAGAGTCGCCACCCCGAGCAGCCCGCTTCCCAACCACAGGCGGGGTCCGGCGACCATCCTGCACGGCGACTTGGCTTCATTCATGGCGAACATGGCGAATTTCCCTTTCCTGGGGGGGCCGGGTGCACGACGCCTGCCGCCCGGCCCGAACTGTGTTACTGCGTCACGGTGGTGGTGGTTTTCCTTGTCGTCGTGACCGGCGCCGGCGGAGGGGTCGTTGTCGTCCGCACGGTGTCGTCCGCCACACCATCGCTGTTGCGGTAGGTCGACTCGTTCGTCCTGGTCTGGGTACCATCGGGGCCGATGGACTTTTGCGTACGGGTCGTGCTCAGGGTGCCTGCCGGCGGTGCCGCCAACGAGGGCGTAACGGTCGTTGAGGATTCCGAAGACGTCGTCTGGGCCAGAGCAACGCCCGTTGGCATGAGCAGCGCCATGGAACCAATTATCACCAGCCTATTCATATGCAAGCTCCAACAGTTCGACGCAGCCTATGGTCAGCGTCGCCGATTTAAGCTGGGGTCCCAGCCCAGACGGCCGCAGGGTCGGAATCTACTCAATTCTCACCAGGCCCGGCCGTGTCCGGGATTTCTTCGGTCCAGATGGTAACTCCGCGCAACCTGTTCGGGCCGAAGGTAGCGCCGATCGCCGCATCCACCGCGTCGCGGCCGCGGGCGAGCAGCCACCGACGCGCGGTTTGTTGTTCCGTGCAGTGAACATGTACCACTGGCCGTCCGGATACGCTTCGAACCAGCCGGCCAGTTCCATCCCCCTTATGGCGGCGACGTGTCGATGTCGCCCAGGCAACCGGTGCAGCAGTGCGCCGGGATGTTCATGCACCGGCGGAAGACGAATGCCAGACGGACGAAATCGCAGCACACGCAATCCGTTATAGGCGCCTCCTCGAAGCCCCGCTGCGCCTGCACCGGCGCCGCGCCGTCCAGCGCCACGGTGGCACCCGGCGAATTGTTGACGTTGATGGTTTCGTCCCCCCGCCCCGCCGGCGCGATCACCATTCGATGATACCGAAAGAATAGAATTTAAGCGCCACCGCCATGTCGAAAATTCCCATTGTTATCAGTAAACTGCCTGGCTGGCGCCGATCCCCCCAAGTGTGGCCACTGCCACCGGCATATGCGTATGTATGTTGATTCGACAGCCGGGCTGGGATAAAAGGCTGCCCGTGCTGACATTCGGGCGCGTTCCGCACCAAAGCGGAGCCGCGGCGGCATTGCGGAAACAAAGAAACCGAGGGACGTCGAAAACCAATCAAATAGACCAGCCACTTGTGGCTCAAAAACAAGGGAGGGAGTGTTGGTAAAGCCACATTCCTGTACATCTGCAATAACGGGAAGAAAGCGGCGGCCGGTTGCCGTCATGCAATCCATTGGTGTGGGTATGCAGTAAAATAGTCGACCGCCGGCGCCGGCAATCCCGTGGATGATGTCAATTTGAGGGGGCGGCATGGCTGGCCTGCTGACAGCATTGGACATGCGCATGAACATAATAACGATTCCTCCCCCGGGAGCCGGGCTGGTGACCAAGGGATCAATAACATCCGGGGAAATGTCCAACGGTTACACGCGCATATTTGCGGATGCAACGCCAGGCGCCGTCGGGGTGGACATCACGTTTTCCGTGGAGCTCAACGCGGTCCTCGCCCCGGCGTTCCGGGATTGGCGGGAACAGGTATCGAAAATCTTCACGCCATCCGTCGAGAGTGAAATCGCCCGCTTCTCAGGCATCGTGCCCGGCGCCGACCAGGCCGAGCGATACGCTTCGCGGTATTCCCTGGCGGCCTTTTCGTATGTGATGACCGGTAAATTCAATGGGTTCCACAACCAGGGCGATGTTCATTATTCATTTGACTCCCCCACATCAGCAAGTCAGGAACAAGGCGCCAGGCTGATGAACAGCATCCGCGACCTGCACTCGTCAATGATCAAGCTGGGCGGAAAGTTGACGGCCACCGCCGCGCATCCGCACTCCCAGGCGTTCATATCCGCGACTTATTTTGCCTTCGCAGACACGAAAGTAACCTCCTTCGCCGGCTACCGGGGGCCGATTTTCCTGGTCAACGGAAATGAGCAGGTCGCGACCCCGGCAGGCATTCTCGCTCCGGTCTGACCCCACGCGGTTGTCCTGGAGCGATCCCCCATTGGCGTGCGTCGTCTTTCGAACCGAACGCCGCGCGTCAATCCGGCGGACGCCGGAAACAAGGCGTCCGAATCAACAACCAACAGGAAAGGAACGACTCCAATGGCGACACTCCACCGGGTTGTCCCGCGTGCCTATGCTCCGGGCGACGGGGAAACATCAGCCGGCACGACCTTCACCTACACCAACGGCTACGGGCAATTGACCAAGGCGGGAGTCCAGGTGCAACGCGGCGCCACCGCAACCGCCCATGTCGAGATTGTCATGGTCCTGGTCACCAATGACACCAGCCAGAGCTGGTTCAGTGAGCACAAGAAGTCGTTCACGGCCGCCCAGCAGTCCACGATCCAACAGCACTTCGACAGCGGCGATACGGCAAGCGGCTGGAATGCCATCTTCGCCTGGGGCGCCACCCACTCCAGCAACCAGAACTACTTTCAGAACGCGAACGCGCAACAGCAGACCACCGATACGGACGCACAGACCAACCTCGTCAACTCCGCGTCGAAACTGCAATCCTCGAAGGTGAAGGTAACCGGCGACGTGTCCATCGTCGGCGTCAGCCTGCTCCCCACCCAGGCTTTCGTGTTCGCCGAAATCTCCACCATCCAGTTCGCCGATGGCACCAGCATACAGGTGATCAATCAGGCGAATCCGGTGGCGGCGTCGTCGAGCGGAGACACCAGCGGTGCGGAAACCGCGCCCAACCAGAAGTTGAACGTCGTCAAGATCTGACACCAGCACGCCGCCTCAACCAGGCTCGCCGCCGGCGTCGCGGCGAGCCTGGACAGGGTTTGCATTCCCCGGATGCATGGCCGCGGCCGGCGCCGGGCGGCACGCTGACCTGGCGGCGTCGGCAGCGTTGAGGTTCCGGTGACCGCAGAGCAGGTTCCTCCGCCGTGGGTGCGAATCGTCGGCGGTCATACCTTGATCGGCGGCGGCGCCAGCGTGCAGCTGGGTGCGGTTTGCCGGGTTGAAGTGGATTTCGCCATCAACGCGGTTCCCGGCGAGGCAGCCGAGAGATGGGTCCTGGCCAACCGTCGCTGCTTCAGCGAAGCGCAGGTGAAACAACTGACCGCGGATTTCACGTCCGGCTGTTGTGCACAAGGCATATTGGGCGCGCTGGGTTTCGTCCTGGGCGGCGGCGACTACAATCGCCATCAGCAGGCTCAGGACGTGGTGCTTCAGGCGGCTTCCCGCGCGCAGGCCGACTTTGTCGAAGCCCTCCGCACTCTGAGCAACCAACCGATGCGCCTGACATCCGACATCGAGGTCTATGGCACCAGTCTGGTTCCGTCCGTGGCCGGCGTGTTTGCGCGTATCGTGCAACTCCGCTTCGCCGACGGAGCCAGTTCCAACTTCGCCGATCTGTCGGAGCCGGTTGCCGCCGACAGCAGCGGAAACGTCGCTGCCGTCCGGGCAGGCAGGGGTCACAGGTTGCGTATGGTGCCCGACCACTGACCGATCACAATTTTGTACAACGGCATGGCGCGGCCCATGTTCCACGCGGAATAGGCGCATTTTTTGATTGACCCAGATGCCATGCGTGGGTTAAACTCCGCGCGTCCCGCTGAGGACCATTGGGAGACTTAACCTTGCGATCAACCGCCGCCACGCAGACCCGTCCGTGCGCCCGAATGCGGGCCGGGTGCTGTTGTCGCGCCGGCTTCTGACCGCCCCGTTTCTCCCCGTTTTCCGCCGAGACAGAAGGCACCGATGGCGTCCACGCCGCGGTGAAAATTTTCCCATGCTCCAGTCCCATGTTATCGACATCGACGGCGTGTTTGTCGGCGCCGCCGTGCGCCTGCACGACGGCTATCGCTTCGTCGCCACCGATCTGCGGCTCGACGAGATCGACGGCAGCCACTGGCCGTCGCTGAACGACGTGCGCCGTATCGCCCGCGCCCGCCTTGCGGTCAGCCGCTATCCGGTGCCGGCGTCGCACGCGCGCCAGCTTCAGGCGCTGGCGCAGCAGGAGACCTGAGCGCCGTTACACCCGCCCGGCGGCCGCGGCGGCCAGCACCGCCAGGCGGTCGCCCAGGCCGCGCGGCCGGGCCGGCTGGCCGGCGCGACGCAGGTCGCGCCGCGCCAGCACCGCTGGCAGCCCCGCCGCCAGCACCGACCGCGGCAGCCTGCCGGCGCTCCGGCGCAACAGGGCGAATCCCCAGCTTTCCAGTTCCGTCAGCGCCGGCCGCAAGGCCGGTGCCTCGGGCCGGGTGATCACGTCGTGCACGGACAGCCCGTGCGCGGCCAGAATGTCCTCGGGCAGCAGGCAGCGTCCCTGGCGGGCCAGCGCCCGCAGGCTGCGAAGCTGCCCGGCCACCCCATAGGCGGCGCCAAGGTCGGACAGGCGCGGCAGCAGCGATGCCTCGGCCCCGAGTGCCCGCCCGGCCGCCACCGCCAGCGCCCCGGCCGTCCCCCGCACAGTGGCTTCCCAGGCCGCGCGGCTGGGTATCGACGGCCCGGCCTCGGCCTCGCGCGCGGTGACCATGGCCAGCAGGTCGGGCACATGCAGCGCGCCGGCATCCAGCGCCGCACCCAGCGGGGTCGCCACCTCGTGCGGGCGTCGCGCGCCCTCCACCACCTCGCGCCACCATTGCAGGCGGATCAGCGCCAGCACCGGCTCGCTGGTCACTTCGCGGGCGCGCGCCAGCTCGTGGTTGAACGCATACAGGGCCAGCAGCGTGACGCGGCGGTCGGCCGGAGCGAACAGGGCGGTGAGGAAACGGTCGGGGTCGTGCCGGCGCACGAAGGCAAGCAGGGAGTCCTCGGTCATGCGCCGCCTGTGCCCGCGATCACCCGGGCGCGCAAGCGTGAGGCCCGGCGGGTTGACGCCGCCGGGGGGCGTTCATAGCTAACATTGGCAATGTTGCGGGGCTGTCCGGTTACGGACGGTGCCCTCCTGTCCACACCCCCGGAGAACGCCCCATGGCCTTTGAACTCCCCCCCCTTCCCTGGTCGCACAACGCCCTCGCCGAACGCGGCATGTCGCAGGAGACGCTGGAATTCCACCACGACAAGCACCACCAGGCCTATGTGACGGCGCTGAACGGCCTGGTTGAGAAGAACGACGCGCTGCATGGCAAGTCGCTCGAGGAACTCATCACGCTGTCATACAACAACCCCGATCTGGTGCCGGTGTTCAACAATGCCGGCCAGCACTGGAACCACAGCCTGGCCTGGCTGAGCCTGTCGCCCACCGGCGGCGGCATCCCGGGCCGGCTGGAAGCCAAGATCAACGCGGATTTCGGCTCGGTGGCGGCGTTCAAGGACGCCTTCAAGGCCGCCGCGATCGGGCAGTTCGGCTCCGGCTGGGCCTGGCTGGTGCTGGCCCCCGACGGCAAGCTGAAGATCACCAAGAGCGCCAACGCCTCCACCCCGCTCGCCACCGGCGAAGGCAAGGCGCTGATCGTGCTCGACGTGTGGGAACACGGCTATTACCTGGACTTCCGCAACCGCCGCCCGGACTACGCGCAGAACTGGCTGGACAAGCTGGCCAATTACGAATTCGCCGAAGCCCAGCTGGGCTGACGCAAGGCAAGGCCAGGGGCGCGTGTCCCCTGGCCCTGCCCGGCCAGCAAGCGGCGGCAGGATCAGACCCCTTGGGACCCCATTTGCGCGCTGGCCGGAACAGCAGGCAACGGCGCGCCGTAGATGTTGCGCGCGCGGCGCAGGAAGGCGTTGACCATGTGGCGGGTGGCTTCGTTGAACACCGCGCCGATGGCGGCTTGCAAGACGCGGCTGCGGAATTCGAAATCGACCCAGAAATCCACCTTGCAGCCGCGCGGATCGGGCACAAAGAACCAGTCGTTGTTGAGGTAGCGGAACGGGCCGCGCTCGTAGCGCACCTTGATGTAGTCGGGGCGCAGCAGGGCGTTGCGGCTGGTGAACCGCTCGCGGAACGGACCGAAGCCGATGGCCATGTCGGCGATTTGCAGCGTATCGGTCTGCTGGCGCACCTTCGCCCCCACGCACCAGGGCAGGAACTGCGGATAGCGGTCCACATCAGCCACCAGATCCCACATCTGCTCCGGGCGGTAGGGGACGATCCGGCTTTCCGCGTGCGTGGGCATGGTCAGGCCGCCGTACAGACGGGCCGCGCCGCGCGGGCCGCCTTCAGCGCCGCGAAATCCGCATCCGCGTGATAGGAGCTGCGGGTGAGCGGGGTGGCGGAGACCAGCAGGAAACCGCGCCCGCGGGCCAGGCTGGCATAATCGGCGAATGTCTCAGGGGTCACGAATTCCGCCACCGCAGCATGTTTCACAGTCGGCTGGAGATACTGGCCGATGGTCAGGAAGTCCACCTCCGCCACCCGCAGATCGTCCATCACCTGCAGCATCTCGGCCCGCCCCTCGCCCAGCCCGACCATCAGCCCCGATTTGGTGAAGATGCCGGGGGCCAGGCGCTTGATGCTGTCGAGCAGCCGCAACGACTGGTAGTAGCGCGCGCCCGGGCGGATGGAGGGATACAGGCGCGGCACGGTTTCCAGGTTGTGGTTGAACACGTCCGGCCGCGCCGCCGCCACGACCTCGATCGCCTCCGGCTTGCGCAGGAAATCCGGGGTCAGCACCTCGATGGTGGTGTCCGGCGCGGCGGCGCGGATGGCGCGCACGGTGGCGGCGAAATGCGCCGCCCCGCCATCGGCCAGATCGTCGCGGTCGACCGAGGTGACCACCACATGGCGCAGCCCGAGCCGGGCGACCGCATCGGCCACCCGGTCCGGCTCGCCGGCATCGAGCGGGCCGGGCAGGCCGGTGCGGACGTTGCAGAAGCTGCACGCGCGGGTGCAGGTGTCGCCCATGATCATCATGGTGGCGTGGCGCCGGCTCCAGCACTCGCCGATATTCGGGCAGGCGGCTTCCTCGCAGACGGTGTGCAGCCGGTGGCCGCGCATGAGGTCCCGGGTTTCCTGGTACACCGGATGCGTGGGCGCCTTCACCCTGATCCAGGCGGGCTTGCGCTGGAGCGGATTGTCCGGCCGGTGCGCCTTCTCGGGGTGGCGGGCGGCGCCGTGGTCGATGACGATGCGGGTGGTCATAAGCAGTCCTTGGGCGGCGCGGGCGGGTCCGGCCGGGCCTAGAAGTGGATGGCACGCCCATAGGCGTCAAGCACGGCCTCGTGCATGGTTTCGCTGACCGTGGGGTGGGGGAACACCGTGTGCATCAGCTCGGCCTCGGAGGTCTCCAGGGTGCGGGCGATGGCGTAGCCCTGGATCATTTCGGTCACTTCGGCCCCGATCATGTGCGCGCCCAGCAATTCGCCGGTGTTGGCGTCGAACACGACCTTCACCATGCCCTCCGGCTCGCCAAGCGCGATCGCCTTGCCGTTGCCGATGAACGGGAAACGCCCCACCTTCACCGCGTGGCCGGCAGCCTTGGCGCGCGCCTCGGTCAGACCCACCGAGGCCACCTGCGGGCGGCAATAGGTGCAGGCGGGGATATTGGCCCGGTCGAGCGGGTGCGGATGCAGGCCGGCAATGGCTTCCACGCAGATCACGCCCTCATGGCTGGCCTTGTGGGCGAGCCAGGGCGGCCCGGCCAGATCGCCGATCGCATACACGCCCGGCTCGCCGGTCCGGCAGAATGCGTCGGTCACCACATGGGTGCGATCCACCTTCACGCCGGTGCCCTCCAGGCCGATATTCTCGACATTGCCGACGATGCCGACCGCGGAAATCACCCGGTCCACGGTGATGTCGCCGGATTTGCCGCCGGCCTCCACGGTAACGCTCACGCTGTCGGCGTTCTTCTTCGCCGCTGTCACCGTGGCGGAGGTGATGATTTTGATCCCCTGCTTCTCGAATGCCTTGCGGGCGAAAGCCGAGATTTCCTCGTCCTCGAACGGCAGCACGCGGTCGAGCATTTCCACCACCGTCACCTCGGCGCCCATGTTACGGTAGAAGCTGGCGAACTCGATGCCGATGGCGCCCGACCCCACCACCAGCAGCGAGGCCGGCATGGCGGCGGGCAGCATCGCCTCCTTGTAGGTCCAGATCAGTTTGCCGTCCGCTTCCAGCCCGGGGATCTGGCGGGCGCGGGCGCCGGTGGCGAGGATGATGTGCGGCGCCGTCAGGGTGGCCACCGGCTTGCCGTCCTTCTCGACGGCGAGGGTGTTGCGGCCGGCCAGCCGGCCATGGCCGTCGAACACCGTAACCTTGTGCTTTTTCAGCAGATGGGCGACGCCGGCGGAAAGCTGCTTGGCCACCGCCCGGGAACGCCTGACCACCTTGTCCAGGTCGAAGCGGATGTTGTCGGCCGCGAAGCCGTACTCATCGAGATGATGCAGAAGATGGTTGATCTCCGACGCGCGCAGCAGCGCCTTGGTGGGAATGCAGCCCCAGTTCAGGCAGATGCCGCCGAGATGTTCGCGTTCCACGCAGGCGGCCTTCAGGCCAAGCTGGGCGGCACGGATGGCGGTGACGTAGCCGCCTGGGCCTCCGCCCACCACGATAAGGTCGAAGGATTGGTCGGCCATCTGTTCCTCCTGCTCTCCCTGGTGGGAGGCGATGGGGCCTTGCTACAAGGCGAACTCCCGCAGCGCGTCGCCCGCCAGACGCTGCACCGTCCAGTCGTCCACCGCGCGCGCCCCGATCGAGCGGTAGAACCCGATCGCCGGCGCGTTCCAGTTCAGCACCGACCACTCCATGCGCCCGCAGCCCTCCTCCAGCGCCCGGCGGGCGAGGTCGCGAAAGATCAGCCGGCCGATGCCGCGCCCGCGATGCTCCGGGATGACGAACACGTCCTCGACATAAAGCCCCGGCCGTGCCGCAAAGGTGGAAAAGCTGTAGAACCAGACGGCGAAACCGGCCGGCCGCCCGGCCAGTTCGGCGAACAGCGCCCAGGCGCGTGGCCGCTCGCCGAACAAAGCGCGGCGGAAATCCGCCTCGCTGCCGCGCAACTCGTGCTCCAGGTTTTCGTACTCGGCGAGCGCCCGGACGAACCGCGAGACCAACGCCTCGTCGCCCGCAACGGCATCGCGGATGGTGACCGCGCCGCTCACAGCAGCAGGCTCAGCGGGTCTTCCACCACGCGCTTGAATTCGGCCAGCCATTCCGCCCCCAGCGCGCCGTCGATCACCCGGTGATCGACGCTGAGCGTGCAGGTCATGACGGTGGCGACCGCCAGCGCGCCATCCTTCACCACCGGACGAAGCTGCCCGGCGGCAACGGCGAGAATGCCGGCCTGCGGCGGGTTGATGATGGCGGCGAAACTGGACACGCCATACATGCCCATGTTGGAGATCGAGAACCCGCCGCCCTGGAACTCCTCGGGCTTCAGTTTGCCGGCCTTGGCCCGCGCCGACAGCTCCTTCATTTCGGTGCTGATGGCAGCCAGGCCCTTCTGGTCGGCATGGCGCAGGATCGGCGTGATCAGCCCGTCCGGGATCGACACCGCCACCGAAATATCGACATCGTCGAACCGCGCGATGCCCTCGTCGGACCAGGCGGCGTTGACCCCGGGGATGCGCCGCAGGGTAACGGCGGCGGCCTTGATGATCAAATCGTTGACCGAAAGCCGGAAGGCGCCCGGTCCGTCCGCCGGGCTGCGCGCATTCAGCTCCGCGCGCAGTTTCAGCAGGGCGTCGATCTCGATGTCGATCGACACGTAGAAATGCGGCACCGTCTGCTTCGCCTCGGTGAGCCGGCGGGCGATGACCTTTCGGACCGTCGTGTGCGGCACCAGACGGTGCGGCGCTGTCAGCGGCGCGGCGGCGGGCGGGGCAGCCTTGGGCGGAGGCGTCGCGGCTGCGATGGCCGGTGCCGGGGCGGCTGCCGGCGCGGCGACGCCGCCTTTCCGCGCCGCCTCGATGTCGGCGCGGACGATCCGCCCGTTCGGGCCGGACCCCTTCAGGGCAACGAGGTCGATGCCCGCCTGTTTCGCCATGCGCCGCGCCAGTGGCGAGGCGGCAACCCGGGCACCCGCGTCATGGCCGTTGGCGGCGGGCGCGGGCGCCGCGGCGGGTGCCGTGGCCTTGGCGGGCGCCGCCTCGCCCGGTTCGACCAGCACGGCGATCGGCTCGTTCACCTTCACGCCCTGGGTACCGGCGGCCACCAGGATGCGGCCGAGCACCCCCTCGTCCACCGCCTCCACTTCCATGGTGGCCTTGTCCGTTTCGATCTCGGCGATGACGTCGCCGGCCTTGACCGGGTCGCCTTCCTTCTTCAGCCAGCGCGCCAGCGTGCCTTCGGTCATGGTGGGCGACAATGCCGGCATCAGGATGTTGGTGGCCATCTGCGTTCCTTTCCCCGCCCGGTCAGACCAGCTTCTTCACCGCCGCCACCACCCAGTCGGGCTGCGGCAACGCCAGCTTCTCCAGGTTGCCCGCATAGGGCAGCGGCACGTCAACCCCGTGCACCCGCGCCGGCGGCGCATCCAGCCAGTCGAAGCAATGCTCGATGACCTGCATGTTCACTTCGGCGCCGATGCCGGCGAACGGCCAGCCTTCCTCGACAGTCACGATCCGGCTGGTTTTCTTGACGCTCGCCACCACCGTGTCGATATCCAGCGGGCGCAACGACCGCAGATTGATCACTTCCGCCGAGATGCCCTGCTCCGCCAGCGCCTCGGCCGCCTTCAGCGCCACCCCCACCATGACCGAGAACGCCACCAGCGTGACGTCGCTGCCCGCCCGCTCGACCTTGGCGCGGCCGATCGGCAGCACAAAGTTCTCATCCGTCGGCAGATCGAATGTCTGGCCGTACAGAATTTCGTTTTCGAGAAAGATCACCGGGTTGGGGTCGCGGATGGCGGCGCGCAGCAGACCATGCGCGTCCGCCGCCGACCACGGCGCCAGCACTTTCAGCCCGGGGCAATGCGCGTACCAACTGGCGTAGCACTGGCTGTGCTGGGCCGCCACCCGGCTGGCCGCGCCGTTGGGGCCACGGAACACGATCGGACAGCCCATCTGGCCGCCCGACATGTACAGCGTCTTGGCCGCCGAGTTGAGGATCTGGTCGATCGCCTGCATGGCGAAGTTGAAGGTCATGAACTCGACGATCGGTTTCAGCCCGTTCATCGCCGCGCCCACCGCCATGCCGGCGAAGCCGTGCTCGGTGATCGGCGTGTCGATGATGCGCCGGGGGCCGAACTCGTCCAGCAGGCCCTGGCTGATCTTGTAGGCGCCCTGGTACTGGGCGACTTCCTCGCCCAGCAGGAACACCCGGTCGTCGGCCCGCAGCTCGGCCGCCATGGCGTCACGCAGCGCCTCGCGCACGGTGGCCGGGCGGGTAGGGCCCCAATCCCGTTCGGGCGCGGCTTCGGCCGGCTTCACCTGCGGCGGCTCGGGCGGCGGCGCATCCGGCGGCGCTTTCTCCACCCGCGCCACCTTCGGGGAAGCGGACACATCCTCGCCGTCGGCGCCGAGCAGGGCGATCGGCGTGTTCACCGCCACCCCTTCGGTGCCTTCCGCCACCAGGATTCGCGCCAGCCTGCCCTCGTCCACCGCTTCCACCTCCATGGTGGCCTTGTCCGTTTCGATCTCGGCAATGACGTCGCCGGCGCGCACGTCGTCGCCGACCTTCTTGAGCCAGCGGGACAGCTTGCCCTCGGTCATGGTGGGGCTGAGCGCCGGCATCAGGATTTCCGTCGCCATCGGCTCAGCCCTCCACCAGCACGTCGGTCCACAACTCGGCGGCGTCCGGCTCCGGGCTGGTCTGGGCGAAATCCGCCGAGTCCTGCACGATCCGCTTCACCTCGTCGTCGATGTGCTTGATCTCGGCGTCGTCCACGCCAAGCTCGGCCAGCCTGGCGCGCGCGTGATCGATCGGATCGCGCTCGCTGCGCATCTTCTGCACCTCCTCGCGGGTGCGGTACTTGGCCGGGTCCGACATGGAATGGCCGCGGTAGCGGTAGGTTTTCATCTCCAGCAGGAACGGTCCGTTGCCGGCGCGGCAATGCGCCACCGCGACATCGCCGGCCTGCTTCACCGCCTCCACATCCATGCCGTCCACCTGCGCGCCGGGAATGCCCCAGGGCGCCCCGTTCTTCGACAAATCCCGCGAGGCCGAGGCGCGCTCGACGCTGGTGCCCATGCCGTATTTGTTGTTTTCGATGACATAGACCACCGGCAGCTTCATCAGCGCGGCCAGGTTGAAGCTCTCGAACACCTGGCCCTGGTTGGAGGCGCCCTCACCGAAATAAGTCAGGCAGACATTGTCGTTGCCACGGTACCAGTTGCTGAACGCCAGCCCGGTGCCAAGACTGACCTGCGCGCCGACGATGCCGTGCCCGCCGAAGAAGTTCTTCTCCTTGCTGAACATGTGCATCGAGCCGCCCTTGCCGCGGGAATACCCGCCCGAGCGGCCGGTCAGCTCGGCCATGACGCCGCGCGCTTCCATGCCGGTGGCCAGCATATGGCCGTGGTCGCGGTAGGAGGTAATGACCTGGTCACCCTCCTTCAGCGCCATCTGCAGGCCGACCACCACGGCTTCCTGGCCGATATAGAGGTGGCAGAAGCCGCCAATCAGGCCCATGCCGTAAAGCTGGCCGGCCTTTTCCTCGAAGCGGCGGATCAGCAGCATGTCGCGGTAGCCGCGCAACAACTCATCCCTCGACAGTCCCGCCCGTGCCTTGCCGCGCTTCCTGGCCTCGGCTGCCTGCGCCATCGCTTGTCTCCCCGCTGTCGCATCGGATCGCCCGACAATGCCAGACCTAGCCGGCGGCGTGCCCCGGAGCAAGCGCACGACGGAAAAACGCTTGTTGTGCAACGCAATACGGCTTGTTAACCGAAATCCGGTTAACCGCTTGAATGGCAGCCGCGCATAAGCTGGCGAAAACGCTCAGTACAGCCGCTTGCCCGGTCCGTAGGGCACCATGATATCGGCCGGGTCGGAAAGGTTCAGCCTGGTCCGGGCGTTCTCGTCCAGGGCGTCCGGGTCCAGCCGGTCGGCCCGCATGCCGGAAACACGGCGCTCCCACATCGCCAGGTCGGCTTCCGCCCGCGCCAGATCGGCCTGCGCCGCCTTCAGGTCTTCCTGTCGGATCGCCGTCGCCCGCAGGCCGCGGTCGCCCTGGGTGGCGTTCCAGATGAAATAGGCAACCAGCAACAGGAACACCAGCGGCGGAACCGCTGCCTTGGCACGACGCCTGACCTCACGCCCGATCGACACGTCCGACCCCGCTCCAGCCCGGTTTATCCCGACACAACAACGTGTACAGCCAACCGCCTCGAGCCGCCAGCGTTTCGCCACGATGCGGCGGTTCAATTCGCCCCGTTGAACAAGAAAAGCGGTCACAACAGGCCGCGACAGGAGCGATCGATGAACGCACGAACCGTCCTCTGCGCCGCCCTCGGGGCGCTGGCCGTGACGGCGGTGATGGCACCCACCACCTCCGCCCGCGCCGATGACTATGACCGGCACTGGCACCACCATGAATGGCGCCCGGCCTTTCGCCCGTACTTCCCCGTCTTTCGCCCGTACGTGGTGGTCCGGCCGCCGGCGTACTATGTGCCGCCGCCCGTCTACTACGCGCCGCCGCCGCCGCCCTATGGCTACGGGTGGTAGCCGCCGCGCCCATCCTGCGCGCGGCGGGCAACCTCAGCCGCGCAGGATGCTGCGCCCGGCGTAACGGGCAGACGAGGCCAGCAACTGTTCGATGCGGATAAGCTGGTTGTATTTCGACGTGCGATCGCTGCGCGCCAGGCTGCCGGTCTTGATCTGGCCGGCATTGGTCGCCACCGCGATGTCGGCGATGGTGGTGTCCTCGGTTTCGCCGGAACGGTGACTGATCACCGCGGCGAAACCGGCGCGGTGCGCCATCTCCACCGTCTCCAGCGTCTCCGACAGCGTGCCGATCTGGTTCACCTTCACCAGGATGGCGTTGGTGATGCCCTCCTCGATGCCGCGCGCCAGCCGCTCGGGGTTGGTGACGAACAAATCGTCGCCAACCACCTGGATGCGGTCGCCGAGCCGCTCGGTCAGCAGCTTCCAGCCCTCCCAGTCATCCTCGGCCAGGCCGTCCTCGATCGAGGCGATCGGATAGCGCCCCACCAGTTCCTCCAGATAATTCACCATCCCCTCGGCATCGAGGCTGCGGCCCTCGCCGGCCAGCTCGTAACGTCCGTCCCGGTAGAACTCGCTGGCGGCGGGATCGAGCGCGAAGGTCACGTCCTCGCCCGGGCGGTAGCCGGCGCCCTCGACGGCACGGGTGATGAAGGCCAGCGCCTCGTCGGCCGATTTCAGGTTGGGCGCGAAGCCGCCTTCATCGCCAACACTGGTGTTGAGGCCGGCATTGTGCAGCAGCTTCCTCAGCGTGGCGAAAATCTCCGCGCCCATGCGCACCGCCTCCGCCACCGAGGCGGCGGCGACCGGCTGGATCATGAATTCCTGAATGTCGATCGGGTTGTCGGCATGCCGGCCGCCGTTGACGATGTTCATCATCGGCACCGGCAGGGTGCGGGCGAACACCCCGCCGATATAGCGGAACAACGGCTGGTCCAGCTCCGCCGCGGCCGCCTTGGCCGCCGCGAGCGACACACCCAGAATGGCATTGGCGCCGAGTCGCGCCTTGTTGGGGGTGCCGTCCAGGTCGATCAGCACGTCGTCCAGCGCGATCTGGTCGGCCGCGTCCAGGCCAACCACCGCCTCCAGAATCTCCCCCTGCACATTGGCGACGGCCTGCTGCACGCCCTTGCCGCCATAGCGCTGCGGGTCGCCATCGCGCAGTTCCACCGCCTCATGCGCGCCGGTGGAGGCGCCGGATGGTACCGCGGCACGGCCGCTGTAACCGCTCTCCAGTGTCACATCAACCTCGATGGTCGGGTTGCCGCGGCTGTCGAGAATCTCTCGGGCGACGATGTCGGTGATGGCGCTCATGGTGGGATGTCCGGGCTGTTGACGGGCGGGGTGTGGGTAGCACTGGAAAAGGCAGGAAGGAAGGCCAGGGGCGCTGCCCCTGGACCCCGCCAAGGGGCGGTGGCCCCTTGGAACCCGCTACTTAGCGCACGTCCACCAGTTCCACTTCGAACACCAGGGTGGCGTTGGGGGGAATGACGCCGCCGGCGCCTCTGGCGCCATAGGCCAGTTCCGGCGGGATAATCAGCGTGCGCTGGCCGCCCACCTTCATGCCGGCCACGCCCTGGTCCCAGCCGGGGATCACCCTGCCGGCCCCGAGCGGAAAGCTCAAGGGCTGGCCACGATCATGTGAGCTGTCGAACTTTTGACCCTTGTTGTCGGGGGCGGCGGCGTCGAACAGCCAGCCGGTGTAGTGCACGCTGACGGTCCTGCCGCTGGTGGCCGTGTCGCCGGTGCCTATCTTGTGGTCGGTCACTTTCAATTCCTTCGGTGCGGTGGTCTGGGCAAGCGCCGGCAGCGCCAACAGGCCGGCGGCGGCAAGCAGCAGGCGGCGGACGAGCATCATATCAGCCTCTCTTGGCAAGGTTGTCGAACCCACGCAGCCGCGCCAGCAGCGCCGGCATGTCGCGCAACGCGATCATGGTCGGCCCGTCCGAGGGAGCATGCTCGGGATCGGGATGGGTCTCGATGAACAAAGCCGCCACCCCGATCGCCAGAGCGGCGCGCGCCAGCACCGGGGCGAACTCCCGCTGCCCGCCGGAGGAACTGCCCTGCCCGCCTGGCTGCTGCACCGAATGGGTGGCGTCGAACACCACCGGGTAGCCGGTGCGCGCCATGATCGGCAGGGCGCGGAAATCCGTCACCAGCGTGTTGTAGCCGAAGCTGACCCCGCGCTCGGTCAGCAGAATGTTTTCGTTGCCGGTGCCGGCGATCTTCGCCGCCACGTTCGCCATGTCCCAGGGCGCCAGAAACTGGCCCTTCTTCACGTTGATCGCCCGCCCGGTTTCGCCGGCGGCGACCAGCAGATCGGTCTGGCGGCACAGAAAGGCGGGGATTTGCAGCACATCCACCGCCTCGGCCGCCGGCGCGCAATGCGCCACGTCATGCACGTCGGTCAGCACCGGGCAACCGAACCGCGCCCGCACCTGCGCCAGAATATCCAGCCCCGCCGCCATCCCCACCCCGCGGGCGGCGCCGGCGGAGGTGCGGTTGGCCTTGTCGTAGCTGGATTTGTAAATCCACGGAATGCCGAGCGCGCCGCATGCCTCGTCCAGCCCGGCCGCCACGTCGACGGCATGATCGAGGCTTTCGATCTGGCACGGGCCGGCGATCAGCACGAACGGCAGGTCATTGCCGATCTCGATGCCGCCAATGCGGACGATGCGCGTGAATGGCATGGCTCTGTTCGCTCCGCCGCCGCCCCACCCCTGTCAGCGAGACGGCTCGCAGGGAGATAGCCAGATGCGGGGCGCGCGCCAAGGCGCTATCGGGTTACCTGGCATTATGGAGAAAATACCCTCTGCGAGGTGGATCACGCTGTCATATCCGCATGTTACCGAAGGCCGCCAACGTTACCGCACAGATGCTGCAAGCCATTGAATCGGGAGATTGAATTCGGCATCTGGAGGGTATTTGCTCCTTACTGCCGTGGCGTCGTGGCAGTGCTTCGCGCATCGGTCTTCCCGTCACGATGCGGGATCATCGCAATTTCGGGACAAAAAGCAAGCAAGCATGGGGCTTCGCCCCAAACCCCACCAAGGGGCGGTGGCCCCTTGGAACCCATTACTCAAGGGGTCAGGGCGTCAACCCACCCGCAGCAGGCGCGGCCCTTGCGTGCGCAGCCATTCCACCGCCGCCGCGCTGTGCGGCGTCAGTTGTTCCACCAGCGCCCAGAAGCGCGGACCGTGATTCATGTGCCGCAGATGCGCCACCTCATGCGCCGCCACATAGTCCTGCACGAAACGCGGCGCCATCACCAGCCGCCAGGAAAACGCCAGATTGCGGTTGGCGGCACAACTGCCCCAGCGGCTGCGGGTGTCCTTCACCGCCACCCGGCACGGCTGCACCCCGGCCGCCCCGGCCTTGGCGACCACCAGGGCGGTCATGCGGCGGCGGGCTTCGGCGCGCAGAAAATCCGACAGGCGCCGCGGCAGGAACCCGGCCTCGCCGGTAACCACGATCTCGCCCCGCTCCACCCACACGCCGCCACGCCCCTGCGGCATGTGGCGGATGCGGTGGTCGGTGCCATGCAGCGGCACCAGCGAGCCGTCGGCGAAAGGGATGGCGCCGGGCAGCGCGGCCAGACGCTCGGCCACCCAATGCGCGTGGTCCATCAGCAGCGCCATGCCGGCGGTCCGCCCCGTCCGCGGGGGCAGCGTTACCACCACGGTACCGCCGCGCGGGTCGATGCGCAGGCTGACCCGGCGCGCCCGTTGGCTGCGGCGCCACTCCACCCGCGCCGGTCCGCCCGGGAGCGTGAGAATTTCCGAACTTGGCGGTTCCATCGGCCGCAGAGTGGCAAGCATTATGGGCGGGGGCAATGATTCTGTGCGGCCGGATCAGCGATTTCCGGCAACGCCGGCCATTCCGCAACGGCCGCGGCCGGGCCGGCCCCCGCCGAGCCGGAAGCGTCATCCGGATTCGATTTGCGCTGAGGGGGGAAACATCGCAGCATCCAGGGAAATCGGCCGCGTCCCCGGGCCGGGACCGCGAAATGGAAGGAATGGCGCCATGAGCGTGCCGAGCCATCATGAGACAAGGCTGTTGAGCGGCCAGGAACGCGAGGATGTGGGGGCGACACACTATCCGCATATCCTTGAACTGCCATCGGCGGAACTGCGGGCCCTGGTCCGGCGCCTGCGCGAGTACCGTGACCGTGCGCAAGCGATCGCCCGCCAGCAGCGCCGCGAAATTCGCGGCAAGTCGGAGCCGCGGGGCGCCTCACCGGCGCGCGACAATCTCGGGACCGTCGGCAAGGCGCAGCTGCTGGCGCAGGCGCTGAGACGCGCCAACAAGGAGCTGGCGCGCCACGGACAGCCGCCGGAAGCCCCGCCGCCGCCAACCCAGGCGGATTTGTCGCTCAAGGCGTTCCAGCTCAAGCAGGCCGCCCGCGCCGCCATCCACCCCAGCGCCGGACGAACAGCCTCGACCGGCATGCGGTCGGCGCCGAGCACCCGGCCGACGGTGGTGATGGACCCGCGGGAAATCGGCCGGGTGTCGCAGGCGACGAAGGTGGCGGAGGCGAAGCGGGACAATTAAGGCCGTGACCAACCCGTGCAACGGCACCGCCCCGGAATCCGACGGGCCAGCGGGCACCCGGGCCAATGTCGGGCTGCCGTCGGTCGTCTATGGCGATCTTTATGCGGCGGTGGAACTGGGGCGGATTTTCCCTGACGGCAAGACATTTTCCGACATGGTTCCCCATAGCGACCCTCAGGCGATCATGCGCGAATATCACATCGCCAGGACCATGCCTGATTTCGACCTGCCCGCCTTCATCCGCCGCCACTTCTCCGACCCCACCCCGCCCGGCCCCATGGTTGGGCCGAGCGCGCCCGGCGAGTCACTGCTGGCTTATGTCAGGCGCCTGTGGTCCGAGTTGTTGCAGAACCAGGCGTCCGCGGTGGCATTTTCGACATTGCTGCCGCTTCCCCACCCCTATGTCGTCCCGGGCGGGCGCTTTCGTGAAATGTATTACTGGGATTCGTATTTCACGATGCTTGGCCTGGTCGGCGACGGCCATCTGGAGATGGCCCGGGACATGCTGATGAACTTCGCCTTTGAGATAGACCATTACGGTCATATTCCGACCGGCAACCGGAGCTACTATCTGGGGCGTTCGCAGCCGCCTTTCTTTTCGCTGATGGTGGATCTGATCGCCGAACAGGATGGCGCCCGGACATACCTTCGCTATTTGCCGGAACTTCGCAAGGAGTGGGAGTTCTGGATGAACGGCGCGGAGGAAGCCGGGCCTGGCGCGGCCTCGCGGCATGTTGTGCGTCTGGCGGACGGGACGTGGCTGAACAGGTATTTTGATCCGCGGGCGACGCCGCGCGATGAATCCTACAAGGAGGACGTCGAGACTGCCTCATCTGCAAACCGGCCGGCGGGCGAGGTGTGGCAGAACATTCGCGCCGCCACGGAATCCGGCTGGGATTTCAGCTCGCGCTGGTTCGGCGACGGCAAGACAATGGCAACCATCCGCACATTGTCGATGGCTCCGGTCGATCTCAATTCCCTGCTGGTGCATCTTGAGCAGACGCTGGCGGAGGCGTACCGCCTGGACGGCGATGCGGGCAACGCCGCCCTGTTTGACGGCCGGGCGCAGCAGCGGGCCGCTTCCATCCGGCGGCTGATGTGGGACACGCGGGTCAGCACTTTCACCGACTATCTGTGGGATCAGGACAGGACGACCGGCAGCGTCACCGCCGCGGCACTGTTCCCGCTTTTCCTTGATATTGCCACGGCGGAGCAGGCGAAGGCGGTCGCCGCGACCGTCCGGCGCGATCTGCTGATGGCGGGTGGCCTGGCCACCACGCGCGTGGTGAGTGGTGAACAATGGGATGCGCCGAACGGTTGGGCGCCGCTGCAATGGATCGCCGTTCGGGGACTGCGCAACTACGGCGAGGCGGCGTTGGCCAGGGAAATATCCACCCGATGGGTACGCAACAACATGGCGTTCTTCCGGCGATTTGGCAAGCTCGTCGAAAAATATGATGTAACGACGGATGGCGGCGACGTGGCCGGCGGGGGTGAATACACAACCCAGATCGGCTTCGGGTGGACCAACGCTGTGCTGCTGGCGATTTCGAATCTGTACCCGGAGCTTCGCTCCGAAGTTGAAGCGGTGACGCAAGACCCCGCGTGAAGCGTCACCCTCCCCCGGTCCGGCCGGATGCCCGGCTTGGCGATGCCGCTTGCGTCACGAAGCGGGCAGGGCCAGCCCGCAGGCGTCGAACGTAACAAACAGCCGCTCCCCCGCCTCGGCCGACAGCCTCAGATTCGGCGGGCGGATGTTGAGCCAGCCCGTATCGCCGGTATGCCGCGCCACCAGCGCCTTGATCGCCGGGATCAGCGGGGCCGAGGTCACCGCCTTGCGGAGCGCCGTCAGCGTCACCTGCGCGTCCGCTCCGGCCTGGCTGTTCCAGTCCCGGCAGACGCGCGCCGAGACGGGGCTGCCAACATTGGCCGCCGCGGTGATGCAACCCGCCCCGCCGGCCTGCAACAGGGCGCGCAGCGCACCGTCGTCGCCGCAATACACCTCGAACCCGTCGGCGGCGAAGTGGTCCACATAGGCTTTGGTATGGGCGAAGTCGCCGCTGGAATCCTTGATGCCCTTCACCCGGCCCGGATAGGCAGCGAGCAGCCGCCCGACCAGACCGAGGCTGAACGGCACCGCCGACTGGGCCGGGAAATGGTACAGGTAGAAGCCGATGTCGCCGCCGACGCGCTGGATCACCTCGCTGAACCAGGCGAACAGCCCGTCCTCGGAGGGGTTCTTGTAAAAGAAGGGCGGCAGCAGCAGCGCCCCGCGACAGCCCAACTCCGCCGCCCGGCGGGTCAGCAGCACCGTGTCGGTCAGCGCCGGGGTGCCGGTGCCGGGCAGCAGCGAGGCGGCTGGGATACCGCGCTCGACCAGCCCGTCCAGCACCGACAGGCGCTCGGCGATGCCCAGGCTGTTGGCCTCGCCGGTGGTGCCGAGCACCGCCAGACCGGTGCAGCCATTGGCCAGCAGCCAGGCCGCATGGCGTGCCATGCGGTCCAGGTTGAGCGACAGGTCGTCGTTCATGGCGGTCAGCACCGCGGCGTTCACGCCGCCGAACAGAGCGTTCCGCATCATGGCGATGTCTCGGGCAGAACCGGGGCCCGCGGTGGCGGGAAACCCGCATTGCGCCGGCCACGCGGGTTCCGGCCGGGCCATTCGACAATATGATGCTCCAGCGGGCCGGCCTGGCGCTCGCCGACCGCGCGGCCCTGCACCGACACGCCGGCCCGGTGCACCGTCTGCGGATCGCCGGACACGAGCGGGTGCCACCAGGCCAGATCGCGCCCCTCGGACAGGCGGCGATAGGCGCAGGAGGGCGGCAGCCAGTCGATCCCGGCCACCAGTTTCGGCGTCAGATTGACGCAGTCCGGCACGCGGCGGCGGCGGTTGGCGTAGTCGCCGCAGCGGCAGGTGTCGAGGTCCAGCAGGCAACAGGCGACATTGGTGAAGCTGAGGTCGCCGGTGTCCTCATGGCGCAGCTTGTGCAGGCAGCAGCGGCCGCAGCCGTCGCACAGACTCTCCCATTCGTCGCGCGTCATCTCGTCGAGGCGCTTGGTTTTCCAGAACGGGGCGGTACGCTGCATCGGCGGCAGGATACGCCAGCGGCGGGGCCGCGGCCAGAGCGGCTTTGGTTTCGCTCTTAGCTGCCGGAGAAGCGGCCCAGCACCTCGCGCAGCGGGTCGGCGCCGGGGTTGGTGCCCTCGCCTCGCAGCACGATCTGCTGGGCGCCGATCGGGTGGCCGTAATAGGCCTCGTTCCAGTCGCTGCGGACGCCGATCAGGCTGCCGTCCAGCGACACCCCGGCGAACAGGCCACGGGCGAGCGAGTAGGCGACGATATCGGCATTGAAGGCGGCGGTGGTGGAGCCCTGCACCCCGGCACCGATGGTGGCGATGGCGATGCCGGCATCGGCGCCGATCTTGAACTGGCTGTCCAGCAGGGCGTGCAGCCCTTTCTCGGTCAGCACGATGAACAGGATTTCGGAATCCTGGATGCCGATCTGCAGGCCGACGCTGCCGCTGCCCATGCCGTAGAAGGCGGGGGCGGTCCAGCCGGTTTGCAACCGCCCGACCATGACGCAACTGCCGCCCTGGCCGCCGAGAATGAATCCGGCCTTGAACACGCGCGGGCAGATCATCGCCCCGCGCGCCCGGCGGATGACGCTGCGGGCATCGCTGCCGGCGTTGTCGGCCAGCATTTCCTGCACCGCCAGGGTGGCGCGGTCCACCAGCGTCTGCTGCTCGGACTGCGCGCGGGCGGCCAGCGGCAGCAGGGCCAGCAGGGCGGCGAGAACAATACGAGTCATGGCTGCAACTCCCGGCGTCGCATGGCGGGGGCGAAAGGCAAGCCAGTGTGCGGCAACAGATGCTTGCGGCGCAAGCTTCACATCGGGTGTCAGGCGATACGTGACCGCGGTCAGGCGGCCGGCTCGGCCCCGTCGCCGTTGCGGGCCGACCCGAGGGTGCGCACCGATTGGCTGCCGCGCCCCGGCAAAGCCAGGGTGCGCACCGGCGGCTCGGCCGGCTCGGGTGGCTCCGGCGGTGTGTTCGACCCGAAGGCGCGCAGCAATTCGGTCTCGGACAGCGACCGGGTGGCGCGGCGCCCGTCCGGGGTGGAGAGCACCTTCATCTGCACATAAAGCCGGCCGAAATCGAGCGAATTGCGCTTTTCCAGCGCCGCGTTGGCGGCGTTGAACATCACCCGCGCGAGCGAGGTGAACAGATAGACCAACCCGAAACTCAGCGCCGCCAGCATGCCCGATCGCAGCACCCACAGCACCAGCGCCTGCCAGGTGGCCACGCTGTCGGCGGCGCTGCCGGTCAGCCAGACCAGGGCCACGATCGCCACCACCACGTCCAGCAGCACGCAAATGGCGGCCCCGGCGCCGAACCACACAGCGCGGCGGCGAAGCGATATCTGGGACTTCTCGACGAACAGGTTGAGCGCGGCGATCTCGCCCGAGGCGGCGGGATCGACCTGCGGGCCGGTCTTGCCGGTCTGGCTGGCCTTCTCGAAGCTCTTGCGGGCGAAGCGGAAAAGCTCGTCGTGCTCCTCCAGGCTGGTGCGCACCTGGTCGGGCGTGGTCCGCTTCAGCAGGCGGTCGTTCAGGCGGCCGATGAAGCCCGGCCGGGTGGCGACCGCGATCCAGGCCGGCACCCCCACCACGATCGCCAGCATCAGCACTATCGGAGTCATCGCAGTTTTCCCGAAATTCGCCGCCCGAAGTGACTTCGGGCCGCTTGTCACCGGGAGGATACCGGAGCCGGCCGCCGGCCACAACCTCGTGACCGGCGGGGTCCCACGATCCGCCCGGCCTGGCACGAGGTTGCTGGGAATCGGCAACCCGAATGGGGCATAGGGAGCGGATGGAAACCCGTGCCGGGCGAATCCGGCTGCTGCCGGAAGCCACCATCAACCGGATCGCCGCCGGCGAGGTGATCGAGCGGCCGGCCGCGGCGGTGCGCGAGCTGGTGGAAAACGCCCTGGATGCCGGCGCCACCCGCGTCGCGGTGGCCATCGCCGGCGGCGGCATCGACCGCATCGAGGTGGCCGATGACGGCGCCGGCATGACCCCGGACGAACTGGCGCTGGCGGTGCAGCGCCACGCCACCTCCAAGCTGGCCGGTGACGACCTGGTTCAGATCGCCACCCTGGGCTTCCGTGGGGAGGCGCTGCCCAGCATCGGCGCGGCGGCGCGGCTGGCCATCACCTCCCGCCCGCCGGGAGCAGACGAAGCGGCGACCATCCGGGTGGAGGGCGGCCAGGTTGGCCCCCCTGCCCCGGCCGCCGGCCCGCCGGGCACGCGGGTGGTGGTGAGCGACCTGTTCTTCGCCACCCCGGCGCGGCGCAAATTCCTGAAAACCCCCCGTGCCGAGGCGGACGCGGTGGAGGCGGCGGTGCGCCGGCTGGCGCTGGCGGCGCCGGCGGTGGCGATGCGGTTCGAGAGCGACGGCCGCGCCTTGTTCGACCTGCCCGGCCAGTCGCGCGCCGAGCGGGTCGCCGCTTTGCTGGGACCCGACGCGGCGGCGGCGCTGCTGCCGGTGGAGGGCGTGCGCAACGCCCTGCGGGTGAGCGGCTACGTCGCCGGGCCGGGGGTGACGCGCGCCACCGCGGCGGCGCAGGCGCTGGTGGTGAACGGACGGCCGGTGACCGACCCGGTGCTGCGCAGCGCCGTGCGGGTGGCCTATCGCAACGTGATCGCCGCCGGCCGGCACCCGGTGGTGGCGCTGTTCCTGGACCTGCCGGCGGAGGATCTGGACGTGAACGTGCACCCGGCCAAGGCCGAGGTGCGGTTCCGCGACGCCGGCGAGGTGCGCGGGCTGGTGATCTCGGCGATCGGCCGCGCTCTGGCCGGCGGCGCCGGGGGCGCCGCCGCGCCGATGCAACCACGGACAGGGGCGCAGCCTGCTGGCTGGAGCGGCCGGCCCGGGATGCCGCCGCGTCCACCGGCGGGCACGGCGGGATGGGGGGAGACGGTGCTGGATTTCGCCGCCGCCCCGTCGGTGCGCCCGCCTGACCGCTTCCACGGGCCGTTCGCCGAGCGGGACCCGGCGCAATTCCCGCTCGGCGCGCCGCTGGCGCAGGTGCTCGACACCTATATTCTCGCGGTGGCCGGTGACGGGGCGCTGGTGGTGGTGGACCAGCACGCGGCGCATGAGCGGCTGACCCATGAGGCGCTGAAAACCCAGTTGCTGGAGGGCCGCGTGCGGTCGCAGCCGCTGCTGCTGCCGGCGGTGGTGGACATGCCCGCCGCCGACGCCGCAAGGCTGCTGGCGCGGGCCGAGGAACTCGGCCGGCTGGGCCTGGAGATCGAGGCATTCGGCCCCGGCGCGCTGCTGGTGCGCGCCTTGCCGGCGGCGCTGGGCGCCCCGGAGCCGGCGCCGCTGCTGCGCGACCTGGCCGACGAACTGGCCGAGATGGAGGAGAGCACCGCGCTGACCGCCCGGCTGGACGCCATGCTGGCGCGGCTGGCCTGCCACGGCAGCATCCGCGCCGGCCGGCGGCTGAGCACGCCGGAAATGGACGCGCTGCTGCGGCAGATGGAAGCCACGCCACGGGCCGACACATGCAGCCATGGGCGGCCGACCTGGCTGAAGCTGACGCGGGCGGAAATCGAGCGGCTGTTCGGGCGGCGGTAGGCGTCCTGGGACAAAGTCCGAACCCTACACGCCGCCCCTCACCGCCTCCTCCACCCGCCCGCACAGCACGCCCACCGCCGCCGTCATGGCAGCCGATTCATCCTCGGCCGACCGCCCGGTCAGCGCCGCCTCCCCCTCCACCCGCCGTTGCAGCACCAGCCGCGTCGCGGTTCCGATTTCCGCCACCAGCGTAATCCCGGCCACGGCGCGGGCCAGGTTGGCGGCGGGCACGGTCCACAGCGCGCCGAGTTCGCCTTCCAGCACCAGATCGGCCTGAAGCCGGCTGCCCGGCGCCAGCACCGCCGAGAACAGGCCGGACCCGGCGAGCCAGTTGCGCACCGCCTCCTCCACCGCCTGGGCGGGGGGAACCGACCATTCCTCATAGAAATCGGTGCGGATGCTGCCGTCCGGCTGCAGCGATTGCAGGCCGCGCGCGTGCATGCCCGGCCCGGCGATGAAGCTGCGCACCAGCAGCACCCTCCTACCCGCAAGCGGCGGCAGCGCCTGCGGGCGGCGCACCAGCAGCGGCCATTGCCGCCGCTCGACATAGGGCCGGGTCTCCAGCCCGCAGCCGGCAACCGCCAGCGGGGCGGCAAGCAGAACGCGGCGCCTCATCGGTCGTTCTCCCGCGGCGGCGGGGCGCCGAGCAGGACGCCGGCCGGATAGCGGCGCAGCGCCTCGGTGGTGTCGCGCAGATTGGCCGCCGCCGCGCGGGCGTCGCGCAGCACCGGCGCGAAATCGGCCTGCAGGTCGTCCGCCCCCAGGGTGGTGCGGCGCACCGCCGTTTCCAGCGCCGTCACCAGCGCCGGCAGCTTGCCGGAGGCATCGGCCAGCCGGTCGGCGGCGCGGGTGGAGGCGGCCAGCATGTCGCGCACCTGTTTGCCGCCCACCACCCCGCGCAGGCCGGCGGCGGTGGCGCGCAACTCGGCGGTCAGCCCGGGCAGGTCGGCACGCTCCACCGCCTCCCGCGCCGACGCCATCAGCGCCGCGGTGCCGGCCAGCGCCTGCTGCGCGTCTCCCCCTGCGGCAAGCTGGCCGTGCACGTCGTCGAGCAGCCGTTGCGCGCTTTGCCCGATGGCCACGATGTCGATGGCATTGATCTTCGCCAGCAGGGCCTGCGCGGCGTCCTGCACCTGGGCCAGCGTGCTCGGCACCGAGGGGATGATGTCGTATTCCGGCGTCCACGGCACCGGCTTCAGCGGAAAATGCGCGGGATCGACGAAGTCGAGTTCGATATAGGCCAGCCCGGTGATGCCCTGGCTGGCCAGCCTTGCCCGCAGCCCGGCGCGCACCACGCTCGCGGTGTCCGCCAGATGGCCGGTGCGGCCGATGTCGATGACGTAGCGGACGAACACCAGCCTGGTGGTGTCGCGGTCGAGATCGAGCGACTCGTCGCCGAAATACAGCGCCGCGACCATGCCGATGTCGGTCACCTGGCCGAGGGTGACGCCGCGGAACTTGACCGGGGCGCCGACCTCCAGCCCCTGTACGCTCTCGCGGAAATAGCTCTCGAAAGTGCGGCCGTGGCGGATGCGGTTGCCGCCCAGGAACAGCGCCAGCGCCACCGCCAAGGCGAGGCCGGCGGCCAGCAGCAGCCCGACCCGCAGATAGGCGCCGCGCCCGCTGGTCATGGCGCCGCCTCCCGGTGGAAGAAGGCATGCACCGTCGGCTGGGTGCTTTCGTCGCGCAGCCGGCGCGGATCGCCGTCGGCGATCACGCCCTGCGCCGCGTGATCAAGCATGATGCAGCGGTCGGCAATGGCGAGAATGGATTCGAGTTCATGGGTCACCACCACGAAAGTGAGGCCGAGGTCGCGGCGCAGGTCGAGGATCAGGCGGTCGAGCCCGGCGGAAGTGATCGGGTCGAGGCCGGCCGAGGGTTCGTCGAGAAACAGCAGCGGCGGGTCCAGCGCCAGCGCACGCGCGATCGCCGCCCGCTTGGCCATGCCGCCGGATATTTCGGCGGGCAGCAGCCCGGCTGAATCGGCCAGCCCGACCAGACCCAGCTTGAGACGGGCCACCTCGCGTTGCGCCGGCAAGGGCAGGTCGGTGTGCACTTCCAGCGGCAGCATCACGTTCTCCAGCAGCGTCATGCTGCCGAACAGCGCGCCGGACTGGAACATGACGCCGATGCGGCGCAGCACCCCGGCCCGGACCGAAGGCGTGGCGGCGGTGAAGTCGCAGCCAAGCATCTCGACCCGGCCGGTGGTCGGCGGCAGCAGGCCGATGCACTGGCGCAGCAGGGTGGACTTGCCGCAGCCCGAGCCGCCAAGCACCACGAACACCTCACCCGGCGTCACCTCGAAGCTCACGTCGTGATAGATCGTGCGGCCACCGAAACTCTGGGCCAGACCGATCCCCCGCAGCATAGCTGGGCCTGAAGCCGGCGCGTTCACAGGCCGAGCCGGAAGAAGATCACCGCGGCCAGCCCATCCAGCACGACGGTGGCGACGATGCCGCCCACCACCGCGGCGGTGGCCGCCACGCCCACCGCGCGCGGGCCGTTGCCCGCCGCCAGACCGGCGCGGCAGCCGATCGCCGCCACCGCGGTGCCGAACACCACCGCCTTGGCCAGCCCGCCGAAGAAGTCCCCCGGCCGCACCCAGTTCGCCACCTGATGGGCGATGGCGATCAGCGGAATGCCGGACGCCACCAGCACCACGCTCATGCCGAGCAGCCCGGCCACCTCCATCAGCACGGTCAGCGCCGGCATCACCAGCATGGCCGCCGCCATGCGCGGCAGCACCAGCATGGTCATCGGGTCGATGCCCATGGTGGCCAGCGCATCGACTTCCTGGTTCACCTTCATGGTGCCGATCTCGGCGGCGAAGGCCGAGCCGGAGCGGCCGGCCAGCACCACCGCGGCAAGCAGCGGCCCGAGTTCGCGCAGCAGGCTGATGGCGACCAGATTGGCGACGTACAGGTCGGCGCCGAACCGCCGCATCGGCACCAACGACTGGAAGGCCAGGATCAGCCCGATCAGCATGCCGAGCAGCAGCACCAGCGGCACCGCGCGCACGCCGGCCTGATCGGCGGTGCGCAGCAGGTCGGCGACGCGGAACTGACGCGCCCGCGCCGGCAGGCGCAGCAGCGCCACCACCGCCTCGCCCACATAGGCGAAGCCGTCGCCGACAATGGCCAGCCCACTGCCGATCACCACCCGCCAGGGCGGCGACAAGGCGGCCGGCACCGGCGGCGGCGCGACCAGCGCCTTGCGCGACAGTTGCAGCACCGCCTCGACCTTCGGCACGGCACCGGCGATGGTGGCGCCCGGCTGTGCCGCCTCCAGCGCCAGCAGCATCGCCGCGCCGGCGGTGTCGCAGCCCGCCAGCCCGGCGAGGTCAATCACCAGCCCGCGCGAGGCACCCGCAGCCTGCCGCAGCGCGCCGGTCCACAGCGCCCCGACGGAGGTGACGTCGAGCACGCCGCCGAGCGCGAGCACGCGCGCGCCGTTGCGCTCGCCCAGTGCCAGGGTGGCGGTGGGACCCGCCATCAGCCGCCGCCGCCGGGAGAGTGGACCAGCGCCGGCAGCAGCGGCCAGACGGCGGCGGCCAGCGCGCGGGCAAAGCCGAGGCCAAGCCCCGCGAGCAGCCAGGGCCAGATTTGCGGCAGCCATATCCGGTACAGGACCACAGCGGGCGCGGCCAGAGTGGCGGCCACCAGGCGCGACCCGGCGGGCATCCGGCGCAGCCCCCAGCCCAGCGGCAGCGCCAGCCAGGGCAGCAACGCCAGCGCCTGCACCGGCAACGGACCCGGCGGGGACAGCGGCAGCAGGGCGGGCAGCAACAGCAGGGCGGCCAGCATCGCCGCCCGGGGCGCGGACAGCCGATCCAGCGCCAGCCCGAGCAGCCAGCCCGGCAACGCCGCCAGCCCGGTCGCCATGGCGGCGCCGCGCAGCAGCACCGGCAGGTCCGCCGCCGTCATCGCCCGGTCCCGCGGTCACCCGGCGTCGGCCACGCAAGCCGCACCGGCAGGCCGGCCCCGGAAAGGGCGCGCAACACCATGTTGTTCCGTATCAATACAGTTTGTCGCCGGGTTCGACCCTATCCCTCCCGGCCCGCCCCGGCAACGCCGCGCCCGGTCACGTTGTGGCGGCATCCGGCGGCAACACCCGGGCATGCCAGGGTTGCCAGGCGATGGCCGCGTTCTGGCCGGGGGCGAGGCCAGCCAGCGGCGCACCTTCCGGCCGGGTCACCACCAGCGTCGCCGGCGGCGAGCCCGGCGCGCCCAGCGCCAGTTCCAGCCGCACATGGTCGCCGCGCCAGGCCAGCGAGGTGACCACCGCCGGCAATGCCCCCTCGCCCATCTCCGCCGCCGTTCCGGCGGCGACCGCGATGCGCGCCGGGCGCACGAACAGCAGGCAGGGGCGGCCGGGAACGGCGGCGCCGGCGGCATCCGCCTCCACCCGCAGGCCGCCATCCAGGCGCAGCACGGCGATGCCGTCCTCCACCGTTTCGGCCCGGGCGGGCAGGAGGTTGGCCTCGCCGAGCAGGCGGGCGACGGCGGCATCCGCGGGGGCGTCATACAATGCCTGCGCCGGCCCGGCCTGGCGCACGGCGCCATCCACCAGCGCCGCCGTGCGGCCGCCGAAAACCAGCGCCAGGAAAGGGTCCCGGGTGGCCAGCACCGACGCCGCGCCGCTCGCGGCCAGCGCCGGCAGCAGGTCGCGCAACACTGCGTCGCGCGCCGGCGCATCGAGGGCGGCGAACGGGTCGTCCAGCAGCACCAGCCGGGGCCGGCCGGCCAGCGCGCGGGCCAGCGCGGCGCGGACCCGCTGTTCGGGGGAGAGGTCGCGGACCGGGCGGTCGCCGATGCCGGCCAGACCGAATGCCTGCATGATGGCGCCGACCGCCTCCTCGCCGCCCTGCCCGGCCCGGGCGGCAAGGGCAAACCGAATTGTCCCGGCAACGCCGAGATGCGGGAAAGGTCCGTCCTCGCGCAGCACCAGGCCGACCCGGCGCCGGTGCGGCTTCACCCCGGTGGCGGAGCGCCCGTCCAGCCTCACCTCACCAGCGGTGGGCGCGATGAAGCCGGCCAGCACGTCCAGCACCGCCGCGCCGCCGGCGCCGAGCAGCACCAGCGCCTCGCCCCCCGCCACTTCCAGGTCAATTCCGTGCAGGGCCATCGCCGCGCCACCGCCCAAATGCACGCCGCGCAGTTCCGCCACCGACGGCACCGGGGGCGGCGCGCTGGGGCGCGACATGACGCGCAGGCCACTCACGGGATGGGCAGGCAAAGGCAATCCCTCCGGCGTCATGGGCGTTGCCAGGGGGATTTTCGGCAAACCCGGCGCCCGCGGCAACAGCCGGTTGGTCGGGCCTGCCGCCCCGCGCGGGGCGTTGCCCCGCACCCCACCAGGGCTTCGCCCTGGACCCACCGTCGCGCGAAGCGCGCCTGGACACCGTCGCGCGAAGCGCGCCTTCGGCGCAGGGGGCACAGCCCCTTGGAACCCCTAAGTAAATGGGGTGCAGGGGGCCGCTGCCCCCTGCCGGGTCCAGGACGGAGCCCTGGCCTTATTTCCTTCACCCGTTTTTCTGTGCCACCGATCACAAAACCGTTATAGGAAGCGCCTGCCAAGGACGCTTATGTAGATGTGTCAGTTAGCTACCATATATAGTGAAGATCTGGGCCGAGGTTCGCGCCACCGTTGCGAATTACGAATTACGAAAAGCTCTGC
>Ga0302319_10002473_pt1 | contig 39822 bp, 35 predicted proteins | sample Bog_T0_2_FD_203319 | JGI IMG/M metagenome (GOLD analysis project Ga0302319, IMG submission 203319) | Peat permafrost microbial communities from Stordalen Mire near Abisko, Sweden - Bog_T0_2 | ecosystem: Environmental > Terrestrial > Soil > Wetlands > Peat | place: Sweden: Abisko, Stordalen Mire... | reverse complement strand
GGCTTGTTCGTCCAGGTTTTCTCGTAGGTGTAGGTCTTCACCGTTTCCGTGCCGCCGCCGAGTTTGTTCTTCGTCTCGGATTTCTCCTCTTCCTTCCATTGATAAATCGCCACATCGCGGGTCAGCCGGAGCGCATTCGCGGAAACGGCAAACTTCGCATCGCTCAATACTTCCGTCGTCGTGGCGTCCCCGGTCACATGGATGAGCTTTTTCTCATTCCCGGGCTCGACCTTTGCGGGGTCCGCCAAGATCACTGTGGCGGCGCCTTCCTTCAGACGTTTTGCCGTGTCCACCGCGCGTTTTTCGTTCCAGCCGAGGACGGCGATCGCGATGAGGATGAAGACAAACCCGATGAGGACTCCGATGATGGAGCCTCCGATTCTGCCTAACCAGGACTCGCTGGACACTTCTGTAAATTGATCGGCCATAAAGGGGGATTGGGGTTATGACGAGACTGTAATATTGCGATTCTGGTGACAAGCCGAATCATTGAGGCCGGAGGGGAAAGCGCCCTTGGAATCGCGCTTCGTCCAGATCCCTTTCGGTGAAAACGCCATCGGCGCCGACACCGTGCAACCCCGCGGCACGAAGTCCTTGAAAAAAAGAAAGCCGGGCGGGTGTCTGGGGACCTGCGAAAGGCTACTCCCGACGGGCCTTCACCCGGCTTTAACCAGATTTCGCAACGGCGCAGCGAGATGGTTGTGTGGAAATAATGAAAAATACGGCGGGCATCTCAGAAGGTTTTTCGTTCTTTCGCATTTGCATGCGCCACGCACTTCGTAATGTGCCCGGTATGAATGTCGAAAAGATCGCAGTCGTTGGCGCCAGCGGGTATTCCGGAGAGGAACTCGTCCGCTTGCTCCTGCGGCACCCCTCAGCCGAGATCGTCGCGCTGACTTCCCGCCAATGGGCCGGACAGACCATGGATACGGTGTTTCCCCGGTTCGCCGGCCAGCGCTACGCGAAGCTCGCATTCATCGATTCCGACGTCACGGAGATTATCCACTCGGGCGCGCGCACGGTGTTTCTGGCGCTGCCGCACGGGGTGGCTGCGCAGTATGCCAGGCCGCTCATCGCGGCCGGCCTGCGCGTCATTGATTTGAGCGCGGATTTCCGGATCAAGGATCCTGCGGTTTACGAGGAGTTTTACGGCGAGGCGCCCCACGCGCCGGAGCTGGCGGCGTCCAGCGTCTATGGCCTTCCGGAGATTTACCGGGAGCAGATTCGCGGCGCGCAGCTCGTCGCCTCGCCCGGATGCTTTCCCACCAGCATCATCGTCCCGCTCTACCCGCTGATGAAAAAGCGCCTGCTTCAGCCGGGCAGCGTCGTCATCACGAGCCTGAGCGGGGTCAGCGGCGCGGGGAAAACGGTGAAGGCGGACTATCTTTACGTGGAATGCAATGAAAGCGTCCGCGCCTATGGCATGCCGAAACACCGGCATCTGGGTGAAATCGAGCAGGAACTCAGCGCCGCTTATGGAGAACGCGTGACGGTGAGCTTTACGCCGCATCTCATGCCCGTGAACCGGGGTATTTTCACGACCATTTATGCGTCCCTGGCCGACGGCGTGCAACCCGGCGATATCGGAGCCGCTCTCCACGGGCAGTACGGCTCCGAAACCTTCGTGCGCCTCCTCGGTGAAAAAGGCTCGCCCGACACCAAGAACGTCACTTTCACGAACTTCGTGGATATCGCGTGGCGGCATGATTCCCGCACGGGGCGTCTCATCCTGCTCAGCGCCGAGGACAACCTGGTGAAAGGCGCGGCGGGGCAGGCCATCCAGTCTCTGAATGTGATGTGCGACTTCCAGGAAAGCTCGGCGCTGCTTTAGGGGAAATAGGTCCTATAGGACCCATAAGACCTATGGTCCTGCGGCGCGCCATCTGGGAGCCACCGGCGCCTTCAACGCGAGATCGCCTCGCGATAGTGCGCTTCGAGGACGCGCGACTGCGCGTTCAGGTCGAATTGCGCGGCGGCGCGCGCCGCCGCGGCCGCGCTCATACGTGCGTAGCGGGCCGGATCGCCGGCCAGCGAGAATAGGGAGTGCGCCAGGGCGGCGAAATCGCGCTCGGGCGTCAGGAGACCGCTCACGCCTTGCTCGACCGCTTCGGGGATGCCTCCGTGGATTGTGGCCACAACCGGCAAGCCGCTGGCCATCGCTTCCAGCATGGAATTCGGCACGCCTTCCTGGTCGCCATCCGACCCGATTTCGCTGGGGTGCATAAAGAAATGCGCCCGGGCGTAAAGGGCGTGAAGCTTCTCCTGGGATAAAAATCCCGGGAATTCAACGCGCTCCGCGATGCCCAGAGACGCTGCCGCCGATTGCAATTCTTCGCGTTGCGACCCCTCCCCGGCGATCGTAAAACGCGCCCGCGGAAACTGTCGCCCAAACTCCGCAAACGCCCGAAGACTGGTGTGCAGGCCTTTTTTCGCGATCAATCGGCAGGCCTGCGCGCAATGCCACGCTCCGTCCGGCGGCGCTTCCTTCTGCCGGAAGACGATCTGCTCCAAAGGAATGCCCGCCCGGTGAATTCGAATCTTCCCCGGCGGCGCTCCGAGCGCTTTCAAGCGCTCCGCGAGCGATTCCGATCGCGCGAGCAGCAGGGTGGCCTTTTCCAGCATCCGCTCCGTGAGCGCGCGATGAATGGGTTTTTGGAGGTCCACCTGGGCGTCGGCGCCGTGGAAACTCACCACCACCGGCAGGGGGCAAATCTCGAGCAGCGGCAGGAGATGCACGCCGATGTGGCCAAAGTAGATGTGGAGCAGTCGCGCCCGGACGCTCTCCAAGCCCGCCAGAATCCGGCGCGCCTCCGAACGGTAAATAGTCACGGGCCGGCCGAGCCATTGTTTCTGCACAAGCCGGCGGAGAGGGTGCGTGAGCGGTTTCCGAAAGACGCGGAGATCCTGAATGGGGAATTTGTCCGCATTCTCTCTCTTTTGACAAAAAACCACCGGCCGAAACGCCTGAAGCGCCGTGATCTGCCGGTAAATATGCAGCATCTCCGGCTTCAGAAAGGTGACGACGTATTGCGCGGCCACCGGAGCGGCATCCGGGGAATGGCCGATGGAGGCTTCAGGGAAGGGCATGTCTGGAGGACATTACTAATCCGCAGAACGTTCCGAAGGCCAATCCCGCGTGCTTTTTTGGCCGGGATTTCATCAATCGCGTCCATTTTTCACGGTCTTCCTTGCCCGAATCGGCGGCTCGCCTATCGTGCGTGCCGAATGTATCGAGAAGTAGAAATTGTCAATGAGATGGGATTGCATGCGCGGCCCGCGGCGGAGTTTGTGCGCTGCGTGCAGCGGTTTCAATCGTCGATCACGATTCGTAAAAACGAAGAGGACTTCAACGCGGGCAGCATTCTCGAGGTCTTGAGCGCCTGTCTCGATTGCGGCACGCGAATCACGATCGAAGCCGTCGGGCCCGACGCGGAAGAAGCCTTGAATCAGTTGGCCGAGCTGCTGGTGAAATTCAAGGAGGAAGACGCATCGGAAAATCACTAGCGGATCCCCAAACCCCGGCCCAGTGTGGCGGGGCAGCCGCATCGCCACCGGCAGTTTCCACCCCAAAAATGGATTATCTCGAAAAAGCCCGCCGCGTGATTTCCCTCGAAATGGGAGAAGTGCAGCGGCTGCTCGGGCGCCTGGATGGTTCGTTCGGGGAAGCCGTGGAGACGATCCGCCGCTGCGTGGAGAGCCGGGGCAAAGTGGTCGTGGTCGGCGTCGGCAAATCCGGCCACATCGGCGAAAAAATCGCGGCCACGCTCACGAGCACCGGCTCGCCCGCGGTGGTGCTGAATTCCTTGAACGCGCTGCACGGCGATCTCGGCGTGGTGGCGGATGGCGACGTCATCCTGGCGCTGAGCTCCAGTGGGGAGACCGATGAGCTGATCAATATCCTGCCCGCGCTGTCCCGTTTTTATGTGCGAATCATCGCCATGACGGGAAATGCGCAATCCTTTCTCGCGAAGAATGCTCACCTGCATCTGGACGTGAGCGTGGAGCAGGAGGCGTGTCCGCTCAATCTGGCGCCCACATCGAGCACCACGGTGATGCTCGTGCTCGGGGACGCGCTGGCCATGGTCTTGCTCGAGGCGCGAGGATTCCGGAGGGAGGATTTCGCGCGGTTTCACCCCGGCGGCCGGCTGGGCCGGACGCTGCTCATGAAGGTGCATCAGATCATGCGAGGCGAGGATCAGATGGCCCTTGTCCGGCCCGCCATCGCCGTGCGCGAAGTGTTGCACGAAATGTCCAGCCGGCGGGCGGGCGCGGCGATCGTCGTGGACGACGATGGAAAGCTGCTGGGCATCTTCACCCACAGCGATTTCGCCCGGCATTACCAGGTGAATCAGGCACTCGGCGAGCTGCCGGTCGAGCAATTCATCACGCGCAATCCCGTGACCATCCGCGGGGATCATCTGGCCGTCGAAGTGCTGCGCCTGATCGAGGAGAAGAAGATCGATGACCTGATCGTCGTGGACGAGTCGAATACCCCGATCGGCATCGTGGATTCGCAGGATCTCGCGAGGCTGAAGCTGATCTGAACAATTGCGGATCGCGGACTGCGAATTGGAAGAGCCCGTGTCGCCAGGCCGTTCTTACTCGACATTCGTCAGTCGGGTTTCGTCATTCTCCTGTCTTCGTCGCGCGCCCCGAGGACCAGCAGAAAGCCCAACCCGCCGGTCACGAGAAAGAGCGGCAGAAGGCTCCAGCGGCTTTTGGGGAAGAGGAATTCTCCGACGTTGAAGGAATTCCAATCGCACTCGTGCGAATGGGGCGGAAAGAAACTAAACGTGAGCAGCCCTTCGTACATGCCGATGGGATTGACGCCGACCGGCCCCTCGATGGCGGCGAGCAGAAACGGGCTCACGTCGCCCCGGAGAATCCCTTCCCGGTAGTCGTGGCGCAGGGTATCGAGGCGCCGGGTTTTCTCCGCGCCGTCCACGCCCGACTCATCCAGTTCCTCGGACTCCTTGGTCATCTGGATTTCCAGGAGCTGGTCGAGCATGGGCCACGCACGCCCGTAAGCAAAGAGCGGCCACGCATAATCGCCAACGAGGTTGTTGAAAAAATCCTCCCGATGATCGTTGCGCGCGTGCCCGCCCACGGCGATGGGGTTTTGCGCGTCCGTAGCCGTCAACATGAGCTGATTGAAGACCGAAATGAGCGCGAGAATTCCCGTCACGATCTTGCGCCGGGCAAACGCCACCGCGAGCGGCAGGGCGAGGAAGGGCAATCCGGGAACGAGATAGCGCGGGCCGGCCGAGAACCCGCCGTGGTATCCGTTGAAACTTACGTTCACGAGGAAGAAGAACACAAACATCGCCAGGCAAAGCCGCGCTTCCGCCGCGTAGGTCTTCTCGCGAAGCCAGACGACGAGTCCGTAGCAGCCCATCACGAGCACCGGCGCGAGGAAAAAGACGCCCCGATAGGGGGAAACGGTCAGGAGAGCGGCCACATAGGGCGAGGGCCAGTTGAACATCCCGAGAAACGCCGACGTGTCCTTGAAAAGCGGGTTCTGGAAGTCGTTGGCGAGTTTGAAAGGCGATCCGAAGTTCACCGTATTGTACCAGCAGATGAGCAGGAGGAGCGGCAGCACGCCGAGGGTAAAATATGCGGCGCCCGGCCAATTCCAGCGGCGGGCCTGGTCAGGATGCCGCGTCGCGAGCAGCGCATAGATGCCGATGGCCGCGCCCGCCGGCGCCGCGATGTAATTGGTAATGGCGGCCACCCCCGCACAGACCCCGGCCAGAAAGAACAGCACCCACCCACTCGAAACCTGCCCAGCGCGCTGCGACGCATCGTCATTCGACATTCGAGTTTCGTCATTCTCCCCCGCCCGCCGCCGCACGCACCAGAGAAAGTAAAAGGCGGCGAGGAGAAAGCCGGCCGTCAAATTGTGATCGAAGAAGATCGTGCCGAAAGGGAAGAACGTCGTGCCGAAGGCGAAGGCCAGCGTGGCCAGCGCGGCGGGCGCGCTCCTGCCGCCCGAAAAATCGCGGGCCAGGCGGAAAAACAGGACACACGCGAGCGCGGAGACGAGCCCCACGCTGCAGACCGATATCAGCCATGCGTTCAACGTGAGAATCCACCAGTCGTCGGGATTAAATCCCGCCGTGCGCTCGAAATGATAGATGACCCAATAGGCCGGGACCCCGAGAAACGTGGTCCCGGGCGGTTTGTTGGGATGAAACTGCCCGCTCGCGGGCACGTAGCCGATATCTCCCGAGGAGCACTGCTCGATCAACGCGGCCTTTTTAAGATCGGGCCCAGCCGGAGTGTCCGTGACCGGGTAAAGATTCCATTCCTGATCCACCCAGGCCAGGCGGTAGCGCTCGCCTTCGTAAGTATATTCCGCGTGATCCAGCGGCACGCGGATGAAGCGCTCTCCGGTGGGCCGGGCGGGGTCGTGTTTGTAAACGAGGAAGTCATCGATGGCGAAACGGCCCTCCTCCACGATCGCGCGCACCTCCGCAAACCGGGAGTTCTGATTCCAGCCCCCGCCCTGATGGAAATAGGCAAACGCGAAAAAGCAGGCGACGAAAAGCAGCAGCTCAAGACGCTGGGAGCGCGTCATCGTGAAAGAGAGCATTGGGGGCCGCGGATCATGCAAGGGAACGTGGATGGCAGCGAAAACGCGGGGATTGCTCAAGGAAGAAGTGAGACAGACAATTGGCTCGCCCGTTTCCTGGACCGCCGCCAGCACCTCCCCTGGGAGGCTCGTGAATTGCGGATTGCGGATTGTAGATTGCGGATTGGTCCAGCGCCAAAGTTTAGCGAATCGAGGGCATTTTGCCTTTTTCCAAGCCCGAGGCGTGATTAGGAGGAAGACGCCGCCAATCCGCAATCCGCAATCCGCAATCCGCAATTCAATGAGACTTCCATCCCCATTTCTGCTTCTCCTGCTTCTGGTCCAACCACTTTTCGCCGGCGAAATTACCGGCCAGGGCAATTCCGTAGTGGTGTCTCAGGGAAAGTTCGAAACTGCCGGCCGTGTCATCGCCGTCGCTCAATCCGCCACCCTCCCGGTCGCCCCAGCGCCGGTCCTGAGAGTTTCCGACGAAGCGCAAAAGCTCTCGGAGGACAAGCCCGCCGGCTGGGCAAAAGGCACGCGTCTGAAAGCGTGCAATGCGCGCGACGTCAATGCCTGCGGGTCATTTGTGCCCGGCTCACTCGAAATCCGCCGCGAAAAAGGGGGCGAGCTGCTCAAGGAAGGCGAAGACTATCTCGTGGACCCCGACTGGGGTCACGTCGGCATCGGTCCGAAAAGCCGCGTGACGACTCAGGACACCGTTTTCGCGAGCTATCGCTATTCCCTGCGCCGGATGGACACGGTGCAGGTCTCGGCGGACGGCCACGCGTCGCTGAAACAAGGCGAGCCGCACATCAGTTCGCCCGTGCCGCCGGAGCCCGACCCGGGCTGCACCGCCATCGCGCATCTCTTCGTGGATCACCGCGCCACGGAAGTCGGGCCGGATGCAATCTACCCGATCACTGAAGACGCCGCGCAAGCCGTCACCGCGTCCACGCCCGGACGCATCCCCAAGACGCTCGCCAAGCTGGCGGCCGGCCAGCCGGTCACCATTGTCTGTTGGGGCGACTCGGTCACTGCCGGCGGGAACGCTTCCAAACCGGAGTTCCGCTACGTCGATCTCTTTGCCGCCGGTCTCCGGGAGCGGTTTCCGCAGGCCAAGATCGACGTGCAGAACATCAGCGCGGGCGGCTCGAACAGCCGGCAGTGGCTTTATCCGGAAAAATTTCCCTACAAGAATCTGCACGGCCCCGCCAATCCCGCGCGCTTCGAAAACGTGCTCCATGCGAAACCCGATCTGGTGACGATCGAGTTCGTCAACGACGCCGGCCTTTCGCCCGCCACCGTGGACGAAACCTACAGCGAGATCCTGAAACGCCTGGAACCCACCGGCGCCGAAGTTATCCTAATCACCCCGCACTTTACCATGTGGCGAATGATGGGTTTCAAGACCATGCGCGAATCCGAAAAACGCCCCTACGTCCTCGCCCTGCGGGACTTCGCCGGAAAACACAATATCGCCCTCGCCGACGCTTCCGCGCGGTGGGAACATCTCTGGAAGGAAGGCCTGCCCTATCTCACGCTGCTCAACAACACCATCAACCACCCCGACGATCGTGGACACCGCCTCTTTGCTGAAGAGCTGTGGAAATGCTTCCGCTGATCGATCCAAACAATCCGCGCCCCTCGGAGATTACCAATGAATCAAAGCCAATCGCCCGGTGTTCAACGCGCGGTGCTCGTCTGATTTTCCATCTTCCATTTTCCATTTTCCATTCCCCGCCACCCCTTCCATGAACGCCCGCTCCATCGCGCTCTGCGCCACCCTCCTCCTCCCAGCCGCCTCCCACGCCGACGATTGGCCCCAATGGCGCGGCCCGCACCGCGATGCCGTCGTCATCGACAAAAAACATCCGCTCGACAAGCTTCCGGCCGACCCGAAAGTCCTGTGGCAAATCGACGCCGGCCCCGGCCAGTCTTCTCCAGTCATCTCCGGCGGGAAGCTCATTTTCATGGATGGCCAGGACGGCCAGGAAACCGCGCATTGCCTCGACGCGGCGACCGGCAAGACGATCTGGACGACGCCCATTGCCCCGATGGTCGAATTCTCGCCAGCCTATGGCGGCGGCCCGCGCTGCACGCCGCTGATCGATGGCGACCGCGTCTATGCGCAATCAGGCAGCGGAGAATTCCGCTGCCTGTCGCTGGCCGATGGGAAAATCCTGTGGAAAGTGAGCTTTGGCAGCGATTACGGCGTGCCTTTCCTCGGCAACAAGAGCACCGATCCCGCGGCCAAGGAAACGGCCTCGCGCCGCCACGGCAACAACGGCTCGGCAGTCGTCGATGGCGACCGCATTTTCGTCCCCGTCGGCAGCCCGAAAGATGGCACGCTCATCGCTTTTGACAAGAAGACTGGCAAGGAACTCTGGCACGCCGGCGAAGACAATACCGCTTACTCCTCCGTCATGGTCGGCACGCTCGCCGGCGTCCGGCAGGCCGTCCATTTCACCGCGGACGCGCTCATGGGCGTTGATGTCGCCAGTGGAAAAATCCTCTGGCGCGTCCCGCTCAAGACCGGCGCGAAGCGCCACGCCTGCACGCCTGTCATTGCGGGCGACACGGCCACAGTGGCGTCCACCAGCATCGGCACGCTGAAGTTCCACATCGTCAAAGAAGGCCTTGATTTCAAAGCCGAGAAAGCCTGGGCGGACCTCCCCATCAAGACGGTGCTCGGCACCCCCGTGCTCTCCGGAAAATATCTCTACACCCTTGGCGCGGGTGACCGTGCGCCCCTGGTCTGTCTGGATTTTGAGACTGGCAATCAGCTTTGGTCGCAACCGGGCTTTGGCGACTACGCTTCGTTAATGGCCGTGAACGACAAGATTCTAGCCCTCACCTCCGGCGGAGAACTCATTCTGATCAAAGCCGACCCCGCGAAATACGAAGAACTGGCCCGCGCCCAAATCTGCGCCAAGACCTGGACCAGCCCCGCCTACTCCGATGGCCGCATCTACGTCAAAGACGACGCTCACGTCACCGCCCTCGCGCTTGCCGAGTAGCCCTCAAGGAACCAGAAACGCCTTGCCGGTATAAGGATCTTTCACCTCAGTTCCCTTGGGAAATCCCCGCACATCGATATAGCCGGCATCCGGCTTGTAGGGGCTCGTCACGAACCCAGGCTTCCCCGGAACAGGCGACGCGCCTGGCCATTTCCCCGCGTCCGCCTTGGCCTTTTCATCCGCATTCACCATCTTCGCCGTGATCAACAAAACCTGAACGTGGTCCCCCTTCCCTTCGGTAGTTCTCACGAACATGACCGTGGAAGCGTTCCAGATAGAGACCGAGGTGACGATCGATCGGCCAGATCCGCGCGCCGCAGGCACGGAATCATCCTCATCAAACTTCCACTTCGCGGAGGCAATCCCTGGCGAAGATCCGGGCCGGGTCTCCTCATTCGATGCAGCCGAGGTCGTTTGGGTGTTCGTAATATCCAGATCGATCACCCCGGCCAGGAACGCGTGCGGCCTCACTTCGATCCGAAAATCCATCCGTTCCGTCTCCGACTTCGCGGCCCCCTCCGCGTTGCCTCCCCCGTCGGCCTTCGCACTATTGCCGGGATAGCGAAGCAACCCGGTAACCTCCACGGAATAACGCCCGCCGGGAGCGATCACCTTCTTCGGAGCAGCGGAATGCTCATTGCCCGATTCCGCGATCAACGCCTTCCGAGGGTCTGGCATTTCCGAAGAGGTAAAGACGCCCCCGATAGCCGTCGGTCCCGCCGCGGGCGCCTCCAAGAATCCTTTCAAGACTCCGGCGGGCAGCCGATCCCGCGAGATATTCACGATCTCCGAGGTGATCTCGACGGGGCCGCCTTCTTCCATGGAGCCGGCATGCTCCGGCACAGGCCCTGCGAGCCTGGGGGTAATGGCGACGAACAACAGCTCTGGCTCCGCTTTCCCATCCGCTTCGGGCTTCGCGCCGCGCGGATGATTCATCAATCCTTCGATGGTCAATCCCGGGCTGCCTGTCCATTCCGATCCATCGAGGAGTATCGTCTGTCCCGGTCGAAGGATGACGCTCGCCGCATTGTGCGTCCGATCAAAGATCGGCTGCGAGAATCCGCCCTTGGGAATCGGCTCCGATTTCTGCGTCCGGCCTTCGGCATAAGTCACAAAGCGATTAAACTCCGTGAGGTTGGTATTGATCGTGAGATCGACCAAATCGCCACCCGGACTCAGCACGGGTTCCACCTCCAGACTCAGGCCCGTGTTGACCGTGACGAACTTGGCGGGGGCGATCTGATCGCCAGACTCTTCAAACGCCGTCGGGTAGCGAAATTCCTCGATGACTTCCACCACCGCCCGCTGGCCCGACTTCGTGGTCACCCGCGGAGACGAGAGGAGAGTCACCGATTTCTCGGCATTCAGGAGCCGGAGGAGTTTTGCGTAGGCGGACTCGGACAGGATGCCAGGCCACTTCGCCCCTGAGTCCCCAGGCTCGTGCTTCAGGCCGAGGCGCCGCGCAGCACTCGCTGAGATCGTAAAGAATTTCGCTCCGATTTCGATCTGGAAAAGCTGCGGCGCCAGTTTCTCCGCGGGCTTCGGAGGTTCCGCTCCCACCGCGATAGTCGATACCGCACAGATGGCGCAAAGATTAAAAAGCGGATTCGTTTTCATTTTGCGATGTGTGTCTGCACGGCGAAATAATTCACCATGGTCTCCTCACGGGTTGCCCCCGGCGGCGTTCGATCGGGATCTCGAAATCCGAAGACGATCGCGACCTGCTCCGCGGTGAGGTCGAAGGAAGCGTCGCCTCGCTGAACGGAAAAGGAAGGCGTGCCCCCCGTTCCAACCGGCATGTCACAGGCGACCAGTCGATGGGCCCAATCCGTTCCGGGAGGCGGCGCCAGCGGCTTGGTCAGTTTGCCCTTCGAATCCACGAACCCGAGCAGGCGTTCCACATTTGGAATGATATTCAAGCGGACGGTGGTTTCGTTCCGGATATCTGCCTCACATTCCACCGTCATCCCAAGGTAGACTGGCTCAATATTGCCGGGAAACCAGAGACCGGTCCTGGATGACACCGCATAATTGTCCACGAAGGGAAATTCCCGAACAGCCTGCGCGGAACTCCGGGATCCGTTGCGCGAAACCAGACGCGGGGCCTGGAGCGACTCGAAGCGCGGCGCCGCTCGCAGAGTGGCCAGAGCTTCTCGGAAATCCACTTGCGAAAAGGTCCTTTGCACACCCTTCGATCCCTCGTCCGCGACCGGCCAGCCCAGCTCCCGCGTCATCGATTCCGGCACTCGAAGAATGCGCATCGTCACTTCCACCGATCTCATGGACAGAGGCAACGGTTCGGTCGGCGCTTCCTCGGTCTCCAAGGGATCGGGAAGGCCATCAACGCCAGACTTGTCCGGAGCTGTCGGCGCCGAAGCGCCTTCCGCGTTCACTGCCATTGGATCGCTGCCGACCAGCGCAAGAACCAGAGCTGCGGGGAACCAGGCCAACGCGGCCAGCCAGCGCGGTGATCGCCGATACCGGTTGATCCATTCCAGCCGGCGCGCGATCTGCCGGACATCGTCCGCCATCGCCACCACGCCGAAACTCCCCGCGGGGCAGCGCTGCACCCGCCTGAGCGCTTCCACCAGCGCCTCTCCATATTGCACCGGACAAGCGCTCCGCTCCAAAGCCCAGGCGTCGCAGGCCAGCTCCCGCTCACGGCGCGCGAGCCGCTCCGCGAGCCATACGGCGGGATTCATCCAGTGAACGCATCGGGCGATGGCAAAGAGCCATTCCCAGACCAGATCGCCGCGCGAATGATGCCCGAGCTCGTGCAGCAAAATCGATTCGAGTTCGGAAGCCGGAATCTCTTCCAGCCAGCCTTCCGGAATCAGGATTCGCGGATGCCAGAGCCCCTCAAGCGCCGGCGCGCGCACGCTGGAGGTCACCGCGAGACTCACACGCCGACCGTGCTGGAAGCGTTGCAAGAATTCCCACGCCCGTCCATCGGTGACCGGCCGGGCGTCGCGCAGTCGCCAGATCGTCTGCCGCCAGCGCCAGCAGAGTTGCGCCAGGCTGGCAATCACGCCGGCCAGCCAAAGACAAACCAACCATTGGGCGGGATCGCCAACTCGAGACGTATGCGCTCCGTCCAGCTTGCCCTCCGCCAAAGTCTCAGCGGCGCGAGGCCGCTCACCTTCCAATTCGCGAACCTTGAAGATGGCGGCCGCCACCGCAGGCGCGCTCTTTGGTACGCCGCTGGCCGCGATTTCAGCCATGGGAACGGTCTTTTTCGAGGCCCAAAGATTTCGCAGGCTCAAGGGCGTCTTCGGAGGAAGCGGCCAGAGCAGAGCCGGCAACACCGCGATCCACAGCCAGTGCGCGCCATTGCGACCAAAAGCACGGCGCGCCCAGGGCCCCACAATCACGGCGACTGCGATCAAGACGGCGCCGCGCAGGGTGCAGGCGAGGATGATTCCGGGGAGAACGTCGTTCATGGCATTATCCTTCCTTTTGTCGGCGGCGAAGAATCGCCTTTAGCTCTTCGATCTCAGCGTCGGAAAGCGGCGCGGTCTGGCAAAAGTGCGCGAGCATGGGCGCCGCCGCGCCGCCAAAGATCCGCTCGAAAAAGGACACGGACACCGCTTGCACGCAGGCGCTGCGCTCCAGTTTTGGAAAGTAACAATTCGCCTTGCCGGCCCTGGAGATTCCGAGCACGCCTTTGGCGGCCAGCCGCGCGAGAAAAGTATTCACCGTTTTTTGCTTCCAGCGAAAGCCCTTGGGCAGCCGATCCAGGACCTCCGCCGAAGTGATGCGTGGCTGGTCCCACACGATATTCGCGACGACCCATTCGGATTCAGAAATGCGAGGCGGTTTTCGAGGCATACGTCCTACGTCTGTAGGACATGCTTCCTACATTCGTAGGAAGTGTCAACAATATTTCTCACCCATTCACACCCGCGCCTGCGCCACCAGATTCCCGTCCGACAAGGCCGCCTCCCCGCTCCACCGATACGCGGCCAGCAAGCCACCGCTTGCCAAAGCCACGCTGTAATCCACGCACACCGCATTTCTTGCGAGGCAGCCCGGCGCCGCCGGGGGCATCCAATAGTGTCCGAAAACCACCGGCGGCTCCGATTCATCGTAGCTACGCAGCCCAGCGAGAGCCTCCGCGCTTACTCCAATCTCCGGCGCGTCATCACTCGCCGGGAAGACCAATTCCCGGTAGGTCGGGGCGCTTCCATTCCCCATCTTTCCAAACCACCGCGCGCGAATCTTCGAGTGGCGCATCCCTTCCTTGTCATAATAATAGTGACCCTCCGGCAGCGGAATTTCGGGTCCATTCAATAACGCTCCCACAGCTTTGAAATCCCCGTGGTGGGGCTTGCTCGCAGTCAGGAGAAAGGCGTCGTCCGAAAAGCGGCGATCACCCACCATCCCGATGCTCTCCTGACTCCACGCCGCATGCACGACTCGCAACGCGCCCAGGTCAAGGTGGAAAGGCAGCGTCTTGAACCACACCAGCCATTCCGCCCACTCCTCCGGAAACGGGCGCGCCAATTGATCCAGCGTGGCCCGGTGCTGCTTGTAATTCTTGTAGTGCTTGTGCCCTTCGTCGATCTCGTTGTGCGGGCGCAGCGGTTTTCCATCCGGCCCCGCGGTGTGGTAACGGATGGCGTTATACTCGTGATTTCCCATCACCGCGAGCGCCTCGCCTCGATCGGTCATCGCTCGCACGATCTGCAGCGTCTCGCGGATCTTCGGCCCGCGGTCGATAAAGTCCCCGACAAAGATCGCGCGGCGCTCGGGATGTGAATGGACACCCTTGCGCTCGCCATAGCCAAGCTTGGCGAGCAGCGCCCGCAGGGTGTCTGCATGGCCGTGAATGTCTCCGATGATGTCGTATTGGTTGCTATCCTTATTCATAATTACTATCCGCGCTTGCCAGGGGCGGCGCCCATTTCGTTCTTTCGCAATGCCAGGGTCAAGGCATTCGCCATGGCGTGAAGCGAATCGTCGCCGATGTGCAAATCCGTGACTTTCAGCGAGGCCAGGGCGCCGGGCAACTGTCTCACCAAGGCGAGCGCGCGGTCCTCGGTATTGGATGTTTCGATCTGCCGGCGTCTGGTTTCATCTTCGATCACTTCGAGCGCCGCCCCGTGTTGTTTGCGCGCGGTCTCCAGCGTCGCGCGAGCCTCGAGGAGCCGCTGCTCGTCCGCCACCAATTCACGCTGCTGATTCAGCCGGAACGCCTGCACCGCCGCATCCGCGGCGATCTTCAACTTCTCGGCCTCGCTTCTCCGCTCCAATTCCCGGCGTTCGAACTCCTGCTCCCTGAGGGCGAGTTCTTCCTTTTGCGCGAGGCGGCGCTCGGCCAGTTCCTGCTCGGTCTTCAGCGCGCTGGTCTCGCTCTCCAGGCGCATCCGATCCCGAAAACTCGCCTGCATCTGAGTGAAGAGCTGCGCCGAGAGCACCTTCACCGTCCGAATCTCCACGGTCTCGATGATCAGCCCCCACTGGCCGGCGATGTAGGCCAGCTCGTCCTTCAACTGAAGAATGATCGAGCCGCGCTTTCGCAACACCGCCTCGATCGTCATGTTCGCCACCTGGTGGCGGATGGCGGATTCCACTACGTTGCGGAGATTTCCGCCGATGGTCGCGAGCGCCGCGGGGCTATCGCCGAAATCGAAGCAGGCCGCCGCCTTCTCCGGCTCGGCAATCCGCCACACTGCGAACCCCGCGACTTCCACCCCCTGGTTCTCCGCGGTAATTTGATCCGCGGCAAAGCTGACGCTCTGCGCGGTGGAGGGGATGAGGTAGTAGCGATCAATGTAGGGCAACCCCAGAAAGCTAATGCCCTGACCCACCTTGATGGTCCGTCCCCGCCGCCGATGGATGGCAAACTGCGCGGGGCCGGCCATGACATATCCGAATCGTTTCTTTGTTTTCACGCTTCCACCCTACCTTGACAATACTTGGCTGTATAATATGTTAATCGCATGTAACTTATCTGTTTGAATATGTCTAAATCCTTGCTTTCTCTGAGCGGCCTCTCGCTCGAACGCCTGCGAAACTTTTGCCTGATCGCCGACGCCGGCAGCCTGACCAAAGCCGCGCGCGGCGAGGCCGGGCGGATGGCGCTCTTCAGCCGACAGATCAAGGAACTCGAGACGTTCTTCGGCGTCGAGTTGCGGAGGAGAAAAGGGAAAGGCATCGTCATTACCGAAAATGGCCGCCGGCTTGCGGCGTTGGCGCGGGAGCAGTTCGCGGGACTGGAGGATTTTCGGCGCTTGTGCCGCAAGATTCCCGTCGAGGTAAGCATCGCCTCGGGAAACAGCTTCCTTGAATGGCTTCTCCTTCCGAAGATCACGGAATTACGCAAGGCGCTGCCGGGCGTCCGGCTCCGCGTGCTCAGCCAGCAGACCCGGGACATCGTGGATGGCCTGATGCAGCAGAGCCTGGATTTTGGATTGATCCGCGCCGACGCGCTGCGGCCCGGCTTGCGTTCCGAGAAAGTGCGAGCGGAAGCCTACAGCCTCTTCGTCCCACGCAAGCTCGCCCCGGGCCTGACGCCAAGCGACCTCCGGCGGCGGATCGGCGAGTTGCCCATTGCGACATCCCTGGGCGGGCAGTTCCGCGAGCAGCTTGAAGCGGATGCCGAAAAGGCGAAGTGGCCACTCAACATCGAGCTTTCGTGCTCGTCCTTTACGCAGGCCGCGTGCGCCGTGGCGTCTGGCGGATACGCCGGCGTCCTTCCCGATGTCGCGGCTGCCCAATTCGACCAAACGAAAGTGACGCGTTTCGAGTTGCCTTTTCTGAAAGGCTACGTTCGCCCTCTCGTGCTCGCCTGGCACCCCCGGACTGCGACCGTGCGGGACATCCTGACTCCAGTGCGGGAGTGCCTAATGAAACTGTTGCTCTAAAAAGTGAGGCGGTAGATGATTTGCGACGCCCGCGGCGTCGCAGAATGAAGATAGACGAAGTACAACTTCGTGAGCAAGTGCGGTCCCAAGTAGAACTTGGGACCGAGGGAAAAACCTACCCGCGGACACCCCCGCCTGGGAAGCAGAGCTTCCCTCCCAAGCGCGTGCCGAAGCCGGAGCTTCGGCACGAGGGGCGGATCATTCGAACCGTCCAGGCTGGCGGGCCACGGACGCATCCCACCGTTGAGGCGAGTTGTGCCTGCCTTCATCCTTCATCCTTGCCGCGGACGCGTCCCACCATTGAGGCAGGTTGGGATTAATGCGACTCCAGCCGACTCCATGGTAGGAGGGTCTTCGGAGTTCGATCCCTACCACGACCGTCGTCATGACCAGGGAGAGCACGGCGGTAGTAGGCCAAGTCGGATGGCCGGAGACAACAGTAAATCGCATGAGAGCCAGGAAGACCCCGGCCCAAATAAACTCGAGACTCCGAGAAAGCCGAAAGACGTTGCAAAACAGGAAAAAATGGCCAACGACGAAGGCAATCACAAAGCCGAGCCACCAGGATCTCGGCCAGAGAAACCATGAGCCGAAAGCGCCCGCCGCAAGGATGAGCGCGTCGAGTAGCGAGAATCGAAAACCGGGTCTGAATTCAGGGTTTGGCATCGGAATACTGATTCGCCGCTTGGGTTATCGAATCGCGCGCAAAGTAGAACATGAAATGGAAGACAGTTAATCGCCATTCGCGAACAGGGCCCGATGGTGGCGAAACCAGTCGCTGGTGAAAACCTCGGCCAGATCGTGCGCTTCCTTCTGCCGAAGAAACTCGCGAAAGCGCGGATGGCACGCTTCGACCTGGGCGCGGGTGGCCCAGCGATGATAGGTCAGATAGTAGCTGCCGCCGTATGAGATCGCCATGTCTATCAACGCGCGGAAGATAGTTTGCGCGGCGGCCAGGCCGGTGTCCGTATGGGCGACGCAAAGATTGAAGATGATGCAAGCCCACGGCTCGCGCGCCCATGCGAGGAAGCTTTCCTCGTAACGCTCGACAAGCCTGATCGTCCCGTAAATGACGGGTGTGCCGCCACCGCGCAGCAATTCCGCGGCCTCGCCCATGAACGCCGCGAGCGCGTGGCGCGGCAAGCGCGGGTTCACGCCTGCACGCTTTGGACGACGTCTCTTGCATAGTCTCGAGCACGCCGCCACAAAACGCCTTCCTTGGTGTGACGCCATTCGGACGATAGCGGCACGGTGAGCCTGCCGAGGCTGAGCGTGTGGAAAATGCGACGCAATGGTGAGCGGAGGCGGCGGAGTATGCGGCATTCCAACCATTGAAGGTCAAAGCCCGCCCACTCTCCTGCGATCTGCCACAGATTGGAGCGACAAACCGGATAAACCTCGTCGATGAGAATCTGCTGAAGCTCCTCGATTGAATACGGCGATGCGGCCAGGATACCGATGCGCCAGGACCGCGAGAGAGATGTGTCTGTATCGAGGAACAGATCTGACAGCGCCTCCCAGACGGGTCGCCGATGGTCAAGGTCATCAAGCGCGTGTTTCATTGCTTGATGCTTTCGAGTTCCTCGTGGAGAAACGTTACGGTCTTCTTGAGCAAGTCGTCTGATCGGTTTTTTGCAAGGTCTGCTTCGGCGCGCCGCAATGACTCCTCAAGCGAGGCGCGACGAAGCTGCGCGAGGGTGAATCCGGGGCGCGCATCCAGCCATTGTTTTGTATTGCCAGGCGTGAGGACGTGATATTCCCGAAAGCCTTTGGGCCAGCTCCCTTCTATTTGCATCTGGAGAATGTCGAAACAAACCTCGCCGATCGTCGGCAGGTGTGGGCGTTTTGAACCATCGGGCGCGATCTCGATGATTGCCCTCTGGAAACGCCCCGGCTCAGCGGCATCTCGATCGGAGAAATGAGCGATGAGAATCGGAAAGGCAGCCAAGCCGGCTGCTTCGAGCGCGTGCAGCGATGCCATTATCTCGCCATCGGGCGTGCCCGCGGCGAGGTTTTTGACGTTTCGCTCGTAGTCGTCCTTCGCATAGCCTGGCGCCAATAGCCCGAGGAAAAGAAAAGCCGTGAGGATGGCTTTTCCGACACGCGAGGAAATCTTCCGCGGCGCGGGCTGTGACCCGAGGCGCACCGCGCGGGAGCTCGCGTTAGGTCGTGGCTTTTGGAAGTAATGCATCTCTGATCTCATTCGAAACAAGAGTGTTGCATGACACCGTTACGCCAGCCCCGGCAGCGTGCCCGTGCTGTCCCCGATGAACGGCACGCGCACGTCCATGCGCTCGAGGAGCGAGGCCCAAAGATTGGTGACGGGCGTTTCGTCCTTGAAGCGGATGTGGCGTCCACTCGCGATCGTGCCGCCGCCGCGGCCTGCCAGCAGGATCGGAAGATCGTCGTGGTTGTGCCGGTCGCCGTCGCTGTTCCCGCAGCCATAGACGATCATCGAGTGGTCGAGCAGCGTGCCATCGCCTTCCTTGATGCTCTTCAGGCGATTGAGCAGATAGGCGAACTGGGTCACGTGAAATGTATTAATCGCGCGGACCTTCCGGATTTTCTCCGGGTCATGGCCGTGGTGAGACAGCTCGTGGTGGCCTTCATTGACGCCGAGTTCGGGGTAGCTTTTGTTGCTGGTTTCGTTGGCGAACACGAACGTGCAGACGCGGGTCACGTCGGCCTGGAAGGCCAGCGCGATCATGTCGCAGAGCAGGCGCAGATGCTCGGCGTAGCTGGCGGGAATCCCCGCGGGGGCGGTGACGCCGGCCGGCGGATTGACCGCCGGGAGGGAGGCCGCGCGCTCCATGCGCTGCTCGATCTCGCGGATTGACGTGAAATATTCGTCGAGCTTCTGTTTGTCATTCGCGCCCACGCTGGCGACGAGCGTCCGTGAATCGTCCCGGATGAAATCGAGCACGCTCTTGCGCGCCAGATTGCGGCGGGCGCCCTCGAGGCCGCCTGGTTGCCCGAAGAGCCGCTCGAAGACGAGCTTGGGATTGATCTCCTTGGGCAGCGGTTGCGTGGAGGACTTCCATGCTACCGTGGAGCTGTAGACGCACGAATAGCCGGAGTCGCAGTTGCCCGCCATGCTGCCGGCTTCGCCCCCGAGTTCCAGCGATGGCAGCCGCGTGAGTTCGCCGATGCGTTGCGCGGCAAGCTGATCCACGGACGTGCCGGCGCGAATGTCCGTGCCGTCGGTCTTGCGCGGATGCACGCCGGTGAGGAACGCGGCCATGGCCCGCGCGTGGTCGCCGCCGCCGTCGCCATAGGCGCGCGCCTTGTCCGCGGTGAGGCCGGTGAGCGCGAGCACCTCGTCCTTCACGGGCGCGAGCGGCGCCAGGATCGAAGGCAGATCCGTGAGCCGGCCCTCGGCGCGCGGAGTCCAGTTCGGCATGTCCTTGCCATTCGGCACGTAAAGAAAAGCGAGGCGGTTGGGCGCTGTGCGGCGGCCCGGCGCAGGTGAACCGCTGGCGCCGTAGGCGGCAAGTTGCCCCATCGCTTCCAGCCATGGCAGGGCGACGGTGGCGCCAATGCCACGGAGCAGGGTTCGGCGGGAGAGCAGCGGAGTTTTCATAAAGCGTCTTCCGGACAGCTCATCTGCAAATTGTTGTTTCCCCCGAGAATATTGCGTTCCCGCAAATGTTTCTTCCTCTGCGTCTCTGCGTCTCTGCGTTGAACTCCGAACGCTGTGAAAGGAAACGCAGAGGCCCGGCGCGGCTTCGCCGCAACCGAAGGAATTTTAACGCAGAGGCGCAGAGACGCAGAGGGCGCAGAGGACGGAAAGCCGTGATGGCGACTTCCTCCTACGTCGAGTGAGTATTCTTTTTGGCTTCGGCTGCTCTGCACTGGGTTTTTGTCCGATCTCATTTTCTCTTTCCGGGGGTCGCTGCACCAGGGCGCCGGTCACTGGGGCGCGGGCCCTGCGGTCGCGGTCAAGGTCTCCTGTCCCTTGCCCCGGCGCAAGCGGAAGGGATCGCTTTTCACGATCTCCAGGATGAGCGTGGAAAACTTGTATTTGTCCCGGGCCAGCGCGGACTGGATGCGGTCGAGCGTCGGCTCGTCGTAGTAATCCAGGCCGCGGCCGAGCGCGTAGATGAGCAGCTTCTCGCTCAGGCAGCGGGCAAAAGCGTCCTTTCGCTCGCGCAGGAGCGCCCGCAAACCGGCCACACCATTGAGTTTGCGGCCCGAGCCGAGTTTGGCCGAGGCGTCCACCCGGCCACCGCTTTCGTCGCGGTCGCGCCACTGGCCGATGCCGTCGAAGTTCTCCAACGTCAGCCCGAAGGCGTCCATTTTCGCGTGGCAATTCGCGCACTTTGGGTCGGTGCGGTGCTGCTCCAGCTTCTCGCGGAAGGTGGACGCCGTGAGTTCCTTCCGCCGGCTGTCGTCGAGCGACGGCACATTCGGCGGCGCGGGCGGCGGCGGATTGCCGAGCAGTTGCTCCAGCACCCATTTGCCGCGCTTCACCGGCGAGGTGCGCGTGGGATTGGAGGTCACGGTCAGCACGCTGGCCTGGGTCAGCAGCCCGCCGCGCGGCGTGCCGGCGAGCGAGACGCGCTTCCATTCGTCCTTTTCAAAACCGCCGGGAACCTTGAGTCCGTAAAGATCCGCGAGCCGCCGATCGACCCATGTAAAGTCGCCGTCGAGCAGGTCCAGCACGCTGCGATCGTCCCGCAGGATCTCCGCGCAAAAGCGGCGCGTTTCCTCGATCATCTCCCCGGCGAGCTTCGGATCCCACTTGGCGAAAACCTTCGCATCCGCGCTGTGCGTGGCGATTCGCCCGAGTTGCAGCCATTGCAGGGCGAAGTTGTCCACGAGCGCCTCCGAGCGCGGATCTTTCAGCATCCGCCTGACCTCCGCGTCGAGATTTGCGCTCAGCTTTTTCTCGTAGGCCAGTTCCAGAAGCCGGTCGTCGGGCGTCGAACTCCACAGGAAATAAGAAAGCCGCGTAGCAAGCTGGAACTCATCGATCGGGTGCGGTTCCGTGTTATCCGGCTCCGCGTCCGGCTCGAGGCGAAAGATGAATTTCGGCGAGGCCAGCACCGCCGTGAGTGCGCGCCGCATGCCTCCCTCCCAGCCTTCGTTGTGCGCCACGGCGTATTCCACCATCTTGCAAAGCCGGGTGATCTCCTCCTGCGTGCCCGGTCTCCGCCACGCGCGCGACACGAATCGGGTCAGCACCTCGAACGCCTGCTCGCGCTCGGGTTTCTTCGACGTAAAAACCATCAGCGCTTTATTGGACGGCGTGCGCGTGTCGAGCGGGCCCTCGGTTTCCAGAAATTCGACGTGAAGCGTCGGCGGCGCCTTGCCGGGCGGCGGCTTGAAGGCGGCCAGCGCCATGCGTTCCGTCCCCGGCGCGCCCTTGATCTTCACCTCCACGAGCTGCGCGTGCTCTTCGTCGCGCGCGGTGATCACCGCTGTCTTCAAAATCACGCACGGCGTCACCGCGCCCAGCGTCATGCCGTCGAGTTTCGATACCTCGGCGGCGGGCGACGGATTTTCGATCTTCGGCCCCGCGGCCAGCAACGCCACCCGCACCGGCGTGTCGCCCGCGCCTTCGGCATAAAGCCTGGCGCGCAACCAGAATTCATTCCCCTCGGTGATCCGGACAGGCGTGTTCAACGGCCCCGAGTAGATCGCCTCCTTGCGCGCTGCGTTGATCGGCCGGAAGCGGTCTTGCGGCACGGTGGCGGAAGCCGGTTCGCAGAATCTGCCGGCCATCGTGCGTTTGAGAGGGTGCGCCGCACTCACCGGAATGGCGTCTTCCGCGATCCGTTCCGCCGCGTTGAGATAGCGCTCCATCAGCACCGGGGAGACCGAGAGCACGTCCGCGATGTTGTCGAAGCCAAACCCCACGTCGTCGCTCGGAAAATCCTCCGCCGGCTTGAACTCGACGCGCAGCAGATCGCGGATCGTATTGTTATATTCGGTCCGGTTCAGGCGGCGCACCGTCGTGCGGCCCGGATCGGTCCGCGCGCTGTCCGCCGCCGAAAAAACCGCTTTCACCGACGCTACGAATTCCTTTCGCTCCGCGTCCGTCGGCTGCGGCTTGTCCTCCGGCGGCATGTCGCCGGACTCCACCATGCGCAGCACCTCCCGCCACTGTTTCCGCGCGCGGAGCAGCCCCAGATCGTCGCGCACCGTGTGAAGCGCGAGATTCGCCTTCTGCTTGTCTTTGCCGTGGCAGGTAACGCAGTGGCTTTCGACGAACTTCACGCCGACGTCGGAAAAGGGGCCGGCGGCCGGAGCTGCGGCGGCCAGGCATGGGGCGAATGCCATCCCAACTGCCAGCGCGAAAGCGGGCAGAGTGCGGGGGATGAGGCGGGAGATTTTGAGCATGACGGGCAGGCCGGTTCGGAAAGGCCGTTCCGAAACTCACGCAACGCTGAAAAAACGCAACGGCTTGGTTTTCCGGGGCGCGTCGGGCTTCGCCGCCGCGTCATTCCTCATCGATCTTCATATTGATTCGCCGCGATCCTCCGTATTGCCGCCGTCTTCCTCCAAATTGATGTCCTCCATGGAACACGTCGCAATTCTCGCGCCCTCCTAATCTGGTTCACGTGACGCTCACGATTGAGCCCTCGAGCGTTTCCACGGTCCGCCAACGTGTTCTCGTTCGGCTTGCCAATCCGTCGGGAGATCGAGAATCTCCAGCAATGTTCCATCGCGTTCTAAGAGATGGTTCAATCCAACGAGCCTACACTGAGGCTCTCCTATAAAGTCATCGTATTGCCCACAAAGCATCTGCCACTCCCCGTCTACAAGACAAGCGTAGCAAATAGGGCGAGCGTTTGCGAACACATGAGAGCAGACAAAGACGCCAGTTTCCATCATTTAGCTTTTATTTGAAGGTTTGTCACCGAGTTGATGGCTTCGACTCTGCACGGTCGCTTCCGATACATTTCGCTTCCCGCTTCCTCGTAACCAAGCTCCGGCTTCGTTACGAGGGGCCAGAAGGCTCGCGCCGGATGTCCTCGGCATGTTGGAGATAAGAGTCTGTGGCGGCGCGTTAGAGGAACACATGATATTGGAGATCCCTCAACTCCGAGCCGGTCGTGGAACTCCCGGCTCTGCGTTCGGGATGACAGCGTTTTTGGATGCGGCGCTTCGCGCACCTCACCTCACCGCCTCCGCGCCTCCCCGCCAATCCTCATCGTTCTTCATACTGAATCGCCGCGATTTTCTCCATCACGGCCTCGCTCAACCGTTGGTACAAGTCCCGGCCTTCGCCCACCAGGTCGGCCTTGGTAAAGCGCATCGGCTCTCCGACGACGATGGTGATGGGACGGAAAAGCCGCGGCTTTCCGCCACGAGGAAAGGCGGCGTGAGCGCCGAAAATCCGCATGGGCACCACGGGGGCCAGCGTCTTGGCGATGACCAGGCCGAGACCGGGGAGGGCCGGCAGAAAATTGCCATCGAGCGTGCGGGAGCCTTCGGGGAAAATCACCGTGGCATTCCCGGCGCGCACGAGCTTGATGACGGATTTCAGCGCACTCATGTCGGCCCGATCCTGATCCACGGGAATGACATTCAATTTCGGCAGGATGGGACCGAGGATCGGCCAATCGAGCAAGGTCTTCCGGGCGAGAAAATAGAGTTCGCGCCGGCATCCGATGCCAGCCAGGGGCGGGTCGAGATAACTCTCGTGATTCATCGCGAGAATGGCGCCCCCCTCCTCGATGATCCGCTCGGCATGGACCGCGCGAAAATCAAAAAAAGTGCGCCCGAGGAATCTCGAAAGGTGATAGAAGAACTGGTAATGTGCGCCCATTCGAACGAAAGCGGCGGGATTAAAACGGCGCCCGCGTGCTCCTGGCAAGCCGGCGGATGGGATTGGCCGAAAAATATCGAATATTCTTCGTTCCCGCGCGGATTGGGGCCACTGTTTGCGCTGAAAATCGTCGAATTCCGTTTTTTTCTGCAATTGAACAAGGCGGCCCGCCGTGTGTCCGACGAAATATACACATATTGAGCGGCCCCCAGCCGCAACCTCCTCACCACATGAAATATCGATCGATCCTCTCCTCAAAAATCGGGCTTGTGCTGCCGATTTTCCTCGGCGCAGCGTTTGCGCCATTGACCCAGGCACAAGACCAAAAGGCCCCCGACAAGACAGCCGATCCGACCCCAGCGCTGAAAGTCGATCCCACCCCTCTTCCTCCAGCGCCCGGAATGGTCTCCACCTTCGCTCCCGTGGTGGACAAAGTTTCTCCGAGCGTCGTGACCATCGCCACCTCGAAGATGGTCAAACCACAGTCCCAGAATCCGAATTTCAATGACCCGATGTTCCGGCGCTTCTTCGGCATCCCCGACCCCGAGGAACAGCCGGATGAAACTCCGGCGCCGAAGGGCAGGAACGGAAAGAAACGCCCGCAGATGCTGGGGCTCGGCTCGGGAGTCATCGTTAGCGCGGAGGGCCTCATTCTGACCAATAATCACGTGATCGACGGCGCGGACGAAATCATGGTTACACTCGGCAACGAACACCACGAGTACAAGGCCAAGAAAATCGGAACGGATCCCAGCACGGACATCGCGATTCTCAAGATCGAGCCGAACGTCAAACTCCATCCCATCACGTTCGCCGACAGCGACAAGACGCGCGTGGGCGACGTGGCGATCGCGGTTGGCAATCCCTTTGGCCTCACGCAATCGGTGACCATGGGCATCGTCAGCGCCATCGGACGCGGCGGAACGGGCATCTCCGAATACGAAAACTTCGATCAATCCGGGCAATTCGGGAGGCGCGCTGGTGGATACCGAGGGCCGGCTGATCGGGATCAATACCGCGATCTTTAGCCGGAGCGGCGGAAACCAGGGCATCGGGTTCGCGGTTCCCGCGAATCTCGCCCGCAGTGTGATGGAGAGCATCCTCAAGACGGGGCATGTGACCCGCGGCTTCCTCGGCATCGGCCTGCAACCGCTGAGCGAAGAACTCGCGAAGGAATTCAAGATCGAGGACGACGCCGGCGCGCTCGTGACCTCCGTGTCGCCGAAGAGCCCGGCGGAGAAGGCCGGCGTCCGGGAAGGCGATGTGGTGGTGGACGTCAATGGCAAGAAAGTGGAAGGCCCGCGGGAATTGCAACTCATGGTCGCCGGCATGCTGCCGGGCGCCAAAGTGGATGTGAAAGTCGTCCGCGACGGCAAAGAGAAGATCTTCAATATCGAACTCGCCGAACGCCCGGGCAACAAGATCGCCGCGAATGAGCCGCCGGCGAAGTCCGCGGACCCAGACGTGCTCGATGGCGTGACCGTGGGCGATATCGACGCGGATGCGCGCAAGAAATTCGAGATCCCCGAAGCGGCCAAAGGCGTGGTCGTCACCGAAGTCGATCAAGATTCTCCCTCGGCTGAAGCTGGAATCAAAACGGGCGACGTGATCCACGAGATCAATCGCGAACCGGTGAACACGGCCAAGCAAGCGGTGGATCTGAGCGAAAAAGTGAAGAAGGAGAAAAAAGTGCTCCTTCGGGTTTCGACAAAGGGCAACAGCCGCTACGTCATCGTGGAGCGCAAGGAGGGATAATCCCGCTCTGAAAAAATCAGAATGCGAAAGGCCCCGGTGAAAACCGGGGCCTTTTCGTTGAAAGCGGCAAAAAAAAAGCCGCAAAGGCAATTTCGCAGCCGCTCAGTTCAGCGACACATCGTCCGGAGACTCCGCGACGAGTTGGAACCAAGGGCCGAAGGAACTCGCAATATCCCGCCACAGCGTGGGGCACCGATCCAGATCGAGCACTTCACGAACGGCTTTTTGCACGAGCCACGCCCGTTGGGCCAGTTCCCCTTCAAGCTGGCCCTTCGTCCAGCCCGCGTAGCCGACAAAGGCGCGCACAATGATCGACTCATCCTTCAAGCATTCTTCGGCTTCATCGATCACCAGGTGATGGTTGCACTCGAGCCGCTCCGTCTGGGTATGCCACTTAAACGAGGCGAAAATGAGCTGATCGCTGGACACCGGCCCGCCGAGGAAAACCGGCACATTCCCCAGAGCCCCGAGTTCCCGGCCGGGAAGCAATTCGCCCACGGTGCGGCCCGCCGGGCGATTGAGCGTCAGGCCGAACGACCCTTCCTGGGTATCGTTCGTGGAGATAAACAGCACGGCCTTCCGAAAATTCCTGTCCAGCAGGCTCGGATGCGCTATGAGCAAAGAGCCAGCCAGGCTGAGTGAGGGAGAAGCAAATTCGCGCACAAGGGGAAGTTAAGAACAGTACGCGTTTGCGCAAGAGTTTCCCGGCTGCTCTTTGCTGCGGGCGCAAAAACAAACGGAACCGAGCCGCTCCCGTTTATTTCCCAGCCTCCAGAGTGGAAATGGGCGCGCGATTTGTTACCGTCTGCCTTCGTCATGCAGAGTTCTCCAGATACCCTGATCATCGCCGGCCGTGAATTTCACTCACGGTTGCTCCTGGGCACGGGCAAATTTTCCTCCAATGAAACCATGGCCGGGGCGCTCGAAGCCTCCGGCTGCGAAATCGTGACCGTGGCGCTCCGGCGCGCCGATCTCACGGGAAAACACGATCCCTTCGCCAACATCCTCGATTTCATCGACCCAAAAAAATATCTGCTCCTGCCCAATACGAGCGGCGCGATGAATGCCGCGGAAGCCGTGCGTCTCGCGCGCCTCGCCGCCGCGGCGGGACTTCCGAAATGGGTGAAACTGGAAATTCATCCCGACCCGCGCTATCTCCTTCCCGATCCGATCGAAACCCTTCACGCCGCCGAGCAATTGGTCAACGAGGGCTTCGTCGTCCTGCCCTACATCAATGCCGACCCCGTCCTCGCCAAACGCCTCCAGGAATTGGGAACCGCGACCGTGATGCCGCTCGGATCGCCCATCGGGAGCAATCGGGGCATCGAAACGCGCGCGCAAATTGCGATCATCATCGAACAAGCCACCGTCCCCGTGATCGTGGACGCCGGCATCGGCGCGCCGAGCCATGCCGCGGAAGCGATGGAACTGGGCGCCGACGCAGTGCTCGTGAACACGGCGGTCGCCATCGCTTCCGACCCCGCGCGCATGGCCCGCGCGTTTCAAATGGCCGTCGAAGCCGGGCGCTCCGCCTGGCAAATCGGCCTGGCCGAAAGCCTGCCCGAAGCTTCCGCGACCAGTCCCCTGGCGGCGTTTTTCCGCAACTCCTGATCTGCCCATGCCTCTCCTCGAAGTGAAGAATCTCCAAACGTGGTTTCCCGTCCTCGGGGGGGTATTCCGCCATCACATCGACGACATCAAAGCGGTCGATGACGTGAGTTTCACGGTGGAAGCCGGGAGCACGGTGGGTCTCGTGGGAGAGAGCGGCAGCGGAAAATCGACCATCGGGAAAACCATCCTGAAACTCGTGCCGGCCACGAGCGGACAGATCTTGTTTGAAGGGCGCGATATCCTGCCGCTCAGCGAGGACGAGTTCCGCCCCCTCCGGCGGGAAATCCAGATGATTTTCCAGGATCCCTTCGGCTCCCTGAACCCCCGGCACACCATTCTCCAGATCGTGGGTGAAGCGCTCGAAATCCACTTCCCTGCCATGAGCCGCGGGGATCGCCGCGAACGGGTGTCCGAGCTCATGCGGCAGGTCGGATTGAAGCCGGAAATGATGGAGCGCTATCCGCACGAATTCAGCGGAGGCCAGCGCCAGCGCATCGGGATCGCGCGGGCGCTCGCGGTGAAGCCCAAATTTATCGTCTGCGACGAGCCGGTCAGCGCGCTCGACGTCAGCGTGCAGGCGCAGATCGTGAACCTCCTCCAGGACCTCCAGGATGAACTCGGGCTGACCTACCTCTTCATCGCGCACGATCTGGCGGTCGTCGAGCACGTGAGCGACCATGTGCTCGTCATGTATCACGGGCACATCGTGGAATCCGCCTCCGCGGAAGCCATCTACAAAAACCCGCAGCACGAATACACGAAAAAGTTGCTGGCGGCGGCGCCCAGCTTCGAACCATTGTCCACCTAGACAGAGCCATGACTCCCTTCCTTAGAAAAATCCTCGGCATGAACTGGGTGCTCCTCGGTGTGGCCTTCGTGCTCTGCATCATGGGTATCTTCGCGGTTTATAGCGCCACGGCATTCCGCTATCAGGATTACTGGCACAAACAGGCCGTTTGGGCCTCGGCTGGCATCGTGGTCTTTCTCGTCACGAGCCTGATCGATTACCGCTGGGTCAAATGGGCGGCTTTGCCGATGTACCTGGCGAGCATCTTTTTCATCATCCTCACCTATACGCATCTGGGAGAAGAGCACGGCGGCGCCAAATGCTGGCTGCGGGTTCCCGGCGTGGGCACCTTTCAACCGGCGCAAATGGGGGTCATCGCCGGTGTGCTGACGGTGGGTCTTTTCCTCAGCCAATTTCGGAAGCTCCATCCGATGCTGAAGCTGCTCTTCACCGGGGCCATCGTCGGCGGCCCCATGCTCCTGATCCTGAAGCAACCCGACGTCGGGATGACGCTCGTGTGGGTGCCGACGATCATGGCCATGCTTCTGATGAACGGCCTCCCCAAACGTTACATCATCTCAATCGCCATCATCGGGGTGGCCCTCGTGCCGCTCGTCTATAATTTCGTCCTCAAGCCCTACCAGAAACAGCGCCTGACCGCTTTCCTCGATCCGGATATCGATCCCCGCGGAGCAGGCTGGGCGATCAAGCAATCGCTCATTGCCGTCGGTTCCGGCGGGTTCAAGGGAAAAGGATTCATGAGCCCAAATTCCCAGGTCGAGCAGGGATTCATCCCCGGGACGACCGTGCATACCGACTACATCTACACGGCGATCGGCGAGCAGTTCGGATTCGTCGGGGGCGTGGTGCTGATTTCGCTTTTTGCCACTCTACTGATGGCGTGTCTGCTTTCGGCGCAGCAGGCGGCGGATGAACTCGGCCTCTTGATTTGCGTGGGCTTCGCCACGCAGATATTCTTTCACGTATACCAGAATATTGGCATGACGATTCAGCTCATGCCGGTGACCGGTCTGCCGTTGCCGCTGATCAGCTACGGCGGCACCTTCCTGGTCATGGTCATGTTCGGCCTTGGCCTCGTCAACAGCGTCTGGGTTCATCGCAAAGCGCTGCCCAATTAGCGCCTCGGGCTTAAACCCACCCTTCCTTTTTACAAGCCGGCAATGTTTCGACTTGCCAGCGCCGCAGGCACGCGTAAACTAGCGGCGGGTGTTGGGTGAGCCAAGGGCTTGGTGCGCTTGTGTTTCCCTCAGCCAGCTAATCGACCGATGAGTAGACTCTTTTTCTCTCATTCTCATCGGCGATGGCTTCGTTCCGGCAATTCGATGGCTGCATTCGCCTCGCGCCGGGCGGCATGGACGGACGCTCTTCCCGGCGGCTACTTCCAACATCCCCCGGCGAAGTTTCCGAAACGGGTCGCCGTGCGCTTTTTTCCATGCAGGCGCCGGCGGTCTCAGCGACGAACCATGCACCTACCGTGCGCTTCCCGGGTTCATCAATGCCTGCAAAATCCAATACCATCCATGAGATCCCAAGAACCCCGGGGCTCGGGCCGCAAATCCGGACGCGGCCCCCGCCGATCCGGCGCGCGCTCCCGAAATGATTCCCGCCCGTCGCCTTCCGCCCCCGCCCCGAAAACCTTCTGGCAGAAACTGATCGGTTTCTTCAAGTCGGCTCCGAAAGCGACCGCCGCTTCCAACCGCAATGGCAGCAGCGCCGCTCCAGCGCAACCTTCATCGCGCGGCTCTTCGCGCAAACCCGAAGCCGTCGAAGTCACCTCCCCGAAACTCTATGTCGGCAACCTCAGCTACGATGCCTCCGAGAGCGATCTCTTCGATCTGTTCAAGGGCGTAGGCGTGGTCAAGAACGCGGAAATCGTCACGCACAAATACAACGAAAAATCGAAGGGCTTCGGCTTCGTGACCATGACGACGACCGATGAAGCGAAGCGCGCGGTTTCAGAACTGCACGACAAAGAGTTCATGGGCCGCAAGCTCGTGGTCAGCGGCGCAAAATCCGGCGAGCGCGAGCCCAACTATCGCGGTTAGTTCCCTCCCACACCAGTCCTACCAGGAAAGCCCGTCCTGCGGTTGCGGGACGGGCTTTTCTTTTGCGCCGGTTGCGCCACAGATGCTCCTTCCTCCACGCTGAATCCATGCCGCCGTCGACTGGCAGTCTCGAGTTTTACATCATCGCCGGCCCGACCGCTGTGGGAAAATCCGAGGTCGCCGTTGCTTTCGCGGAGCGCTGCGGCGGGGAGATCGTTGGGGCCGATGCCTTCCAGATTTACCAGGGCCTGGATCGCCTCTCCGCCAAACCTTCGGCTGAGTTGCGGGCGCGCGTCCCGCACCATCTGATCGATGAAATCCCCCTGAGCCAGGCATTCGATGTGGCCCAATACCTGGCTCTCGCCACCCAGCGCATCGCCGAGATCCGGGCGCGGGGGCGTCTCCCGATTATCGCCGGCGGCGCCGGCCTGTATCTTCGCGCGCTGACGCGCGGTTTGGCCGATCTGCCTCCGGCGGACGCTGAACTGCGGGCGCAACTGGACCGCCAAACGCTCGCCGAACTTCAGCAACAATACTCCGCGCTCGATCCGGAAGGCTTCACGCAAATCGACCGCCAGAACCCGCGCCGCCTCGTGCGCGCCATCGAAGTCTGCCTCCTGACGCGCCGGCCATTCTCCAGTTTCCGCGAACAATGGGGCGAGACCCCGGCCTCCTACCGTGGAATTGCCTGCGAACGCCCCCGGGCGGAACTCCATGCCCGCATCGCTGAACGCACGGAACGCATGTTTCGCGACGGCGTCGAAGATGAAGTCGGAAGCTGCGGCCCCATCGGCCCGACAGCGGCCCAAATGCTCGGCCTGGATCAGATCCGGAAACTGCTCCGAGGCGAACTGGAGCGAAAGGATTGCATCGCCTCCATTCAGCAGGCCACCCGGCAATACGCAAAACGCCAAATCACCTGGCTGCGGCGGGAGACGAACCTGGCGCCCGTCGATCTTTCATCCGCCGGGAATCTGGACGCCCTGATCGAAAGGCTGGCGAGCGAAATCGGGGCTTAAAACTTGCTGAGCGGACCGGAAATAAGCTGCTTGCGGGCGATCGGGCCAAGATAGGGGATTTCCCATTCTTTGCCAGTGAAGGCCTTGACGATCGTGATGATAGAGACGGCCAGGATCGCCAGGCTCACCACGAGCGAAACCAGACTGAGCAAAAAGGCCAGCACATGCCCGATAAAAGGAATGTGGATGATAATGGCGCCCCCGATAGCGAGACCTATGGTGACCACAATCGAGGCGGCGCCCAGCAACACGGACTGCATCGCGTAGAAACGCACAAACTTGTTCTTCTTCTCCAGCGCGAGAAAGACGAGGCCCCCCAGGATGGAGAAAAAGCACGCAAGAGCCGCTGCGATATTAGGTTGCAAAGCGGCAGCTTCGGGAGTCACGGGTTCGACAACCATGGGTTGGGGCGATTTTGCGGCAGCGGGATCGGGAGTGATTGGGTCGGACATATGTTTGTGAAACGACCCAAAGCTTAATATCTTTCGGGAGAATTTAGCGAATGAAAAAAACGCCGCGTCAGGCTGGGGATAGGCCGCGGAGTTTTCTTCCCAAACCCCCTGGTGATTTCGCGTTGACGCGTTTGGTTTCCCGCGCCCGGCGATCGGTTAACTAAATATCGCAAGATGCTTGCCATCGGTAACTTTCGATGAGCACCCGGCTTCGGCTTCGCAGGAAGGATTTCGTGATTTACGGGCAGGCGGCAAACGCTTACTCTCTCCGCAGTTCTTTTGCTTACGCCGCATGGCGGCACTCGTTTCCCCAGGGCATCGTCTCCAAATCCGTAGTTGAACATTGAAGATTATGGCCAAGAAAACCACCACCAAAAGCAAACCAGAGGTCTCCGCAAAACGCGCAGCCAAGCCCGCGGAAAAGCCCAAAGCCGCAGCCACTGTTCCACCCAAGGAGGCGCCGGCTCCGACCCCGGCCCCAGCGCCGGCTCCCGTGGAATCGAAACCGCCGAAAACGGTGGTCAAAGCAAAGCGGGTGGTGAAAGACGCGGCGCCGAAACCTCGAAAAGCGGCGACGCCGAAACCTCCGGCCTATACCCAGAACGACGTGGCGCTACGGGCCTATTTCATATCCGAAAAACGCCGCGCCGAGGGATTGCCGGGAGACGAGCATCAGGACTGGCTGGAAGCGGAGCGGCAAATCATCGTGGAGTCTTCAAAAAAGAAGCCGAAGAAAAAGGCGTGAAAATACCTCCCGCGCCTCGCACGCAGGTTCGCGGGTGATTGAGGCCGGGCATTCATTTGCTCATTTCGCATTTGCTCATCGCCGCGAATGCGAGACCATTATCCCTTGCCATGAATCAAGCCATCGATAGCTATCAGGCGCTCGCCAGCGCTTTGCGGGAACGTTTGGCCGTGATCGCGGACCGGGAAGCTTACGCGCGAGACGCGGCGGCGCACATGGAATCCTTGAAACAAGTTTCCGAGCGCATCTCCACCCTGCAAGCCCAGCTCCCCGAGCCAGTGGATCCGCAACTCGCCCACTTTCTTCAGCGGTGCAGTTACGACAAGGCCCTGGCCTTTCTGGAAAACCTCCACTGAGCCAGACTACGCCAGCGCTCGCGCAATGGCGTGGTACCAGGCGTCGTGCAAATCAGCCACTGGCCACGTCAACGTTTCGCCGGCGGCGGTGATCTTCAGATGCTCGCCGCCCACAGTCCCAATCCGGCGCGCCGGAATCCCGCGCATCTCCAGCAGCAGCAGGACGGCCGCCGCATTCGTACCGCTGACACTGAGAACGATGCGTGACTGGGTTTCATTGAAAAGCGCCTGATCCAGCCGCAGCCCAGCGCCGCCAAGAGCCACCTCGGCGCCGATGCAATCCTTCCCGCCGATGCAACTCTCCGCAATCGCCACCGCGAGGCCGCCCTCGCTGCAATCGTGCGCGCTCTTCACGAAGCGCGACTTGATCAGCGCGCGGACCGCATCGTGCAAAGCAATTTCGCGCGCGAAATCCATGCGCGGCACGGGGCCGGTCTTTCGCCCGTGGATGATCTTCAAAAAATGCGACCCTCCCAGCTCGTCGCCGGGAATGCCCGCGAGGATGATGGCATCCCCCGCTCCCTTGAAATGCGATGTCGTGACGTGGCGCTCCTCTTCGATCAGGCCCACCATGCCCACCGTGGGCGTGGGATCGATGGCGCCGGCGGGGCTCTCGTTGTAAAGGCTCACGTTGCCGCCCGTGACCGGCACTCCGAACGCGCGACATCCCTCGGCGAGCCCCTCCACACATTCCCGAAGCTGCCAGAAATTCTCGGGCTTGTGCGGGTTTCCAAAATTCAGGTTGTCCGTAACGGCCAGCGGAGTGGCCCCGGCGCAGGCCAGATTGCGCGCCGCTTCCGCGATGGCGATGCGCGCGCCCTGCCTGGGATCGAGCGCGCAGTAGAGCGCATTGCAATCGCTCGTGGCGGCGAGGATCTTGCCCGCTTCGCGCACCACAAATACCGCGGCGTCGGACCCCGGCAGGACCATCGTGCCCGCCCGCACCATGTGATCATACTGGCGGTAAACCCAGTTCTTCGAGGCGATGCTGGGATGCGCAAGCAGCGTCAACAGCGCGGCGCGGCAGTCCACGACCGGCAGTTCGGCGAGGTTGAGTTCGGGAGGGGTTGGCTTGGGGACCGCCTCGCGGCTGTAGAGAGGCGCTTCGTCAGCGAGCCGGCGGGCAGGAATCTCGGCCACCACTTTTCCATGATCCAGCACCCGCATCATCCCGTCATCCTTGACCACACCCACTTCCGCATAGGGCAGATCCCACTTCTCAAAAATATCGCACACCGTCTGCTCGTGGCCTTTCTTCACGATGATGAGCATGCGCTCCTGCGATTCGCTGAGCATGATCTCATAGGGAGTCATCCCCGTCTCACGCTTGGGGACCTTGGCGAGATCGATCTCCACGCCAGTGCCGCCGCGGCTGGCCGTCTCGCAAGTGGAGCAAGTAAGACCGGCGGCGCCCATGTCCTGGATGCCCGCCACGGCATCGGTGGCCAGGAGCTCGAGACAGGCTTCGAGCAGGAGCTTTTCCTTGAAGGGATCGCCCACCTGCACCGCCGGCCGGTCCAGCTTCGATTCCTCGGTCAATTCGCGCGAGGCGAACGCGGCGCCGGCGAGGCCGTCTCGGCCAGTCTCGGCGCCGACGTAAAAGACGGGGTTGCCGATCCCCCGGGCCGCGCCGCGGGCGATCTGCTCGTGGCGGAGAATGCCAAGATTGAAGACGTTGACGAGGGGATTTCCCTCGTAGCATTCGTCGAAATACACTTCTCCTCCGATGGTCGGGATGCCGATGCAATTCCCATAGTGAGCGATGCCGGAAACGACGCCGGCGAACAGCCGGCGGTTGTTTTTGATCGCGGCCCGGGGCGCATTGCCGTTCTTCGAAGGGTCTTCGGTTATGGGGCCGAAACGCAGTGAATTGAGCGAAAACACGGGCCGCGCGCCCATGGTAAAAATATCGCGGATGATGCCGCCCACCCCGGTGGCCGCTCCCTGGAAGGGCTCGACGGCGCTGGGATGATTGTGGCTCTCCATCTTAAACGCGATCCCCCAACCGTCGCCGATATCGATGACGCCCGCGTTTTCCTCCCCGGCTCTCACGAGCACGGTCGGGCCTTCCGTGGGGAATTTGCGCAATTCGCGCTTCGAGTTCTTGTAGGAACAATGCTCGCTCCACATCACGGAGAAGATGCCCAGTTCCGTATAATTCGGGTCGCGGCCCAGGATCGACTGGATGAGGCCATACTCCTCCTGGGTGATGCCGTGTTTTTCGATAATGGCGGGAGTGATTTCTGGCTCGCTCATGGCTGGTCAATGGTCAGAGATCGAGCATCGCGATTTCCGCGCAAGCGACAAGGAAATCGTCATCCATCGCCGCCAGGCCACTGTGGCAAATAGGTGAAAAGCCCTCGCATTGGCCATAAACGACAGGTAAAGTCGGCGCGAAATATCTATGCCCCTGGATCTCAAGAGCCTCGTCACCGCCCGCCTGGGCGAAAACTACTCCCTCCACGAACAGCACCTCAATCTCACGCTCGTCAAAGTCCAGCGGATCATCGGGTTCGATCACGTCTATGCGCGCGCGGAAGGCGCCTACCTCTACGATCTCGACGAGAAGGATTACCTCGATTTCCTGAGCGGTTACAGCGTCTTCAATATCGGACGCAATCATCCCGCCGTTAAGCGCGCCATCCAAGACGTGCTCGAAATGGATTTGCCGAATATGGTGCAGATGGATTGCTCCCTGCTCAGCGGACTGCTGGCCGAGGCGCTCCTCAAAAAACTTCCGGCGCACCTCGATTCCGTCTTCTTTTGCAATTCCGGCGCGGAATCCGTGGAGGGGGCGATCAAGTTTGCGCGCGCCGCCACCGGACGCCCCGGATTGGTGTCCTTGGAGAAGGCATTCCACGGGCTTTCCCATGGAGCGCTGTCCGTCATGGGAGACGCGCATTTTCACGAGGGTTTCGGCCCGCTGCTGGAGAATTGCGCCCGGATCAAAATGGGAGATCTGGGCGCGCTGGAGACGCTTCTCGCGCGGCGCAACGTGGCGGCTCTGGTCATCGAGCCCGTGCAGGGCAAGGGCGTGAACTATCCCGCCGACAATTTTTACCAGGAAGCCCAGCGCCTCTGCCGCGCGCACGGCACACTGCTCATCTGCGACGAGGTCCAGACGGGGCTCGGCCGCACGGGACGCTGGTGGGGCTTCGAGCATTGGGATCTGGAGCCAGACATCATTACCGTGGCCAAATCCCTGAGCGGCGGTTATGTCCCCTGCGCGGCGATCGTCACCCGCCGCGCCATCTACCAGAAGACCTTCAGCAGCCTCGATCGCTGCGTGGTGCATTCCTCGACTTTCGGGCGCAACAATCTCGCCATGGCCTGCGGCCTCGCCACACTCCAGGTGATCGATGACGAGGATCTCGTCCGACGCGCCCGCGAAAACGGCGCGGAACTCCGCCGCCGGTTGGAGGCCCTCAAGGAGCGCCATTCCCTGATCAAGGAAGTGCGCGGCATCGGCCTGATGATCGCCATCGAATTTCACGAACCTCGCGAACTCGCGATGCGGATGGGTTGGAAGCTCCTCCATAAAGTGGAGCGCGAGCTTTTCGCGCAGATGCTCGTCACCTCGCTCTTCAAGAAACATCGCATCCTCACCCAGATCGCCGGCCATGCCATGGATGTGATCAAAATCCTGCCGCCCCTCGTGATCGGGGAAAAGGAAATTGAACGTTTCGTTAGCGCCCTGGACAGTGTGCTCAACGATTGCCGGACCTTTCCCGGCCCGATCTGGGATCTCGGCGCGAATTTCATTCGCCATTCCCTCCAACGCTCCACGAACGAGCCAGCAGCGGCCGGAAAATGAGACCGCCGGATGCTGCCTCGCACCCGATTATCTACTGAAAGATGCATCGGAGGACGGTCTACAGTTTATAACCGCCTGCGCTTCGGATAAAGCCTGCCCAAAGCGTCAGAATAGGCGCGAAACCTGCTGATAAAGAATTCTATCATGGATTCTCCTTACCAGACAATCTCCCCACCCAAGATCGACCGATCCGAGTGGACAGTCGCTGCCATAGGATATGCCGCGATCCTCTTCGGAATCGTTGTTATCATCGCCTGGTATGCGCATCTGCCAGGCCTGATCCAGGTGAAACCGGAGTTGGCGCCCATGCACTACAACACCGCGCTCGGTTTTATCGCCGCTGGGATGGCCTTGAGCGCGCGCACCTGGAGGCGCCAGAACTTCCTGGCCCCTCTTTCGAGCGGTCTCGTGGCCCTGATGGCCGCTCTGACATTGGCTGAGTATGTCTTTCAGACCAAGTTTGGCATCGATCAGTTGTTCTATCGCAGCTCCTGGCTTGAGCCGGCTCCGCTTGCCGGGAGGATGTCGGCGGTCGCCGCGCTTTGCCTGCTCCTCATCGGCGGCGCGCTTCTTTTGGAGAGAAAGAAGCAAAACTCCGCGCGGTCCCTGACCGTCGGTTCCATGGCCTCGATCGTTATCGGCATCAGCATCATCGCTCTGCTGGGATACGCATTTGAACTGCCCACCGCCTATCGATGGGGACAACTTGCGCGGATCGCTCCCCAGGCCGCCTGCGGGATGGGAGCGCTCGGCGCGGCCGTGCTTCTGACCGCCTGGCAATACGGACGGCGGGAGGGCGAGCGCACGCCGCGGTGGCTTCCCGTTCCTGTGGCCTTCGGCGTATTTTCGGTCACGCTCGTTCTCTATTTCGCTCTCAAGGCCAGACAGGACGAAGCGATCGCCGAGACCCTCAAGGCTTCTCTCGAGACGGCGAAAAGCCAGATCGCCGTGCGCGTGGAAGCGCGCATTCGTTCCCTCGTCCGCATGGCCGGAAGGTGGGAATTCTCGGGCCGTCCCACGCAGGCCTCCTGGGAACACGACGCCTCGGAGTACGTCCGGGAACTTCCGGATATCCAGGCCATCGAGTGGATTGACGCCTCACGTCACACCCAGTGGATTGAACCCCTGGAGGGAAATGAGGGCAAGCTCCACCTCGACCTCACCCAGGAGCCACGCCGCCGTTCCGCCATCGAATTTGCCCGGGATCACAAGCAACCGGCGATGACTCGCATCGTGTCCTTATTTCGAGGCGGCGGCGGTTTCGTCGTCTACGTGCCGATCTTCGTGGAAGGACGATTCGACGGCTGGATCGCGGGCATCATGAAGACGCAACCGCTGCTCGATCGCTACTTTCCCCCGGGCGTGCTGCCTGGGGATGCCATTCGCGTCAGCGAAGGTGAACTGACCTTTTACGAGCGGGATACCGGAGCGCCGCCGAAGAACGAAGCATGGCACGCGGAGTCGCAAATCGAAGTTCACGGAGTGGTCTGGAACGTCCGGATCTGGCCGACGCCGCAATTGGCGAAACGCCTGGATTCCCCGCTCCCGGAAGTGACCCTCGTCGCAGGCGTCATCGGCTCTCTGCTCCTCGCCGCCACCGCCTTCCTCGCGCAACGCTCCTCCACTCTCGCCCGGAAGACCGCCCGCGCCTTGCGCGAACTAAAATCGGCGACCGCGGAAATCAAGACGCTCGCCGGGCTGCTCCCCATTTGCGCCTGCTGCAAGCGCGTGCGCGACGACACCGGCTATTGGAATCAGATCGAAAGCTACCTCTCCCGGCACTCGGACGCTTCATTCAGCCACGGCTACTGTCCCCAGTGCGCGGTGGATACCTGCCATGAGTTCGGCATCGCCGTCCCGCCCAACATCCAGGCGGAACTCGAGGCCAAGAACTTCGAAGCGTAAGCCCGGCTACGCCAGGCATTTCTCGATCTGCGGGCGGATCTTCTTGTCGTCCAGATCCTTGCCGATGAAAACGAGCTGGCTGGCCCGTTTCTCATCCTTCTCCCAAAGCCGATCCCAGAGAATGGTGAAGCGGTTGTTCACCCCGTGGAAAATGGCCCGGCGAGGGTTGCCGGCGATGGAGAGGAAGCCCTTCGAACGATAGACCTTTTCCTTTTCAGAAAGCTGCTGCACGAAGAACTCAAACTTCTCCACATTGAACGGCCGGTCAAACTCGAAGGAAAAGGACTGGATGTCGTGGTGATGCCGGTTCTGCAATTCGTTCAGGAACTCGGGATCCACGGTCAGCTTTTGATCCACGTCGAAAGCATGCATATCGAGCAACTCCTTGAGGTTGACCTCCGAGTGGTTGGTGCGGAAGATCTGCGCGTGGGGATTCAGCTCGCGGGCCTGGGCTTCGATCTTCTGCAGTTGCGCCTCGTCCACGAGGTCGGTCTTGTTGAGCAGCAGGAAATCCGCCATCACGATCTGCTCCCGGGCGGTTTGGGTTTCGCCCATTTGCTTTTCGATCTGCTCGCTGTCTACCACGGTGATGATGGAATCCATGCGCACGAACTGCTGGAGCTGCGGAATGTTCAGAAAAGTCTGCGCCACTGGCCCCGGGTCGGCGATGCCCGTGGTCTCGATGAGCAGGTAATCGAATCCGCCCTTTTTCAGAAGACTCTGGACGCCTTTGACGAGGTCTTTGCGCACCGTGCAGCACAGGCAGCCGTTGCTCAGCTCGAGGATGTCGTCGTCGGTCCGCTCGATGAGCGCTCCGTCGATTCCGATCTTTCCGACCTCGTTCACGATGACGGCAAATTTGTACCCGTGCTGCTGCTTGAGGATGTAGTTTAAGAGCGTGGTTTTTCCGGCGCCGAGAAAGCCGGTGAGAATGGTAACGGGAACGGGCTTCATGAATTCAATGAATGGGGTGTCGCACTAAGAAAAGCACGTTGTGCGCAGGAAACTAGGGCGAATCGCGCGGCCACAGCTCGAACACTCTGAGACGCAGGCAAAAAAAATGGCGGCCGGAGACAAACTC
>Ga0302319_10002471_pt1 | contig 39842 bp, 29 predicted proteins | sample Bog_T0_2_FD_203319 | JGI IMG/M metagenome (GOLD analysis project Ga0302319, IMG submission 203319) | Peat permafrost microbial communities from Stordalen Mire near Abisko, Sweden - Bog_T0_2 | ecosystem: Environmental > Terrestrial > Soil > Wetlands > Peat | place: Sweden: Abisko, Stordalen Mire... | reverse complement strand
TCAGACACGGCATGGCACCTCGAATACAAACGACTTTTTTGCCGATGTCTCAAACATCGTGCTCAAATCAGACGAAAAATAATTTGGTCATGCCTTCAGCTGCGGAAGTTGGGTTAGCGCTTGCGAGCAAGCCATTGCAGCGCATCGTCGAACATCTGGTTTTGATGCTCATCGGAGAAAATCCTGTCGCCGTGTCCCATGTTCATGTAGATCATCCGGTACCTGGTGTTCGTCCAGACCACGGGAATATCGCCACCCGTGAGTGTGTCCTTGAATCCCAAGGGAAAATTCGAGGAGTCAAGGGTCAACAGGACCTTTACGTCTTTGTTGGCACGGGGATTCGGCTGCCAGCTATACCACTCGTTCGCCGGCGATAGAAAGTGCGCGGGCAGGTGCCTCGTCACTGGGCTCGTCCCATCATCGACGTCCAGCATCGCCGGCAATGGGGGCCAGTTGTTTCCATAGAACACTGCGCCGCCAAGGAACTGGACGAACCATGGCCAGTGTGTGCCGCTGTCGTTGTACGCTGCAAAATGAAATCCAAGCCAGCCGCCTCCGTGTTCCATGTATTGCTCAAAGGCCGTACGCTGCTGCTCGGTGTGCGCCGAATCATTCAGCCACAGAACGATCTGAACTCCCTTGAGGCGCTCAGCATTCAGATCGTCCCAGTTCGTGGTGGACTCAAACAGAGAATTGTCCCGCCTTGCTGCGCCCGCAAAGAACTTGAGCGCCTGCAATGCAAAGTCAACGTGGTCCCGTTCAACATTGGTTGAATAAAATGCAAGAACGTGGATGGCCGGAGGCTCCGCGGCTCGCATCACCGGGAGCATCATGAGCGGGAGTAATGCCGCTAAAAAGTAAATCCGCTTGATCATGGATGAGCCGCCCACAGAATCGAATTGTGAAAGAGGGTTGCGAAAGAGCTGTTCTGAAAAAGTTCTGCGTGGTGGCCCATGAAGATGTACACATTTCTCGCCTTTACGCGCTCATTGGTCCAGACGACCGGATGGTCTCCCATTTTAATGTCACTTGCGGGCGCGTACGATTGTTCGTCGACGCTTGCCAACACATGAGCGTTGGGCCGTGGCGACTTGTCGTAGGTGTACCATTCTTCATTCTCAATTACGAAATGTGTAGCGAGGTTTTTCATCACCGGATGGTTCGCGGCTTCAACAGTAACGGTTCCATTCGCAAACGTCGGAATGTACTTCGTAAATCGAATGCCGCCCATGAAGTCGGAAAACCACGGCCACATAGGGTAGCCATCAAACTCGCCAAGCAACGTCGCGTGATGGAAGCCAATCCACCCTCCGCGCCCCTCTTCGATGTACCGTTTAAAGGCCGCCATTGCTGCCGGAGTCCACATGTAAGGTGGGTAATTCAATTGAATGAAGAGCTTGTATTGCGAAAGAAACGCGTCGTCGATCTGGTCCGTGTTCTCAATGTAGTCGACCATGAACCCATCCGCGAGGGCTTCCTTAGCCAGCCAGACCTTGGCCGCATCGACAAACGGCTTGTGAATGCCACCCTTTTCGGCTATGGCGATCACCTTGAACCGCGGCTGATTCAATCGTGACTGAGCTTGCTGCGCATGAGCGACGCCGGCCATGCTCTCCAGCGTGATGGACATCAAGATCATCAGGAAGACCGGCATGGCGCTAATGCTGTTACGGCTTCTCATGGAAACTAGGAAGACCGGATTTCCCATAAGCCTCGCAATCGAGCATGCCGGTCAACAAAGCGCGCCACCCAGGGCCGAGAACGCCCCTTGCGCAACTCGCTGGTAGTGAGCATACTTAGTAATCAAGGTGAAGTATCTCATGAATCCACGTTCCCAGGCAGCCACTCCTCGAATTTCTTCGCTTCCCGCTTTAGCCTGGAACGTGGTCGCGATCGCGATTGTCCTAATGGCCCGGCCGCTGCCAGTCCATTGCCAACTCAGCAAGCCGAGCTGTGGCCTCACCAATCCCCGCGCCATCGTATTCAGTCCCGCAACAAGGAAAGTTTACGTGGTTGACACCGCCCGCGGTACAGTCCAGATTTACTCCGATTCCAGCGGGCAAATGCATCAAGTGAAGGCTGGATTCGAACCGGTTTCGGTTGCTGTGAACGCGGCCAACGGCAAGGCCTATGTTGCCAATGCGGGAGATGGCACAATAACCGTTCTCGATGGCAATTCAGACGCGGTTGTGGCCAGGGTTCCCATCGGCAGTCACCCTTACTCGATCGCAGTCAATAGTGCCACAGGCAAGGTCTACGTCACGCACACCTTCGGCGATCAACTCAGCATTCTTGACGGCGCCACCACTACTGCAACAGATCTGAATACAGGCTCCTCCGACCTCATTGCGATCGATTCCGCGAGAGCAGTAATCTACCTGCTCGGATATGGCGGCGCAGTGAAGGTGTTGGACGGCATCAGCCAGAAAATCACTGAAGTGCCAGTCGGAAAGCACGCCTGGGGTCTGACCATGAACGAGGCCACGGCTGCAGTTTACGTAACCAGAATTGAAGATGCAGATGTTGCCGCTATCGCCCCCGGTTCACCCAACCTGATGACCCTTCCGGCCGGCGAGATCCCCTGCGCGATTGCGGTGGATTCAAAAACAGATACGCTTTATGTGGCGAACTATGGAGACAACGCCGTTTCGGTCGTCAACGCCGCCACCGGCCGCAAAACAGCGACCATCCCGGTTGGCCGCCATCCCAAGGCCATTGCCTTCGATGCGAGTCGAAATCTTGTGTATGTGGCAAACACCAGCGACGGCACGGTGACGGTAGTCGACCCAACAAGCGACGGCGTTGTCGCGACCCTGCCAGCTGGAAAGAATCCCTACGCACTCGCGGTAGTGCCAGGATCAAGCCGCCTGTACGTTGCCAACGAGGACGACAGCAACCCATCCACGGTTGTCGGACTTCAGGGAATGCGAAGGGCGAGCCCCTAGGTGGGTAAGCGTACTCCTCGATTTACATACTGCTTACCGCTTGACTCGCCTGAAGGCCTGGTACATGCTATTCAGCAGATACTGCTTCCTGCCGTCGGAGTCCTGGAATGATCTCTGTCAGTGAGGCAGGCTCACCGCATACAAATACCACACCGCATGCGGCAGCCACTGTTCAGTCCAGCGCCAGTCTTCGTCCTTGCCAGTTACGGCGTAACCCAGGTTGAAGGCGATTCCGCCTTCATTATCCAAGGCCGACGTAATTCCATTCATTATGCCGCCCGGCGCTCCAGTGTACTTATACGAGCTGAAGAACATATAAGGTTCATAGCCGTGCCCGCTGCCCATCAGCATCGTGGCATCGAAGGGATTGCGGCCAAGAACCCAGTGCAGCTGATTCCAGGCATATTGACGCAGCTTAGATTGAAATTGCGGCTTGTCCGCATATAGCGGAATTGCCATACGCGCTGCGGCTGCCATCGATGCCAGGCGCGCATTTTCTCCCTGCCACCATGGCGCGGCTTCCGTATCGTGCGGAAAGAAAAATGCGGTCCGTACTTTTCCTTCAGTTCGAACTAACTGACGCGCATAGCCGAACGGGTTGTTGACCTCTGACGTGACCTGCAACTCGAATTGAAGAGAGCGCTCCACCGTTTCCAGCACTTTGATTCGCGCTGCGGGCGATGCAATCCTGTAGTATCCAAGCAAGCTGACTACGGGAAGCCCTGCATCTGCGGGATGAAAGAAAGGCCGCGTTCCATCGTCGGCTCTCCAGTAGTCTTGCCAGCTCCCAGATGTCGTCAGCCGTGCCATCAGCCTCGACGCACGTTCATTCGCCGCGGTCCGATGGGTTTCGTTCTTTGTTGCGCTGTAAAGCTCAGTTGCCGCCATCAACCCGCAGTAGTCATCCAGGATGTTCTCTACCCCATCATTCAGCAGTTCGCGGTTGTGGGCGCTCAGGAACTGAAATGCATCTTCCGCCGTGTGCAGATACGCAGTCCATGGAAACTCGCCATCCACCGGCATCGTACTTGCCAGAGCCAGTGCCGCAATCGCCATTCCTCCGCCCGCTCGAAAACTCGCCTCGAATGCGTGCGGCCCCTCAGCCTTTGCAACGTTTTCAGTCGAATCGGTCGCCTTCAGCTTGATCTGCGTCTTCCAGTTCGGGTTTCCAATCTCGCGGTCTTTGGCGAGCTTTTCCTTTCCCGGTGCATTGATTGTCTCGTAGAATGAGCCGCCAGGCCGCTTGATTCGCACCAGGTAATCTGAGCCATACAATCCTTCATCCAACAGCCGCCGCATGTATTCGGTAAAGTTATCGTCGCCCCGTGCCTTCAGCGTTTCATAACTCCTCAGCAGACTCCAGGCCACAAGCGGGACCTGCTGTGGATTGAAATAGGAGGTAGGATTCTGGTGCGAGAGATGGATGCCGTAGTCGCCTGTCGCGTCATACCAGCCCCCATGCGCGTCAACTGTGCCATTTTCTTCGCCCGGTAGCCGCAGATGCCGGTCGGCCTGATCAATCAATCCGCTCGACCGCTGTCCCTTGAAATAGAAAACAACATTCGAAAGTGTCTCCCGTTCCAGCACGGCGTCGCTGATCTCGAAGGCGCACGAGTGCAAGTCGCCCTTTGCGGTTTGTATCCGAAGCTCATATTGGCCGGCCTTGTCCCACGAGGAAAAATCCGCGGTCCAGAAAACACGATCGCCCCACGCATCAACCTTGCCGGACGTTTGCACACGGCCTTCATACACCTTCCTGCCTGAATCTGCGCCGACGAGTGCAAAGCCGGTCGGATCGTCCTGCGCGGTCCCCTCCACAATTGCAACCTTCTGCGCGGTTCGCTCATAACCAACTTGATTCACCAGCAGCCGCATCTGCCCCAGGCAGTTCTGCGCAGCAAGAAGGCTGCCATAAACCGCGAGCAGCACACCAGACAATATACTCACCCGCTGTTTCTCACGCATGAATTGTTCACCCTTAAAGATTGATACTCGGTTCAATTAAGAGCTCAATCTCAGTGTAGAGAAGTTACATTATCTTTGGTAGAGTTACTTAGAAAGAATTCGAAGCCGCCAATTCGCCCACTGCCCTGATTGGAAACGAAGCCAGTCTCAACTTGCCTGGAGAAGCCGCCTTGGGTTCATGTTCAGCTTGCTATACTTTGTGAAGAAAGACTGTTCATCGAGTCGTTCTCGATCGAATTCCCGTGAAGATAGAACCCATTGCAGTTGGCAGGCCGTCGCTGCTACGGCGAACGAACGCACTCACGATTTTAAGACTTTTGCGCGAGGCCGGGCCGTGTTCGAGGGCCGACCTGGTGCGCGCATCGGGCATGAGTGCGCCCACTGTGACCAACGTGGTCAGCGAACTGCTTGCCGCCAACCTGATCAAGCCCCTCGGTGAGGGAGAGTCGAGCGGGGGGCGCCCCCCGGATATGATTCGCTTCAAGTCGGAACGAGGTTGTATCCTCGGCGTGCAGATTTCAGCGCATGTCTTATCCTTTTTGCTGACTGATCTGAGCGGCGAAGAGTTAGATTTCGCGAAGGTTCCGCTTGACGGCCATCAAACGAATCCAGTGGCAATCTGTGCTTTGATCGGCGAAGAGATTCGACGGCTTTTCAGGAAGCATAAGAAGGCACGCGACCAGTTACTCGCACTCGTGGTCGGCGTCCCCGCAATTACGAACGTCGAAGAAGGAATCGTGCTATCCATCAGCACGCTCGAAGCGTGGCGTTCTGTTCCCTTGCGTCGACTGCTGAGCAAGCAGCTCGATTGCCTGATAGTCATTGAGAACGATACCAATCTCGCAGCGGTCGGTGAACGCTTTCGTGGAGCGGCTCGGACTGAGCCGACATTCGTCCTTATCGACATTGGGGCCAATGTCAGCGCGGGAATTGTCCTCGAGGGCACGCTATACCATGGCGCACAGTGGTCGGCGGGCGAGATCGCCTATCTTCGCTTGCCTCGCGTTTTGCGAAAGCCGCCTGGGTTGCATGAATTTGGAGAACTCGAATCAGTTTTGACAAGCTCCGGGATCCTCAACAGCTGGAATGGAGGGATTGCCAAAGCGCGCCCTGGAACAACACCATCCCCAACGCAGACGGATGCTCAGGGGATTCTGAATCTGGCTCAGGCAGGAGATCCACTTGCCAGAAAAATCATCCTTCACCGCGCCGCAATCGTAGCGGACGTGATCGTAAACCTGTCGCTGGTCCTGAATCCCGGCCTGATTCTCTTAGGTGGAAAGGTAGGTACTCATCCAACTTTGTTCAGGTTTGTGACAAACGAGCTCGAGGGTTCCGAGTTTGCTGTACCTAAGATTGCCGCAGCCAGCCTAGGTGAGTCTGCTGTTCTTTGGGGCGCAATCGCCATCGCACTGGAGGTGGTCCCGTCCGTGCTTCTGCCGCAACCTATCTCCTGAAACAGTTGGAGCTTCGGCAATCAGGCAGGGAAGGGCCCGAAAGAACGATCGGGAAGATGTTCCAACCCAATCATTCCATGCAGCAGGTTACCAGAAGTATGCCGCTTCCATTTTTGGGGAGCCGGGTTCTCCATCAATGATTTGGGTACTCAAAACAATCTCCATATTCTTCTTGTCACCCGCTGCCTGCGCTGCGCGCTTCAACTGAGCCTGATCCGCGGCATCGGTCAGGAACTCCCCAGCCGCAATCGTGCCTCCGCGGCCGATCCCAGCCACCGCGACGGCAAGCTTGCCGGTATTGGTGTCCGTAAATCGCGCGATGATCGCATAGTCTCTATAGTTATTGGTCGCCATCTGCACCGATCGATCCAGAACCCACTGAGTTTTCAACGGTGCCATGCTGTCCACGATGCTCATCTTTGTCATCGCAGCATCGTTGGAAAAGCGATAGCGCAAAGTATTCGTCAGCCGCAGCGTCCACGCGTTGTCGAATGCTCCGATGAAAACGGTAGGCCCATTGCGCAGGTCTATGAGGTTGGTAGCGCCTTCCCCTTTCAGGGAATACTGCTTCCTGTTGGACTGCAAAACTCCGGCAACCTTCACTGTTGCGTAGACATCGTCGACAACAATTGCTGTTAGCTTGTCGTTCAATACCACCTGGTGAGTGGGCTCAGCCGCGTCTCGCAGAGCGATGTTGGAATACTGAAGTTGGTCCGCGATGCACAGCAGCACTGGATCATTGGTGGCCATCACCGGTTGCCAGAAGAAGTCCAATCCCGAACGGTGCATGGCTTGCCAAAGCAGGACCGATGCGACGGAAAGGATTGCGAGGCTGACTGAGGCGAGGATGAGCACGCCGTGCGAATGGCGAGCCGCACGCGCAGGCGCAGGTTGCGGCCGGGCAGTCGCATGATCTCCTGCGATCTCCATGGCCAGCTCCTTTAACACCGGGTCATTTCCATTCTTGGGCCAGTTGAATTGGGGAACGTAAGAACCCGAGGGTAGGGTGATGCGCAGTTCGTGTTCATGCGCGGCGTCCTGATAGTACTGGGCCACCCGCTTGCGAATCTCCGCCGCGGTCACACGAACAATCGGATCGGAGGCAGTGTCGTATTCCGCATCCCTGCCGAAGATCTCGATCCCCAACGTGCGTTCCTTGATATTCTCCGAATCTCCCGCCAGCGTCTCTTCCACCACGAAGCGGAGAAAGGTGGGGAACCGCTTGCTGTGGCTGAAAAAAGGATTGGCCAGGAGTCGGCTCAACTGATCGCGAACCTCGTCCGCGCGCGGTTCTCTTTGAGCTGTGGGTCCGTGCTCCTGCATATTCACTGCCATGGAATACTCCGCTGAGTCGAACCGATTATACAGCCATCCGGATGCGCCGGACCCGCTGTCGTGTGGCGATTATCAAGCGTCTCAAAACAATCAGGTTGTTGCCGCTCCTTTTCCTGATAAGAGAAGATTCTTTGCCGTAAAGACCCTCCCGCCGCATGCTGTAAAGACCCTCCTTCCCAATGCCGTAAGGACCTTCACAGTGATTCATTCGGAAGCCTAGAAAGGGTGTGCTTTTCAAACCCCGATCGCGAGGGACCTCTTCACAAGTGTCTCTCGCGCCCCGGAAGACCAGGAACGACGGGGAAAAACCTGAAGGAGGCTGCATTTTGAAGACAAATAGGAGCCGGAGGCCACGGTCTCTTTGGAGTTGGGCCGAATTAGCAATTCTGCTCGCCTTAGTGGCGAGCGGAACTCCATGGATCAACGCGCAACTAGCCACAACCACGGCAACGCTCTCAGGTGTGGTCACGGACCCTACGGGAGCCGTGCTGTCCAAGGCTACACTGACTCTCGCGAGTTCGGAGAAAGGCATCACTCGAACCTCAATTACGGACGACGGAGGCCGTTACTCCTTCAATCAACTTCCGCCAGCCTCCTACAGTCTGGCAATCAAAGCGAAAGGCTTTGAGGCGTATCAGCAGAAGGGAATTGTCCTCAACGCCGCTGAAACCGCTACGCAAAACGTGACGCTGACAATCGGAGCCGAAAATCAATCGGTCACCGTAACTGCGGATGTCACGCTGCTGAATACGGATAACGCAAACGTCGCTGCAGACATTGACGCCAAACAGATCGTGGAACTGCCGCTCAACGTGAGAAACGTTTACGGACTGGCCACACTCAACTCTTCCGTGCAAAACACGTCGGAAGGGCAGTTGCTCCTGGGTGGCGGCAGCAACACAACTGACACTGCGGATCAGGACATCTCGTTCATGAATTTTGCCGGCGGGTTCTTTGGAACCACCGCCTTCCTGATCGATGGCTCGTGGGACACCGATAGCGAATGGGGCGCGGTCATCTTTGTCCCCGGCGTGGACGCGGTCCAGGAGTTCAAAATCCAGAACAATTCGTTCACGGCTCAATATGGATGGAGCACCGGCAACGTGGTCAACGTAGTCTCCAAATCGGGGACGCACGACTTCCACGGGTCGGGATACGAGTTTTACTCCAGCAACAACTTCAATGCCCTCAACTACTTTCAATCTCCCGGAAGCTGTCAGGGTCTGCTCAACACCAACCTCTGCACCTTCAGCCGCAACCAGGTCGGCGGAACTGCCGGCGGCCCGCTCTACATTCCCGGCCTGTATAAACAGCGGAACAAAACCTTCATCTTCGGGAACTACGAGCACTTCCATGCAAACACCCCGTCCCCCTCGTCTTATACGGTGCCAGACACGAATTTCCTGGCCGGCAACTTCTCTGAGGCTCTGGGGACCACATCGTCAGGCAATGACGGCCTCGGCCGTCCGATTTACAGCGGGCAGATTTACGATCCGCGCAGCGGCCATGCCATTACTGCCGGCCAGGCGGATATCTATAATGCTGTGACCAACCCTTACGGCACGAACCTGGTGGCCACATCTACCGGATACATTCGAAATCCGGTCCCGGGCAACGTTCTGTCCAACATAGCTGGCTACTCGCCCGACCCCGTCGGCGCCAAGTTGCTCACTTATTACCCGGCAGCACAAAAGCCTGGCAATGTGGCCAACAACCTGGTTCTGGCCGGACAGGCGCCCACCTATTGGAACGAGTACGGGATCAGGGCCGACCACAATATCAACGACAACACCAGCGCCTACTTCCGCTACTCCTATAAGGAAGAGGCAAAGACCGGCACTGCCACTAACTGGGGATCCAATCCTGCCGGCCAGGGCAATCAGCGGCCCAACAACCGCTGGGGCATGTGGGCTGGACTCACGCGCATATTCAACCCCACCTTCACCATGAACATCACGTCAGGCGTCCAGATTTGGCATGAAACTTCCGACAATCAGTCGATAGGTTTCGACCCGGCTATTCAACTCGGCCTTCCGGCGTATGTTACGCAACAGGACCCCTTGTTTCCTATCATCAATGTAGGAAACGGGTTCTCCCAACTCGGCCCATTCAGCGGAAACGCACAAGGCGTCACCAACCATGGGCCAGTCGGCACGGTGGCTCTCGACTTCATCAAAACGCACGGAAAGAACACCCTCAACTTCGGGTTCATGGGCGTAGAGCAGGTTTTCAGCCAGTACAACTACTACTCTGACTCTCTAACCTTCGACGGAAACTTTACTGCCGGACCGAATCCCCTGCAGGGATCGGGGGTTGCCACCGGTAACGGAGTGGCTGAGATGCTGCTCGGAGTCATGGACGCTGCAAGCATCGGAACGCCGACTACCCCCTATGAATCGAACCATCTTCTTGGCGAGTACGTGCAGGACGATTGGAAGGCCACCCACAACCTCACTCTGAACCTTGGCATCCGCTATGAGATTCAGACTCCATACACCATCCGCCACGACCATGGCTCGATCTTCGACCCCAATGCGTTGAACCCGCTCAGCTATTCGGTGGGCAAGCCATTGCTCGGCGCGCTTCAATTCCTCGGGCCCGGCAACCGGTATTTCTACAACCCGAACTACAAGAACATCGCGCCCCGTGTGGGCTTTTCCTACCAGGCGATACCGAAGGCTGTGATCCACGGCGGATATGGAATTTTCTATCCCGAAGCGGTTAGCAGTTCCGGTTCGGTGGATACGGATGGTTTTACCGCGACAACCAATGCCAACCTGAGCTTGAACGGCGGCGTCACCCCTAATCCGAATATCAGCACCAGCAGTCCCTGGGGAGGCCAATACGCCCAGGTTACCGGCAATGCCAACGGCTCGTATCAACAAGACGGCAATGGCGCGGGCGGCGTCTTCCGCAATCGTCCATCCCCGTACGTTCAACAATGGCTGCTGGGTGTGCAGTATGCCTTCACCCAGAACGATCAACTGGATGTAAACTACATCGCCAATCGCGGTGTTCGCATGGTGGGTGGCATGAATTACAACCAGTTGAATCCGAGCTACCTCTCTATGGGGTCCAACTACCTGAGCGGGACTGCCGCGGTTAATCCGCTTGCCGCGCCGTTGCAGGCCCTGGAGAAAGGTGGAACCATCGCGCCGAGCTCCTGCAATATTGATAGCTCGACAGCCCTGCAAAACTATCAACTGCTCTTGCAGTTTCCGCAGTACTGCGGTGTCGGTCAAGACGACGCGCCCGTAGGCCAGTCACTTTACAACAGCCTGCAGGTCACCTACAACCATCGCTTCAGCAAGGGGCTTACGGCGCTGGTGTCTTACACCTACTCCAAGTTCCTTGACAACGTCGAGGGCAACAACTCCTGGTCGTACAACGGAGCGGCAAACTGGGGCGCCACTGCAAACTACTTCAACCTGGCAGGCGAAAAGAGCGTGGATGCGGGCGATATTCCGCACGCTCTGGTGGCCAGCTACGTTTATCAAATCCCGATCGGTCGCGGTAAGGCGGTCGGCTCGGGGATGAGCCGCGTGGCGGACGCCGTGGTTGGCGGATGGGAACTGTCAGGAATCGCAACCTTGCGGGGAGGAATTCCACTCAGCGTTTTCGGAAACGATTGGAACTCCTACGGCGGCGATCCCCGGCCGGATGAAGTTGCGAGCCCAAAACCGGCACATCAAACAATAAGCAGCACGGTCCCCAACTCGTGGGCCAACATTTCAGCCTTTAAATATGCGGCGTACGGCACCTTCGGTACCGCCCCTCGCTACATGTCAAATCTTCGCGGACCCCATTTCACCAACTTGGATAGCGCTCTTGAGAAGAACTGGTCGTTCAAAGAAAGCATGAGAGCCCAGTTCCGATTCGAGACGTTCAACACCTTCAACCATCCAAACTTCTACGCTCCGGGACCAGGGAATATGAGTTTGTATAGCCCCGCCAGTTTCGGAGAAATCACAACTGCGTTCCCCGGCAGAGTTGTCCAGCTTGCCGGAAAGTTCTACTGGTAACCCACATCGTGAACAACTGCTCCAAGTTGGTGTTTCTGACCGTCCTGGCCCTGCTGGCCAAGCCTGTTTTTGGGCTTGGCCTGCAGGGCCCAGCTCAGACTCTCAAGTCGCTCGTGGCCTCTGCGCAGCAGGCCCAGGCCGGCCACGACTATATCACCGCCGTCAGTGATTACAAGCAAGCGATAAAGATCGAGCCGGGTGTGCCGGAGTTATGGGCCAATCTTGGACTCATGCAACAACAGGCTGGAGACATCCCTGCAGCCATCCTCACCTTTCAGCAAGCCACCCATTTGAACCCTGCCCTATATGTTCCGAATCTGTTTCTCGGTATCGATCTCGTGCGCACTGGCAACGCGCCGCAAGCTATTTCCTTTTTGACCAAAGCGCAAAAGATCAACAAAACTGACCCCCAGGCGCCACTTGCCTTGGGCCGTGCTTACTACGCAGTTGGCAAGTTCCCCCCTGCTGCCCAGGGATTTGCGCGTGCAATCGCGCTCGATCCCAAGCTCGGCGCAGCGTGGTTTGGCTTGGGAATTGCCCGCCTGAACCAGGTGGAATTGGATGCGCGCAAAATGTCGATGGAGGAGAAAGATTCTCCGTTTGCCGGAGCACTCTATGCCGAGTCGCTGGAGAAGCAGGCAAGATTCGGCGAAGCAGCCGCTCTCTATCGGAGCCTGCTCAACTCGCATCCTCAACCCCCATGCCTGCATTCGGCGCTGGGAATTGCGCTCCTCAGGCATCGCGAGCCTGAGAGCGCTGCGGCCGAATTTGCCGGCGAGCGCTTGGTAAATCCTGAATGCAGCCTGGCGCTCGTGGGTCAAGCGGGCATAGCAATCGGCAGCGGAGATTACGAGCAGGCTATCAAGCTTCTTCAGGAGTTATGGGGACGGGATCATCGTTTTTTTGTCTCTAACGCCGCCATGTTGTCGGAGGGCCTGTCGAACGACGCAACCGCCGCCGTTATTGCCTATTTCTCTGAGCAGACGACAGCGATTCCCGCAGACTTGCACGACGCTCTTCTGTCAGCTTTAAGCGGTGGCACAGAGGGTCAAGACGACAGGATTGCTCTTCGCGAGCCTAGTGCATCCCTGCCACCACAACCTCTCTCCTCTGCCGGTATTGCCGCGGAATCCTACTACTCGGCCGGAGAATTCCAGGAGTGCGCACAAAACCTCGATCACGCGCTTGTCGAGGGGCGCGCAGACAAACTCCGCCTCCTTGCAGCGTGCACATTCTTTGATGGAGACAACGAGCGCGCCTTGAGCGCGGCAACTGCGCTTGAGGCGCTGCAGCCACATTCTGCCGAAGGTCTTTACTGGTCGATTCAAGCCAACGAACGGCTAGCGGTCCAATCCCTTGCGCGATTTCAGCAACTGGAATCGGACTCACCGAGGAGCCATGTTCTTCTCGGCGACATCTACCACCAGCTAGGGAGGGAGGACGATGCCCAGGCGGAATACCAGAAGACTCTCGCTCTCGAGCCCGGCAATCCGGCGGCTATGCTCGGCCTGGCTTCGGCGTACCTGAGCAGCAACGACAACGCTAAGGCCATGGAAACCGCGCGCGCCGCCTTGAGGAATAACCCGGAGGACCCCGAATTGAACATGATCGTGGGGGAGACAATGGTGGCTCAGACCCAATATGCGGAGGCTGAACCCTACCTGGTGAAGAGCCTCAACGCCAAGCCGCAAGTGCTTGGCCATGTGCATGCGCTGATCGGGAAAGTGTATGCGGAAACGGGCAGGACCAGCGACGCGATTCGCCAGCTGAAGATGGGAGAATCGAGCGACGAGAACGGCTCCATCCACTATCTGCTGTCCAGGCTCTACCGCCAGACCGGCGACGCCAAGGATGCAACAGCGGCTCTCGAACAGTTGAAGGCGATCAAGGAACAGCGCCGCAAGCGGGGCGTGAAGCTGGTGGAAGATCCTGAGCTTTCTTCGCTCGAATCCTCTCCCGGCCAGGCGTCCGCGCCATAGCCCACCCACTCATGCACCCCCCATTCACTAGAACAGCACAGGCTTCAATTAAGCACCGGAGTCATCATGAGCCTTTATCGCTTGTTCCACCGGACATCGCCCGTCCTCTCCATCATTCTTTTATTGTGCTCTGCTTCTCGAATGTCCTGGGCGCAGCCCAAGCCTCTTCTAGCGGAGCTGCATCTTCAAGTGCGGGGGGGGCGGATGACGCCGCTGCCCAATGGCGTAGACGTGCTGAGCGGCGATCTGCGCCTCAGAATTCTCGCTCTGCGCGAGGATGTCTTGCGCGTAACAATCGCGCATGGCAGCCCTTTGCCGGAAGATGCTTCATGGGCTGTGCTTGCATCCGCCCGTTCGAGCTCTGTGCCGATTGTCATCGATAGCACGAGCGACCATTTCGGCTTCCACACGCATGCGCTGGTGGTCGCAGTCGACAAGAAGACTCTCCAGATTGAGGTCCGCGATTCAGCAGGACACATCGTCGACACCGACGCCCGGCCGATGCGTTTTGACGGGGATGCCTTTCGTGTTTATAAATCGATGCCGCTCGACGAACACTACTTCGGCCTGGGCGACAAAACAGGTCCGCTCGACCGGCGCAATGAGGCCTTCACGCTCTGGAACACCGATGCGTATCGCTTTCAGGAATCCACGGATCCCATCTATAAGAGCATTCCGTACTTTATGGCATATCGCGCCGGGCGAGCCATGGGAGTCCTGCTCGATAACACCTGGCGCACAAGCTTCGACTTTGGCAAGGAGTCGCCCGACGCCTACTCCTTCGGAGCCGCCGCAGGACCGGTGGACTATTACCTCTTCTACGGCCCGTCTCCCAAACAGGTCGTCGAAACCTATGCTTGGCTTACTGGGACTCCGCCGCTTCCGCCGCTCTGGTCACTCGGCTTCCAGCAATCGCGGTACAGTTACATGTCGCAGGCACGAGTGCTTGAAGTGGCGAATCGATTCAGGGCCGATTCGATTCCAGCCGATGCGATCTATCTCGACATCGATTACCAGGAAAAGAATCGTCCCTTTACCGTCGATACAACAGCTTTCCCTGACCTTCCCGGCATGGTTGCGCAGCTCAAGGTAGAAGACTTCCATGTCGTCGCCATTACTGATCCGCACATCGCCAATCTTCCCGGCCGCAACTACTTGCCCTATGACACAGGCGTTGCAGGCGACCACTTCCTCAAGAATCCAGAAGGCGCCATCTACACCGGCAAAGTCTGGCCCGGGCCCAGCGTGTTTCCAGACTTCACCCGTCACCAGACGCGCGCGTGGTGGGGCGGCCTTTACCGCGGCTTGCGCACCGATGGCATTGAAGGTTTCTGGAACGATATGAACGAACCGTCTGTGTTTGATTCGGCTACCTTCACGATCCCTGAAAACGTAATGCATCGCGTCGACGAGCCGGGATTCAAATCGCGAACTGCAACCCACGCTGAAATCCATGATGTCTACGGCATGGAAAACTCCCGGGCCACTTACGACGGCCTCCGCCTGCTTGATCCCGATAGCCGCCCGTTTGTACTGACACGCGCAACTTATGCCGGAGGACAGCGGTACGCTGCAACCTGGACGGGAGATAACAGCAGCAGCTGGAACCATCTCCGCCTGACCACGCCGATGCTCGAGAATCTCGGCCTGAGCGGATTCGCTTTTAGTGGCGCGGATGTGGGCGGCTATGCAGGATCTCCGACGCCGGAGCTGCTCACCAAATGGATTGAATTAGGCACGTTCCAGCCCATTGATCGCGATCACTCGGAAAAAGGCACGGCCGATCAGGAGCCGTGGGTTGGCGGCCCCGAGCAGGAGGCGATCCGCCGCCGCTTCATTGAGGCGCGCTACCAGCTCATGCCGTATCTCTACACGCTTGCCGAGGAGGCTTCGCGTACCGGGCTCCCAATGCTGCGGCCTTTATTCCTCGAATTTCCGGACGCCGCTCCCGATCACCACCCCATTGATCTCGACAACGCGGCAGCCGGCGAGTTTCTTCTTGGCGCTGGTTTGCTTGTTGCTCCTCCGCCTTATCCGGACGCGCTGGATGATTACTCGATTGAGTTTCCTTCTGCAGGTTGGTACAATTTCTGGACTGGAGAGAAGGTTTCGTATAGCGATTCAGGATCCGTCGCGCTGGATCCATCCGCGATTCCAGGCCGGAATGCGCCGCTCACAATTCGCGTCACGCCCGCGCTTGATCAGCTCCCCGTCTTCGCACGCGCAGGCTCGATCCTGCCCATCGCGCCCGTGGTTCAAAGCACGAATCAGACTCCCCATGGACCACTCACGGTCCGCGTCTTTGTTGGAGACCAGTGTGCTGGTGAGCTTTACCTGGATGATGGGAAGACCTTCGCATACCAGCACGGGGCCTTCCTGAGGATGAAGCTCAGTTGCGAGAAAACAGCAGAAGGCCTGCACCTGACTCTTGGTCCCCACATGGGTAGTTATCCTGCATGGTGGAAGGAGATTCGCGCTGAGATTCATGGCTGGACGCCGACGTTGGGAAGGGTCTTTGTGCAAGAGAAGGAGGCTCCAATCCACATTGACAGGGAAGCTCATAGCATTGGTTTCGTAATTGCAGATGATGGTCACGGTGCGGAAGTCGTTGTGAAATAGCGGTGCGCTCCAGATCATGAGTCGGCCCAACCAATTCCCTGAATTCAGCCAATGGAGCCGCGCCCAATTGTCCATTTTGGAGGCCTCATGGGTAAGTGTTAGAGTGGCTGTGCGACAGAATCCAACAGCGATTGGGCCCATGGTGCAACGGGTGAGGGCCTGATCACGCAAGCTGCTGTCGGGTTTCAGCCGGAGAAGGGAAACACTCATGTCGATTAACTATAACTACGATGACATTGCCAAGATGATTGACCACTCGCTGCTCAACCCCACACTGACCACGCGGGAGCTGGAAGACGGCTGCGCGTTGGCGTTGCGCTACAACGTTGCCAGCGTTTGCATCATGCCGTATGCGCTCGCACCCTGTGCGGAAGTCCTGAAAGGCAGCACTGTTGCCGCCAGCACCACCATCGGCTTTCCGCACGGCGGCCACACCACGGCCATCAAGCTGGCCGAAGCCGAAAAGGCACTCCAGGATGGTGGCCAGGAACTTGACGTGGTGATCAACATCAGCAAGGCCCGCAGCGGAGATTGGCGGTATGTGCAGCACGAGCTTCAGGCGCTCACTCAGTTGATTCACTCAGCGGGAATGAAAATCAAAGTGATTTTCGAGAATGCCTATCACGACGATGGCGCGAAGATTCGCCTCTGCGAAATCTGCGGGGATATCGGGGTCGACTGGGTCAAGACATCCACCGGTTATGCTCCCAGCGGAGCGACGATTGCCGATCTGGAACTGATGCGCAAACACTCTCCGGCAAACGTGCAGGTGAAAGCTGCTGGCGGCATTCGCGATCTGGATGCCATGCTGGCTGTGCGCGCAATAGGCGTAAGTCGCGTGGGCGCAACCCGAACTGAGACCATGCTTGAAGATTGCCGCAAGCGCCTTGGGCTTGATCCCATTACGCCTCAGGTGCCGGCCAATGCTGCTGCACCAGCCGGCTACTGAGATCGCATCGCCTTCGAGACCGCTATTTGATCTCCACCTGATCGATCTGGAACTGGAACGTGCCGGCGTCCCCAACATATACGAAGCCAAGTCCGCTCAGGTCGCTGCCATCGGTCTCAAACGTGGAAAACGGGAACGTGTATTGCTTCCATTCCGGGCCTGCGGCAAAGCTTGTCATGGCCGGCGCACTGCTGCTGCTATTCCGTGCGCCAGTCAGAACAATCAGTGTGTAGTTCTTCCCATCGCCCTTGGCCCAGAAGCTGATCTCCTTTTTGTTGGAGAGGTTCGCCGGCTGCATCGGCGCTACGCCGGGTGAATAGAGCGCGCCGCCAAAACGGAAGGGCGTCGGCTTGCCAACGATAATCTCTCCGCTAACCTGCAACGCGCCTTTTGTGCCATCAGCGCCGGGCTGCACCACGTCGATTGTCGCCTTCGATTCGCCGCCATTCATAAAGTCGCCGGCTGCCATCCACATTCCATATTTGGCCGCTACTTTGCCATCGTCAAAGTTGCTTATCAGTCCGGATTCAGAGCCGGCAGGCGGGGGCGGAAGCGGCGGGCGGCCGGTATCCCCAGTTGCGCTTGCCACGGTCAGGTGCACCGTGCTTGTGTTGTCGGAACTCGCGCCCACCATCAAGTCAAAAAGGCCAGGCTCCACGACGCGATGCATATCAATGTTGAGAATCGACAGCATGTCGGGCGTGACAGGGAATTCAACCGTCCTTTTCTCGCCGGGTTTCAGAGTAATGCGCTCGAAACCCTTCAACTCTCTCACCGGTTGTGTGACGTCCGCGAGTTGCTGATGCAAGTAGAGCTGCGGAACCTCATCGCCTTCGCGCTGCCCGGTATTGGTAACATCGACGCTCACTTTTGCTGTGCCGCCGATGAGAATCTGCTTGGGCTCAATTCGCAGGTTGTCGAACTTGAAGGTGGTGTAGCTCAGTCCATAACCAAAGGCGAACAGCGGCTGGCGAGTGCTGAACGCGTAGCTCCGATTATCCGTTGGCTTGTGGTTGTAGAAGTCAGGCAGGTCGCCCACCGTGTGCGGAAACGTGATGGGCAGCTTGCCGCCCGGGTTCACGTCGCCAAACAACACTGCCGCCGCGCCCACTCCGCCCTCTTCGCCAAGATAAAAGCCTTCAAGAATGGCCGGCACTTTTTCTGCGATGTAATTGATCGAGAGCGGACGTCCGTTGAGCAGCAATACGACTGTGGGCGTTCCCGTTTCCACCACGGCCTTTACCAGGTCGTTTTGCGCGCCCAGCAGGTCAAGCGAGTCGCGATCGCCGCGATGCATTTCCGCCCAGGCTTCACGATTTGTGCTCTCGTTTTCGCCGACCACCAGAATGGCCACGTCGGACTTTTTCGCCGTCGCAACAGCCTCTTGAATGGAAGCGGTCTGCGTTTTCGGGTCGACCAACTCCACATCGTTGGCCCACCAGCCCAGATAGCCCTCCGGCGCCGTGGTGATCTTGCAGCCCTTTGCATAAAGCACGTTCGCCTTGTTGCCCACGCGCGCCTTGATGCCGTCGAGAATACTTACCCCCTGGCCTGGATCGCGGCTGTATCCACCCAGATGAACGTCGGCCGCGTTAGGCCCGATGACGGCAATATTCTTCAGCTTGTTCAAATCGAGCGGAAGCATTTTCTTGTCGTTCTTCAGCAAGACTAGAACTTTTTCCGCAGCTTCAATAGCCAGCTTGCGATGCTCATCGCCGTTGGTTACACGCTCCGCGTATGCGGGATCAACGTATGGGTTGTCGAAGAGGCCGAGCCGAAACTTGGTAGCCAGAATGCGCGAAGCAGCCAGGTCAACCTGGCTCTCGGGAACAATGCCGGCTTTCACCTGGTCAACAAGGGTGCGAAACACCGAGCCGTCAGAAAGGTCGAAGTCGATGCCAGCCGCGACACCCTGCCGCCCGGCGTCGGCGTTGTTAAAGGCCACATGGTGCGTGTCGACCAGCATCTGCAGGCCTTCGCCGTCCGAGGTGATGTAACCGTTAAAGCCCCACTCCTGGCGCAGCACCTTGTCCAGCAGCCAGTGGTTGATGTGCGAGGGCACACCATCGACTTCGTTGTAGGAGGCCATCACGCTGCCCGCATGCGCCTCTTCAATTGCGGCCTGGAAAGGAACCAGGAAGTTTTCGCGGATGATGCGCTCGGAGTAGTTTCCCGGCGCGGTGTTTGTGCCGCCCTCCGGCTGCCCGTGAACCGCAAAGTGCTTTGCGGTGGCCATTACATGGTGCCTGCCGATCATGAAGCTGTCGCCCTGCAAGCCTTCAATTGCGGCAACTCCCATGCGCGACACCAGCCATGGGTCTTCGCCATAGGTCTCTTCTGTGCGGCCCCAGCGCGGGTCGCGAGCAAGATCGAGCACCGGAGAAAACAACTGGCCGACGCCGCGGGATCCGGCCTCGTCGCCGACAGCCGTGAACACGCGCTTCACCAGCGCCGGATCGAATGTCGCGGCCAGACCCAGTGCCTGGGGAAAGCTGGTTGCGCCCGGCTCCATCAGCCCGTGGAGGCCCTCTCCGGGAAAAAGGATCGGAATGCCAAGCTTCGTCTTCTCCATCTGGTAGCGCTGGATTCCGTTGCGCAGGATGGCCGCTTCACGCGATGTGAAAGTGTGATCGGTGCCCCAGATGGTGGCTACAATCTGGCGGGCCTTCTCGGTGGTGTAGGTTCCCGTGGGGTCCACCACCCCGATCTTGCTTTCCCAGCCACCGGAGATCTGGTCGACTTTTTCCTCCAAAGTCAGACGCGGCAGCAGGTCGGCAACACGATCCTGCACGGGCAGAGTTGCATCTTTGTAGCGCGGCGTGGAATTTTTGTCCGCAGGCTTTTCCTGTGCGCGGGCAGGTGGCGTGAAGGCAAACGAGCTCAGCAGCAAGCCCGCAATGGCCAGCAAAGAAACATCTCTCATTGGATTTCTCATGGTTTTTAAGATTGCACCCTGGGAATCCAGATCCTGGAATCCAGCCCCCAAGTCCCTTCTGGGTTGTCAGCCGCCCATTCTACTCGTGCTACACAACCCGCGCCAGAAAGGTTCATATCGCGCCGTCCTTTACATGATTGGTCTATCTGCGGCCTGGAACTCCGCTGCCGGCCCATTCCCGGTGAACGCCGTGTGAAGATAAAGAGTAAGCCTGATTCAAAAGCTCCAGTTGTTGCAGCCCATAGCCTGGAAAGCCCTGCAAATGCGTCGTGTCGCACTGATCTTCAATCCGGCATCGGGACAAGGGTCCTCGCGGCGAAGCCTCGCCATCAAGCAGGCTATGGCGGTTTTGCACCAAGCCGGCATCGAGGCCGAGACGATAGAAACAAGCGCCCCCGGCAGCGGAGAGACGCTGGCTGCCGAGGCAGTCCAGCGCGGCTGTGACACCATCATCGCCTGCGGCGGCGACGGCACCGTGCATGAGGTTCTGCAGTCCATCGTGGGTACTGACGTGGCGCTCGGCGTCATCCCGCTGGGAACGGCCAATGCGCTCGCCGCCGATCTGGGCTTGCAGACGACGCCCGTCAAGGCCATGCGCAAGCTGCTTGCAGCTGAGCCGGTGCGCATCTCCGTCGGTCGCATCTTCTATCGCAGCAGCAACGGCAAAGAGCACGCGCGGTACTTCACGGTTGCTGCAGGCGTGGGAGCCGACGCGCTGTTTCTTTCCCGTCTTGACGCAGGGCTGAAACGCCGCTTTGGCTACCTGCTCTACCTTGTCGAGGCGTTCAAAGTGTGGGCCACCCACTCGTTCCCCCTCTTCGAGGCGGTGTTTGAGGAGTGTGGAAGCTGCCAGCCGAAGACCATGGAGATCTCGCAGATTCTCGTAGTCAGGATTCGCGACTTTGGAGGCGTGCTGCACAACCTGGTCCCCGGCGCCACATTGCACAACGATGGGTTAAGGCTGCTGGCCTTCAAAACCCGCAGCCGCTACAGCTACTTCCGATTTCTGATGGCCGTGGTCTTCAGCCGCCAGACGTTTAACGGCGATATTGAACTGCTCGATGCCGTCTCGGTCGAGTGCCGTCCTCGCAACCGCGCCCGCACCAGGGTGTTTGCCGAGGCAGACGGCGAATTGCTGGGTGATCTGCCCGTTCGCATCGAGATTGTGCCCAACGCCGTCAACCTGCTGATTCCTCCAGACGCGAGGCCGTGACGCATTCCGTCTTCCACTGCTCAGCATCGGCCCGGTGGATCTTGAACCAGAGCCGGCAATATCAACCCGCCGCCAGGCCCTCCACGCTCTGATATACCTGAACTCATGCGGGTCGCCTCCCCTCGCGCCATCTCCGGCACAATTCTGGCTTGCCTCATCTGGGCTGCGCTGGCCTTCTCCATGCCGCTGCGCGCACAATCAGATCCATTTCGCTGGATGGACTTCCACTCAGAAAAAGATCGGGACATCATTGTCTGGGTCACCCGATCGCTGGCCCCGGAAAAATGGACCGCCATTCGTGAGATCGGCGTCCAGTACGACGCGGCGCTGGTGGTGACCACCCTCCGCGCCGCACCGGACGCCGCGGCTGACGCCGACTCCTACGCTGTCTGGAGCGTCTCGCTCACCAATCACCTGCTTACCCCGCTCCTGAAGGGCTACAATCTGCGCTGGCTGAACATGATGACGTTCAAGCCAGGCGGCGACCCGGAGCTTCCCATTTTTTACGACAGCTGCATCGAGTGTTCGGCAGATACGTACTTCACGGCGTTCCACTTTGACAAGGCGCAGCACACTTGGGCAGCTCGCTGGATGCGCGGTGGGCAAGGTGTCCCGCTGTTGAGTCAAAACATGCCGGCGGGCGTAACCGTGACGCAGGTCTATGCCGGCCTCACCGAACTCGACGGCCGCCAATTCCTGGGCACATGGAGCCACTTCGACTACGGCGATCAAAAGCCTGCGGAAGACTCCATCTTCCGCTACGACATTGACCCATTCAGCGGCCTTGAGCGGACCGGGTTGGTGAGCGGCAAGGAGGCCGACGCGTTGAAAATGCGCCTTTGCCGCGGAGACATGATCCCCGATCTGGCTCATGGTCAGGATTCCGAGATCTGCGACGCATTTGCTGGACCGCGACGAGGACGCAAGCCCGTCATAACCCCGCCGGCGCACAACCGCGGTCAGTCTGCCCCTCCCGGCTCCCGCCAAGCAGGGCCGCCAAAGTGATGGTCAATAAGGCTCGGACTGAGGAGCCACACTCTCCGTAGGATTCGAGCAGAACGGAGAGTGAAATGAAGTGTTTTTCCAGTTTTGGGCGATTGGCCCTGTTGAGCCTGAGCCTGCCGCTTTTTCTCGGCGTCGCAGGGTGCCACAAGACTCCCGGTGGGGCTGTTGCCGCCGCCACGCAAGCGGGGACTCAGGATCAACCGAGTGACCCTGCCTCGGCGAATCTTGTTCCAGTCCCAAAGCCGTCTCCCGCTGTGACAGGCCCGGCAGGCTCGCCCAATCCGGCTCCTGCGCAAGTCCCGGCCACCGCCCGGCAAGGCACTCAGGAGAGCGCGCCCGCGGCGGTTCCATGTGTCACGCCTGCCCAGGAAGCTCAGCAGCAACTAGCTGACAGCGCCGGCGTACAGCCGGTAGAGTCATCGTCCGAGGCCCCACCGCCGCTGCCGGAGTATCAGCAGCCGCCCGCCCCGGCGGATGGATACCTTTGGACCCCCGGCTACTGGAACTACGCTTCCGACGGATATTTCTGGGTGCCTGGCGCGTGGGTAGAGCCTCCCTATATGGGTGCCCTCTGGACGCCTGGCTACTGGGGCTTCTGGAACAACCGCTACGGCTTTTACCGTGGCTACTGGGGCCCCCACATCGGCTACTACGGTGGTATCAATTACGGTTTTGGCTACATCGGCTTTGGCTATCAGGGCGGTTACTGGGGCGGCGGGCACTTCAATTACAACCGCTCGGTCAACAACATCAACACCACCGAAATCCACAACAGCTATAGCCGGTCCGTCGTCGGCAACACCAATGCTACCCGCGTAAGCTACAACGGCGGACAAGGCGGCCTCCAGGTTCATGCACGCGCTGAGGAGATAGCGGGAGCGCGCGAGCACCATACCGCTCCGCTGGCAGCGCAGGCTCACAATGAGCAGGCCGCGCGAGGCGACCGCAGCCAGTTTGCCAATGTAAACCGTGGCCATCCCGCGAATGCAGTTGCAAGGGAACCACTGGCGGCAAATCGCAATGAGAGAGCTCCCGAGGCAACACAGAGGAGCGAGTCGCAGTCGCGCGGAGCAGGTCCTGAGCCTGCAAGGCAGGCTGGTCCGGCCAGAGGGGAACCGGGCAAAACTGTGCCGGCACAGACGGAACAGCGCAATCTGCCTCACGAAGCGCAGCCAAGGCAGAATACTCCGCAGCCTCAGGCAGCGCCACAACGTCAGGCGGCCCCGCAGCGTCAGGCTCAGCCCCAGCGTCAGGCGGCGCCGCAGCGGAGTCAACCCGCAGCCCGTCCGCAACAGGAACGCCCCCGCAACTAATTCCACGGCGGCGCCCGCACTGGATCGCGCGGGCGATGCACTGCTTTCCGAAAAAACGCATTATGGGATCCCGGGCCCCGCAGGAAATCCCCGCGGAGTCTCGCCGGTGCAAAAGGAAGAAAATCCACCAAATCGTTGCAAGCACAGCATCATTTCCGCTGACTCCGGGTTTGAATCACTAACTAGCCCGAGGATGCATGGACGCGGTAGACTCTGGGACCGTGTGCAGCATCTAACATTCTTTGGAGAATAGAAATGAACCGTTTGATCCGAATTTCCCCAATTGCTCTCCTCGCCCTAGCGGTCACGCTTTCTACCGCCGGATGCAAATCAAATCAAGATCAAAGCCAAAACGCGGGCACAGCACCGACCGATTCCTCGGCTGACCCGGCTTCCGCCAACCTCGCTCCCGCCTCCGCGGCAAGTACCGATCAGTCATCCGCAGCGTCCACCGGCTCGACTGCGTCGACCGCCTCCAGCGACACGCAGGCCGCAGCTCCAGCCCCCAGCAGCGCTCCTGCTGCGGACACATCGAGTTATGCTTCTTCTGCTCCCGTTGAGGACGCAAGCTATGGCGCGGAGCCCGTGGTGACGGCTCCCGAACCGCCTCCGGCTCTGCCTGTTTACCAGCAGCCCGTAGACCCGGGCGACGGCTACATCTGGACCCCCGGCTACTGGAACTACGCTTCCGCAGGCTACTACTGGGTTCCCGGCGTATGGGTGCAGGCTCCCTACCAGGGCGCCCTCTGGACTCCCGGTTACTGGGGTTGGACAAACCACCACTACGGCTTCTTCCATGGCTACTGGGGGCCGCACATCGGCTTCTACGGCGGCATCAACTACGGCTTTGGCTATGTGGGCACAGGCTACCAGGGCGGCTACTGGAACAGCGGACACTTCTTCTATAACCGCACCGTCAACAACATCAACGTCAACGTGGTGCACAACGTGTACGAATATCGTGTACAGGAGCCTTCCATCCACATTGCCTTCAATGGCGGACCCGGCGGCATTACTGTCCGGCCCCGTCCGGCGGAGCTGGTCGCCTTCCGCGAACCCCACGCCCCGCCCATGAGCACCCAGGTGGAGATCGAGCACACCGCCAGCACGAACAGGGGGAATTTCGTTTCGGAAAACCACGGCCGTCCAGCAAGCGCGGTCATTGAAAAACCGGTTATGGCAGACCGCGAAGTCCATCCGGTTGCCGGACCTGCTCCACGCATGGCGCCGGAGCCGCACCCGGCACCGGTAGAAGCAAGGCCAGCCGTGCGTCCTGAGGCGCATCCCGCTCCGGAAGCAAGGCCAGCCGCACGTCCTGAGGCGCATCCCGCTCCGCAGATGCAGGCCCACCCGGCGCCACGCCCTGAGGCGCGGCCAGCACCTCAACCGCAGGAACGCCCCGCTCCCGCGCCGCGTCCGCAGGAGCACCCAGCCCCACGGCCTGAGGCGCGTCCTGCCCCGGCGCCGCATGTTGAGGCACACCCGGCTCCTGCTCCCCATCCGGCCGCCAAGCCCAAGCCGGAAGACGAGCATCCCCGCTAGGGCATAACCAGCTCAAACGGTGCGCAATCACTCCGCTGTCCGAACTCGGATGGCCACAAGATTGCGCACCCAGCGGGCCGGACGTTTTTCCCCGGTCGTCACCAGTTGCAGGGGACCGCTGTCTCCGATCGCCTTGCCGCTCAGTGTGTCGGCCACAAGTACTGTACCGTCATGCACATCTGGCGTCACTTCGCCGATGGAATACACCACCTGATAGCCATCCGATCCCTCCGCCACCAGGTACAGCCGAAACTCCTTGCCATGCGGCTTGTCCGGCACCCCCAGCGGCTTGAGCAGGTCAATCAACTCCACCCCGGAAAAGGTCTGGCTCACTTTCGCATGCTCGTTATAGAGCGTGATGGTCTTGTGCGGCAGCGCGACCAGCGTTGCCGCGGTCCACTCTGCGGAATTGTCGGCAAAACTGATCTTCAAGGGGCCGGCTGGCGGCGCAGGCTTGCTCATCGCCATCTCCTGGCCGGTGGCAGCGCTCTGTCCAGCCGTCTGCGCACCGGCTCCGCCCAATGCGAGACTCATCCCAACCGCAAAACCCGTCGCCCAAACCTTGACCCACATCGTGAATTCCCCCCGCGATTCATCGTATACTGGCCTCATGTCGATCGTGCGCAACATCTCCGCCATTGCCAAGGGCATGAGCATCACTTTCGGGGAGATCTTTGAGCCCACCCAGGTTGAAAATTATCCCGATGGGAAGGGCCCGCTCCGCGGAGCCGTCTTCGAGCAGCGTTTTCGCGGCCAGCATGTGTTGCAGCGCGACGAAAACGGCCTGGAAAAGTGCGTGGCCTGCTTTTTGTGCGCCGCCGCCTGCCCCTCCAACTGCATCTTCATTGAGGCAGCCGAAAATACCGAAGAGAAGCGGATTTCCTCCTCCGAGCGCTACGCCAAGGTCTACAACATCGACTACAACCGCTGTATTTTCTGCGGTTACTGTGTAGAAGCCTGCCCCACCGACGCTATCACGCACGGTCATGGATTTGAGCTTGCAACCCTCAACGCCACCAACCTGGTGATGCGCAAGCATGACATGCTGGCGCCGCTGGAATCGCTGACCGCGAAGTAGGGGACCGGCTGAACCGCTCAGGGTTCACGAGAACTATTTGGCACAGATTCCCGCTCATGGAAGCAAGCACTCCCAGGTCGCGAACCAGAATCCTCAAATGGATACTCTGGTTCACGGGAGGGACGGTGATGGCCGCTGGTCTGCTTTTTATCTTGGCCTTTGCAGATGCGCTGGGATTCTTCTATGACCCTCCGCTTCGATTGGAGCAGAACGGCGCAACCATCACTGCGCACGTCGAACGGCTCGGAGAATACTTCTGCGCAGTAGGCCGGATTCGCATTCAGGAATCGGGCAGCGGCAAGACCGTATACGAATCCATAGCAATGCAGAGAGCGCAGCAGATATTCAATTTCAAGCTGGTGGATGGGGAGAACCCTACCCGACTGTTCGGAGAAGATAGCGACTCATATAAAGTCGTTGAGCCTCGCATCGGGAGCAATTTCACACTGAGGCGCGGGGTTCGCTACAGGCTGACCGCTTGGGGCGACAGCTGGACATTCCGTCGCGCAACCTTTGTGCTCTGAAAGGCGTGCATAGCCCTTTCACCGCGCCCTACGCGCTAAATATTGCTGATCAAGCCCTTGCCGCAGAAGCTTCTTGATTACCGCTTCCCGGCTGATCTTAAGCTGCAGTGCGGGCTCGTCGAGTTCCTCAAACATGGGCAGCGTCAGGTCAACATTCACGCGCTTAATCGGCGGCATCATTTTGCCTTTCCGAGCGAAGAACCGCGAGATATCCTGCCCGCTGTCGGCGAGTTCTGCAATTTCATCTGCCGTCGGCGGCTTGGAGGATTCAAGTGTTTTCGACATACCAAGGCCCATCAAGCGGCCGTCACGGCCCTGACGGCCGGTAGAACTTTCAATTGCGTCCTCATCCCCAACCGTTCCGCATAGCGCAACAGTTTTTCAATGCTGACCTGGTTGATCTTTCCCCGAATCAGGTTGCTCACCGCGGGTTGGTGTTCGTCCAGAATATTCACCAGTTGCCGCTGCGTGTATGTCCGACGTTCGATCTCAGCGCAAATCGCATCCAGCAGGTCAGCCTTGACCTTGAGCGCCATCGCCTCGGACCGCGAGAATCCGAGGTCGTCCAGCACATCCCCGCGTGTCACATGTGTTACCGAACTAATCTTCCTCGCCATCGCCGCCCTCCCTTAACTGCACAACCACCAGCTTCAATCGGGCCTTTGCTAGCTCAACGTCCCTCCGGTCCGTCTTCCGGCTGTCCTTTTCAAAAGCATGCAACACATAAAGGGCGTCGCCAATTCGGGTTAGGGAAAATCACCCGACACCACGTTCGCTCATCAGATGTCTTGAGTTCCCAGACCCCTTTTCCAACGGACTCCATCCGGCGCGCATCGCAATCTGGAAGAAGCCCTTTTTGAAGCCTGCGCAGTGAATAGCCGAAAACTCCTTTAACCCCTTGAGGAAAGGCGCTCAGCACTTCCTTCGCGTCGCCGACCCAGTTGATCCGCACGTTTTCTTTCACAGGAGGATTATATCATATCTAATATAAGTCACAGCGCGGTTCGCGCAATCTGCTCCGACACCCTCATCGTCGGCCGCTCAACAACCAGGTGCAGCGTCGTAGCCAGAATCAGAATCACCGCCAGGCAGCCGACAGTTTCACCAAGGTAAGCGGCAAGGCCCACCGTGTGCATCCCACCGCGAAGAAGCATCATTGCGTAGAAAACAACCCCATGCACCAGGTAAACCGGATAGCTGATCGTGCCCAGCAAGCGTGCCGTGGGCCTCACCAGAAAGCCGAACAGGTCCGCGCCCTGCACCAGTAATGCAAACGCGGCCAGCAGCAGCACCTGCCCGAATCCGATAATTCCAGGAATCGTAAGATAGGCCACATAGCAGGCCAGCACGATCCAGTCGCGGCTCCGTCCCAGTCCGCGAAGCCGATCGCGTAAAGGCTCCTCGGTTGCGGCCACCAGCATCCCGCCGCCAAAGCCGATCAGCATGAACTTGGCGTACTGGGCAACTATTGAGCCTGCGGTAAAAAGTCCGGTTGTCTCCTCCGCCGTGCCCCGCAGATGCCTGCTGACCAGGAACAGCGCACCGAACGCCAAGGCATAGATCGCCAGCCGCCAGGCCTTGCGAGCAAACCACGCGAAGAGGGGAAGCGAAAGGTAGAACAGCCATTCCAGGGCCAGCGTCCATGTAACTCCGCATGTAATCCGCAGCATATTCGCGTGGTCAACATCAGGCCGCCCACCAATTGAGAACAGCAACCACGGCAGCAGAGAAGCTAGTAGCTCGCTCCGTGGGACGTGTAACCGAAAGCTGCCCAGGGCAAGTCCCAGAGTTAGCGCCGCACCCCCGCAGACGTAATAAACAGGCCCGATGCGAACGAAGCGCGATAGGTAGAAACTTCCAGCGGGTATGCGTCCCCGCTTGATCAGTTTGCGCCAGAAGAGAAAACCGCTCAGGTAGAAGAACTGGATCACTCCGAATTCCGCCAGGCGGTCGAAGAGAATGCTTCCGCCGGTCGACCAGTCGCCGCTTTGCGAATAGAAATACCAGCAGCAGGCGTGATGGGCTACTACGGAAAAAGCCAGAATGCCGCGCAAACCCTGCAACTGCGCAAGCTTCTGCGACCCTGGTCTGGCCACATCGGCGAATGGTCCTCCCAGCCTGTTGAAAGCAAGCAGCAGCGCCCACGCTCCACCCAGGGACAGCGCAAAATACAGCGGCGCAAGCATCGGATCGAGACCGAATCGCAGAAAGGCTTCATTCACTTCGCGGACTCCCCGTTCTCCGGCTTCGGTGGCTCAAGCGCGAACTACCATACAATATACAGGTGATCCTTTGTAGCGCTGGCCAGCATCAAGCAGTATGGAGCAGCTTCCCCAAAAGAGGAAAAATTGTCAGGAATCATTCAGAAAGCCCTTCAGCATCCGCTCGAAAAGATCCTTGAAAGCCGCATAGCCGTTATTGATGGCGCCATGGGCACCACGATCCGCACCTATGGGATGACGGAAGCGGACATTCGCGGCGAGCGATTCAAGAACTCGACAAAGGACCTGCTCAATAACGGCGACCTTTTTTCTCTCACACAGCCGAAGATGATCTGCGACATCCATCGCCGCTTTCTTGCGGCCGGCGCGGACATTCTTGAGACGAATACATTCGGTGCTACCAGCATCACGCAAAGCGAGTTCTTTGTCGACGACCCGCGTGAGCACGGAGGCCGCAAGGACCCAGCGTTCTACCAGAAGATCATCGACGATCCGTTACTCAACAATCTCGCCTGGGAGATCAACGAGCAATCGGCTCTGCAGTGTCGCGAATGGGCTGATCGCATTGCCAATGCGACGGGCCGTCAGCGTTTTGTTGCCGGGGCCATCGGGCCGCTTACCGTGTCGCTATCCAACTCACCCGATGCCGATGACTCCGGTTTTCGCGTGGTCACCTTCGACCAGGTGAAGGCAGCCTACGCGCACCAGGTTCGTGCACTCATCGCAGGCGGCGTAGACCTGCTGCTTGTGGAGACCATCTTCGACTCGCTCAACGCCAAAGCCGCGCTTGTTGCCATCCGCGAGGTCTTCGATCAGGATGGACATGCGGCAGCCAACAGGGAACTGCCGGTGATGATTTCCGCTGCCGTGGGTCGCGGCGGCGAGACCATGATCTCTGCGCAGACGATCGAAGCATTCTGGAATGCGGTCGAGCATATCAAGCCTCTGTCTGTCGGGCTCAATTGCTCTCTTGGGCCGGATCTGATGTATCCGTTTCTGGAGGAGCTGGCGCAGAAATCCAACGTCGCCATCTCGTGCTACCCCAACGCCGGCTTGCCCAATCCGCTCTCTGCCACTGGCTTCGACCTCGGTCCGTCGGACATGGCGCGCTACCTGGGAGAGTTTGCGAAAGGCGGCCTCATCAATATTGCCGGTGGCTGCTGCGGCAATACGCCGGAGCACATCGCTGCAATTGCCACTGCCCTCAACAGCAAGCCCCCGAGGCGCTATTGGGCGGCGGAAAGCGTTGACACAAGCATCGCCGAAGAGGCCGCCGAGACGCGTCCGCTGCGCCTCTCCGGATCGCAGCCATTCACCCAGCAGCCGGGCGTCTTCATCATGATTGGAGAGCGCACCAACGTTGCCGGCTCGCCGAAGTTTGCCAGGCTCGTGAAGGAAGGCAACTTTGAAGAAGCGGTAAGCGTTGCCCGCCAGCAGGTGGAGAACGGCGCCAACGTTATCGACATCTGCATGGACGAGGGCATGATCGACGGCGTCGCCGCCATGACTCGCTTTCTCGAGCTGTTGGCCTCGGAGCCCGAAGTGGCCAAGGTCCCCTTCATGGTCGACTCGTCCAAGTGGGAAGTCATTGAGGCGGGGCTGAAGTGCCTTCAGGGCAAGGGGATTGTCAACTCCATCTCGCTGAAGGAAGGCGAAGAGAAATTTCGCGAGCGTGCCGCGGCCGTATTGAAATACGGGGCAGCCGTCGTGGTCATGGCCTTCGATGAACAGGGCCAGGCAGCGACTTACGAGGAAAAGATACGCATCTGCGAACGCGCCTATCGCATCCTCGTCGACGAGGTTGGATTTCCCGCGGAAGACATCATCTTCGATCCCAACATTCTCACTGTGGGGACGGGTCTGGTAGAGCACAACAACTACGCCGTAGACTTCATCCGCGCCACGCGCTGGATCAAGGCCAACCTGCCGCACGCCAAGGTCTCCGGTGGCGTGTCGAATATTTCCTTCAGCTTTCGCGGCAATAACAAAGTCCGTGAGGCCATGCACTCGGCTTTCTTGTATCACGCCATCGCGGCCGGCGTGGACATGGGCATCGTCAACGCCGGCATGTTAGAAGTCTACGAAGAGATCGGGCCTGAGCTAAAGGAACTGGTCGAGGATGTGCTTCTCAATCGCCGCGCCGACGCCACCGAGCGCCTGGTTGATTTTGGCGAAAAACTCAAGCATGTTGGCGCAGTCGTGAGCGAAAAGAAAGCTGAAGAGTGGCGCAGCGGCACGGTGGAAGAGCGCCTGTCGCACGCGCTGGTCAAGGGCATCGACGCGTTCATTGAAATTGACACGGAAGAAGCGCGGCTTAAGCTGGGGCGGCCTCTGGCAGTGATTGAAGGCCCGCTGATGGATGGCATGAGCGTGGTCGGGGACCTGTTCGGCGCGGGCAAAATGTTCCTCCCTCAAGTCGTCAAGTCCGCGCGCGTCATGAAGAAAGCTGTGGCCCATCTGACGCCGTTCATGGAAGCTGAGAAGCTTGCCATGGCTGCTGCCGGCCAGGTGGTGAAGGCGCAAGGGAAGATCGTGCTCGCTACGGTAAAGGGCGATGTCCACGATATCGGCAAGAACATTGTCGGCGTGGTGCTGGCCTGCAATAACTACGAGGTCATCGACATGGGCGTGATGGTCTCCTGCGAGAAGATCCTCGAACGCGCCAAGGCCGAGAAGGCTGACCTGATCGGTCTCAGCGGCCTCATCACGCCATCGCTCGATGAGATGGTGCATGTGGCCCGCGAGATGGAGCGCCAGGGCTTTACGCTGCCGCTGCTCATTGGCGGCGCAACCACCAGCCGCGCGCATACCGCGGTGAAGATTGCGCCGCACTATTCGCAGCCCGTTGTGCATGTGCTCGATGCAAGCCGCGCGGTGCCCGTCACCACCAGCCTGCTGAGTGACGACGGAAAGGAAGCATTCGTCGCACAGTATCGTATTGACTACGCCGCACTGCGCAAGGCGCATTCCTCGCCGCGTCCCAAACTCGTGCCGCTTGCAACTGCCCGCGCGCGCCGCACGCCGATTGAGTGGCGGGTTGAAGACATTCCTGCGCCCGAGTTCACCGGCATTCACGTGCTCGAGGATTTCCCCCTCGCCACGCTGCGCGATTACATTGACTGGACCCCGTTCTTCCATACCTGGGAACTGAAAGGCGTTTACCCGCGCATCCTCGACGACGAGCGGCAAGGCGCGCAGGCGCGGCAGTTGTTTGCCGAAGCCAATGCGCTGCTGGATCGCATCGTCGCGGATAAGCTGCTCACCGCGCGCGGCGTCTATGGGCTCTTCCCAGCCAATGCCATCGGAGACGATGTCGAACTCTACACCGACGCAACACGGCAGAAGATCGAGGAAAAATTCCACTTTCTACGTCAGCAAGGTCACTCGGAAAACGCCCAGCCATGCCGTTCCCTCTCCGACTTCATCGCGCCCTCAGAGACCGGGCTCGCGGATCACATTGGCGCATTCGCCGTTACCAGCGGCATTGGCCTCAAGCAGCTTTGCGACGGCTTCCGCTTGCATCATGACGATTACAACGCCATCATGGCCGAGGCCATTGCCGACCGCCTCGCCGAAGCCTTCGCCGAGTGCCTGCACAAGCGCGTGCGCGACGAGTGGGGCTATGGCCGTTCCGAAGGCCTGAGCATCGACGAGCTGATTCACGAGAAGTATCGCGGCATTCGTCCGGCGGCCGGTTATCCGGCGTGTCCCGATCACACGGAGAAGGGAACTCTATGGCGCCTGCTGAACGTCGAGGCCAACACCGGCATGCAGATCACGGAATCCTTTGCCATGTGGCCGGGTTCGAGCGTGAGCGGGCTTTACCTCGCGCATCCTGAAGCGAAGTATTTTTCGCTGGGCAAAATCGACCGCGACCAGGTGGCCGACTATGCCGCGCGCAAGGGAATGAGCGTTGCCGAGGTCGAGCGCTGGCTGGGCCCGAACCTGAACTACGATCCGGCTTGAGAGCTGAGAGTCGAGATTTGGCTAAATGTCGACTTCAGAGGTGAAAGCCGTATATCCAAAACAGGAAGAAGCATGAGAGAGAGACTGCGCTCCCGACGATCAGGGCCATCCGAACTTGCCCCCGCTCAATCATCCCTGACTCTCCGATCAGCGGGATTTTGACCGTGCCTAGCCGGGCGGAAAGCTGTCCCGGGGTTTCACTTGCAGGCGCACCGGAAGGATCGGCGAGAACGCGGTAGCCGCCTGGCGGGCGCAATTCCACTGTGCGCGGACCAGTTTTGAGGACTGAGAAAAACCCGGCGGACGCGACGCTGACATCTTGGTGGCTTTTGAAGCTGGGAACTCTCATAGCACCTCCCTGGTGACTGCTTGCGGCCTTGATCCGCTGCGACCAACGCGACCGCCTTCCGCAACAAACCCGAACAATTGAATTACAGTCCCGCGCGACCAATAAGTAAAGTGAAATAGCAGATTGCGGGTAGCCGCTCCACCGCCACTGCGCTATCCTTCTTGCGTCAGCCCATGTCCACCAAATCCTCAAGCCGCGCCCCGTCGCCAACCTCAACCTCTCGCGGCTTCGACGAGGAGCTCGCCCGCCTCGAATCGCTCGCCGAAGACCTTCGGGCTAAACCCACTCCCACGCCCGACCAAGTCGCCTACCTGCGCAAGTCTCTGACGCATCGCAACAACTTCCTCGTCTCAAAAGCCGCTCGCCTCGCCGCCAGCTGCGAACTCACGCAACTCCTCCCCGACATCCTCGCCGCCTACGATCGCTTCTTCCACGACCCCGCCAAAACCGACCCGAAATGCTGGGCCAAGGAGGCGCTCGCCAAAGCGCTCGTCACCCTCGGCCATCGCAGCAAGGATGAGTATCTGCGCGGCATGCGTCACCACCAAATGGAGCCCAGCTTTGGCCCTCCTGTCGACGCAGCCGGCACCCTGCGCGCCACCTGCGCCCACGCGTTGGTCGACTGCCCCGGGATCTCCGACGCTGACCTGCTGGCCGCGCTGCTCGAGCCCTTCACCGACACCGACAAGACCGTCCGCATCGAGGCCGCCCGTGCCATCGCAAATGTCGGCGGTGTCAGTGCGATGCTCATCCTCCGCCTGCGCGCGCTGCTCGGTGCCGCGTCCAGCGAGTCAGAGCCTGAAGTCATGGGTGCGGTCTGGTCGTCGCTGCTCGCCCTGGAAGGCGCTCAAGCCATCCCGCTTGTCGCGCTAGCGCTTGAGCCAGGCGACGATCTGGCCGGCGAGGCAGCCTTCGCCCTTGCCGACCTCCGCAGCGCGGAGGCTCTCGCCGCCCTGCTGGCACGCCTGCGCGCCGGCGCCGACCCTCCCGACTTTTGGTTCACCAGCGTGCTTCTCAGCGCCATTGCGCTCACCCGCCTGCCTGCGGCAATGGACTTCCTGATTGCGAGCGTTGAACGCGACGAGCGCCAGGCCGCGGATGCCATTGAGGCTCTCAGCCGCATCGCTCCCAACGCCGAGTTGCGCACCCGCATGGAGCAGGCCGTGGAGCAGGCTGACAGCATGCGCCTTCGCCAGGCTCTCAAAAAGCATTTGCCCCCGATTGCCGAATAGCCCCAATCCTTATCGGCGACCGCTCTCCCATTTCTCGGTTTTGTTCGCGCCATGGAAATGGTGTTTGACGCATCGATTGTCTTAAAGGTTTAATGGGTGCGGCGGATAGTGGGCAGTTGGTCCGCCTTGAACCGGGAGGCTTCTGGAACATGCGGATGAATTCGACAGTATTTGCGGTGATTCTTGTATCGAGCGCCCTGGTTTGCGGCTGTGGCGGCGGAGGCGGAGGCACCACGCCAGTCACCCCCGTCACACCCACGGCAGCCACCCCGACCATTTCCGCGTCCACCAGCAACGGAGCCCAGGGCGGAGCAGCAATCGTCACCATAGCCTCTTCCACCACCAGTTCAACCATCTATTACACGCTCGATGGCTCGGCGCCGACGACTTCGTCGCAGATTTACACAGCCCCGATCCTGATTGCCTCCAACCTCACCATCAATGCCATCGCAACTGCTTCGGGCAATAACCAGTCGGCAGTTGCTACGCAGGCTTTCAGCCCTGGCATCGCATCCGGCACGCTGGTCTGGTCAGACGAATTTGCCAACTCCGGCACTGCCCCCGCCCAGCCCAATCCGTCTATCTGGACGTACGACCTGGGCACAAATTGCTGCGGCAACAACGAGCTTGAGACCTACTGCGCCTGGGGTTCAACGACTGGGCCCTGCAATCCGAACAACCCGAATGCCTATCTCGGCACGGACGGCTACCTGCACATTGTGGCCGAGCAGCCCACCGCGGGCACCGCGACCTACACCTCGGCACGGCTCAAGACGGAAGGCCTGTTCAGCTTCCAGTACGGGCGAATCGAAGCAAAAATTATGATTCCCGAGTCGCAAGGCATGTGGCCGGCCTTTTGGATGCTGGGCGATAACATCACCACCACTCCCTGGCCGGCCTGCGGCGAGCTCGACATCATGGAGCATATCGACGGCGCCAATCCGCCCCTCTCCGCCGGCGGCACTCCCCAGGCCTTCGACTGGACGCAGTCCTCAATTCACGGAACCGGCCTCAACGACGGAAAGCCTTACACGACGACGGGGTTCTCAGCCGCTGCCTGGCATACCTACGGCATGATCTGGCAAAAGGGGCAGGTCGAGTTCTACATTGACAGCCCAAGCAATATCTACGAGACCTTTACCTCCACATCCGAGGCTGGAACATGGCCGTTCGATCAGGGCCCGCAGTTCATCCTCCTGAACTTGGCCGTGGGTGGAAGCTGGCCGGGCAACCCGGATAACACGACGGTGTTCCCGTCCTCGATGCTGGTGGATTACGTGCGGATTTACGCCAACTAGTGCGCCCGCAAACAGAGCGTGGAAGCCCCGGTCTCGATCATGAGGCCGGGATTTCTTTTTAAAGTATTGATTCATTGACACTTAATATCAAATTATGACCTCGTAAATGCTTAGGTTACTTTTCGGTTACCATTCGGTTACCGCTGGGGAGAGGGGTAGGGGGTAGGGAGAGCGGGTTCGGACCGGGCACATCCCGGACAGATTCGATGGGATGCGGTTTTTCATCAGGAATTGGAGTCATGTTTTCGATTGTGAACTTCTCTGCGAAATAAACTGCAAATTCTGAAAAGAAAGTTTGGGTTCGGCCTGACTGGCAGTCTTGGCCGCCAGTCTGATCGCAACCCGTGCCAGTTCAGCGCCGTTTCCGCCCCGTTCGCTGCATTCCGCCTTGCGCCACGTTTGGCACTGTGATAAAACCATAACAATCAGTTTTGCTCCCAAAGAGCAAGCCTGAGTTTCATGCAGAGTGGTTGAGGGACGAGCCCTGTGACGCCACGACAACCTGCCCGCGCAAAACGGGAGTATGGTGTCAACTCTTGCCCGGAAACGGGGAACATGAGATTCGGGGGTCGCTTCATCACTCTTGGCCGAGGCGGCTCGCAAGGTACTTCGAGTCCTACAGGTTCGCTCATCTTTTGAGCCAGTCGCACGCTCGTATCTTCTCAGTCACTCGCATACTGCGAGGGACGCTTGACGACTGCCTATGAGCTGCGATGTCGGGAATGCGGCAAATCCTACGGGATTCAACCGCTCTCCATCTGTGATGAATGTTTTTCTCCCCTTGAGGTCACGTTCGATCTCGAATACGCCCGCACCCGCTTTACCCGCGAAGCTATCCAAAACGGCCCATTGAACATGTGGCGCTATCGCGCGCTGCTGCCGGTGGCCGATTCTTATGATCCTCAGACTCCGGCCGGCTTTACGCCGCTGATGAAAGCTCCGCGCCTGGGCCAGCACATCGGCGCCACCAATCTCTACATCAAGAACGACGCCATTTGCCTGCCCACGCTCAGCTTCAAAGACCGCGTAGTGGCCGTAGCGCTGGCCAATGCGAAGCAGTTCGGCTTCGACACCGTGGGCTGCTCCTCCACCGGCAACCTGGCCAACGCCGTCGCCGCGCAGGCTGCCCGTATGGGCCTGAAAACCTTCATCCTGGTGCCCGCCGATCTGGAGCCTGCCAAGATCCTCAACACTCAGGTCTACGGCGCGACGCTGGTGCGTGTCGAGGGCAACTACGACCACGTCAACCGCCTCTGCTCGCAGATTGCCGACCGCTACAACTGGGGCTTCGTCAACGTGAACCTGCGGCCCTACTATGCCGAGGGCTCCAAGACCGTCGGCTTCGAAATCGCTGAGCAACTCGGCTGGCGTTTGCCGGACAACATCGTCTGCCCAATGGCCGGCGGTTCGCTGATCACCAAGATTCGCAAGGCTTTCAAAGAGTTGGTCGCTCTCGGTCTGGTCGAGGACAAGCCGGTGCGCTTCTTTGGCGCGCAGGCCACCGGCTGCTCGCCGATTTCGACGGCCGTCAAGAACAATACCGACGTGATCGAGCCGCAGCGGCCCAACACCATTGCCCGCTCGCTGGCCATCGGCAACCCGGCCGACGGTCCCTACGCGTCTCGAGCGATTCGTGAGTCTGGCGGCTGGGCCGAGGATGTCTCGGACGTCGAGATTGTTTCGGCGATCCAGGAACTGGCCGAGACAGAAGGCGTGTTTACTGAGACCGCGGGCGGCGTTACCACTGCCGTCACCGCGCGGCTCTATGCGCATGGCCGCATCCAGCCGGATGAGCTCACCGTGGCCTGCATCACGGGCAACGGCCTGAAGACGACCGACTGCCTGCAGGGAGCCTACGAGCAGAACGACGCCATCCGCCCGCGGCTTACGGATTTCGAGAATTTTGTGGAAGAGCGCAATGCAGTCAACCAGACGCTCAGTTTTGCGGGAGAAAGTTATGCCGGTTAGAGTTCTGTTGCCCAACGCATTTCAGAAGCACACCAACAACGTGCGCGAGATTTCTTCAACGGCCGCCAATCTGCCGGAACTGGTGACAGAGATTGAAAACAAGTTCCCTGCGTTGCGCCAGCACTTGCGCGGGGAAGACGGCCAGATTCGCCGCTTCATCAACTTCTATGTCAACGAGGAAGACATCCGCTTCCTGGGCAACGAGAAGTACGCCTTCAAGGACAATGACGAGATACTGGTAATCCCGTCGATTGCCGGAGGATGCTGCTAGTTTCAATCAAACCAGCGGTAGGGGCCTTCGACCACTTCCATGGCGACCGCCGGTCTTCCGATAGCTGATCCTGCCGTTGGGCAGTTCCGCAGGCTATGTAACCGACGCTTGCATAAGTCGGCCGCAATCGCAGTTATGCGGGGTCGGAAGGCTCGTCAGGAAACAACAGGGCATGGGATTCGCTGCTAAACCCGAATCCCTGCACGGCTGTGGACTCTGGCAGATACCCGGATTGAACCTTCTCACTCATCAGTTGAAGGAAGATCTGGATCACGTCAGCCTGGTCGCTGGCAAGAAGGGGGAAGCTGGAACTGGGATGAATCGACATGTTTATACCTCGCACCAAGGGAATTTTCCCTGCTCGTTCGCCCCTCTCTGTCTTGAATCTTCAGCGGGACACCCTCCATAGAGCATTTCGCCTGCCAAAGTGGCGCATCCGGATGATGACTTGGCGCGAGTGTGGAGGCAAAGGGGTTAGAAGCGGAATAGCCTCCGTAAATTCGAATGGTCTGACGAAGGTGACGAAGTCGTACTGACGAAAGATCGTCTCGAAGACGATATTTCGCCCGCGAACGCGGAAAAACACATGAGGCACACATCAAGCCAAAAGCTGCGCTGCAAGACCGGCCGGAAGCGAATTCGACCCCAGGGGTTAGCGAAGGTCAGTGCCTGAGGCGACTCTCATCAAGGTGAGCGGCGATTCAGGCCTTAAATCCGCAGGTGGTCATCCTGTGGCTTCGAAGGTACTCGCGGCCATGGCTCCGTGGTTGACTTGACCTGCGGATCGCGGGAAGATAAGGAACCTGCCCGTTGTCCGCAGGCTCGCGAGGACTGACCACGGTTCGCCGCGCTGTCTCTCCCGCAGAAGGTTTCGTTATGTCCTCCCTACTCCCCCGCAAGGGCCGCCGCATTCCCGCAATAATCGTCTCGCTTGCCGGCCATGCCGCTGTCGTAGCATTGCTGCTGGCGGGCGTCACCCGGGCGACCCTCAACAAGCCCGAAGCTTCAAAGCTGTGCTGCGTCGCAGTTCTCCAGGTGGCGGGCGGATCGCGGGCGGTGCGCTTGCCGTTGCCGGAAGCGCCTGAGGCGAGCCATACCGCCAAACGCTCGCCGGTTCAGGAGATGGTCGCGCAGCCCGCCGTTCCGCCGCTTGACCAGAGGGCCGCGCGGGCCTCAGGAACCGACGCGGCAGCCGCCAAGCCCACAGACCTCGGCACCAACACGGTTGCCGGCAACGGCAGCGACGCCCAGAACACCACTTCCGCATTCCCCGTCTTCTACCCCAATCCCCCGGTACTTGACCGCTCCCTGCTGCCGGCCACCGAACAGCATGTTGTGGTGGACGTGCAATTGAACGCGGACGGCGAAGTCGTCGGCCAGAACCTCGTCAAGGGCATCGGCAACGCTCTGGACGCGATGGCCATCGACATTGTGAAGACCTGGCGCTTTCAGCCAGCTACCGTCGACGGGAAGCCAGTCCCGTCCGAGGCCGAGGTGACCTTCTCCTTCAGCCAGCGCTATCCGGTCTTCAACTCTTAGAACCTGTCCAAAAACTGAGCGATGAACCTCGGAAGGAATATGCGGCAGGGATTTGGCTGTTTAGTTTTGAGGCATGTATCCGAGTGATTTGACGGATGTTCAGTGGTCGAAGCTGG
>Ga0302319_10002468_pt1 | contig 39889 bp, 29 predicted proteins | sample Bog_T0_2_FD_203319 | JGI IMG/M metagenome (GOLD analysis project Ga0302319, IMG submission 203319) | Peat permafrost microbial communities from Stordalen Mire near Abisko, Sweden - Bog_T0_2 | ecosystem: Environmental > Terrestrial > Soil > Wetlands > Peat | place: Sweden: Abisko, Stordalen Mire... | reverse complement strand
CTTGCTACTCAATATACATATATAACCTGACATTGCAAGATATTAATGAGTTTTTATTAAAATATCACTTGCTACACAAATTCGCTTTTATTGGCTTTTTTAGATTTTTTGAGGAAGTTAGGATAGCGATAGCCGAAGTCAAAGATCGTTTGGCGGAATGGCGGACCTCACCAATCCACCCAGACGTTGCTGATTATTTCCTTTACGGGCCGGGAGCTTCAGAAAGACCATTCTGTGATCTTTTGGCATTAATTTAACGGCACATTAAGGCGCGCCTGCCTGTCTCCCCCGCTCACTCCCGCGTCCAGAGCCGCAGCCAGAGGCGTTGGGGCGATTCGACCATCAGGTCGGTGAGCAGGGATTCCAGACTGGCTGCCTTGGGCTCGTGGAGCCGGCCCGCCAGCACGAGCGCCAGGGCAAAGACCAGCAGAACGAGTAGATAAAACACCGAGTAATGATTCCATTCGATGCCCAAAAAACGGAAGTGATGGCGGCCCACGATGTCAATCAACAGGCCCCACAATATGGGGGCCAGCCCGAGCGAGACATTGGCGAAGACGGAATACAGGGCGAAGAAATGATTGCGGCCCATGACGGGAATGGTGGCCATGGCCAGCCGGCTGTTGGCCATGCCGACCAGGGCCGCAAACAAACCCATCAAGAATTGCAGCGCCAGAATCACCAGCAGCCAGCACTGGGAAGTCCAGCCCGCCAGCGCGATCCAACTGGCGGAAATCACCAGCCAGCCGACCAGGCTCAAGGCCAGGATGGGTTTGCTGCCGACGTGATCCAGCCGGTGCCCCAGCAGCCACAGGCTGCTGAGCCCCCCCAGAAAAGCCACGGAAGTCAGAAACAAAATTTGCGCCTCCCCCAGACCGGTGCCGGCTTTCATAAAAGCGACGGTAAACGTGGTGAAGCCCCCGTAGGCCACCGACCAGACCAGCACAAACCGGAGCAGCCGCCGGAAGGGCGGATGGCGGAGCATGTCCAGCCAGGGCACGGGCTGGCTCGATTGCCGCACGGCCCCGGTGATGGGCACATCCGGCACGCGGTTTAAAAACAGCAGGCTGAGGCCCCCCATCACGGCGCTGAAGGCAAAGATGACAGTGAATTGCCACGCCTGCGGGCGGGCCCCCAGGCACAACCCGGAAATGACAATGGTCAAAAAACTGCCCAGGTTGGCCATGGCGGTGTCGCCGGAGACGTAGCGGCCCCGGCTGTTTTCCGGCACGAGATGCGTGATCCACGGCAGCCAGGCGCAACTGGAAATGCCGCGCACCAGATTGAAGCCAAACAGCAACGCCAGCAGCAGCACCAGCTGGGTGGTCACATCCAGCACGCCGCCGGCCAGCGGAACGAGCGCCATGCCCACGGTGAACAGCGTGCGCGTGCCCCAGCCGGCCAGCACAAAACGCTTGTAGCCAACACGGTCAATGTATTGGGCGGCCGGAATCTGGAAAATCACCATCAGCGGCATCATGCCCGCAATAATGCCCAGCACGGTGGCGTTGGCCTGGAGGGTCTTGGCGTAAAGAATCATGGGGCTGCCCAGCACGATCTGGAAGGACAGCCCGTTGTAGAGCGCGAACCGCCAGGCGTTTTTCATGCCCGCGCTGGCGTCCGCAGGCACCACGGATTTTGGGGCGGCAATACTCACAATACTCATTTGGGCTCGTCAACATTTCTTGTGGGCAAATGACGAATGACGAATTCCTAATGTCTAAAGAATGACGAATGACCAATGACCAATGGCGTTGCGGGCGACCGGACCGTTCTTTAGGCCTTGGTCATTAGGGCGTTGGGGCATTGATTCGGCATTGGAAATTCGTCATTCGTCATTGGGCGTCAGCTTCCTCGCCACCGGCTCGCCAATCAAATCGTAATCGGTGTGGCCAATGATTTTCACACGGGCAAATTTACCCACGGGCACCTGCCCGCGCACATAAATGCGGCCGTCAATATCCGGCGCGTCGGCCTCGCCGCGCCCCACAAAATAATTCCCTTTCATCTGGCGCGTGTGCTGGTCGGTTTCGCGGATCAAGCCATGCTCCCAGGAGCTGACGTTGGCCCCCTGCAATTGCTTCGCGTTGGCCTCCCCCTCGATCAGCACCCGCAGTTCGCGGCCCACGAAAGCCTCCGAGACCTGCACGGCCACCTGATGCTGCGCGGCCATGGCGAGTTCGCGGCGTTTTTGTTTAACCTTGTCGCCCACCTGCCCGGCCATGGCGCTGGCCCGGGTGCCATCCTCCTTGGAATAAGCGAAAACGCCCAGGCGCTCAAATTTGGTCTCGCGGATGAAGTCGAGCAGCGTCTCAAAGCTCTTCTCCGTTTCCCCCGGGAACCCCACGATGAACGTGGTGCGCAGGGCGATGCCGGGCACGCCGGCGCGGATCTTGCGGATCAAATCCACGATGTATTGCTGCGAGGTTTCCCGGCGCATCCGTTCGAGCATGTTCTCATGGATGTGCTGGAGCGGCATGTCCACGTACCGCGCCACTTTCTTGCAGGCGGCAATGGTGGTGATCAGTTCATCCGTCCAGTGCGCCGGATGCGTGTAGAGCAGGCGGATCCAGAAATCGCCCGGCAGCGCGTCCAGTTCGCGCAACAGCGTGCAAATCGTCGTGGCATCGGCCGCCAGCGAACGGGCGGCGGCGGAGAATTTCTCCGGCGAGGAAATCGCCCGGCTGTGCGCCGGCCGCAAATCCAGCCCGTAATATGTCGAGTCCTGCGAAATCAGGTTGATCTCCTTCACCCCCTCCGCCAGCAGGGCCTTGACCTCCGCCACGAGGTCGCGTTGCGGTCGGCTGCGATGCGATCCGCGCATGCGCGGAATGATGCAGAAGCTGCACGGATGATTGCAGCCCTCGGCGATCTTGACGTAGGCAAAATGTTTGGGCGTGAGCCGGAAACGCGGCGTGCCAAAATCGGGAATGAACGTCGGCCGCGCTGTGACCGCAAACACCGGCCGGTCCGGTTTGGCCGCCATGACCGTCTTGGTTTTGCCGAATTTTTCCGTGCCGCGCAGGGCGTTTTCGTTATCGTGCCCGTCGGCGCGCCCTGGCGTCAACTCGTTCAGCCGCGCGGAAATTTTTCCTTTCGCCGGACGTTGCGCCGTCTGGGTCTCCGCCTTGCGGGTCCGGTTGGCCACCGCCTGGTTGACGATGTCGCCCACCTGCGCCACCTGGTCAATGCCCATGAAGGCATCCACCTCCGGCAGCAGCTTGGGCAATTCCTCCCGGAAACGCTGCGGCAGGCAGCCGGAAACAATCACCGCCTGGCCGCGCTGGCGGGCATCGCGCAGCTCGACCGATTCCAGAATGGTGTCCACACTTTCCTCCTGCGCGGAGTCAATGAAGGAACAGGTGTTGACGATCACCGCATCCGCCTGCGCGGCGTCGTTGGTGATCTCCACGCCATTTTTCAAGAGCGCGCCGAGCATGATCTCCGCATCCACCAGGTTCTTGGCGCAACCGAGGGAGATCAGGCCCACGCGCAGGGGACCCGGGCGCGCGGGCTGGCCGGGGGAATTCGGGGGGGAGGCTTTCACGGGGTCGGCAACACGGCGTTGGTCGCCGGGGGGGCCACGAGCGTGGCAGCCGGGGCGTTGGTGGATTCGTTGTCGGGTTTCGCCTCCGTCAGCAAGGAGGCCGGCAGGCCCAGCCGCGAAACGAGCGCGGCACGGGCGGCATAAGGCCAGCCGCTGCGGGCATCCACCAGCCGCCGGAGGATCGCGGATTTCATGTCATTCAAGGGCATCAGCGCCGTGCGCTCGACGCCGTGCATCGTGGCTTCATACTTTTCGTGCGCCCGGCTGGCCAGCCGCTGGAGGTTTTCGTAGCGATCCTCCTGCCCGCTGGCAAGGCTGACATAGGACTGCATCAGGAATCCGCCGATCGCCATCGTCACCCGGTCTTGCGAGGTTTCATTGGCATCAATTTGCAGGACGGCCACGGCGTATTCATCCAGCGTCAGCGTTTTGGGCAGGGAATCGGGCCGGTTTTCAATGATGGGCTTGTCCGGATATTTTTCACCCAGGTATTTGAACCATTTCTGCGCCTCCCCCATGCGGTTGTCCGCATAGAGGAAATAAATCGCGTCCCGCAGGAAATTGCGGTGCCCCTGCAGAATACCATCGCGCTGGCCTTGCTGCGGTTCATCGGCGTAAAAGCCCAGATAAGCCTTGTTGGCCTGCGCCACCAAATCGAGGTTGGGGCCGAGCGGCAGCCGCAGCGTGCGCGGGTCCAGCGGCTCCCGTTTTTCAAACGGATTGGACAGCACCCGGCCATGCTGGAACGACTGCATCAGGGACTGATAAATGAGCCGGCGCAGGGTGATCAGATCATTCGCATTCACCTTGTTCGGATTCCTGGCCGCCTCGTCCAGGCCCTTGGCCCCCCAGTAAATCGCATGGGCTTCGGGCAGCCGCCAGTCCAGCGGGCCATATTGTTCATCCACGCTTTTCGCAAAGGCCGGATCCAGCTTGTAGCGGTTGGTGAACACCGACAATTGCTGGAAGTCGGCCGCCGTCCGGGGGTGCAGCAACCGGTCAAAATTCGTGCCCTCGACGCCGAAGAAAGGCTCCATTTCAATGGCCCACTTGGCCTTGTAATACTGGTTGCCGTCGTCCAGGTTCTGCCCGATCTTATGCTGGAACAACCAGCCCAGCTCGCGAAAAATGGCGACGTTGTTGGGGTTATAACGCAGCCCGTCATCGCGCAGGAGATCAATGCCGTGCTCCAGCCAGTTCCAGCGGTCGTGGAAATCCCCCGGCGCGTTCTCCTTGAACTTGACCGAGATGTTGTAAGCCATGTTCCAGGCCTGGAATTGCCAGACCTGGGCATAGGTCGGTTCCAGCTTGGTGATCCAGTCCGCGATCTGCGCGGCTTCAAAAAACTTGTCGTCCTGCTGCAAGTCGTTGGCGCGCATCCAGAGAAAATTGGAGATCAGCCCGCGAAAACCGCCCAGCGCCACGGTGGTGAACACCAGGGCCGGCGGCGCGTTGTCCAGCACCTCCGCGCGGGTCAGGCCCAGCGTGGCCCGGTCGCGATTCAACGCCTGCTGCGTCCGGCCCGCGCCAAACAGCAGCGCGCCGGCCAGCAGCCACAACAGGATTTTTTTCAAGCGGCGGTTCATGGTCATTGCGTGCCCTGGGCGGTGGCCAGTTCGCGGCGCGAAAAAAGAAAGATGCCGGCTCCGGCTAAAATCCCCCCCATCAGCAGCACGATTTGGGCAAAGGCCAGCCCCAGCTCATCCCAGGTGATGCTGCGACCGGTGCTCAAGGCGTCAATCGGCGAGAAATCTTTAACCAGATTGATCACCCCCAGCATCCCCCGGAATGCCGGAATCAACACGACATCCGCGACCGAATGCCCGGCGATCCCCGATTCTTCATCGCCTGCCGCCACGGAACCGCTATCCACGGAATCCGCCAGCGTGCCACTGGCCAAAACCACCAGCATCACCGCCAGCGTGAAGAACGTCGCCACCGGGAACGACAGCAGGCTGGCGGCCGCCAGGCCCAGCGCCGCCAGCACCGCCATCCAGCAAAAGATGATGCCCAGCCCGCGCGCAAAATTCAGGGCAAACCCGCCCTCGGGATATAGCACCTCCAGGCCTTCATCCAGCGGGAACAGCAGCGCGGTATCGTTGAGATTCACGAACGTGACCGTCAGGATTCCGCGCGCGTCAAACAAATCAGCCGGGATGGGAATTTCGTGGAAGGTGTCCGGGGCCAGATGCAACGGGGCCAGCCGGACGACATTGGGGGACTTGGGGTCGCCGATCTGCCACCAAGCGCCATAGGTCCCCGAGGCGCTTTTGTTCGCCGCATTGAATTTCACCCGCAACTGCAGCGGCTTGCCGGCCAGCGAATGGCGCGCCAGGCCCAGATCAATCTTCCAGCTGCGCTCATAGCTGGGCGGCACCAGCTGCAAGTCCCCGCGCACCATTTCCCGGATCTGCTTGCGCAACTGCGCCCGGTCCGCCTGGTCCACCGGCGTGGATTTGAGCCGCCCCTGCAAAATGCGGTCGGTTTCCGACTCGATCTCATCCGCGTTGCTGGCTTCCCGGGCGGAGCCGCGCGCCACCATGATTTCATTGTGCAGGATGGCTTGCACCTCCGCTGGCTTCTGGGCGGTGCGGTACAGCAGCAAGCCATAGACGCTCCCCCCGGAAATCGCCAGCAGCACCGCGTTCAGCGACACGATGCCCAGCCATTTGCCCAGCCAGATCTGCCACCGCGCCACCGGTTTGGTGGCCACCACCTGGATCTGGCATTCCTCAATATCCCGCGCCAGCGTGCCGCACGAAAGCCACAGCGTCGCCAGCCCCAGCAACACCGTGATGCAGCTCAAGGTGTAGGTGAGAATGATCTGGATGAAGCCCTGCGCCGTGCCATCGTCCTTGATCACCAGCGGCAGGCCCACCACCGTGATGAGCAACAGCACCGCGATCACCAAAAACAGCTTGAACCGCAACGCGGCTTTCCAAGTCAACCCGGCGATGGCTAGAATTCTTTGCACGGTCCCCAATTGGGCATGGATGGTTGATTATGGCTGGGTGGATTGATGGCGATCCGCCCAGATAGCGCAGGTTTCCAAACCTGCGTGCCGCGGCCTTTCCCAGGCGGATTCAAATTTGCTTGCGCTCATCTTTGCAGGGGTTTGCGTCTCTTTTCAAAACTCTTTGAAACCTCCACGCTACGCCACGGCGGCGGCGGGTGTGCCCTCCGTCTCAATCTTCCAGACGTCGATTTTTTCCACGCGATGGCGGCGCTTGCTGCCATGCAACTCAAACTCCACCTCGTCGCCCACCTTGCGGTTGTTCAACGCCATGGCGACCGGCGTGAGGTAGCTGATGATGCCCTTCTCCGGGTCCGAATCCCAGGCCCCCAGGATCGTGAACGTCTCGACCTGATTGGTGCCCAGGTCGGTGACCATCACCACGGTCCCGGGCCCCACCACATCGTTCTTGGCGTTGGCAAAACTCATCCCGCGCGCGCGGTTGAACTGGGCTTCCAGCTCCTCCTTGCGGCGCAGCAGCACCTTTTGCATCTCCTTGGCCGCCTTGTATTCGTGGTTTTCGCGCAAATCCCCGTAGCTGCGGGCAATGGCAATTTCCTTCGAATTCGCCGGAATCTGCTTGTCCACCATCTCCCGGTACTCGAGCTGGCGGCGCTCCAGGCTTTCCCAGGAAACCAGCAGGGCGGATTCCTGCCGGGTCTGATCGCCCGTGATGAGCGACTGCACGGCGGGATGCGCCTTGACCAGGCGGGCGAGCAGGGACCGCTTGTCCATGTCATCAAACACCGGCGACAATTGCAGCGCGCGGGTCAGATCCTTCACCACCTCGATGTCCGCCGTCGCGGTGAGCTCCGAAATCAACTGCTGGTCCTCCAGAATGAAATCGCGCAGGCGGTTCGAGCGCTTTTCGTTGAACTGGTCCCGCTCCATCGCCGAGAGCATGGCGCGGAAAACCTCCGGCCCGAGAATATCCACGAAATCCTCCGTGCGCTCCTTGCCGAACCACAACAGCAGTTCGCTGCTGGCGGCGTGCTGGTTGATGAAGCGGGCCAGCGCCTCCTTGAGCAGCGGCAGCTTGCCGCTGGTGTTGAGGATGCCCGCCATTTCCTTGGCCAGCTTGGCCGAAACGCCGTTGAGCGCCAGCAGCACCATTTCGTGCCAGTGCTCCGGATTGGCGCGCTGGTAGGATTCCAGCGCCCGATGATGCTTGGCGGCGGGAATCGTCTCCAGCAGCGACCCCAGCCGGATGCCTTCCTGCATCCATACCTGGACGGCGGTGATTTCGCTGGCGGCCGGGTCCAACCCCGCGGCTTCGCACAGTTCATCCCGCACAAAAATCGCCTCCAGCGCCACGGCCGGCTGGGTGCGCTGGTGCGTCACAATCTCCGGATTCAGCGCCGCGATAACCTCGTTGGCGGCCCCCACCTTGTCTTTCAAATCCGGAATCACCTTGAGCATTTCCGACACCACCGCCACCCGGGCCTTGAGGCCCTTGGCCGCGCGGAAATCCTGCAGCAGACGGTTTTGCAGCGACGTCTCCTGCGCCTGATAGACCACCGCCTCCGTTTTCTTGCTCGGCACAATGAAATGCCCGTCCTTCTTCATTTCGCGCCGGGCCACTTCCCACCACTTCTTCCAGTCTTCGCTGATCACGTCCGGCACCAGCACCTGCTGGATTTGATCCGCCGTCGCCTTCCCGCCAAAACTGTTCAGCACGATTTTGATTAAATCAATGTGGTGCGCCGCCAGATGGCGGACGGCGTTCAGGTCCGCCGCCTTGCGGGCCTGGATGTGATCCTTGGAAACGGGCCGGAGCGATTCGGCGGCAAACGCCAGGTCCATGGGGTGGCCAGGCTTGCCATGGAAATCAATCGTGAACCGCGCAAAGACGGTGTCCACGGTTTTAATGCGGCCAAAGCCCCAACTCCGGTGTATGCAACAGCCGGCCTCGGCCAGCAGGGTGAGAGCCGCCACGTGCCGTCCCTCAATCTTGCCTGCCGCTGCCAGTTTCTCGAATTCTTCTTTCATAAATTTTTTAGCTCGCTTCCCGCGAGTAGAATCCGTTAATTAAAATTGTTGAACGACCAAAATCCAAGACAAATTGCGGCCCGAATTTTATCGCAACGCCAAACGACCGGTGAATTCACGGAAAATCTGCTCGAAACCGCCCTGGCCACCGCCCGGCTTTCCCCCGTTGATCGGGGGCTGTGCCATGAGCTGGTCTGCGGCGTGGTCCGCTGGCAGGCCACCCTGGACTGCCTGATCGCCCGCAAGACCGACCCCGCCCGCCAGGCTCGCCCCGCGCTCCTCAACCTGCTGCGGCTCGGATTATACCAGATTTTCTGGCTCGATCGCATCCCCCCGCACGCGGCGGTCCACGAAACCGTGGAACTGGCCAAGCAAGCAGGTTACCACTCTCAGGCCGGCTTTATCAATGCCGTTCTGCGCGGTTATTTGCGCGAGACCGGGGAAATCAAGAAAATCCTCGCCGACATGAAGCTCTCCCAGCCCGCCCTGGGCTGGTCGCACCCCGATTGGCTGGTCGAAAAGTGGCGGCGGCAGTTCGGCGATGAAAAGATGCGCGAACTGCTCGCGTGGAACAATCTTCCCCCTAAAACCTATGCGCGCGTGAACGCCCTCAAGTTCGCCGGCCGGCCGGAAGCGGAAGCCACGCCCCCCGCGCCCCTCCCGGTCGCGGAGCCCGGCCAACGCGCCGCCCCAAGCATCAAGAACGCCGGGGATCTGCTCACGCGCTGGCGCGAGGAAAACGTCGAATACGACTTCCTCACCCGCGACTGGACCGGGGAAAACCTGGCCTTTGAGCTCAAAGCGCACCCGTCGCTCGCCCGGTTGGGCAGTTTCCGGGACGGCTGGTTTTATATCCAGGACCCCAGCACCCTGCTCGCCCCCCTCGTGCTGAACGCGCAACCCGGCGAAACCATCCTCGACCTGTGCGCGGCGCCCGGCGGCAAAACCACCTTCCTCGCCCAACTCATGCGCAACCAGGGCAAAATCGTGGCCTGCGACATTGATCCCACCCGGCTGAAATTGATCACCGAGAACTGTGCCCGGCTCGGGGTGCACAACGTGGAAACCCGCGAAATTGCCTCCGCCAGCCCCCCGCTGCCCGCCTTTGACCGCGTTTTGGTGGATGCCCCCTGTTCCAACACCGGCGTATTGCGCCGGCGCGTGGATTTGCGCTGGCGGATCCAGGCGGCGGAGCTCGACCGGCTCCGGGCCGGCCAGTTGGAGTTGCTCCAACAAGCCGCGGCGCGCCTGGTCCCCGGCGGCGTGCTGGTGTACAGCACGTGCAGCCTCGAGCCTGAGGAAAATTCCGGCGTGGTACAGCAATTCCTCGCCCTCCGCCCCGATTTCCAGCTCGAAACCGAACGCCAGCTGCTGCCCTTCGCCGACGGCGTGGACGGCGCGTACGTCGCCCGATTAGTAGCGGTCCGGGCGTCCCGCCCGGGAGTTTCGAACCAGGCATGCCTGAACAACGAAGAAACAATGGGAAAATAGGGATTAAAGAGGAACCCAGCCTGCTTCTTGAAGCCCATCGGCAAAAACGACCTTGAAAAGGCGACGCTTCTTTCGCCGACTCCATAGTCCGCCGTCTGCCAGCGTCCAGGCGCGCTCTAAAGCGGCATTATCGAGCGGTTGCAAACCAGGGTGGCACGGGCCACTGGCCCGTACCGTCCGGCGACCCGCCGGACGGAACGGGTGAGGCGCTCTGTTTGCATGCGGAGACCGCTTCCCAAAGTGCGCCCCGCTCCGCTCAGCCGGGCTGGTAGCCCGGCAGGACGGGCCAGTGGCCCGTGCCACCCCTGCATGGCCCATGCTTTTGCCATTAGAGCAGCCCTGGCCAGCGTCTGCCAGCCAACCCGCCCGCTTGACTTCTCGCCATTTTCAGGCAGGTTCAACCATTATGGCCAAACCAAATAAAGTGAAATTTCCCGGCGCCAGCTTGCGGAAAATGTTGAGCACCGCCCCGGCCCCGAATGCCAAGATGGTGAAGCCGGCCGTCAAACCTTTTAAAATGAAGGCCAAGCGCAGTTGATGCCGGCCAACTCACCGGCAAGGGGCTAACGGGCCCAAACGGCCGAAGGCCAGTCAATTGCCAGCAACCACATTCACAAACATCCATACCATCGTCACATGCTGTCCGACACCATCAAAAAAGGGTTTGAACGCGCGCCGCACCGCTCGCTGCTCCGCGCCACCGGCTCGATTGAATCCGAAGCGGATTGGGGCAAACCCTTCATCGCCATCGCCAACAGTTACACCGATTGCATTCCCGGCCACGCCCACCTGAACGAGGTCGGCCAGCTCGTCAAACGCCTCGTGCGCGAGGCCGGCGGCGTGCCCTTTATCTTCAATACCATCGGCGTGGACGACGGCATCGCCATGGGCCACGGCGGCATGTTGTACTCCCTGCCCTCCCGCGAACTCATCGCGGACACCGTGGAAACCATGCTGCGCGCGCATTGCTTCGACGGCATGGTCTGCATCCCGAATTGCGACAAGATTGTCCCCGGCATGTTGATGGCCGCCATGCGCGTCAACATCCCCACCATCTTTGTCAGCGGCGGGCCGATGGCGGCGGGCATTGCCGAAAAGCAGGCCGCCCACGATGACCTCGCCCAGTTTCTCCAGCCCGCGACCAGTAAATCCGATTTGATTTCCGTCTTCAAAGGCGTGGGCGAGCTCCAGGCCGGCAAGATCACCGAGGATCAGTTGCAAAAGCTCGAACAGTCCGCGTGCCCCACCTGCGGCTCCTGCTCCGGCATGTTCACGGCCAATTCCATGAATTGCCTGTGCGAAGCCCTCGGCATGGCGCTGCCCGGCAACGGCACCATTCTTGCCGTCTCCAAGGAGCGCGAGGCGCTTTACCAGCGCGCGGCGGAAGCCATCATCCACCTCGTCAAAATGGATTTGAAGCCCCGCGACATCGCCACGCTGGCGGCCTTTGACAACGCCCTCATGCTCGACGTGGCCATGGGCGGCTCCACCAACACCGTGCTCCACACCCTCGCCATCGCGCGCGAGGCCGGCATTCCCTACGATATCAAGCGCATTGACGAGATCTCCCGGCGCATCCCCTGCATCTGCAAAGTGTCGCCCTCCTCGGACTACCACATCCAGGACATTCATCGCGCCGGCGGCATCCACACCATTCTGGGCGAGCTCAAACGCCAGGGCGTGCTGAACGTGGACACCCAGACTGTCACGGGCAAAACCCTCGGCGAAAACATTGACGCCTGGGATCTCCGCGCTGAAACCTGCACCTTGCAGGCCAAAACCGTGCGCGTCTCCGGCTGCTCGGCCATCGCGGTGGATCCGAACGACAAAATGGGCATGACCGCCCGCACCGCCAGCGGCAATCTGGCCCCCAAGCCCATGTTGTTCTTTCCCGCCGACCCGCGCGCCATCGCGCTCTGGCGCTTCGCCGCCGCCTTCAACGCCAGCGACGCCCCGGCCGCCGCCGCCGTCTTCACCACCGAGGCCGAACTCGCCGTGGACGACACGCTCACCTGGCACGGCCGCGCCGAGATTGAAGCCGGGCTGCAGGCCAAATTCGCCGAGTTCAAAGGCCTCGTCCGCGCCGAACTCGGCACCTTGAAAGGCACGCCCGTCCTGGTGGTCTGGAAATATCATCGGGGCAACAAAGAAATGATTGGCCTGCTGCGCACTGGCCGTTTGCGGGGCGCGGAACTGGCCAAGGCGTATCACGACCACCGCGCCAGCTCCCTCAAAGACGCGCATCCGGCGGGCCTGCTGCCCTACGATCCCGCGTTCCGCTTTGATGCCAGCGACTGCATCCGCACCAAGGCAACCGCCCACACCCCCGACGGCGGCCTGGCCATTCTCTACGGCCAGCTGGCTCCCGAGGGCAGCGTGGTCAAAACCGCCGGCATCAGCAAGGCGTTCAAGGAATACTGCGGCCCGGGCTTTGTGTTCGAAGGCCCCTGCGTGATTTTTGAAAGCCAGGACGACGCCTGCGCGGGCATTCTCGCCGGCCAGGTCAAGGCGGGCGACGTCGTCATCATCCGCAACGAAGGGCCGCGCGGCGGTCCCGGCATGCAGGAAATGCTCTCGCCCACCAGCTACATCGTCGGCATGGGCTTGGGCGACAAATGTGCGCTCGTCACCGACGGCCGCTTCAGCGGCGGCACGGCCGGCGCGTGCATCGGCCACGTCTCCCCGGAAGCCGCCGAAGGCGGGCCCATCGGCCTGCTCCAGCCCGGCGACCGCCTGCGGATTGATTTCCCGAACCGGAAGATGGACATTCTGGTGCCCGAAACCGAACTGGCCGAACGGAAGAAAAACCACGTCCCCACGGCCAAACGCCAGGTCGGCGGCTGGCTTGCGCGCTATCAAAAACTCGTCACCAACGCCAGCCAGGGCGGCATCTTGACCACGTAAAGTCACCGCCGGAAAGCGCAGGGAGCAACGTCTCCCACTCGTCAACAGCGGTCAACGGCGTTCAAGGGGAAGTTAGAATTTAGAACCTAGAAGTTAGAATATTAGCTGCGAGCGAAAGAACGGGGGTATAACAAAAACAAAGGGGTTTTGCGGTTTTTCTGACGGCAAGGACCGGCCTGGGCCCGGCCTCGATTGGGCGGACTAACGGCATCAGATAATAGCGTGGCGGCGGTGAAAATAAGTTGCCAGATTGGGGCCGAAACCGGCATTGTATCCGGGTGCAACGAAGAGTTTTATCCTTTGGGTTGTCGGCGATGTTGTTATTGGCGGCGACGATGAACGCGCTCGCGCAAGGCTCCACCATTGCCTATCAGGGCCGGCTGGATGATGGCGGAGCGCCGGCCAACACGAACTACGATTTCCGGTTCGCGGTCTTCAACGACTTGGTGGCCACCAATAACGCCTATCGCGCAAGCCTCTGGCTCACCAACTACGCCGTGCCCGTTTCCAACGGCCTGTTTGCCGTGACCCTGAACTTCGGGAGCGGCGTTTTCAATGGCACCGCCAACGGCTCCAATGACTGGATGGATATCAGCGTGCGCGGCCCGGGCTCCACCAATTTCACCGCGTTATCGCCGCGCCAGCCCATCCTGCCAGTGCCCTATGCCCAGTTTGCCATCAGCGCCAGCAATCTCTTGGGCAGCATCACCGCCACGCAGATCGTCGGCACGATTTCGTCCGCGTTGATTTCCGGGACCTATTCCAACGCGGTGAGTTTCAGCAACAGCACCAACTCCTTCGCCGGCAATGGCGCCGGCCTCACCAGCCTGAACGGCAGCGCCGTGACCAGCGGCACCGTCGCCGATGCCCGCCTCTCCAGCAATGTTGCGCTGCTCAACCAGAACCAGACCTTCACCGGCGCGGACACTTTTACCGGCACCAACCTGTTTACCAACACCAACACCTTCACCGGCACCGGGAATTATACCGGCGTGAACACCTTCACCAACTGGAATAACTCTTTTGTGGGCAACTTTTACGGCAACGGCCTGGTCGGCTGGGGAGCCGTCGCCGCCGCCAGTCAGCAGGCGGTGCGGGACCATGGCTACATGGAGACCAACCCGCTGTATACGACCATCACCCTGCCGGTGTCCCCGCTGACCAATGGTGACATCGTGCGGGTTTCCGGCGGCGGCACCGGTGGCTGGCGGGTGGTGGTGAACAACGGCCAGTCCATCTTTGGCACGCTGGCCAGCTTTGACAACTGTTTCCCAGTGCCGGTCTTGTCCGGTGCCAGCTATACCGGCGTGGCGGCTTCGGCCGATGGGGTCCGGATGTTCGCCGTGGGCAATGGCTCGGGCATCATTTATTCCCCCAATTCAGGTAATACCTGGAGTTCATTGACTGCGGCCACGATCACCGGTAATAAATTCTATTCCATCGCTTGTTCAGCCAACGGGCGGATCGTCTATGCCGAACCCATCACCAACATTTCGGGCAGCGCCACCTATCTTCAGAAATCCACCGATGGGGGGATCACTTGGAGCACGCTTACCACTACCGCCAACGGCCAGGCGATTGCCTGTTCGGCGAATGGCACGAACCTGTTCATTTACAATGCGGCTTCGTCAGGCAATGGCACCTGTTATGCCGAAGTGTCTTATGGCACGGTTTACATCACCACCAACTCGGGGGTCAGCGGTTTTGCCATTGCCACTCCGGTGGCGGCGACGTGCGTGGGGGTTTCCAGTGATTGCACCCGGTTGGTGGTGGGTGGTTCGCCGAGCCTGCTCTATGGCTCCGCCGATCAGGGGGCTCATTGGACGGCCTTGACCACCGCTACCCAATACTGGTCCGGTGCCTGGATGTCGCCTGATGGCACCCGGTTTGCCGCCAGCGCCACGATCAATGGCGGCACGGATGGCGGGGTGGTCAACTCCACCATCACCATGCACCCCAATGTCCTCACCACCAACGGCATCAGCGGCAGTCAGGGCTCGGCGGTGGAGCTGCAATATCTCGGCAACGGCCAGTTCATGCCCGTCAGCTCCACCGGCGTCATTTGGGCCAACTAAAGCAATTGACTTCCCGCGCGGAAAACCCATAATTTTCAGTTCCTATATTTGCGGGAACTGCCCCGGGGGCAGTCCCTCCCGCCCCAGAGAGGAAGTGAGTGCATTGACAGAGATTAAATTGAAAAAAGGCGAGCCTGTGGATCGTGCGTTGCGGCGACTGAAGAAAAAAGTTGACCGCGAAGGCACGCTCAAGGTTATTCGCAGCCGCCGGCAGTACGAGAAGCCCAGCGCCGTACGCCGTCGCAAAGAAAAAGTCGCCCGTTTCTCCGCCATGCTTGCAGCGCGTCACGCGGATGACTAACCGGTTTGCAACAGCGTTGAAACGGAGGGCCGCCCGCATGGAGGTTCCCGTTTCAACGCTTGTCTTTTAAAGATAAATTCATGTATTCCCTCTCCACCTGTTGGAATTCAGCCCGCCACACGGATGGGCGCGCGATGCTGCGCGAAATTCGCGAACTCGGTTTTGAATACGCCGAGCTGAGCCATGGCATTCGTTTGAGCCTGGTCCCGGGCATTCTCGACGCCGTGAAGGCCGGGGAGATGAAGATCTCCACCCTGCATAACTTTTGTCCGCTGCCCGTCGGCATCAACGGGCCTTCCCCCAACCTGTACGAATTCTCCTCGGACCGCGAGCGCGACCGCCAGCTGGCGTTCAAGCACACGATGAACACGCTGGAATTCGCCGTGCGGGTCGGGGCCCCCCTGGTCGTGCTGCATTTCGGCAGCATGGATTTGAAGGATTACACCGGCAAGCTGAAGGAACTGCTGGAGCGCGGCAAGCGGGACACGCTCGAGTTCCGCCGTCTGGTGGCGGATGCCAGCGCCGCGCGCCTGGCGAAGAAGCAGCGGTTTTACGATCATTCCCGGGAAATGCTGCGCGTGCTGGTGGCCGAGGCGCAAAAGCGCGGCTTGAAGTTCGGCATTGAAATCCGGGAGGCCGTGGAGGAACTGCCGGTGGAATCGGATTTTGCCTCCTTGCTGGAGGAATTCCCGGCCCCCACCGTGAACTACTGGCATGACGTGGGCCATGCGCAGATCAAGCAGGATCTGGGATTCATCGACCACGCGCAATTTCTCGCCGAGCGGGCCAGCCGGCTGGCCGGCTTCCATCTGCACGACGTGCGCTTCCCCGCGCGCGACCATTTTCCGCCCGGCGCGGGCGACATCAATTTCGCGGCGCTCAAGCCGCATGTGAAACCGGAGCACATCAAGGTGTTCGAGTTAAGTCCGAAATTGTCGGTCGATCTCGTGCGCATGGGGATCAACCATTTGCAGGGAATTTGGGGCAAAGAATAGCGCGGATGCGATGACCCCTCCCACCGAAAAACAATCGCGGGTCATCTGGTTTGCGCTGACCGCGCTGGCGGTCGCCACCGTGGTGGCGCTGCTGGTGGCGCTCGTGCGGGGGCTGGGGCTCGTCTTGGCTTTGCTGAATCCCGTGTTATGGCCGCTGGCGGTGGCGGCGGTGGTGGCGTGCCTGCTTTCGCCCCTGGTGGATGTCTTCGAACGCCGCAAAATGCCGCGCTTCCGGGCGATTCTGCTCGTGTTCGCGGTGGCCTTTCTCCTGGTGGTGGGTGCGCTGGCGAGCCTGATTCCCCAGGTGATTGTGGAAACCAAACTGCTGCTGGATAATCTTCCCGAATATTCGCGGTCCTTGCATAACCAGATCAATGCGTTCCAGGCCGATCCGCCCGCCTGGCTGCGCCGTGTCTTGCCCGTGCCAGCGGCGGATGCCAACGGTAATGTGCCCAGCCCGCTCGCCGCACTGACGGATTGGTTGGCCGCCAGCCTGCCGGAAATCGGCTCCTGGCTGTGGCGGCGACTGGCCAGCGTGGCCTCCGGGTTCGGCCTGCTGGCGGGACTGGCGCTCGTGCCCGTGTATGTGTTTTATTTTCTGCTGGAACAGCGCGTCATTGAAAGCCGGTGGCGCGATTACCTGCCATTGCGGGATTCCTCGGCAAAGGCGGAAGTGGTGTTTGTGCTGGAATCCATCAGCCAGTATCTGGTGGCGTTTTTTCGCGGGCAGGTGCTCGTGGCCATCTGCGACGCCGTGCTCTACACCGCGGGCTTCTTGGCGGTGGGGTTGAATTATGCCTTTCTGCTGGGGTGTGCGGCGCTGCTCCTGACCATGATTCCTTTTCTCGGTGCCATGGTGATTTGCGCCACCGCGCTGTTGTTGTCGTTTGTGCAATATGGCGACGGGCTGCATCCCATCCTGGTGCTGGCGGTGGTGGGGCTGGTGCAAGCACTGGAAGGCCTGTTCATTTCGCCCAAAATCATGGGCAACCGCGTGGGCTTGCATCCGCTGGTGATCATCATCGCCGTGATGACCGGCACGACCCTCCTGGGCGGCATTCTGGGCGGCCTGCTGGCCATTCCCTTGGCGGCCGCACTGCGCGTGATTCTATTCCGATATGTTTGGAAGCCGAAATAGGGGAGCCGCCAAAACCCCTTTGTTTTTCGTTAAAGTTTCCGATTGTGCTTGCTCGCCGCTCACACAACTCATTGTCTGCCTGAGCGTTGCCGCCGGAAACCTTCAACCTTCCACCTTGACCCTTGCCGAATGTAAGCCGCTAACGCATTTTTGAAAATAAATGCCGGAAAAGTGACCGATCCGTTAGCCGCTAACAACCCGGTTTTCCCGAACCCTGCTATACTGTCCAGGATGAATCCGGGCTGCCACCCCGAAAACCGGGCCCGCGCAGCACCCAATGCGCCGCCCACGCAACGTCAGCCAGGCCATTCGCCTCCTGCGCGCGTCCCCTCACGCCCCAAGCGCGTCATCGCCATCGGCAACCCTCTGTTTTGCCGCCGCCCCATTGCTTCGCCGCACTGCCATCCCAGCGGGATGCCCGCGTGTAGCCGGTGGTTGAGCGGAACGACCCCACCGGAACCCAACGCCCCAGAATCCCGCACTCCGGCAGGAGTGCCAGCCATCCGTGGCGCGACCGTCCCGGCTCAAATTTTGCCCCGTGGCTTTCGTCCCTTGACATAAAACCTCAAAACCCCCTGAAATAACACATTTATCACCATGAAACACACATGGACGCACCCCATACAGTTTTTTCCTGTATCAGCCACAGCCGAGGTCGGTTTATTCGTGGTCATTCGTGGGTAAAAACCCCCGTAATATCACTTTTTTACACCTTGAACTAAGAACCACATCATGCCAGTGACTCTTTTTAAGCTCTTACGCCGGCAGCCGACGCATGCAAGCTGTCTGGCCGCGTCGCCCTTGGCTTCCCTCCCCTCAATGGCCCCTCAATGGGGAGGGATTAGGGTGAGGGGTGGATATACCCAGAGCCACCTTTTAAACGCCCATCGCTTTGCCCTGAAACCTGAACCCTTCAACCTTCAACCTGTTCTTAACACAGAACACTTTTTTACGAAAACCCCCGAAATAACACATTTATCACATTGGTGTCGGCAAGTTGAAACCGCAATAACCCTGCGCTGTGTTTTTGCCGGTTCCATCATCCAGCCGTTTTTTGTCCAAATAGCGCTGGACAGGCCGGATGAAACGGTTTAGAACGAACCGATGAACTGCGATCAGCCACCCAACCCTGGCTCACGATCCGGTTAGCCCACTAGCCACGCCATGTCACATTTGAAGATTGCGTTGAAGGCAGACGGCAGGTTTTTCGGGTTCAGATTATATGCGTTGACCGTCAAGCTGGGACGATTAGTTCCACAGACAAGCAGTTCAAGAGAGTATCCAAATGACGCTGTCTAACACCAAAGTGGGCAATAAAATCAAAAGGATCTGCCGCGAGCCTATCGCGGTAGGGCGCGTCACTCCGTGCGCGCCGCGCCTGCAACCAGCGGGTACAAATTTCCCCCGACGTCGCATTCCCAACCCACTGCCGCTCACACCATTTGCCAGATTTCCCGTGCCCACTCTTTTGTTCGGACTAGACCCCGCTACACCCCTGAACCCTCCCACCCTATGATTGACCTAGCCCGTCTAGCCAAAAAAAGCGGCGATTACCTCTTCGGTCCGCGCGGCGCGGTGACCGACCGCGTGTTGCTCGAAGTGGCCGAGCAATATGAAACCGAGGTTTCCAACCGCTTCATCGCCCTCAAACCCGCCGACCTGCCCCAGCGTTACGGACCCGACAGCCGCGTGCTGGCAACCACGAAATACGACGGCGAAGGCGTGTTCGTTTATTATGCGGCGGGGCAGAGTCCGGAGATCTTCACCTTCAATGCCCCGTCCGGCCGCGTGCGCGTGGGCCTGCCCTGTTTGCAGGAACTGGCCGCCAAACTCAAGGCGCGCGGCACCAGGAAAGTGCTCCTGCGCGCGGAACTCTATTTGCGCGAAACCGTGGATGGCCGCCGTTGCGCCAGCGCCGATGTCTCCCGCGCCAGTTATTCCACCGATCCGGGCGAGGCCGGGCGTTTCCGGCTCGCCCTCCTGGATGTCGTCATGCACGACGGCCATGATTTGCGGGTGCATCAGGGGGATTTCCTAACGATTTGGAAACTGCTCGGCGAACTGGGCGGCACGGATACCGCCAGCCGGGTGCATCGCGCGGAAGGCGACGAAGTCTACGGCGCGGCGCTCCCGCAGATTTTTGCGGATAAAACCGGCGGCGGGCTGGAAGGACTGGTCATCCGGCGGCTGGACCGCCCCGAGGTCTGCAAGCTCAAACCCCGGCTCACGATTGACGCCGCCGTGGTGGGCTATGTGGAGGGCGAATTCGAGGATAAATATGGCATGCTGTCGCTGTTGACGGCCCTGTCCTATCCCGGCGCAAATTCCAACGGCAATGCGGGCACCCCCCTGCAATTGCAATCCATCGGCCGGGTCGGCTCCGGCTTCAACGATCAGGACCGCCTGGATTGGCTGGGGCGGCTGGCCTCCATGCGGCTCGATGCGCCGCTGGCCATGAGCGACAGCGACGGCCGGCCGGTGCGCTTTGTGCGGCCCGGCTGCGTGGTGGAGTTGGAGGCGGAGGACGTGCTGCCCACGGACGAGGAATCCGGCGGCCAGCAGGTGTTTGCCTGGAATAATTCGCGCTGGAGCTTCGCGGGCCTGGCGGCGTGTCCCCGGCTCTTGCTGCCCACCTTCGGGCGGCTGCGCGCCGACAAGGAGTTCTCCCCGCAATCCGTGCGGCTGGCCCAGCTGACCCGGCGCGAAATCGCCGCCCCGGAACTGATCAACCGCCATCTGCCCGCGCTGGAAATCCTGCGGCGCGAGGTCTATGCCAAGGAAGTGAAAGGCGCGCTGGCCGTGCGCAAGCTGGTCGCCGGGCGGCGTCCGGCCACGGCAGGTGCGTTCCCCTATGTGATTTTCTGGACCGATTATTCGGCCGGACGCAAAACCCCGCTGGAAGTCACCACCCTGTTTGCCCACACCGAGGCCCGCGCCGAGGCGCTGATCCAGAAACTGCTGGCCGAAAACGTCACCAAGGGATTTGAAAGGGCCGACGTGCCCAAACCAGCGGCTCCTGCACCGACCGAATCCGCTCCCGCAGAAGCCTCCGGCGAAACGCCAAAACCCAAACGCGCCAAGAAGAAGGCGGCCGAATAAGCTTAGTCCTGATGTCAGCACGAATCACCAGCTTGTCCCATGTCCCGAAGGGACGATGGATATTAGCCGGTGGTAAGCGCAGCGCAGCCACCGGACAGCCCCGCTCACCAAACCAGCCCCGGAGGGGCACCGGAACGGAAACCCAAAACGGTGAGCCCCATGCCAAATCACAACCCTTTCAAAATCCTTGCGCCTCTGCGTCTTTGCGTCTTTGCGTTAAATTCGCTTGCTGCCTTCAGACAAAAAATTTGCACCTTGGACAGCTGGTGTCCAACCTCCCCGACTATCCTCGCTCCCAGAATATAAGCATGTGGCCGTTGATGAATCGCACCGCCTCCTTTCGGCGAAACGCGGCAACCGGTTCACTTTCTTATGGAAGCGTGGATCGGGGTGCATTCGCTTGCCTTTGGAATTCCCCCAAACCCTCGGAGTCGCACCAGGTAGCAGTGGGTAGCACCTTTGAAAATCATTTTGGACCCCAACAACCAAGTCAGACTACGCCCGGAAAGGTTGCTGCCAGCCGAAGCCATCCATTCTTGGATTGTTCCGTCAACGGAAAACTCAAGCAAGCCGGCGCTTGCATCAAGCCCGGAGGGCGAAGGAAAATAGCCCAGCGATTCATCGCTGGGTTCGCGCGCCTCAGTGAAATAAGTCCCGTCAGGGACGAAAGAACCAGCGCCAGCCGCGCCCATCTCGCGCTTGGCTTGGGCCACGCCGATTTCAAAACATGCGTGCCGTGCCTTTTCATAAACTATATTTGACATATGGACTGGGAACAAATTGGCATACTCTGTCAAACCGAATTGGAAAAACTGGAAGGAAGTCTGCCTCCCCTCACAGATTTTTTCCCCTCACCTGAAAATGCGGCAGAGGCTTTTCTTCGTTATGAGACGGAGACCAATACCGCGGTTGAAGTTGCTGTCCGACAATTTGCGGCAACGAATGAATGGCCTTCACTGAGTCCAATTCAGAAAGTAATGCTTTCGTTTCGCTTGGATTTTGCTGCGTCTACCGCCTATCTTTTGTGGCAACAGCCTGCACCTTGGACTGACGCTGACCAACCAAATCAAAGGGAGCGTCGGTTGGGTTGGCTGATGCTGTTTGCTTGGGAAAATGAAGGCTTTGAAAGATTACAAAAGATTCTTAAGGGGCTGACTGGAAAAAATAAATGAAAAAGGGGTCGCCACCAGGCCAAGTCCGCCTGCTTTTCAAATTACCATGAAATATCCGTCCATCGAATAAACCTTATGCCTGACCTCCAAGACGGCCAAACCACCGAGATGCAAGGCTCCGGTTCCAAGCCTTACCTTTTAAAAAACACCGGCGGCGTGTATTCCTGCAGTTGCCCCGCCTGGCGCAACCAATCCAACCCCATTGAACAGCGCTCCTGCAAACACCTCCGCAAACTGCGGGGCGACGACGCCGAAGCGGCGCGCATCGGCGGCGCGCTGCCCCAGCGCCCCGTGCGGACCCAATCCGCCGGCGCGGGCGCGGCAACCGGCGAAGCCGCCGAAGCGGATGCCGGGCCGCCCCTGCTGCTGGCCGAAAGCTGGGACAACGCCACTGACGTGTCCGGCTGGTGGATGAGCGAAAAACTTGACGGCGTGCGCGCCTGCTGGGATGGCAAACAATTCCTCTCGCGCCAGGGCAACCTGTATCACGCGCCCGACTGGTTCATCGAAAGCCTGCCCCCGGTGCCGCTGGACGGCGAACTCTGGATTGACCGCAAAAAATTCCAGCGCACCGTCAGCGTGGTCCGGCGGCAGGACAAAAGCGATTTGTGGAAGGAGGTGCGTTTCCTGATTTTCGACGCGCCGGCGGCCACGGGTGGCTTTGAGGACCGCATGGCGTTTCTGGCCGACACCCTGGCCCGGAGCGCGGCGAAGTTCGCCCGCCAGCATCCGCAGGAACGCTGCAAAAATCTGGCGGCATTGCGGGCCGAACTGGCGCGGGTGGAGGCGCTGGGCGGCGAGGGCTTGATGCTCCGCCAGCCGGGATCGAAGTATGTGAAGGGCCGCTCCTCCACCCTGCTCAAAATCAAGACGTTTCACGATGCGGAGGCCGTCGTGGTCGGCCATCAGGCTGGCGCGGGCCGGCACCTGGGCCGCCTGGGCGCGCTGCTGGTGCGCCTGCCCGACGGCACGGATTTCGCCATCGGCACCGGCTTCAGCGACCGCGAGCGCGCGCACCCGCCCGCCGTCGGGACGACGGTGACTTTTCGTTATCAAGAACTGTCGGAGGCGGGCGTGCCGCGCTTCCCCAGCTGGGTGGGCGTGCGCCAGGACGCGGCGCTCCCGGCCCCGGAATAACCGCCGGTGGCCGCAAACAGAAACTGGCTGCCGGCCTTGCGGCCGGCAGCCAGTGTGCACCAAGCTGCGGTTAAGCGGACTGGCTCCTTCCCCGGACGGACGTGATACTGCTTGCTGGTTTAACGCCCGGGCGGCAGGGTGCCGCCCGGGCCTTGGCCCTGCGGCGGAGCCGAGGTTAGCTGAGGAGCTTCAACACCGACTGCGGCATTGAATTGGCCTGCGCCAACATCGCCGTGCCGGACTGCACGAGGATGTTTTCCTTGGCGTAGTTGGTGCTTTCGGTGGCCACATCCACATCCGTGATCTGGCTGTTGGCCGCCGAGAGGTTGTTTTTGAGGGTGGAGAGCTGGTTGCTGTAATACGACAGGCTCTCTTCATTGGAACCAATGTTCGCCCGGTCCGACGCCAGTTGGGAGATGGCGGCCTTCACATCGGTCAACGCCTTCAAGGAGCCGCTGACGGACGTGATGTTATCCGCCGTGGCGGTGGCATAGGTGGTGTTGGCCAGGTTGATGCCCACCATGCCGAAGGTGTTGGCTTCGCTGTCGGTGGTGACATTCAACGTCGCGCCGTTAAACAGGCTGACGCCGTTGAAATCCTTGGTGGAGACGTTGTTGATGTAGCTGCCAAGAGCCTGGAACTCCTGCTGATACAAGGCCCGGTCCGCCGTGGTCTTGGTGACGTCCTGGGAGAGGACGGACAGTTCCGACATGCGGCTGAACGCGGAGTTGACTTGTTGCACATAACCGTCCTGCGTCTGGCTGAACGAGACGGCGTTATGCACGTTGTTGGCCGCCGCGTCGATGCGGGCCATCTGGGCGTTCAATTTCATCGAAACGGCCAGACCCGCGCTGTCATCCGCCGGCGAGGTGATTTTTGAGCCGGAGGACAGGCGTTGTAACGAGGTGTTGAGACTGCTTTGTGATTGCATCAGCAGCGTGGCTGCATTCTGCGCCGATAGGTTTGTATTAATGACCATAACTAACTCTTTCCGTGAGTCGCCCCAGGCGGGGCATTCTTATTTGCGCGACATCCATGTCGCGGGCACCTCGTTTAGGGGTAAGGCACCGTTGGTCCCCGCCAGCTGTTCGAGGCCGCTGACCGCCTGTCTTTCGACAACCTGTTCATCGGCCGTTCCTCCCGCAGACTTAAGTCCTCAAACCCGGATGGATCACTTTTTAAACGCGCCCGCCGGCCGGCTCAAATTGAGCAACAGGGCGCAAATCACCAGAAAGAGCAGCAGTGTGGAGTGGACCTGAAACGGCAGGTCAAACCGCGCATGGATCAGGCACCCCGCCAGCGCCATCCCGGCCAGCACCACCAGGCGCCGGAGCCCATGCCGGGACGAAAATGAAGCCAGCCCCACGCACGCCAGCGCCGCCAGCAACAGGCTGAAACCAAACCAGCCAAACGTGATGCGCGTCTCCAGCCAGTCATTGTGCAATTGCTCCGGCCAGTAGGTGGACTCCGAAAAACGATACAACTGGAACACGGTCGCAAAGGTCCCCGGCCCGGTGCCAAACACGGGATAATCCGCCGCCATCGGCAGCGCGTCCGCATAAATGGCTTCGCGGTACTGATAACCGCCGCCAATTTGTTCCATGCGCGGGGCCAGCGATTTCCATCCCCAAAACCACCCCAGCACCAGCGCCGCGGTCAGAAAGAGAAACAACCATCCGCTCGTGCCTTGCCCCTCCCCCGGCCGGCCCTGCACAAAACTCCGCCAGCTCGTCCAGCCCAGATACCCCAGCGTGGCCGCCATGATGCCGGCGGACACCAGCGCCCCGCCGCGGCTGGTGGAAATGATCGGGCACGCGGCCATGATCGCCGCGCACAACAAAAGCCAGTGCTGCGCCTTTCCCCGCAGGCCGCCCGCGCGTTGCAGGGTCCACCAAAAGCCCAGGGCCAACGGCCAGACCAGATTGAAAAACTGGGCCGCGTTGGCCCGGTAGCCATACGGGCCAAATTGGGAGAGGTCATCCGGATTCACGAGCGGCTGCTCCAAAAACAACAATTTGGTGGAGTAACATGCCCGCTGAATGATGGACTCAACGCCCACCAGCGTGCCATTGATGCACAGCAGCCAGAGCAGTGTCCGCAACCGCGCGGTCAACCAAGGCGCGGCCTTGTCCTGATCCCGGCCGGCTTGCACCGCCAATTCCTCCGCCACCGTCATGCCGGGCAACCAGTCACAGATCGCCCAGAAGGACGCCGCCAATCCGAGATACATCCAGAAATAAAACCAGGTGCGCCCGCCGTCCAGACTGTAGGGCAGCCACTTGAGATGGGGATGATATTGGAAGACCCGCCCTTCCGCGCTGTAATCGGCGGCCCGGTTCAGCGCGCTGACCAGAATGTACGCCAGCACCGCCAGGGTCAGCCCGGCCAGCACCCGCTTGAGCGGATGCCGGCGGCGGGCTAACCGGCCGGAGCGCGACGAATAATTGTCCCACCGCGGCGCGACGTACCCTTTGACCTCGCGGATAAACAGTTTGCCCAGCAACAGGAAGCCCAGCAGATACCCGCCAAAGTTCATGCCCCAGATGGCCCAATGCGGCGTGGTGCCAAACAGCCACGGGCTCAAGACCAGCATGGGCAGGATGATCAGGCCGCTCAAATCATCGCCCAAGCGATAGAGTTGAACATCCCGCCCCTGCAAGGTGAAAGCTGGTTTCAAACGGCCGAAGCTCATCATTTTCCTTGTTGCCCGTCAATCTAATCCGCTATGATCCAGCTATTGTAGATCATGGACAATGAGGCAACGTCCCTTCCCACCCGCATGCGCGCGGTCCTTGAGCTGTGCCTGATCCTCGTTTTAATGGCCGCCTCCGCGCGCGGATGGGCTGCCACCTATGTGGTGACCACCACCGCCAACTCGGGCGCGGGCTCGTTTTTTGCGGCCCTTGAGTCGGCCAACACCAATCCCGGCCTCGACACGATTACGTTTAATGTCAGTGGCACTCCCCCCTTCACCATCACCCCCATCGACGCGCTCCCCGCCGTTACTGATCCGGTCGTGATTGACGGCACCACCCAGCCGGGCTATGCCGGGAAACCGTTGGTGCAACTGAATGGCACCAACAGCAGCGCGGTGGGCTTGCGCCTGTTGGTGGGGGCCAGCACCGTGCGCGGGCTGGCGATCAACAACTTTTCAGCGGGGGCGCTCAAACTGCGCAGTGCCTCGAATGTCATTCAGGGGTGTTTCATCGGCACGGATGTGACCGGCACGAACGCGCTGGGCAACGGCCTGGGCAGTGCCAATCCAGGCATCTGGGTCTTGAGCGGGGGTAATCTCATCGGGGGAACCAGCCCGGGCAACCGCAACGTGATTGCCGGCAATTACTACGGCATTTACCTCCAGTCGGCCGGCACCAACCTGATTCAAGGCAATCTCATTGGCGTCGGCGCCAGCGGCACCACTGGCTTGGGCAATGTGATGGAAGGCATTGTGATCAATCCCGGTTCCGGCAATCTGATTGGCGGCCCCATGGCGGCGGCGCGCAACCTCATCTCCGGCAATGGCGATAGCGGAATTTATTTTGAAAATGCCTCCAGCAACCTTGTTCAGGGCAACTGGATCGGCCCCGATGCCTCGGGCAGCAATGCCCTCGCCAATGTGACCGACGGGATCACGCTGGTTGCGGCGAACGACAATTTGATCACCAGCAATCTGGTTTCCGGGAATGCCCAGGCCGGGATTTTCCTCCTCAACGCCGCCGGCAACCTGGTGGCTGGCAACTGGATCGGCACGGATATAAGCGGCCAGGCGGCTCTGAGTAATGACAATTCAGGCGTGGAGATTTCCGGCGCGGGCGGAAACCTGGTTGGCAGCACGAACCCCGGCCAGGGCAATGTCATTTCCGGAAACGGCCTGGATGGGGTGACGCTGACCGGTGGCACCCTGGCCAATTTTGTCCAAGGCAACTTCATCGGGCTTTCCGCGGGCGGCACCAAGGCGCTAGCGAATGGCCAGGACGGCATTCAGATCAATGGGGGTTCCTCGAATGTCGTCGGCGGCACGGTGGCTGGGGCGCGCAATGTGCTTTCCGGCAATGTCGCCTACGGGGTGGGTATTTTGCAATCCACGGATGCCGGCAACCTCGTCCTGGGCAATTACATCGGCACGGATATCACCGGCACCCAGGCCGTTTCCAACCATCAGTCGGGCGTCCAGATTCAAGCCTGCGCCAATACCATCGGCGGTTCCCAGCCGGGAGCCGGCAATGTGATTTCGGGTAATGGCCGGGATGGCGTTTTTTTGTCGGGGGCCAATGGCCCGGTGACCGGCAACATCATTGCCGGCAATCTCATCGGCTTGAGCGCTTCCGGGACCAGTGCCTTGGGCAATAATGCGGCCGGCGTTGGCCTCTTTTTTGTCAGTAATAATGTGATTGGCGGTACCGGCCCCGGTGCCCGCAATGTGATTTCCGCCAACGGCAACCAGGGCGGCGTCTTCTTCGATCTGGGCGCTTCCGGCAATCAACTGCTCGGCAATTACATCGGCACGGATGTCACCGGCACGCAGGCCTTGGGCAATCATAGCCACGGCGTCTGGCTGGGGCCGCAAACGGCCGGCAATGGGATCGGCACCCCGGGGGCGGGCAATGTCATCTCGGCCAATGCGGTGGATGGAATTTTTCTGACCAATTCTTCCGGGAATGTCATTCAAGCCAATTATATTGGCACCAAGGCGGACGGCACCAACGCGCTGGGCAACACCTTCCACAATCTCGAACTGCAAGCCAATGCAACGAACAACACCATTGGCGGCACCATGCCCGGGATGGGCAACACCATTGCCTACGCCAAAACCCCGCTCTATTCAGGCGTCCGGGTGCGACCCGGCAGCCTGAACAATCTGATCAGCGGCAATTCCATTTTTAACAACGCAGAACTGGGCATTGATCTGGGGGCTTACGGCGTGACTCCCAACACGGATTGCGAGAGCGGCATGACCGCTGCCAACGCCAATTTCGGCCAGAATTATCCCACCTTGACCAGCGCCTACACGGGAGCATCCACCCGCATTGCGGGCACCTTGGACGCCCAACCGGGAAATACCTACACCTTGCAGTTCTTTGCCAGCCCGGCCGGCAACGCGCTGGGTTTCGGCGAGGGCGACGTCTATTTGGGGCAGACCACTCTGACTCTGGGTTCGCTGTGCTCGTCCAACTTTGCCGTTGATTTGCCGGGCACCGTGTCCTCTGGATGGGTGATCACCGCCACCGCCACTGACAGCAATAACAACACCTCCGAATTCTCCGCCTGGCTGCCCGTGATCCCGGTTCCCCCCATTCGGCTAACCCAGTCACGCAACGGCCAGAACGCCCAGATCTCGCTGGCTTGGACCAACAATGGCGGGAGTTTCTCCCTGTTGAAAACCGCCAGTTTGAGCCCGCCCATCAACTGGCAGGCGGTGACTGATATTCCCGTGCTGGTCAGCCACTTCGAAACCTTGACTTTGAGCCCAACCAATCCGAGCGTCTTTTACCAGTTGGTCACCCCATGAAAATCCACTTTCGATCCCGGCTTTGGTGGCTGATGGCGGTCCTTTGGCTGGTCCCTTGCGGGCCGGTCAAATCCGCCGGTTCCTGGCCGGCCGCGTTGTTCACCACCATCATCACGAACGGCCCGGTCACCAACCGGCTGAATCTCGTGTTTTTTTCCGAGGGGTACACCAACGGCCAGCAGAGCCAGTTTCTAGCCGACTCCACCAATGCGGCGGCCAGCTTTCTGAGCGTCCAACCGTATGCCGAATATGCCCGATATTTCAACGTGTTTGCCATCTATACCAATTCCGCAAACTCCGGCTCAACCCACCTGAACCAGGCCGCGTATGGGGTGAACCACACTTTTTTTAACAGCACTTATGATGCGGCCAAAGACACGGTCATCACCATTCCGCCGAATGCCACTGACAGTGATTCCAGCGATGGCCAAGGGAAGATAAACGGTTTGTTGCAACAGTTTTTGCCCGCCACCAACTTTGATTTACCCGCCTTGCTGGTCAATGATGTGGTGGATGGCGGTTCGGACAACTATGGGGCCACCGCCATCACCTCCGTCTCCTACGTCAGCTACATCCTGGTGCATGAATCGGGGCACACCCTGGGTGGCTTGGGCGACGAATATAGCACGCCCTACCCCGGATACACCAATGAAGCGGAGCAGCCCAACACCTCCACCCACACCAATTACTCGCAGATTTCATGGAATGCGTGGCTTGCCACCAACACCCCCATCCCCACTCCCACCAGCTACGCTTATCAAGCTATCGTCGGGCTGTTTCAAGGCGCGCATTACACCACCAACGGTTGGTATCGCCCGATGTTTGACTGCTGCATGAGAAGTTTTGGCTACACCCAGTTCTGCCCCGTTTGCCAGGAGGCATTGGTGCTGGCCATTTATGGCAAGACCCGCCCGATTGATGGCCAAACCCCGGCGACCAACCTTTTGACCGTGACTTCAGCCCCGATGCTGACCTTTAGTTTGAATCTGCTGCAACCGGCCACGCACAACCTGCATGTCCAGTGGCGCACCAATAACACGGTCGTTTCCGGTGCCACGAACGCCAATTTTGCCATCTGGCCGGCGCAACTTGGGAATGGAACCAATACGGTGGAGGCAGATGTTTGGGATGCCACCGCAATGGTGCGAACGGATACCAGAAACCTGTTGAAGCAAACCAATCTTTGGACCCTGGCCATTGCCGTACCGGTGATGGAAATCAACTCCCTGCGCTGGCTGACCAATGGAACCTTTTCGTTCACGGTCACCGGCCAGGCTCCCTCGGTGGTGATCCAGCAGTCCACCAATTTGCGGTTGTGGACGCCAGTGCAGACCGATTATTTCAGTGGCGGAAAGCTCTCCTACACCAATGCTGGCAGCAATCCCCGCCAATTCTTTCGCACCATGACCCCTTAGTTTCTCCGCCGCATGATGCCAGCGGCGGCGAGCAGCGCGCCTCCAAGGATTCCCATGGCCATCATGGAAGGCTCAGGAACCCCTTGTACTGTGGTCACAAAATTAACGGGAATGGAAGCTGAATTGGTCATCAAATTCCAGGAACTGGTGCCCGAATTGTAAATCCAATAGGAACCATAGTCCGTGGCTGAAATCGTGGACTGGTTGTCCGCCAAAGGCAGGTCAATCACCGAACTGCCCAGATTGGTGAAAGTGATCGTAAAGACGAACCCGTTGGGGGATGCGGGCAGGACTTCATTCGCAAAACTGCCAAAATCCGAAGTCGTGTAAGCGATGGTATTGTTCCCGTTCGGAAGTTCAGTGCCATCGGTGTTGAAGTACCATCCACTGCTATAAAGCAACGTCTTAGGCGTGGGATTGCCGTAAGAACCAAAGGTCAGCGGGCCATCGGCCTCGTAAAAATTCAACTCCACGCCCAAATTTTTGTTGGCGGTGCCGGCCCCTGCTCCAAAATACACGAAAGAAAACCCGGTCATGTACAAATCAGGGGAAAAATAGTAGGTGTTCCCCAGAGGCTGATTGTTGGTTACCGCCAAGCTATAGCCATTAAGATCTGTGGTGCCGTCAATGATGGTCTCCGCCCCCGCGGTAAAACCAATCGTCAGCAACACGCTGCCGCAAATAATGTGTTTCATATGGTTCATGGCTCTCTGCTGTCAATACTCGGATCAAAATTTAACGCTGCTCAATCACGGAGGCGGAGGCTACGGATTCACTTCATCATTCCCAGTGACGGTCCCGCCGCCATCACCCGGATTTATAATCGTGCCCGGACCGGATCCGCCAGCCCCCCCAGAGCTGGTGCTTGGCCCTTGGGGCAATCCCGAGACCGATGAGGGGCGAACGCCTGCGACGGGCAGAAACACCGGGGTGGGAGCCAAACTACCCGCTGCCAACCCCTGAATTTTCAAGGTGTCGGCCGCTTGTGCCAACACGGTATTCAATGGCGGCAGAGGACTGCTGGCCAGCGCGGGATTGATCACACTTCCCAAATTGGGCATCGCCGCCAAAAGACCGGCCAGAATTTCCTTCTCCGCACCCGGGGCCATCTTGGCCACGGTTTCAGCCACCAGCCGGAAATCAGACGGCAATGCGCGAACCATAGCCTCCACAATCGCGCCCGCCTGGTCCGGAGCCGCCGCCGCCGCCGCCCGGGCAATCACCATCGCCGACTTGGGCATAAGCGCCGCCGCCGTGGCTGCCGCTGTGGCCGCCATGGCGGGGGAAGACTGGGCAATGCTCCCAACCACACTCGGAGCCGCCGCTGGATTCAACCCAACCGCAGCCCGCACCACGTCAATCGTGGTTTTAGCCTGATTCTTGGCGTCCGCTTGCTTGACCAATTCAGCCGCCGTGGTTGGCAGCTCGGCGGGAGCAACCGCCGATAATTGGCCGAAAAATGCACTTCCCTGGCTTTTGCTATCAGCACTGTGGACAGCAATGGGCAAAGCCACCGCAACGGCTAAAATCGCGCACCTCAATGATTTCATATATATCCTTTTTGGTCTGAACAGAAATTGTTAACAAACTCTAAGTTTGGACATTGTAAAAAAAATATACAGTATGTCAATGTAAAACTACGAGAAGAGTTTGCCTTGATTGCCGCCGACCACGACTTTCAAGCCAAGTTTCTGGTAGCTCAAGGGGGTGGCTACGCGACCTTGCGGCGTGCGGTTGAGGTAGCCCTCCATAATGAGATAAGGCTCATAGACTTCCTCAATGGTGTCGGGTTCCTCGCCCACCGCCACCGCCAGGGAGCTGACCCCCACGGGGCCACCGGCAAACTTCACAATGATCGTCTCCAAAATCCGCTTATCCATTTCATCCAGGCCGTTCTGATCGATTTCCAGCATGGCCAGCGCGCGATCGGCCACCTGGGCGGTGACCCGCCCGTCGTGGCGCACCTGCGCGTAATCACGCACCCGGCGGAGCAAGTTGTTGGCGATTCGCGGGGTTCCCCGGCTGCGCCGGGCGATTTCCATGGCCCCAGCGGGTTCCACCTCCACGCCCAGCAACCGGGCCGAGCGCGCCACAATTTTCTCCAAATCCTCGGCCGCATAATAATCCAGCCGTTCGCGCAGGCCAAAGCGCGTGAGTAGCGGCGCGGAAAGCAGGCCGCTGCGGGTGGTGGCCCCAATGAGGGTGAAGCGGGGCAGGTTCAGCCGCACGCTGCGCGCGTTCGGCCCCTGATCAATGATGATGTCGAGCTTGAAATCCTCCATCGCCGGATAGAGGTACTCCTCAATCGTCTTCTGCAGGCGGTGGATTTCGTCAATAAAAAGGACATCGCCCGCTTCCAAGTTCGTCAGCAAGCCCGCCAAATCGGCCGCCTTCTCGATGGTGGGTCCGCTGGTGGTCTTGAGGGAGGCACCCATGGACTGGGCGAGGATGTTGGCCAGGGTGGTCTTGCCCAGGCCGGGCGGACCGCTTAACAGAATGTGATCCAGCGACTCGCCGCGCTGCCGGGCGGCGGCCACAAAGATTTCCAACCGCTCCTTGATCTTGGGCTGGCCCGTGAAATCAGAGAAGAGCGACGGGCGCAGCGTCATTTCCAACGCGGCGTCGGGCTTGTTCAGGGTGGAAACCGGGCGTTCAGACATCGGCAAAAGCTTGCGGCAGCCGACGTGCAGCGGCAAGCATGGTGTTGAAAAATGTTCTGGGAAGCGCCCGCGCCCTCGCGTGCGGCGGTTGACGCCTCGTCAACCGCCCCCATGCGCGCCTCCGCGCGTGGATCCGCCTGCTCAAGCCATCGGCAAGCCTACAGGGACTTGACTTTTTTCACGATCGCTGCCGCGTCAATGCCGAAGGCAGCCATCAATTCGGCGGCATGACCGGAACGGGGCAGGCCATTCACGGCCAGCTTGTACACCTTAACGCCCTCACTGGAGAGTTCGCCCGCCACCGCGTCACCCAAGCCGCCTTCGGGATAGTGGTCTTCCACGGTGATGACGATGTTGCCGGTCTTTTGCGCGGCCGCGAGAATTTCCTTTTTGCCCAGCGGCTTGATGCTGTAGGCGTCCACCACGGAGATGTTGATGCCTTCGGCTTTCAACTGGTCGGCGGCCTTGAGGGCTTCAAACAGCGTCACGCCGGCAGCCACGACCGTGGCCTTGTCGCCGGTGCGGAGCACTTTTGCGCCGCCGATGGGGAACGGCTCGTCGTTGCCATAAATGACCGGGGTCTTCGGGCGCGAGGTGCGCAGGAAGCAAAGCCCCTTGTGCTGGGCCATCTGTTCCAGCAATTTCTCGGTGGCCACGGCCTCCGCCGGATAGAGCACCGTGCTGCCCACAATGGCGCGCATCAGCGCGAGGTCTTCCAAAGCCATCTGCGAGGGACCATCCTCGCCGATGCTGATCCCGACATGCGAGCCGACCAGCTTGATGTTCGCTTGTGAAATGCCCGCCACGCGAATCTGATCCGCAGCGCGGGTGAAGAAGGCGGCAAACGTCGAGGCGAACGGCACATGCCCGCGCGTGGCAAAACCCACCGCCACCGCCACGAGGTTCTGTTCGGCAATGAAACATTCGGTGAAGCGGCTGGCGAATTTCTTCGCGAACTTGTCGGCGAAAGTGGAATTCTTGGTGTCGCCGTCCATCGCGACCACGCGGACATCGGCCTCGCCCACGCGGACCAGCGCGTTGCCGTAGGCTTCCCGGGTGGCCACGAGGTCACCCAGCTTGTAGCTGATGGCCGGATACGCCGCCGGGGCCGCGAGATGGGGCGCGGGCAACTGGGTTGGAGCCGCGATGGGCGCGCCCAGACCCGACTTGGCGGAGGGCTGCAGTTCGGCGATGGCTCGCGCCGCTTCCTCCTGGTTCAAGGGCTTGCCATGCCAGTTATCCTTGTCTTGCAGGAAGGAAACCCCGGCCCCCTTGTACGTCTTGGCGATAATGGCCAGCGGCTTGTCGTCCAGGCCCACCCCGCCGAGCACTTCAATGATTTCCTCAATATCATGCCCGTCCACTTCCTCCACGCGCCAGCCAAACGCTTTGAAGCGCTCAGCATAGACATGGGTGTCATGGCCGAAGGCGGTCTCCTGGCTTTGCCCCAGGCGGTTGGCATCCACAATGGCAATCAGATTGTTCAGTTCATAAATGCCGGCCAGCGAGGCGGCTTCCCAAACCGAGCCTTCCGCGAGTTCGCCGTCGCCCAGGAGCACATAGGTGTTGTAATCGAGATTGTCCTGGCGGGCGGCGAGGGCCATGCCGGCACCCACCCCAAGGCCCTGACCGAGGGAACCGGTGGCCACATCGACGAACGACAAACGGGGCGTCGGATGGCCCTCCAAGTCGTTGCCAAACTGCCGCAACTTCACGAGTTCCGAAACCGGAATCAGGCCATTCTCGGCCCAGACCGCGTACAGGAGCGGAGCCGCATGCCCCTTGGAAAGAATAAAACGATCATTATTATAATAGTGCGGGTTCTTCGCCTCATACTTCATGTGCCCGAAGAACAACGCGGCGGCGATATCCGCCGCCGAACAGCATGAAGTGGGGTGCCCGCTGCCGGCCGCCGTGGTTGCCTCAATGGAATGGATGCGCAACTGGTTGGCGATCCCCTTCAACAGTTCAATGTCTGTTTCAATCATAAATAATTATTAAGCTGCAAGGTTAGCGGACCAACCGCGAAAGCCAAGACGGAAAATCTGCCGACCCCAAAAAATGGGGACTTTTTTGGCGTTAAACCGGCCTGAGTTGGCTTGATATGTGCTAACCCAGTTATTCCAGTGAAACCGGAAAAAACGTGGCAAACCAAGGTGGCGCAGGCTTCCAAGCCGGCCGTATACAGGTTTCCAAACCTGCGTGCCGTGGCTTTTCCACAACGGATTCGAACGTGTTTGCACGTTTCTTTTCATCGGGTTATTCGCGTCGCCCGCCCAACCACCATGAAATATCCGGGCGGGCGCGGAGACCGGGGATTTTCCCGTCATTCTTACCTCTTGCCTGTTGGCGGCAGGTCGGTTTAAATCAGCGGCGCGCGCGATGCATAAACCCACAAATTATCCCAAACATTACTGCGGCGTATTCGGTGTTTTTGGCCACCCGAATGCCGCCGAGCTCACCTACTACGGACTTTACGCCCTCCAGCATCGCGGACAGGAGAGCGCCGGCATTGTCACCTGCCACGACAGCAAATTTTTCAAGCATCACGGCATGGGGCTGGTGCCGCAGATCTTCAACGACCCCAAGGTGTTACACGAACTGGTCGGCGACATGGCCATCGGCCATACCCGCTATTCCACCACCGGCTCCTCCCAGTTGCGCAACGCCCAGCCCCTGACCGTGGACTGCATGCGCGGCCAGATCGCCGTGGCCCACAACGGCAACCTCACCAACGCCGCCAAGTTGCGGGATGAGCTCGAAAGCCAGGGCCTGGTGTTTCAAACCTCGGTGGATAGCGAAATCATCATCATGATGCTCGCGCAACCGGAAATGGGCGGACTGCCCAATTCCGTGGTCCGCACGCTCCGCCGCATCGAAGGCGCCTACTCGCTCGTCATCATGACCGAAAAGGAATTGATCGGCGCGCGCGATCCGCATGGGTTCCGCCCGCTTTCCATCGGCCGCACCGACAACGGCGGCTGGGTGTTGTCGAGCGAAACCACCGCCCTGGACCTCATCCACGCCCAGTTCGTGCGCGATGTGGAGCCCGGCGAAGTCGTGATCATCAACCAGGACGGGCTGACCAGCATTCCCGCCTTCCCCGAGCATCAAAAGCGCGCGTTCTGTATTTTTGAATACGTCTATTTTGCCCGGCCCGACAGCGTGATCAACGGCCGCAGCGTCTATGACGTGCGCAAAGAGATGGGCCGCCAGCTCGCGCGCGAGCACGGCGTCCAGGCCGACCTAATCATTCCCGTGCCCGACAGCGGCGTCTGCGCCGCCATGGGCTACGCCGAGGAATCCCACATCCCCTACGAAATGGCCTTCATCCGCAACCATTACGTCGGCCGCAGCTTCCTCCAACCCACGCAGCTCATCCGCGATTTCAACGTCCGCGTCAAACTCAACCTCATTGAATCCCTCGTGAAAGACAAACGCGTGGTGATCGTGGACGACTCCATTGTGCGCGGCACCACCTGCCGCTCGCGCGTCAAAACCCTGAAAGAAGCGGGTGCCCGGGAGGTGCATGTGGCCGTGAGTTGTCCCCCGCACATGCACCCGTGCGTCTATGGCATTGATTTTCCCGACCGCAGCAAACTGATGGCGGCCAACAATTCCGTGGATGAAATCCGCCGCTACCTCAACGCCGATTCGCTGCATTATCTTTCCCAGGCCGGCATGGTGGCCGCCACCGGCCAGCCCGCCTCCGCCTTCTGCATGGCCTGCTACGATGGCAAATACCCGGTGCCCTACGATCCCCTGCTGGACAAGCACATCATTGAGCGCCGCCGCAAACTGACCATGACACTCGGCGAGGCCGCCAAACGCGAAGACGCGCAAATCCGGCTGCTGAAATAGCGCCCGGCGGCATTGGCTCGAAAGCCGCAGTGGGCAATGAAAACGAACGGACCCTGCCGCGCGCCCAGCGCGGTGGGGCGCGTCACTCCGTGCGCGCCGCGCCTGCAACCAAGGGGTGGAAACTTTACCCGCCGCCGCATTCCCAATCCATTGCCGATCAAGGTGTTTCCCAATCTTTCCCAACTTCGGTATTCGGGCTTAACCCGAACTCCGAAATCGAAAGGGGTGGCACGGGCCACTGACCCGACGAAACGGCCACCGTTAACGCCACGCAAAGGTTGTACGATTTCATTCGCGGATTCCATCACCCATTCCGCTTCTGTTTTCGTGTGTTTTGTGTATTTCGTGGTAATAACCTTCGGGGTTCAGGCTTAACGCTTCGCGCCCTTTCCGCGAAGTTTCGATTCACTTCAGCGAGTGCAGCCCAAACATGTTTCCCTCCGTGTCCACCACCAAGGCGATGAATCCGTAATCGCCAATGGAAAACTTCGGCTTGAATATTTCCCCGCCATGGTTGCGGGCGCGGTCCGCTTCGATGGCACAGTCGTCACAGGAGAAATACACAATCGTGCCGCCGCCGCCGGAAGCTTTCCCTTCCAACTTCACCAACGCCCCGGGACAGCCATGTCCCTCCGGAGTGCCCGGAAATGCCAGCATCTGAATAATGGGACTGGGCAGCGGCTTCAGTTCAACTTGGAAGGTGGCTTCGTAAAAAGCCCGGGCGCGATTCAGGTCTTGAACATAGAGTTCAAACCAGCCAACTGGATTGCGAGTGTTATTCATGTTGTCTCCTTGGGGTTGAATTTACCCCCATACCATGCCCGATCCCTCAGGCCAGTAAACAAAAAAATGAGGCCAGCCAGGGAATTAACCCGACTTTCGACACTGGGTGTTTTTTGAGGCTGGCCCTCAAAAATGCTCGATTTTTGAGGGTTGCCACCCCAAAGGTCTTCACTACACAGCCCCCCTGGGAAGCTCCATTTTTTCCGGGCTTATCAGCTTGGGGAGCGGCTGTTCTGGCAGGTTTTTGTCAAGTCTCTTATCCGTATCCATGCAGCTAAAGAATAATTTAACCACAGATGGACACGGTCTGTAAACCCGATTCAGATACGAAGAAAATAGCATAAACCCCTGTATTCACAATGAAAATTCGCCATTACTCGCCACTATTTTTCACTACTTTTGAGCCCTTGCGCTGGCAAAATCACTGACAGTGGTTGCGTTTATAATCGCCGCCCGTCGCGGCGGCTGAGAGCGACAGAAGCACAGTCTGACTATTCAACCTCCGCGACGGGCGGAAATCAAAACTGACACCCTAAAAGCCGCCTTTCCCTCGGTCTTCTATTCCCCAGTTCTCCTAATCTGTTTCAACAACAGGCTTTGCTGGTCTAAAAAAGTCGTCGTTTGGGTCTTCGATGTTCAAAATATATTCACCGACTTCCGCAGGGACATATTTTTCGTATCGCTTGAAAAGCTCTCGTTTTTTGATTTCGACCTGTTCTTGAAGTTCGAGGCAGAGGCTTATGATGTCTGGCAACCGGGCAGGATTTGCCTGAAGTTGACTACAGACCAAACTCTTGTCCGTTGGGCGTCGCACTAGTCGAACCTGATTAGCTTGTCCGGCATCGAGCCATTCAAACCCCTTGGCATCCGAATGCGCCAAGATTTTATCCCGGTGTTTCAACAATTCTCGGTGCAACTCCTGATATTCAAGGGGAATCAGTTCTTCACCAAGGCACCCCACACCGTGAGACTTTTCAAATGGCTTCACGTAAAGGACGTAAACCGCAGTCATTAAGGGGTAAAGCATCGCATCGTCTGCTGAGATATTTTCTTTGAGAACGTATTCAGCCGCCGCCCGCGCGTGCTCGAAGGACTGCCCGGCATAAAACATTTTCCAAAGCAGTTTCGCATCTTCAAATTCTTCCGGGCGCATTTTGTTTGAAAATTTTAAGGTTTCGATGTGGCGGCATCTTGTGCGCTTTTAATGCAATATTTAATGGTTTCTTCCGCTGATGCACTTGGAGGTTGCGGCGCACCAACAATTGGATTGCCGTCGCTGTCGAAGCCACGTAGGGGTTTCCATTCCTTGCCTGCTTTGACGTTTTCGAGTTGCTCCCGCCAAAATGCTGCCTCTTTTTCGGGATTTTGCTTCGGTGATGCGGGTGTATTCGCGCTGGTGGACGCAGTTGGTGCAGTTTTTTTCAACAAGTCAATTTCGCGATGGCGTTCTATTGGGGTCGAGGCGGTTTCACCATTCACAAGTTGATAGATACAAGGAATCAAAAACGGAGCTTTGGACACTTCTCCCCGCATTTTCCAGATCGCTCCGGTTTCAATGTCATTCACATAGGTTTCAGGATAACTACCGCCGGCAACGCAGGTCATTGAAAAACGATCCTTCGGCAAAAATGAAGAGAGGGGAGACAAGGCTGTGCTGCTGCTCGAAAGCTGATAAACACAAGAAATCAAATACGGCCCTTGGGACACTTGGCCTCGCATCATCCAGACTCGCCCGTTTTGTTTATCAAGGATGAAAGTTTCAGCATATTGTGAACCGGGGGCACTTTTAATCACAAACCGATCTTCCGTGGTTTCGGATTGAGTCCCTTCGTCCAATGGCGACAGAGCGGTTCCGCCATTCACCATTTGATAGACACATGCAATCAAATACGGCGCATCAGAAACCTGTCCCCGCAACATCCAGAGACGGCCGGTCTGTTTATCCAGCATGTAAGTTTCCACATATTGCCCGGATGGGGTGTTCAGTATTTTGTATCGGCCTGGCGATGTTGCGTCATCGCAATTTGCATTTTGTGAACTGGCAAAAAACACGGTTGCCACGACTGCCAACAAAAAAACCGGCCATAATATTTGGTTTTTCATTAGTCCCCCTTGTATGGGTTGTGGGTCTATTTTGATACGGGCGTCAGAAAATGCTTGTCATTGTCACTCTCCAAAATTAGGTGACAATAGCTCTGCCTGCTCAACTCGCCCTGAATTTCTTTCGAGAGGTTTGGCATCGTGTAAACATCATACTTTACGGGCTTCCGCTCCTGAACGAGCTTGAGAAAACGCGCCTGCCAATCAGGCATGTGAATGCTGACTTCTTCAAAGTCGCCCGGCGGAACTGATTTGACGAGTATGGTATTCATTTTGCATTGAGTAGGCCGCAACTGGCGAATTTCCGCAAGAATTATCGCCGGAAAAAGAGACGTTTGGCCGCGAGTTAAAACGAGCAGCGGGGCGGCGGTCGAGCCTCCAGCTCGCGCCCCGCTGCGGTCGCATGGCTGCGACTCCCTCCCTTGCCTTTCCGTAACCCGTCCAGAGCGGCAGCTTTGGCGCGACTCCAACCGGCGAACGGTTGGGCAGGGTGTCAGGGCGGCACGCCCTGCGGGAGCGAGTCCAGAGGCTTGCCTTTGGTGGGGGTTTTTAGGGGGTGAAACCCCATGAAACGGGGAATCCAACGGGGGCAGTCAGCCCCCCTTGGCGCGGATGTTGCCCTTGCAACATATAACCGCGCCCCTTACACCTATTGCCTGACGGCATTCTTTTGAGGGGGCGGTAGCACACCGGCATTTTT
>Ga0302319_10002465_pt1 | contig 39928 bp, 36 predicted proteins | sample Bog_T0_2_FD_203319 | JGI IMG/M metagenome (GOLD analysis project Ga0302319, IMG submission 203319) | Peat permafrost microbial communities from Stordalen Mire near Abisko, Sweden - Bog_T0_2 | ecosystem: Environmental > Terrestrial > Soil > Wetlands > Peat | place: Sweden: Abisko, Stordalen Mire... | reverse complement strand
GTTTCAGCCGCGTCCTGATCGGGCTCAGCGGAGGCATCGATTCGGCTCTTACCGCGGTGATTGCCGTCGATGCGGTGGGGCGCGATAACGTACGCGGAGTCGCGATGCCTGGGCCTTATTCTTCAGACCACAGCGTGCGCGACGCTCATGCGATGGCCGAGGGCCTGGGGATTCGCTGCGATACGGTTTCGATTACTCCGGCGTATGACGAAATGGTCCGCACGCTGGCGCCCGTGTTTGCGGGCACGAAGCAGGATGTGACGGAGGAGAACATCCAGTCGCGCTTGCGCGGCCTGACGCTGATGTCGCTCTCGAATAAGTTCGGTGCGCTGGTTTTGACTACGGGCAATAAAAGCGAGATCGCGGTGGGCTATTGCACGCTGTATGGCGATATGTGCGGCGGTCTTGCGGTGATCAGCGACGTGCCGAAGACGATGGTCTATGAGCTTTCCCGTGTCGGCAATAAGCGCCACAACGGCGCGATTCCGGAAGCGGTTTTTGAGAAGCCTCCTTCAGCCGAATTGAGGCCCGATCAGAAAGACAGCGACTCGCTCCCGCCGTATGAAGTTCTCGACGCGATTTTGCGGCTCTATGTGGAAGAGTTTCGCGGGGTGAAGGAAATTGCAGCGGAGTTGTCGCTGCCTGTGGAACTGGTGAAGGACGTTGCGCTCAAGGTGGATCGTAACGAATATAAACGGCAGCAGGCCGCTCCCGGTCTGCGCGTAACCTCGAAAGCGTTCGGCATTGGCCGGCGCTTTCCCATCGCTCAGCGATATTTCGAAAACGAATGAAAACCAGACTCCTTGTAATGCTTCTGGCGGTAATGTCCGTCATCCTCATGTCGCAGCCGACGCCGCGCGAACAGGTCGGATACCTCGCGGACGGCAGCTTTCTTCTCAGCAGCGGATGGCGGATCAAGCCCGTTGGCACCATGATCCCCGTCGAAACCTTACCGATGGCTTCGGTGGTTTCGCCCGATAAGAAGTATTTGCTGGTGCTGAATGGCGGATTCAACCCGCCCACGATCAGCGTGATCGATATCGCGGCGGCTAAGGAACTTTCGCGCGCGCCGGTTCCCGATGGATGGCTCGGACTGACCATGACTAAGGCAGGCGATAAGGTCTATGTGGGCGGCGGATCGAAAGCCGCGGTCTATGAGTTCTCCTTTAAAGAGGGTGTGCTCGCACCCGCGCGGCAGTTTCCGGTGGTGGCGGAAAAGGATCGGAAGCCGACCGATTTTATCGGTGATGTGCAGCTTGCGCCGGATGGCCATCTGCTTTATGCGGCCGATCTGTTTCACGACGCGGTGGTCGTTATCAATCCGCAGTCGGGCTACGTGCTTTCGCGGATTAAGACCGGGCGACGGCCGTACAGGATTCTGTTTCATCCTTCGGGCAAGAGCTTTTATGTATCGAGCTGGGCCGATGGGTCGATCGGCCAATTTAATCCGGCGAACGGCGAGCGGATTTCTTTGACCAGGGTTGCGCCCCATACAACCGACATGGTCTGGCTGAATGGCGAGGTGGATGAGCAGCCCGAGGTGAAGGCGCGGCTGTTCGTATCGGCGAGCAACACGAATAGTGTTTATGTGCTGGGCGCGAACGAAACGGGAGATCTTTCGCGGCTGGAGACGATCAACGTATCGCTCACGCCCGAACAGCCGCTGGGCATGACGCCGAGCGGACTCGGGCTAAGCGCCGATGGCAAGAAGCTCTTTGTGGCTTGTTCCGATGCCAACACGGCGGCCATCGTCGACATCTCGGGCTCGCGCAGCCGCGTGCTGAGTTTCGTGCCGACGGGCTGGTATCCCACCGCGGCTTTCGGTTTGCCGGACGGACGCATGGGCGTGCTGAACGGCAAGGGTCTGAGGTCTTATCCCAATCCGGAAGGCCCTAATCCATTGAAGCAGCCCGAGTCCGCGAGTGCAGGCAATTCCGCGCCGGGCTATGTGGGGCATATCCAGACCGGGATCGTGCAGTTTGTCGACGTGTCGCAGGAAGCTCAGTATGAAGCGTGGACCCAGGCGGTGCTGGGCAATTCGCCTTACCGCGACGAGATGCTCAACGATGCCGGCATTCCGGAGGGCAGTCCTGTGCGGCCGAACGGACCGATTAAACATGTGCTCTACATTGTGAAAGAAAATCGCACCTATGACCAGGTATTAGGCGACATGAAGGAAGGCAACGGGGATGCTTCGCTGGTGATGTTCGGCGAGAAAGTGACGCCCAATTTGCATAAGCTGGCGCATGAGTTCGTGCTGCTGGACAACTTCTACGTGAATTCAGATGTGAGCGCGGACGGGCACAACTGGGCGACGGCCGCGATTGCGCCGGATTACACGCAGCGCATGTGGCCCAACAGTTATGCGCAGAGGCGCAAGACCTATGACTACGAAGGTCAGGAGCCTGCCAATCAGCCGCCGGCGGGTTATATCTGGACCGCGGCGCAGCAGGCCGGCGTTTCGATGCGCAATTATGGGTATTTCGTGGACCTGCGCAAGACGGCCGATGCCGATGGCACGCAGATCACGGCGGTACGCGATCCGATTCTGGCGCCGGTAACCGATCCGAATTATCGCGGCTTCGATCTGGATTACCGCGATGTCGAGCGCGCGAAAGAGTTCATTAGCGAGATCGCCGATTTCGAAAAGGCCGGCAGCATGCCGCAACTGATGCTGATGCGGATGGGCAACGATCATACGTATGGAGCAACGGCGGGCAAGCTATCGCCCCTGTCGCTGGCGGCGGATAACGATCAGGGTGTCGGCATGGTTGTGGAAGCACTGTCGAAGAGTCGCTTCTGGAACGAAACGGCGATCTTTGTGATTGAAGACGATGCGCAGAATGGGCCGGACCATGTGGATTCGCATCGGTCGCCGAGCTGGGTGATTTCGCCGTGGGTGAAGAAGGGCGCAGTGAACAGCTCGATGTACAACCAGGCGTCCGTGCTGCGAACGATGGAGATCATTCTCGGTCTGCATCCGCTGACGACTTACGACGCCGCTGCGCGTCCGATGTTCGGCGTGTTTGCAAACTCAGCCGACCCCTCGAAGTACGCGCTGGAGAAAGCGCAGACGCCGCTCGATGTTCGCAATCCGGCCAACACCGCGCTGGGCAAGCGTTCGGCGAAGATGGATTTCGACGATGCCGACGAGATCGACGACGATGAGTTGAACGCGGTTTTGTGGGCCATGATTAAAGGCCCGGGGACGCCCGCGCCGGTCCCTGTGGCCAGCCGGTTTTCACACTAAGCGATGGCGGAGCCGAAGATCTATCTGTGCTTCCTGTGGCACATGCACCAGCCTTTTTATAAGGACCTGGTGTCGGGCGAATATCGTCTGCCGTGGACGCGCATGCATGCGCTCAAGGATTACTACGGGATGGTGAGGATCCTGGAAGAGTTTCCCGAGGTTCATCAGACGTTCAATCTTGTGCCTTCGATGATGGTGCAGGTGGAGGAGTATGCGCGCGGCGAGGCGAACGATCCGTTCCTGCAACTGGCGCTGAAACCGGCGGAGAAGCTGACGCCTCGCGAGCAGACTTTTATCCTGCATAACTTCTTCATGGCGAACCCTTCGCGTATGATCTATCGCTATCCGCGCTACGGCGAGCTTTACAGTGCTTACCAGGCGCAGCAGGAGTTGCAGGATGCGCGCGGGGTCTTCGGTCCGCAGGAATATCGAGATTTGCAGGTGCTTTCGCAACTGGCGTGGTTCGACGAGGAGTTTATCGATCACGACCCGGATGTGCAGGGGTTGGTGGCGAAGGCGCGGAATTATTCACTGGACGATCAGGCATTGATGGGGCGTAAGCAGATCGAGATCTGCGGGCAGGTGATTCCGCAGTACCGCAAGCTTGCGGCGAGCGGGCAGATCGAGATTTCGACGACGCCGTTTTACCATCCGATTCTGCCGCTGATTTGCGACAGCGATATCGGGGGTGTATCGCATTCGGGCGTGGCGCTGCCTCCGCGGTTTTCGTATCCGGAGGACGCGCGGACGCAATTGCGGATGGCGCGCGAGTATGTGGAGAAAACGTTCGGAGTTGCGCCCATTGGTTTGTGGCCTTCGGAGGGTTCGGTGTCGGACGAGGCGCTTCGTATCGCGGCTTCGGAAGGATTTGAATGGGCGGCGACCGATAACGGCGTGCTGGAACGGACGCTGGGCCATGCGGCAACCAGCGAGGTGACTTACAAGCCGTATTGCTGGCACCAGCAGGACCATAGGATGCGGATGATTTTCCGCGATCATCAGCTGAGCGACCTGATTGGGTTCGTGTATTCGGGAATGGATGCGAGCGATGCGGCGGACGATTTTCTGCGGCGCATTCGGGATAACTGCCGGCCGATTGTGAATGCGGGACGCGATGCGCTGGTGCCGATTATTCTCGATGGGGAGAATGCGTGGGAGTATTTCGATAAGAGCGGGCGGCAGTTCCTGCGGAATTTGTATGCGGGGATCACGGCCGATGCGGGCATGCGGGCGGTTACTGTTGCGGAGGCGCACGAGTTGATCGAGCCCACGCCGCTGGGTCATATCTTTCCTGGATCGTGGATCAATGCGAATTTCGATGTGTGGATCGGAGATGCGGAAGATAACAAAGCCTGGCGCTACTTGCTGGCGGCTCGGCAGGCTTATGAGGCCGCGGTTGGCGTATCTGACGAAGGCATGAAGCTGGCTCGGGAAGAGTTGTTTATTGCCGAGGGGAGCGACTGGAACTGGTGGTATGGGCCGGAGCACGAATCGGCGAACCGGATCGAGTTCGATCAGATTTATCGCGAGCATCTGGCGAATGTTTACAAGGCGCTGGGCGTGGCCGCGCCTTCGGAGTTATCGCAGCCGATTCTTAAAATCCATGAGCAGACCGCGACGCATACCGCGCCCTCGGGGAATTTCACGCCGACGATCAATGGGATTGTGGATTCGTATTTCGAGTGGCTGGGGGCGGGGTTGTATGAGGTGGACCAGCGGTCGGGCTCGATGCATGGCAAGCGGGCGCTGGTGAAGTGCGTGAATTACGGGACGGATGACGAGCGCCTTTATTTGCGGGTGGATTTCGAGGAAGAGGCGGCGAAGCTGGAGGGGCTGGAGATTCATGTGGATCGTGAGGGGACTGCGGTCGTGAAGATTCAGGGCGGGGTTGCGGTGGTGGTTAAGGGCGAGGTTGAAGCGGCGTTTAAGGATGTGCTGGAGATGGCGGCGCCGCTGGGTGGGGCAGGGGAGAAGGTGCGGTTGTCGTTCTGGCAGGAGGGGTTGCCGATTACGGCGATTCCGGCGGAGGGGGCTTTTCAGGTGGCGGAGGTGGCGCAGTGGCGGGGTTAGTGTTGCTTGCCGTGCTAATGCTGGCATCGGACCCCGCTGTCGCAGCGAGCGCGAGCCGATTCGTTCCTGGGGTGAAGTGGAAGGCCGAGTCGACTGTGAGTGCCGATTTCACCTGCCAGGGTCACATGCAGCATGCGGTTCTCGGCATAGATCAGGAGCAGATTGTAATCGCCGTTTTCCTGAACGGCGCCAACCGGCGGCCTGTGGTTCTGCGAGATTTGGGCAGAGCAACTGCCAGTGCGTTTCTTGAAACGGAAGACCTCGACTGGGACCCTAACGAGGACGGTATGAACCTCCCGGGCTTCCAGCGATCAAAGAAATGCAAAGGGCTGAATCTGGGTGACGACGAAGTCGACTCCCTGCATCTCTATTGGAATCACAAAGCGCATCAATTCGTCGGATGGAGCCGCCAGGTCGGATTCGAGGGTCACTCGCTGCCAGTTTCCAAAAGGCTCTCAAGCTCGGGAATTATAGCAAGTCTTTTTCACGGCCCGCAGCACGTTTCGACCGGATGAGCGCAGGGAGGTCGAGAACCGGCACGCGGCGCTCAAAAGCTGCTTCCACCGTGAGTGAGTGCCGCTTCACATCCTCATATAATCCGATTCCCGCAACCTCGGCGAGAAGATCGATTTCCCCGAGGTCAGTTTGGAGGGTGAGAACTGTGGAGTTGCGCAGAGTCGCTTCGTCCCAGATGAATGGGAGGCCAGCGGGAATTCCCCTGGGGCGGGTATGAAATGGGCTCAGTGCCGCAACGAGTCTCAGCATGTTCGCGGAAGAACGGGCGTAACAGAATTCCATGAGATACGTAGCGTATGAGCTTCCGTGGAATGGGCCCGCAAGGTCCCCGACGATCACAAAATCCACTTGTGCATCGCAGAGCGCCTGGATGGCTCTGTCGAACTGCATCAGCTACGCCTGCGAGCGATTCCGCGGATCTGCTCAACGGCTTCCGTAGCGGCCTGGAGCTTGACGGCTCGTTGGGCAGGGGTTAAGCGCAGTTGTTCAATCAGCAGCGTGAGGTCAATACCGTATTTCTTCGCCGCTTCAATTCGGCTTCCGGGCGGTGGGTTGAGCAGAAGGCGTACGGCTCTTGCGAACTGTTCCGGGTTGAGTGCACGGAGGGTCTTCACAGCGTTCATTTACAGGATAGCGTGATAATCGGATTTGGCCGTTTTATCCGGAATACATCCTGTGGTTGAGGCTCTGCGCGCGAAGCGTCCGCTGGAGCGAATTCTTGTGGCTCGCGGGCTGGGCGGGGCTCGGGTGCAGGAGGTGATCGAACTGGCTCGGCAGAGCGGCACTCCTGTGCGCTTTGAAGAGCGGGATGCGCTGGATCGTTTGGCGAGCACGCGGGCGCATCAGGGCGTGATTGCTTTGGGGGCGGCGAAGCAGTATGCGGAACTGGAGGATGTCGCTCCGGCTTCGGCTTTGATCGTGGTGCTGGATGGGGTGGAGGATCCGCATAATCTGGGGGCGATTATTCGTACGGCCCATGCGGCGGGTGCGGGTGCGGTGGTGATTGCCGAGCGGCGCGCGGTGGGGCTTACCGATACGGTTGCGAAAGCCGCGGCGGGGGCTTTGGAGTACTTGCCTATCGTTCGTGCGGGCAATATCAATCAGGCTCTGCGGTCATTGAAGGACATGGGCTATTTCGTTTATGGGCTTGATGAGCGCGGGGAGATGGCTTATGACTCGGTTGACTGGCCGGACCACGCGGTCATTGTGATGGGAGCGGAGGGCAAGGGGCTGCACGATCTGGTTCGGAAGAACTGTGATGCTTTGTTGCGGATTCCGATGGCGGGGAAGATTGCGTCCTTGAACGTGTCGGTGGCGACGGGGATCGTTTTGTTTTCGCGGTTTTCGCGGACGACTACTTAGCGCGGCCGCGTTCTTCTGCGATCTTTGTGGCTTCTTCAACAGCTCTGGCGAGGACAGAGCGGATTTTGCCGTCTTCGAGCATGAGCAGCGCTCCGATGGTTGTGCCGGCGGGCGTGGTTACGTCGTCGCGCAGGGAGGCGGGGTGGCGGCCGGTATCGAGGACCATGTGGGCGGAGCCGAGCATGGTTTGCGCGGCGAGCTGCAGGGCGAGTTCGCGGCGGAGGCCGACGCGGACTCCCGCGTCGGCGAGGGCTTCGATGACCAGGTACATATAGGCGGGGCCGCTTCCGCTGAGGGCGGTTACGGCGTTGAAGTATTGTTCTTCGACCTGCAGGCAGGCGCCCATGGCGCTGAAGATGCGCTGTACGAGGGCGATGTGTTCGGCGGTTGCTCCCTTGCCTCCGCAGACTACCGTCATGCCTTTTCCCACGAGGCAGGGCGTGTTGGGCATGGCTCTGAGCCAGATGTTGGGAAGGCCGAGCAGGGTCTCGAGGCGCTCCGTTGCGATGCCTCCCAGGATAGAGACGAGGAGGGTGTGGGTCGGCAGGCCGGAGTCGCGCAGGATGGCGGTGACTTTAGAGATTTGGGCCGGTTTGACGCAGACGAGGATGATGCCGGCGCTCGCTGCGAAGCTGCGGTATTCGGCAAGCGTTGTGGCTTTCGATGCGGTCCAGATCTGTTCCTGTTTGATGAGGCCGGCTTCGATCATGCCCTTCATCAGGGTCTGGCCCATGACTCCGGGGCCTACGATTCCTATGGTTTGGTTGAGTTGAAGCAGCGGTTGGGTCACCAGAGATATTCTTTCGCGGTCTCGCGTTTGTCGTAGCCGTCGAGGACATGAACGACTCGCAGCTTTTTCATTGTTACTGGTGAGAGTTGGCCGATCGGGATATAAGCAATGGTTCGTCCGAATCTGGCGGCGATGTTTCGGAAGACGGATCTCGGCGGTTTCGCGGCCACGTAGACGACGTATTTCTGAATCGAGTAGTCCATGCCGGCCAGGAGCAGTCGCTCGGCTTTGGTTTCGGCGAAGTCGTAATCGGGGTCGGCCCAAACGTCGTACATGCGGCGGGCGGGGAGGCTCATCAGGAAGCCGCCGTATTCGGCGCGTCCTATGCCGGGGCCGACCATGTGGTCGAACGGATAGGTGGAGTAGAAGGCCATGTCGGACTCGTTCTGATGCTCGCCGAGCCAGGTGGTCATGTAGTTATAACGGCCGTCGCGGTCGTCATCGAAAATCACGATGACGGAGCCGACTTCGCCATGCACCTTGCGTTGATTGCGGACGAAGATTCGGCCTTCGTGCCAGTTGCGGATGGTCTCGCGGAGATCGATGCCGTCGAGGAGGGATGCGGCGAAGGGTTCGACGGTGGTGTGCTCATCCGACAGGATGCTCTTGCCCTTCTTTTTTAAGAAGCGGCCGAAGTCTTCGATGAGGATGTCTTCGGGCGGATAAGAACAGATGCTGGCGCCATCGAGCGACGACGCCCATTCACCGGGAATCTTTTCTTTTTTGCGCGGACGCAGGCCGAGATTGCCGAGGCGGCGCTTGGTGCTGGGCAGGCGGCGACGGAGCCGGATGCGTTTGGTGTTGAGCCAGACTTCATCGCCCGAGATGCTGACGGTTTCGATATCGCTCGCGGTCTCCTGCGGACCGTAGCGCGAGGCGGTCTCCCAAACGTCCCAGGCATAGTTCTCATCGACGATGGAACGGGCGGAGATGGTGAGGTCGTAGAGCGAGGCGGTCAGGTCCTGATGCATGATCGCGAGATTGCGGCTGTAGCGCGCGAGCAGGCGGCGCTGCCAGGAATTGATTTTGTCGCCTGTATTGAGTTCGTATGTCTGCTCGGCTTCGCGGAACAACGCCATCTGAACGTAGCGGCGGTCGATGGCGCTCTTTGCGACGGGTTCGTGCGGCAGTTGCCGGAACTCTTCGTAGCGTTCCTGAAGGAAAGGATATTCGGTGAGGATTTCGCCGAGGCAGTCGGGATGCGGATTGACGAGCTGAAGCTCTTCGCGGCGGCGGCGATCGGGCTCCGATTGGGGCTTCTCCATCGCGTCGAGCACGGGGTCGAGCAGGTTCAGAGAAACGACGACGAACATGGAGACTTCTGGATTGGCGCCCTGGAGTTTCCAGGCGATAGCTTCGGCGAAGCGGTCGATTTCGGGGGTTCGGGTTTGGGGGAAAAGACGATAAGCTTCGACGTATTCGCCGAGCCGAATGGAGGTGAGCGCATAGGGATCGGGATAGGTGTCGGCGAGGTGGGGGCGCTCGGTGGAATCGGGGTCCGCGAAGACGATTTGGGCGCCGACTTCGATGCCTGTACGGATGGCTTCGATGAAGGGGTCGGTGGGTTCGACGGGAACGTAGACGGCCTGGTCGGCTTCGGGGTCGCGCTTGTATTCGGTGTCGTTATAGAAGATGACGGAGATCTGCGGCAGCCTCAGGATGGCCTTGCGATAGAGGCTCTCAAGGGTGGCCGGGAGTTCGACGGCCACCACTGAGGGGCGCGCGCCGAGGATGCGGCGGCGTACTTCGACAGCGAATTCGAGGCGGCCCGGTACGACGGGAAGGTAGGTTACCTTACCGCGCTTGAGATTGCCGAAATCGGGGAGCGCCTGATCAGGAGACGGGGGTCCGGGTGCTTCGGACATACCGGAGCGCCTCCTCGCCGAGGGTCTGGGTGACGGCCATCATGAGTGCGGTGCGTTCGTGCTCGCGATCGGTGGCCAGGCTCTTAAGCTTGATGGCATAGCGGGCAATATTAATGCCGTCGCGCACGCTGTAGCGTTCGTCAGCGGCATGGGCCTGTTCGAGGAAGTCGGTAACGTACTGGAGGACGCGGTCTTCTGCAAAGGGCAGATTCTCTTTGAGGATCTGAAGCTCTTCGTCTCTTTCGGGAAAGTCGATCAGGATCTGAGGCTGGAGGCGCGAGTGAATATATTCGGGGAGCTCAAAGGTGGAAGCGTCGTCATTCATGGTGGTGACGAGGCGGAAGTTCTGATGGGCGCGGATCTTGATACCGGCGACGATGCTTTCGACATAGCGCCGGTTATCGAGCAGGGGCGCGAGGCTGGCCCAGCTTTTTTCGCTCATGCGATTGCCTTCGTCGAGGATGGCAATGCCACCCTGAATCATGGCGCTGACGAGGGGAGACGCAACGTAGCGCAGACGGCCGGCGCCCTCGATGACGGGGGTTACGAGAAGATCCTCGGGCCGGGTATCGAGTGTGGCCTGCATGATGAAAACGTCGCGGCCCATGCGGCGGGCGGCCGCGTAGGCAAGTGTTGTTTTGCCGACGCCCGGCTTGCCGATGAGGCGCGGGCTCATGGGCAAGTCCTGCTCGGTGACGACCATCCATGCGGCGAGGAGCTGGCGCATGAGTTCTTCCTGACCTACCCAGCGAACGGGGAGTTCATCGGGGTGAGCGAGGTGAAGCGTAACGCCGTCTATATCGACTTTCATGCGGTGGCTTTCATACGGGGACGCAGCATTGAGATACCTAATTGTAACGATGTCGACAGGCAGGCGCTATTGCAGGCGCATGAGGGGGTCGCCGACGACGACGTTCATCCAGCTCAGGGCGGGGATTCCCATGTAGAAGCTTTCGGCGAGGTTTCGGCCGGAGTAATAAGCGGGCAGGATGAAATCGGGGCGCGGGCAACCGGTGAGGAAAGGTTCGAGGGCCTGGCCGGAAGCCCCGGACGCGCCTTCGTGAATATAGTCGGCGGCGAGGGTTTGCGGAGCACCTTCGAACCAGGCTTTTTTGTCGCCCCAGGTGCCGATTTCCCAGCTGTCGGGAGGCTGGTGGAAGGTCCGGCCGTCGGTGGAGACGAACTCGGTGGCGATGGCGCCGGGCAGCCACTGGTTGTGGAGGAAGCGATGTTTGCGGTCGGAATCGTTAGAGCCCCAGGAGGCGTAGGCGATGACGTTCTTGATATCGGACAGGATTTTTGCGGTGGAATCCATCACGACGCGGTCTTTGGGCAGGAGCAAGGCGGCGTCGCGCAGCCATTGGTTGCCTGGGGTGCTTTCGTCGGCACGCAGGTCGATGACGAACTGGCCGGTATTATGGGCGGCGAGCGATTTGTCGACCATACCTTTGACTTCGGCAACGGTGTAGGCGTCGAGGCGCGTGACCAGGTACATAGGGAACAACGGGTGGCGGAAGGGTGCGTCGCGCTGGCGGAAGAAGGGATTGGCGATGGCTCCGGGGAGGGCGAGTTTTTCGCCGCGCATGCGCCGGTAGAGGAGCGTGAGCTCGGAATCGACGGAGGAGCCGTCGGAATCGAGGGTATTGGCTCCGGTGGTGGGCCACATCTTGAGCGGCACGCCTTTGGTGAGGACGATGTAGAGGATCTGCTCGGTAAGGCGGCGCGCTTTAAGGAACGCGGCGATAGGGGCTTCGATTTGGGCTTCGTAATCGGGGCGGGCGATCGATTCATCGGGCGAGACATCTATTGTGCAGCGGTTGGCCTGCGGGATGGAGCGTGCGCGGGCATAGTAATCGGCGATCTGGCGGGACTCAGGCGATTGCTTGTTGGTTACGACGAGGACCTGCTGCGGGGTTTGGGCGGCAAGCAGGAACGGTACCGCGAGACAGAGAAGGCATCGCCCTACCATTTACAGGAGCGATTTCAGATAAGCCACAACGGCTTCGGCGTCTTCGTGCTTGAGGGTGTAGGTCGGCATGGGCGCGCCGGCGTTAGTGCCGCGGGGCGTTTTACCGGTTTCGAAGAATCTGACCATGCCGTCGTCGCCCCAGCGCTTCCAAAGATCGCTGCCGCCGGTGACGTTGGGAGTGGTGGCGTGCCAGCCGGGGACGGGGGCGGCCGGCACGAGATTGAGCGTGGCGCCTTTCATCCACATCGACTTGATGTAGTTTCCGTTATCCATTTTGGGGGTGTGGCAATCCTGACATTTTGCGACCTCTTCGACAAGGTATTTGCCGCGCGCGATCCTTTCATCCTGGCCGGAGTCCTGGCCGGAGGCGGCGAGCGCCAAAAGCAGGGGTAAAAAGGGGAATATCCGCGGAAGCTTCTGCACTGAAACAATGCTAACCATATAAAGCCGCGAGCGCAATGTGCCGATTTGATAAACTGCGAACAAATTGAGCGAGACCTGATATCGTAACAGGGCGCTCTGTTGGTGTCGGCCCGCGCTATGGATTTCGATCAAATACATACTTTTCTCGAAATCGTCCGTCTGAAGAGCTTCTCGAAAGCTGCGCAGACGTGTTACCGGACGCAGCCGGCGATCAGCGCGCAGATCCGGCAGCTTGAGCATGAGCTGAAGACGGAGTTGTTCGAGAGATTCGGCAGCCGGATTTCGCTGACGACTGCGGGAAAGCTCTTTTCCCAATACGCCGAGCAGATGATGGATATCCGGCGGCAGGCGCAAAACGCTCTGAACGAGCTCGAGACCAGCCCGCGCGGGGAACTGGTGATCGCGGCGAACGAGGCCACCTGCATCTATGTTTTGCCGGCGGTTTTCGCGGAGTATAAGAAGCAGTTTCCCGGTGTTCAGCTGCACGTGAACCGGTCATACGGTTCGCGGGTGGTGGAAGCGGTGATGGAGAACGTGGCGGATTTCGGCCTGACGCAGCTGCCGGTGGCGGAGAAGCGCGTGCAGGTGGTCGAGATTCAGCGGGACGAAATTCACTGCGTGCTTCCGGCCGGGCACCCGCTGGCGGGAGCGGAACGGGTGGCGTGCGAGGATGTGGTTCCGTATTCGCTGCTGTTGCCGCAATCGGGCATGACCCGTGGCCGGCTGAATACGTGGTTCGAGAAAGTGGAAGACGACCTGCATATCTCGATGGAGCTCGATTCTACCGAGACGATGAAACGCTTTGTTAAGGCGGGCCTGGGGATTTGTTTTCTGGCAGCGTCGACTTGCAGGGAAGATGTAGCGTTAGGCGCGCTGCGGTCTTTGCCACTGGCGCCGGAGCCGATGATTCGCAAGCTGGGTCTGATTTACCGGAAGGATAAGGCGCTCTCGAAGGCGGCACTTGGGTTCATTCAGGTGATCCTGGGGCACTTTGGCTCGCAGGTGGGCGTGGCTCGGCCTCAGATTCCGGCAGGCGCGCCGGCGGTTTCGGGAGCGCAGTTATGACCTGTCCCAGGTGTTACGCCGAGTTCCCGGAAGATCGGGGCGCGTGCCCGGAGTGCGGCGTTCGTTTGCTGCGCAGCGTGTCGGGAATGCTGAAGACCTCGGCCGTGATGATTTCGGCTGCCGGGGAGCGGGGATTTTACCGCTCGGTTCAGGATGTTCCCGAGCCGCTGAGACAGGAACTGCTGCGTGTGACGGCGGGGGACAACTCGGGGACGATCGTGATTGCGGATCGGGCGGGGAAAGAACAACTGACGCAGATTGTGGCGCGGCGGGGATCGGCGCAAGTGCCGGAGGGAAGCTCAGCATCGGAACCGGCGGGCAAGCCAGCGGCGGGGTCTTATCGGGACGCTTCTTTCCTTGGATTATCGTGGATGATCTGGGCGGGAGCCGCGCTGGTGCTGGGGTCGGCGGGAGTGATCGCGGCCGTGTTCACCATCCGGTTTTGATGCGCTGGTGAGTTAATCGATGACAAAACGGGCGGTGGTGTTCGGGGCAACCGGGCAGCTGGGTGTGGAGTTGTGCGGGGAACTGCGGCGGCGCGGTTATGAGGTAAGCGCATACGAGCGCGCGCGACTCGATATCGCCAATGCAGAGCAGGTGGAGCGCGTTATTGCGGATTTCGATCCGCAGACGGTTTTTAACGCAGCCGCATATAACCAGGTGGATGTGGCGGAGCGCGAACCGCTGGCTGCGATGGAAGCCAACGGACTGGCGGTCCGGAATCTGGCGCTGGCCTGCCGGCAGAACGACGCGCGGCTGGTGCATTTTTCGACCGATTATGTCTTCGACGGCACGCTGGGAAGGCCCTATACAGAAAAGGACGCGGTTCATCCGCTGGGAGCCTATGCGGTTTCAAAGCTGGCGGGTGAACTTTACGCGCAGGCTTATCTGGACCGGGCGCTCATCGTGCGCACGTCAGGGGTGTTCGGGCCGGGCGGGCTGAAGACGGCGCGGGGAAATTTCCCCGAGTTGATGATGCGTCTGGCGCGGGAGGGAAAGCCGATCCGGGTGGTGGAGGATCACGTGGCTTCGCCCACCTATGCGCCGCTGCTCGCGAGCCGTTCCATCGATCTTCTGGAAAAGGACCTGGCGGGCGTTTTTCATGTGGGCGGGGGCCAGCCGATTTCCTGGTTCGAATACGCACGGCTGATCTTTGAGAAAGCGGGCCTTGCGGCGGACCTGCGGCCCACTGACGAGCGGGAGTACAGAACGGCGGCGCGGCGGCCGAAGTACTCGGCGCTGGCCAATGTAAGGATGGCGGAGTGTGGAATTGAGGCAATGCCGGCACTGGCGGTGGCTGTCGAGAGTTATCTGGCCGAGCGAAATCGCTGACAGAGAAGGCTGGCTGCTTTGGCGGCAAGTCGGAAGGGGCGCATCAGGTAGTAGATGCCATGCAGCGGTGCGGGCAGGCGGACGGCTGCATAATCCGAAGCGGTCAGGGTGGTGAACAGGGTAAGGGTGAGCTGGATTTTGTCCCGGACCCGCTCGGTTGTTGCGAGCGAGTCGGAAAACATGGAGAGGTCGGTTTCCGGTACCGGGAATGCGAGCCTTCGCAGGATTCGGTCCACGATTGACTGAACCCGGGCGTCGTTGCGTCCTTTATCGAGCAGGACGGGAGGCGCTGAGAGGCTCAGGGATTCGCAGAGCCGGGCGGCAACCAGGAGCGCGCGCGAACAGTGATTGGCGGCGGCGCGGCGGTGGAGCGATTCCCAGTCCAGTTCAGTCCGGGTGTGTGCGAGAGCGGCAAAGTCGCAAATCCATTTAAGCGATCGCCAGCGTTCCTTGGCGCCGTGGAAGGCGAGAAACAGGGCCATTTGATCCCAGGCGAGACAAGGCACATTGCCATTGGCGAGGGGGAGTGGCTGAAGAGACCGCCAGATTTCCCCTTCGGAAAAGGGGAAGCGCATTCCGAAAGGCGCGAGTTTCCAATGGAGGTCGAGTCCCCATCCCGCGTTTGGCCGGACAAAGGTGGCTTGGCCGGACTCTTCCCGGTAGTCGTCTGTGTTGCGGTCGAAGTGCTTTGTTTCGTAGCCGTCGGCCGAGAGAATGCGCCGAACCTGGGGCACATCGACTGGCCGAACGATCAAATCGAGGTCCAGAAACTCTCGGAGGCCGACATTCCCGTAAACGGACTGGGCTAGGGTCGGACCTTTAAAAGTAGAAGAAGGAATACTTGAATCGTTCAGTTTTGTTATTATTCGTACAAGTTCCAGAGAGAGCAGGCTGTTGCGGCGGGAGTTTTGGGCGATGAATTGCTGGAGCGTGTGCTGGATGTGGGAAGGTACGCCTTGCCAATCCGCCAAGGAGAGGGCGCGATATACCAGTGGACGGACGGAATGTCGGCGGCAGAGGTTCAGGAAAAGCCCCCAGTCGAAATCCGAGGCTTGGTGGGCCAAGAGACGGCCGTCGGGACTGGGTGAAGCAAGACAATCGCACAGGAACCGGAACTCGGGTGGGTCAAAAAGCGCAAAAGCAGGTTGTGCAGCGGGCAAGGTTCATAGTATTCTATCTCCGTTGGGGCCAAAGGGATAAGTGCACTCTGGGTACTAGGACCTACCCTTGGATAACAGATGAGTTCGGGCCTTGCGGGTGGTTTATCGGTCCGTTATAGTGGAGAAGATCGAACCGGATAGTGTTCGACTCGGAGGAATTTATTTTTATGCAGCGATTTTTAACCGCACTCTTTGCCACAGCTATTACAGTGGCCTCCGCCTATGCCGGAGAAATTCAAATTGGGCCCGGTGGCAACGGGCTGTGCAGCACGTGCAGCGGCTCAGTGTTGTCGGCGAATGGCTTTTCTGAGCAGGGATACGACGTCCGGCTTTTCGAGGGAGCTGTTCCGGCCCCAACGGTTGCGAGTACTTACACCGATACGACAAACGGCATTCTTTTTGATTCGATCGGCGGCGACGGAGCGGGAAAGAACTTCTGGCAGGGCAACGGCTCGGCTCCTTCGATTACGATTGCGGTTGGAGTTCTCGGTCCGCAGTCGGTCTGGACCATGCTGAACGACGTATTCGGTTTGCCGGGGGCTAAGGAGACAACGGTTCAGTTCAATTTTGTGGCAAACGGTACTCCCGATCCAATCGTGTTTACTCTGACGAACGCCAACAATAACGGTGTCACGGGCGGGCAGATCGAAGCTTCGATCGACTGTTCAAGTACAACCAACACGGCAACGCCTAATTGCATGAGTTTCGCGGGTGCGGATGGTTCTGCGCTGCTATCAGGCGCTGGCAATAGTGATCAATTGACTCCCACAGGGACTTCGACCGTGCCGGTTAATGTTCTGACGAGTACCGTATTCACACAGGCCTACACCTCTATTACAAACAGCGGCGCTTATACTCTTTCCGCAGGGAACTTGTACCTTGACGATCAGGGCTTTATCTTCGCGGGAACAAAGTACGCGAACGAGTACCTGACATCGATCACCGTGCAAGATTTGAGTGGAACGCCGAACGTTAGCCAGACGGCGCTTTCCGCGATCACCGTTGTGACTCCCGAGCCTTCCACAATTTTCATGGTTCTGGCCGGTTTCGGTGTCCTCGGCGCATCGCGGCTTCGACGTCGCGCTGCTAAGTAAGTAACGCTGCTCAGTAACTGAGTCGAGTTTCCTCTTAAACGAACAAAAGCCAGTCGGCACCCCGGCTGGCTTTTTTTTTCTTACTCAAGCTGTAAACGGCAGCTGAAACGCCGGAGTTGCCACCGAAAAGATGCAGTGCCAGGCGGTTGATTTTGAAACGCCGCTCCCTCACGATCACGGATCTGTACTGTACTGATCCTGCGCGAGGAGGGCGAGCCCGCCACCTTCCGCTGACCCGGGACGGTTAGGGAGCGGCAAAATGTGGCCCGGCTGTCCGAAAGTGAGCAAGAGAGTTGCGTTAGAGTGGAACTTCGATTTCGGAGAGGATTTCCTCGATGATCCGCTCGCCGGCGGCGGCGCTGACGGAATTGCGGCGAGCCGCAAGAGCTGACCGGACCGCAGGGACCACACGGTGCCCGAAGACCTTCGGAGCGAGCGCCTTCACGTCGTCCGGCAGAGCGAAGGCGCGCCCTTCCACTACCGCGTGGGCCTGGACGGCCCGATAGAAAGCCTGCGAGCCGCGAGGGCTCACTCCCAGCGCCAGACCTTCATGATTCCTGGTGCGCTCTACAATGGCCAGCATGTAGTCGACAATCGCATCGTCCACGGGAACCTGCCTCACGGCGTCACGCAACTCGGCAAGTTCTTCGCGCAGGAGCACGCGGGGCGTCGTCTCGCCATGATGCGCTTCGGGCTGACGCAGGATCTCGCGTTCGCTTGCGGCGTCAGGGTAGCCAATGCGCAGGCGCATCAGAAAACGATCGAGCTGAGATTCCGGCAAGGGATAAGTTCCGTGATGGTCGGCCGGGTTCTGGGTCGCAATGACCATGAAGGGCTCGGGCAGCGGCAAGGTGCGGCCTTCGATGGAAACCTGCTGCTCGTTCATCGCCTCCAGCAGCGCGGACTGCGTCTTCGGAGTGGTGCGATTGATCTCATCGGCCAGCAGGAAATTGGTGAAGACAGGTCCGGGCTTGAACTCGAATTGCTCGGTGTGAGAGTTGAAGACGGTGACGCCGAGCACATCTGAAGGCAGCATATCGCTGGTGAACTGCAGGCGGTGAAAAGTTCCATCGACGGACCGGGCCAGCGACTGTCCCAGAGTGGTTTTTCCGACGCCGGGGACATCCTCGATGAGCAGGTGCCCGCGGGCGAGAAGGCAGACGAGAGCCATGCGCACCGCTTCTTTTTTACCGCGGATGCTGATTTCTATGGCGTCTTCGATCTGACGGATTTTGCCCGGCGCGATGAGGGTAACCAAATCCAAGAATACACCCGCATTCAGACGTCTAAACCGACGGAGCGCATCAGATCGAGCGCATTGCTGCGGGTCACGACGCCGTCGCGCATGAGGTAGTCGAAGACAAGGCGGCCGTCTTCGAGGCGGTCTTCGAAGTGAACGTTCTTTGCGGCGAGTGCCAGGTCATCGGCGACGCGTGAGAGGGAAAGGTCATGGGTTGTGGCCAGTCCGAGGGCGCCTTTCGCCAGGAGAGAGCGCACCAGGCCTTCAGCTCCGATGGCGCGGTCGTGCGAATTGGTTCCGCCCAACAGTTCGTCGAGCAGAAAGAGCGCGGGGCGGGGAAGCTCGAGTACCTGCTTGAGCCGCAGGATTTCGGCCATGAAGCGCGAGCGGCCTTCTTCGAGCGAGTCCGTGGTCCGGATGGAGGCGCCGATGGAAAGATGCGAGATCGAGAGGCGTTTGGCGCGGACCGGAGCCCCGGCGAGAGCCAGCACGGCGTTGATTCCGACGGCACGCAGCAGGGTGCTCTTGCCGGACATGTTGGAGCCGCTGACCACGTACAACTGCAGGGGCGCTCTCAGAGCTACGCTGTTGCGCACGCAGCGGGCGTCCGGCAGAAGCGGATGTCCGAGCGCTTCGCCATCGAACACCGCGCCTTCTTCGAATACCGGGAACGGATCTTCGGGGTGTTCGAACGAATAGTTGGCGAGGGAGGAGAGGGCTTCGATCTCGGCGACCGCGTCGAGCCACGGCGAGATCGAGCGGCCGTTTTCACTGCGCCATGCTTCAATGGCCATGGCAACCTGGGGGGTGTAGAGAAGGGGACCGTCGAGCACGCGCACGATGAGGTTATCGCGCGAATCGAGAAGCTCCATGAGGCGGCTCAGCTTTGCGATGCGTTTCGATGCCGGAAGTCCTTCCACTTGAAGGGCGGCTCTCAGGGTTTTGAGGCCGGGCGAATTGAAGGTCTGCTTTTCCAGCGTCCGGAGGATCTGAGAAAGCAGCTGGAGGTCGCGCGCCGGCTCGCCGATCTCGGCGACGATGGCGGAGATGCGTTTGCGGAGTCGGAAGAGAAGCGAGCCTTCAACGGCAATGAGGGCGACGATGGCGCGGCGGGCTGCGACGCCGATGAAGGCGGTACCGAACCACCAGAGCAGAATCGCGGCCGCGGCGATTGCCGTCATCAGCGCGGCAACTCGCATCGACGGGCGGAAGGGATGGGCGGGAGCCCCGGACCATCGAAGCAAATGTTCGGGATCGACGCCGGTGCGGTATTCGTCTCCGAGGATGGCAAGCTCTTCGCGCAGGTCTATGAGAGGGCGCAGTTCCGCGATGGCGGCGTGGCGCCGGTGGAGTTCGTCGAGCAAGGCCGGGCCCTGCAGCCAGAAAGCGAGACGGGCGGCTCCGCCGGTGGTGCGGGCTGTCGAGAGCAGATGGAAGAGGCTGCCTTTACCGAAGAGATCGAGATCGCCCGAGTAAGGATGGTGGGGGTCTATGAAGCGTTCGCCGGCTTCGCCGATTCCCTGCCAGCGACCTTCGGAGCGGGCGATGCCGGCTTCATAGAAACGAATGGCGCGGCGCACCAGTTCGGCGCGACGCTCAACGCGGGATTGCGTGGTAATGAGTGCGACGAAGACAGCGAGGGGAGCTGCGATCCACCAGCCGTTGAGCGAGCCCTGGACGGCGTACCAGATGCAGGCGATTACGGCAGCCATGGCCAGCAGGCGGCAATAGCCCAGGCGGTTTTTCAGAGCATCGAACTTTCGCAGCGCCTGAGTGCGCGTTGCCAGGCGGTCCCGATAGATCGTCAAAGCTCAGCTTAACGTGGCCGGGAATTCGTTCTAAGGCTTGCGCGCTTCTTCGAGCGAACGCTCGAGCGCGATTCGGACGAGTTGTCCGCGAGTCCGCACCCCGGTCTTGACGAATAAAGCCTGTAGCGTCGCCTTCACGGCGCTTAGCGACGCTCCGATGCCATGGGATATTTCCTTGTTGGTAAGCCCTTCGAAGACGCCGCGCAGCACTTGCTGTTCGCGCTGAGTGAGGCCTTCGATCATTCCGGAGGGCGTTCGCCTCATCAGGGCTGCCGGCCGCGGGGCGATTTCGCCTCCGGTCCATTCCTGCCCGGCGGCCACGGTTCGGATGGCGCTTAGAAGAGCGCGCGGCGAATCGTGCTTCAGAAACACTCCGGAGATCCCGAGGCGGCGGGCGACGGAGATGTCGAGCGGACTCATGCCCGCGGTCACCATAAGAATCCTGCCGCGGTAACCCGCCGCGAGGGCAGAGGCGATAAAACGCGTACCGGTTTCATTGTCGAGATCGAAGTCGAGGAGAACAACATCCACCGGCGATCGGGCAAGGAATTCCAGAGCCTCGGCGGGCGTGCCGCACTCGGCAACAGTCTCGAAATCGGGCTCGGAGACGAGGAGGCGGCGCAGTCCCTCGCGGAACAGGACGTGATCGTCAAGAAGTAAGAGTCGTGTGCGATGCATCGTTTGCGATGGAGGGAGTTTGCTCGCCGGAGTCGTCCACGGCCGGGACGAGGTCGAGAACGAAGGAACAACCGGGAGCCTGCGGGTCGTGGCGCAGATCTCCGCGGAATGAGCGCATGAAGGCACGCGAGAGATAGAGGCCGAGGCCGGCGCCGTCCGCTCCTCTTTGGAGAGGCTGGAAAAGTCTTTGCCCCGGAGGGATGCCGGGACCGTTGTCGCTGAAGCGAATGGTAACCCCGGTTGGGTCGGCGCAGGCTGAGATGTGAATGGTCTTATTTGCCTGGCCTTCGAGGGCGCGCTGGCTGTTCTTGCTGAGGTTCAGCAGGACCTGCAGCACGCTGTGCCGTTCGGCCTCGACGAGGGGGAGGTTTTCCGGAATATCCCAGCGGAGGTTAATGTCCGATTCGGCGCAGGAGGGTTCGAGCACGATCCGCAGATCGGTAAGAACCTCGTTGAGATCCGCTGTTTCCGGCGGCTGGTTACCGGCGCTCTGCTTCAGTTCGAGGGAGGCGATCTTGCTGAGTGTTCCGACCAGAGAGCCCAGCGCTTCAAAATCCTGATTGCCGGTGAGCGAGCCGCTGCGCGCGAGGTTTTCATGCATCAGCCCGATGGCTCCGCAAACGTTTCTGACTTCGTGCGATACTGCGGCCACGAGGATCCGCGAACTCGTGAGGAGCTGCTGCAGGCTGGTTTCCTCGCGCTCGCGCAGATGCTCGGATGCATCGAGCAGTAAGGCCGCCAGGCGGGGACCGGCGGGCGTGGCGTAGGTGGAGAAGAAGACGTCGGCCAGGAAAATCTCGCCGCTCTCCCGCTGCCCGCGCGTCTGCATCTCGGTTCGAAAGATTCGGGCGGACTCGCCGGGCGGCGGAATCGAGCCGAGCGCAGGCACATAGCGGGTGATCCTCCTGCCGGGAAGAAAACCTTCCGGAACTCCCATAAGCCGGTGAGCGGCCGGGTTCGCGAGCAGAATTCCGCCATCCGCCGTCATGGTCAGAATTGCGGCCGGGCTGCTTTCGATCAGAAACGACAGCTGGCCCTCGGCGGCTTGCCGCGCGCCGACCTCTCTTTCAATGCGGGCCAGACTCTCCATCTCGCGGCGGTAGGCTTTGGCGACGCCCATAGAGAGCAGGCCCGTGGTGGCGAGCGTGAGAGAGATCAGCACATCGCGTGCCCATTCCATGTCGCCGGGGAAAGGGTCCAGGCGATCGGAGAGGAGCGTGCAGAAAGCGGCGGCCAGCAGGACTTGCCACCATCCGGTTACCGTGCCCAGCAGCACGAGCGGAAAAATGTACAGGAAGCCCAGCGTGGCGTTGAACTCGACGCGCCAGTCCGTGATCGCAATAACGGCAATCAGGCAGGCGGCCAGCGCAGCGACTGCGCGACGATCCTGGCGCAGCACCCGGCGAATCAGATCACTCGACCCCAAGACAGATTTTATAGCGCTCCCGATGCGCGGGGGCGGGGCCTATCTTTTGGCCATATTTCGGCGCGGTCCCGTTGGCGGGTGGACAGAGACGGCTCAATCCGAAAGAATGTACATGGTCTCGGGCGCGAACCGAATGCAGATTGCAAACCCGCTGAACGCATCCCCGCTGGTGTTTCCCGTTCTGGAGTGCATTCATATTGTGGGGTTTGCGGTTTCCGTCGGACCCATCGCCATCGTGGACTTTCGGCTTCTCGGAATCGGGATGCGCAGCGAGACGCCTTCCCAGCTGGCCGCCGATACCTTTTACTGGACGCTGGGCGGGCTTTGTCTGATGGTCTTCTCGGGGCTGCTGCTTTTCACGTCGGATCCGGACATGTATTACCTGAACTACGCGTTCGATTTGAAGATGCTGTTCCTGGTGATGGCGATTTTCTTTCACTACACAACCCATCACAAGACCGTCGCGGCGGACGCTCCGGGCGGCGGCAAACTTGTGGCGTGCGTTTCGCTGGCGCTCTGGCTTCTGGTTATCTTCGGCGGGATCTTTATCGGATTTCTCAATCCCACGCTCGACATCAACAGGATCTGACATGATTCTCCGATTTGCTCAATGGATTCAACTGACGGATTTCTTCACTTACATCCGCGGCTCATCCTATACATATCCGGTCATTCTTTCGCTCCACATGACCGCCATTGCTCTGTTTGGCGGAATGATTCTGATGACAGATCTCCGTATGCTCGGCTGGGCGATGACCCGGCGGCCGGTCTCGCATGTGATGGATCAGCTGCGCGTGCCCAAGCGATGGGGCTTGCTGCTGGCCGCCACATGCGGCATCCTTATGCTGGGCAGTAAAGCCGAAGAGTATTATTACAACGCTTTCTTCCGCGCCAAGCTGGTGCTGCTGGCGCTGGTTGTTGTCCACGCTCTGGTTTTTCGCCGGAGCGTATACGACAAGGCAGCCGAGTTCGACCTCGCAGGCCGGGTACCGGGGCGGGCGAAACTGGCGGCGGCGATTTCGCTCGTCTTATGGATCTCTATCGCCTGCATGGGGCGGGGTATCGGTTATATCGAGATGCCGCCAGGGCTGCAGGCGCGGCTTTGGCTGTTTTGAGGTATCCCCGGGTGCATCGTTGCGCGGTTCTGCTTGCCGTGGGGGTGCTCGTTCTGATCGCCACAGGCGCCTTGCTGACCGGTATGATTCGGCCTTTGCCGGGCGGGCCCCCGGCGACCGCGCCTGTAGAAAACCCCGTGCTGTTGCGGTGGATCCATCAGGGGCTCGCGGGGGCCGTGGCGATCCTTGCGATTAGTCTCGCAATTCTGGCGTCGCCGGGAAAGAACCGTGTGGCGGCATGGCTGGCGGCGGGTTTCGTTTTGATGGACGCCGTCTCCGGAATGCTTCCGCCGCTGGCCGGCGTCCTTCACGCAGTGCTCGCACCGCTGGTGTTTTCGAGTGCGGCTGCAATGGTTGTATTGACTTCGAAGGATTCGCAGTCGCCACCGGTTCCGGTCGAGCATGCCTCGACGCTGGTTGTAAGGCTGGCCGTCTGGGTTCCGGTCTTACTCGTGGTGCAAATCGCTCTGGGGGCAGGGTTCCGTCACGACGCCCTGGGGGTCATCTGGCATATCCTCAACGCACTGATCGCGATGATGGCGATCCTTGTGCTCGGCGTGAGCGTGCTTCGTCAGTATCCCGGACACCCCACGCTCCGCCCGGCGGCGCTTGTGCTCCTGATCGTTACAAGCGTGCAGGTACTGCTGGGATTTGCCGTCTATGTAACGGTCATCCTGGTTTCGGAAAAAAACATGGCGCTGACGGTCCTGAGCGCTGTTCATGTGGTGACGGGTTCTTTGACCGTGGGGGCGAGCGTTGTTCTGACTATTCAGCTCCGAACAACCACAACTCCTAAAATCCGCCGGGGCGGAACCATACGTAACACTGTTTGAACGCCTGGCGATGGCTGTGGGTCGAATGTAAGAAAGGGCCAAAAGATAGGGTGCCGGAGGCTCGCGTCAGGGCTAGCATCGAAGTCAGAGGCTCTATGAACCGGTTCCGTCATGCAGTCCTCTTTGCGCTGGCGCTTTCGGCGAATTTATTGGCTGTGTCGGGAGGCAGTCTTGCCGGGACCATTAAGGACGCGAGCGGAGGCGTAATCCCCCACGCGCAGGTCACCCTGACCAACATCGGTCTGCAGACTGTATTTAAGACTACTTCCGATGGACAGGGCGTGTACAACTTCCCGGCGCTCGCGGTCGGCCGCTACGATTTAACGATTGAAGCAGCCGGCTTTAAACCTCAGAGAAGGACGAACCTGGGCGTAGATGCGGATGGGGCGGTCAGAGTCGACGCGGTGCTGGAAGTGGGGCAGGAGTCTTCGGCGATCACCGTCACCGAGACCGGTGCGGCCGTAGATACGCAGGTCGATACCGTCGCGACCCACCTGGGCGAGGTTGTGCCGGACACGCAGATCGAGGCGATCCCGTTGAATGGCCGAAGCTATACGGATCTGCTCGCGATCCAGCCAGGCGTAACTCCGGCGAGCAGCCTGACCGCGACATCGGTAATTATGGCGGGCGTCACGGGTACCATCAACCCTTCGGGCGACCTGAATCCGGGAGATGTCTCGATAGACGGTCAGCGCGAATCGGCGAACGGATTCATGGTGAACGCCACCGACGTGCAGGAACACATGAATGGCGGGACATCGGTGATTCCGAACCTCGATTCCATACAGGAATTCCGTGTGCTGACCAACAACTTCGATCCCGAATACGGCAACTATAACGGCGGGATGATCAACGTGGTTACGAAGTCCGGCAACAACGGTTTCCACGGCAGCGCTTTTGAGTTCCTGCGGAACACCGATCTCGACGCAAAGAACTACTTCGACAACACGCGCGGTCTGTTCCGGCAGAATCAGTTTGGCGGGACTTTGGGGGGACCTGTAAAAAAGCAGCAGGTCTTCTTTTTTGCCGACTATCAGGGCACTCGAACGGTGGAGGGCATTACATCGCCCGCGTCCCAGGTAATGTCGTCACAGGAACGAACGGGCAACTTCAGCGATGCGGCAAGCACTTTGACGGGAACTGTCAGCGGACCGAACGTGGCTAAGATACTGACGCAGGCTTTGGGCTATGGCGTCTCTCAGGGTGAACCGTATTACGTGCCGGGATGCACCAACAGCAGCGAATGCGTCCTGCCCAATGGGACCATCCCTGTGCGCGCATGGTCCGTCCCTTCCCGGAATCTATTGCAATACATTCCCGCGCCGAACATAGACTCGAATTTATTCGCCACTTCGGCCTATTCCGAAACGGTTCGGGACGACAAGGGAGCGGGCCGCATCGATGCCAACACCAGGGTTGGCCAAATTTCGGGTTACTACTTCATTGACGACTACAACCTCGATAACCCCTATCCCGGCGGACAGGGCGGCGCGAGTGTCCCAGGCTTCGATGCCTTGACGATCGGCCGTGCGCAATTGCTGACCCTGGGCGACACTAAGGTGATCGGCCCCACCCTGGTCAACGAGTTTCACGCGGGCTTCGTTCGTAACGTTAACGACATCGGCCAGCCGCATGGCGGCACGGGGAAGTCGATTGCGTCGCAGGGCTTTGTGACCGGCCCGGGGACGGCGGGCATCGTTGTGCAGGCTTCGCAGTACGAAGGCGTTGAGAATGTTGTTTTTCCGTCGTTCATCATGGGCGTACCGATTACCAACACCTATCAATGGAACAACACGCTGTATTTCAGCGATTCATTCACGAAGGTCATCGGAGCGCACACGCTGAAGTTCGGCGGGCAGTTTCATAACGACCAGGTGAATTCGAATCCGAACGCCACGTTCAACGGAACGTTCAGTTTTCTCGGAACCGAAACGGGCAACCCGTTTGCCGATTTTCTGCTCGGCCTGCCCGGTAATTATACGCAGAGCACCGGTCAGCGTTTTTATCTGCGCAACCGTTATGTGGGAACTTTTGCGGAAGACAGCTGGCGGGCGCGAAGTAACCTCACCGTCAATATTGGGTTGCGCTGGGATATCATTGCGCCCTGGAACGAAAAATACGGTAACATCCAGACCATTATTCCGGGCGCTCAGTCCGTGCTTTATCCCAATGCGCCGCCGGACCTGGTGGTGCCCGGCGATCCGGGAATACCTGCCGGGATATCGCCGATCCGATACAACAATCTTGCTCCCCGAATCGGTCTGGCGTATTCGCCGAAGTTCGATCGCGGATTTCTGCACATGCTTTTCGGCGACTCGGGGAAGAGCAGCGTCCGGGCGAGCTATGGAATTTTTTATACGGCGTTTCCCGGTTTGAGCGCAGGCGTCATGTATGGCGTACCGCCCTTTGGATACAACTATCTAAGTCCTTCGCCGCCGGAGTTTGCGGCGCCTTTCATCAACGCGGGTGACGGGGTGCAGAATAAGGATCCGTTTCCCTTCAATTTCCCCCCGCACAATGTATCCGCGCAGCATCCTTATACAGGATTCGACTTCAGTTCCGTGGTTCCGATCAGCGCCGATCCTTACTGGTATTACAAGAACGTAGTGCCTTATAGCGAGAACTATATGTTTTCGATTCAGCGGCAGATTGCTTCGTCCGCGCTGCTGACGGTCAGCTTTGCGGGGAATGAAGGGCATCACCTTGTGGTCACGGATCAGACCAATCCGGGGAGTCCGGCGCTCTGCCTGAGTCTCAGCCGGCAAAGCGAGGTGGCGCCCGGGAGCGCCACCTGCGGGCCTTTCGGCGAAAGCGGCACCTATACGTCCGCTGCCGGCAAGGTTTACACGGGGACGCGGACGGCTCTGGGATCGAACTACGGGCCGGTGACAGCGCAGACGTCGATCGGCAATTCAGATTTCAATGCACTGGAAGTGAATTTTCGTTATGCTCTCGGGAAACGGTTGACTCTGCTGGCGGGCTATACATGGGCCAAGTCTATTGACGACGCTTCGAATCTTGGCGAGCAGATCAATCCGTTTAACATGGCTTTGACCCGAGTGATTTCGTCCTGGGATATCACTCACAACCTGGTGATCAGCTACACCTGGGCGCTGCCGATCGACCGGTACCTCGGGCGTAATCGGCTGACGGAAGGATGGAGCCTTTCCGGCACGACACGGTTCAGCACAGGTTTCCCGGTGACTCTTTCGGACGTATCGGACAACTCGCTGCTAGGGACGCTGGGCAACGGGATTAACAACCAGCTACTGGATACGCCGCAGATCTCATCGGGACCGCTTCGGATCGAGACCAATCCGCGCAACGGCCAGCCGGAATTCAACACGAGTCTCTTCGCTCCGGAGGCCCTGGGACAACTCGGTAACTCGGCCCGCCGGATGTTTCATGGCCCTGGCATTGGGAACTTCGATATGCAGATCAGCAAGAGCGTCGCGCTGACGGAATCGAAGTCGTTCGAAATCCGGGCGGAGGCTTTCAATGTCTTCAACCACGCGCAGTTTTTCGGTCCGGCTTCGGTGGACGGAGTAGTGGAAGACTCGAACTTCGGTCACGTGGTGAGCGCGGCGGCTCCCCGTCTGATCCAGGTAGCGGCGAAGTTCCATTTCTGAAAAAAACTCTGAACAAACAGCGGCCCTCAGGCACTTCATTTATATGGGCTCATCGGATATCCGTCTTCGGGTAAGGACACTCTGTTTGCTGGCGGGGTGCCTGGGGGCCGTGGCGACAATCCCGGCACAGCAGCCGACCGGCGAGATTCGTCTTGAAGTAAAGGATCCCTCAGGAGCGACGACTCAGGCTTCGGGGAAGTTGCGCCGTCTGGCCTCGGGAAAGGAGCAGATCTTCCGCACCGACGCGCAGGGCAAGTACAGCCTTGGAAACCTGACTCCCGGCTTGTACCGTCTGGAAGTTTCACAGAGCGGTTTCGCTACGCAGACGACGCGGGTCGAGGTCGATGCCGGCGCGCCGGTTTCGCTCACGATCAAGCTCGAGTTGCGTTCGCACGCAACATCGATCGATGTGGTTGCCGTCACGCCGCTTGCCGGGTCCGACTTGTCGCGCGATCAGATCGCGTCGCCCGTCCAGACAGCGTCGGCAGAGGATCTTGAGAACAGCGGATCGCTGGATCTTTCCGATCTGCTGAACAAGAGGTTGAACGGCGTGTACGTGAATGAGAATCAGGGAAATCCTTACCAGCCCGATATCAACTATCACGGATTCACCGCTTCACCGCTTCTCGGCACGCCGCAGGGGCTTTCCGTTTACACGGACGGCGTCCGGCAAAACCAGCCGTTTGGCGATGTGGTGACGTGGGATCTGATTCCGAAAATCGCGATCGACGAGATGGCGCTCATGCCCGGGTCCGATCCCCTTTACGGACTCAACACTCTGGGCGGCGCTGTTTCGATTCAGACCAAAGACGGCCTCAGCCATCCCGGCACATCGCTGCAGGCAACGGGCGGGCAGTATGGACGCCGCGCAGTTGAGTTCGAACACGGCGGGTCCCACAGCAACGGTCTGAATTGGTATGTGGGCGGCAACCTGTATAAGGAGGATGGCTGGAGGCAGCTATCGCCTTCCGAAGTGCGGCAGGTTTTCGGGAAGCTGGGCTGGCGGAGTGGAAAAACGACGCTGGGGCTGAGCTTCTCGTATGCCGATAATTCTCTGACCGGCAATGGGCTCCAGGACTTCAGGTTCCTGCAGCAGGATTACACCAGTGTGAACACGGTTCCCGACACCACACAGAATCGCTCGCCGTCCCTGACCTTTACGGCCCGCCAGGACGTTTCCCCGCATCTGACGCTGTCCGGTGTCGCGTACTTCCGTTACATAAGGGCCGACACTGCAAACGGGAACCTGAATTCGAACTCTTATACCGAATCCCTCTACAATCTGAGCGCTGCGGATGTCGCCGCTCTCGCGGCGGCGGGCTACCAGGGATTCCCCACCACGGGCAATTCCACGACCGAGCCGTTCCCTTACTGGCGCTGCATCGCGCAGGGTTTGGAACACAATGAGCCGATCGAGAAATGCGACGGCGAAATCATCCGCGAATGGACGAAACAAAATAATTTTGGCGCATCCGCGCTGGCAGCCTGGCAGACGTCGCGAAATCATTTCACGGCAGGGTTCGCGCTGGATCACAGCAGCATGACGTTCCAGCAGTCGGTACAGTTCGCTTATCTGAATGCGGACCGGGTCACCCTGACGCCGGTTCCCTTTTTCGCGGACGGGAGCAGCAATTCTAACGGAGTACCCGTCGACGAGCGGGCCTATCTGCACGGCATCAATAATACGCCGAGCTTTTTCGCTACAGATACGCTGACTCTCGGCAAATGGAACCTTACCGCATCGGGCCGTTATAACCGGACCAGCGTCGATAATGTGGATCGCCTCCCTCCTGGGTTCGAAGGCGCAGCCGGAAGCGATGGCGGCCGCGCTTCGCTGACGGGCAATTCCGCTTACGGCAGATTCAATCCGGCTGCCGGCCTCACTTACGCGGCTTCACGTTTCTTCAGTGGGTACTTCAGCTACAGCGAGAGCAGCCGTGCGCCATCGTCGATTGAACTCGGCTGTTCCAATCCGAACGATCCGTGCAATCTGCCCAACGCGCTCGTTAGCGATCCGCCCTTAAAACAGGTTGTTACTCGTACTTTCGAAGCTGGCGTGCGCAGTCCCTTCGAGGGCAATTTGCGCTGGAGCGCCGGATGGTTTCGCGCGGTGAATTATGACGATCTTCTGTTTGTTTCATCGGATCAGACCGGCTTCGGCTACTTCACCAATTTCGGAAAGACCCGCAGGGAAGGCGCGGAGGCGAACCTCAGCGGACGGGTACGGCATTTCACGCTGGGAGGTGGGTACACGTTTCTGAGCGCTACGTATCAGAGCCCGCAAACCATCGACGGCACTTCCAACAGCGCGAGCGCGAATACGCTGGCCGGTTTTCCGGGCGACGGCGACACTATCAACATCGTGCCGGGCGATCGCATTCCTCTCACTCCTCGTCATTTGCTCAAGGCCCACGCCGATTATCAGCCCATTCCGAAACTTAATGTAGATCTCGATTTCAGGGCCGTATCCCGGTCATTTGCGAGAGGGAATGAGAACAACCTTTATCAGCCCGACGGTATTTACTATTTGGGACAGGGTTCGTCGCCGGGCTATGGCGTGGTGAACCTGGGTGCGCGATATCAACTGAATCGCCGTGTCCAGTTGTTCGTCACTATCGATAACCTGCTGAATCACCATTACTACACGGCTGCCCAGCTGGGCACGACGCCTTACAATAATTCCGGACAGTTTCAGGCTCGTCCGTTCCCGGTCAACTCGCTGGGAGATTACCCGGTGCGTTCGACTACCTTCCTCGCGCCGGGCGCGCCGATCGATGTTTTCGGCGGGATGAAATTTACGTTCTGAGGATCGCGGAACTTAGAATATATGAAGAGCTTCATGCCGCCCCGGTTTCCCGCTTCGCTTGTTATGCCGCTGCTGCCGGTTGGCTCCGCGAAGCGGGCCGGCGCTCAGGCTCAGCTGCACGAAGAAATCGCAACCGTCTTCGACGCGCTCAGAGAACCGCTGCTTCGCTACCTTTGGACCTTCGGTTTGGAGCTTCAGGACTGCGAAGAGGTGTTGCAGGATGTGTTCCTTTCACTGTATCGGCATCTCGATCGCGGCAAGACCGTGGACAATGTTCGAGCATGGTTGTTCCGTGTCGCGCACAATCTGGCGTTGAAGCAGCGTTACATGATGCGGCGCGATGCCGAGTCCCAACTCGATTCGGCCAAGCGGGAATGGGCTGTCGATCCCGCGCCTGACCCGGAAGAGAGCCTAACGAACCGGGAGGCTCATAAACGCGTGCGGGCGGTAGTGGAAGCATTACCCGAACAGGATCGCCGGTGTCTTTTTTTGAGGGCCGAAGGGCTGCGTTATCGCGAGATCGGCGAGATCCTGGATATGTCGCTGGGCGCGGTGTCCCAGTCTCTGACCCGGTCTCTGGCGCGCATGGCGCGTTCGGCCGAAAGGTGAATGTCGATATGAAGCAGCCGGACTCGCATCTTCCCGACGAGCAATTGCTTCTGGATTTAGAAGGAGAACTCCCGGCGCACCGGCAGAAAGTGGTTCGGGCGCATCTGGCGGCCTGTTGGACGTGCCGTGCACGCAGGCAGCAATTCGAGGGAGCTATCGGGGATTTCGTTCAGGTCAACAAGCGCGAATTCAGTCCCGGTCTGCCGCCTGCTGCGGGACCGCGGGCTCTGCTGAAGGCGAGGCTTGCGGCGTTAGCGGCGGGGCAGAGGGACGGGGCTCTTACCCTCGGACTGAAAGCTGTCGGTGCGATTTGCGCCGTGCTCGTGCTCGGAATTGCGGTGAGCCGTCTGGCTGTCCGGCGCGAAGACCGCACGGGCCGCCAGGCCGGACTCTACTCCATGCCGGACGCGCGGCTTACGCCTGGAGCTACCGTGCTCCTGAGCCGGTCTGTAGTCTGCTCGGCGCCGGGTGACGGAAATAAGGCCGTTCCCGTCTCGCTTCAGCGACGGGTCTTTCAGGAATATGGGATTCCGAGAGCGGACCCCCAGGCTTATGAAGTGGATTATCTGGTTACGCCGGCGCTCGGGGGCGCGGACGATATACACAACCTCTGGCCTCACGCCCATTCGGCTATATGGAATGCCCAGGTAAAAGACGCGCTGGAAGATCGGCTGAGGGAGATGGTTTGCGATGGCAGTCTCGATCTGAAGGAAGCCCAGCAGGAGATCGCCCAAAACTGGATTTCCGCATACAAGAAGTATTTCCATACGGATGAGCCGCTGCCGGAGCATCGACGGTATTCGGCGGAGCCTGGTAAGTAGGATGGTCCGTGGTTCGATCCTCGGCCTTTTGCCATTGACTCTTTTCGCTCCGGGGGCAGTCGCCTGCCAGTGCCAGACTTCCTTTGCGCCGTGCCATGAAGTGGCCGTCAGCGACGCTGTGTTCATCGGGACGGTGGAATCCATATCGCCGATCTTCCTGAGCCGATGGAATCCGACCTCGCGCGCGTCCCTGCAGTCTCTGACCGCGGCATACCTCGACGCTCAGGACCATCCGTCTCCGGCTGCCTTATCGCGCCTGAAGGCGGCGTATTTGAGTAGCTTCCGGGATCCGAGCCCGGAAGATAAACAGCGTTTACAGGCGGCGAAAACGGTCCTCGATGTCACGTCGGTGTTTTACTCCACGCTGAATGGCGGCATGAGGGTGCGGTTCAGGGTCAGAAAGGTTTTCAAGCATGAGGGAGACGATGACGACGACAAGGACGATTACTTCGAGGTGTCAACCCCCTTCGGCGATTGCGGCGTGGATTTTCAGGCCGGCGAAACCTACCTTGTCTATGCTGATAACGACGAGAGTGCGGGCATTCTTACGACTACTGCCTGCACTCGAACGCGCCGTTTAACGGAAGCGGGTGACGACCTGCCTTATCTTTTCTATTACAAAGAACAGCGCGATCGATCTACACGCATCGAGGGTTTCACTACCACCGACGAACGGTACCAGCTGGATCTCAACAAAATGCACGATCCCACTTCGATGAAATCGCCCGTGCCTGGGCTGGTTCTCGAATTGCGTTCCGACAGCCTGACGCGATACACGACAGCCGACAGCAAAGGCAGATTTGTGTTTGACGGACTGGGAGAGGGCGAGTATTCGCTTTCGGCCCTCGACGCGGAGTATCCGGCAAAACAGAACGTGCTGGCGGGACCTCAGAGGTTTTCTCTTGAGCCTAAAAGCTGCGCGCTGCAGGTCCTGCTGTTGCCTAAGCATGGCGGCCGGTGAGGGTCGCGCATTATCATCGTTCGAGAGATGAAAATAAGTTATTGCGTGCGCGCTGTATTGCCGGCGGCACTTTTGTGCCTGGGAGTTATTTCAGCGCAGGACGGACCGGAATCGGTTCAGCGGGGAACCAAAGAGTTCAACATGAGAGTGCTCATCTCAGGGCTTGCAGGACCCTGGGAAATCACGTGGGGACCCGACAATATGCTTTGGGTGACCGAGCGGACGGGTAAGCGCATCGTCCGCGTCGATCCGGTCAGCGGCAAGCGCAGGGTCGCGATCGCGATCGATGAGGTTTCCGCGCCGGGAGGTCAGGACGGCCTGCTTGGGATGGCGCTCCACCCCGACCTGCTGAAGAATACCGGCAACAACTACGTCTACGCGGCCTACACCTACGTGGATCGAGACAGAGGAGCCAACGCTTTTTTCCCGGATCCCCGCAGCCCTTACCACTACCTCTACAGCAAGATCGTGCGGCTGACCTACGACGAAGCCAGTGGCACGCTTTCAAAGCCGGTCGACCTGATTGCGGGTTTGCCGGCGGGCAACGACCATGTGGCCGGACGTCTGAAGATCGGCCCGGATCTGAAGCTGTATTTCACTATTGGCGACGGAGGCCACAATCAGCTCGGAAATTTCTGCCTGCCGATAGAAGCGCAGAGGCTGCCGACTCAGGACGAGGTCAATCGCAAGGGTTACGCCGGTTATATGGGTAAGTCCTTGCGGCTTAACCTGGATGGTTCAATCCCGGCTGACAACACTAAACTGGCTGGTGTTGTCAGCCATGTCTACACTTACGGGCACCGCAATATGCAGGGCATCGATTTCGGGCCGGACGGGACGCTCTATGCGTCCGAGCAGGGGCCGAAGACCGACGACGAGGTCAATATTCTGAAGCCGGGCGCCAACTATGGCTGGCCCCATGTAGCGGGCATGCAGGACAACAAGGCCTATGAGTATGCCCGCTGGGCGGATTCCTCCAAAGGGTGCGCGACGCTGACCTTCAGCGATCTGGTAATCGATCCGTCCGTGCCGCGCACGCCTGAGTCGGCTTTCCATGAGCCTTTCGTGGAGCCGATTGCGACCATGTTCACGGTGCCGACCGGCTACAACTTCCACGACCCCGTCTGCAAGGGCGTCGATTTCATCTGCTGGCCGACCGTCGGCGCTTCGAGCATCGAGTACTACGCGTCGAAGGGCACGGGCATTCCCGGGTGGGATAAGGTTCTGCTGGTGACGACTCTGAAGCGGGGCTCGCTTTATGTGCTTCCCCTGACGACCGACGGCAAGACTGTCGCCGGCCACTTCCAGCGTTACTTCCAGTCCGAGAACCGTTATCGCGATACCGCCGTCAGTCCCGATCGCAGGACCATTTACATCGCCACCGATCCGGGCGGACTTGCCGAGTCGCGCACCGGCGCATCGACCGGCCGAATGCAGAATCCCGGTGCGATCCTTGCTTTTACGTATGTGGGCGAGGGTACCGGAACTCCGGCGGTCCCGATCGCGGAGACCTCGACTGGCTCCGCCTCCCGGCTGGAGACGGCTACGTCTCGAGCCGAGGGCGCGCCCCCTCAGTTCACGGCTGAGCAGGCAGCTTCGGGTAAGAGTGCGTTCAATGCCAACTGCGCCGTCTGCCACGGCAATACGATGACGAACGGCACGTTCGGTCCGCCGCTGGCGGGTGAATACTTCCGCGATAAATGGAGCGGTCAGTCTGTCCGGGCGTTCTACGATCACTCGAAAACTATGCCGCCCGCCGCTCCCGCCTCGCTGCCGGATGGAACTTATGCGGACGTGGTGGCCTATGTGCTTCAGGTTAACGGGTTCAAAGCCGGTACCGCGAAACTGCCGGCCGGCGGGGCCGCGTTGGACGGAATGACGATCCGGTAGTTCGCACCCTATCGCAACCAGAGGGTCGTGGTTTAGAATCAAGAGAGCGGCAAAATCAGGGCGCGTAGCTCAGCTGGTTAGAGCGCCTGCTTCACACGCACAAAGGCGTACTCCAGCGCTTCTTCTGATTTCCGTCCACTTCCAATATTTTCAACAACTTGGGGCATCTGCTTTTCGCTCAAAGGCAACCCGAGTGGTTTCAACACGAGGGGTTTTGTCACGGTTTTGCGACGGTGCGGGCAGTGGCGAGCCCCTCGGTGTTTCCGGGTTCAGCGGTTGACCCGCTCTTCCAGTTCTTTCAGATCCGCCATCAGAGTATCGAAGGGTGGCGGTTCGACAAAGAACATTTCCCGCATGTCTCGGTAGTCGCTTCGAATCCGCGCAAGCTTGTCCTCTGGAGGGAAGACTCGAAGGCTCCCCGGTTTGGCCAGATCATACCGCGCCGCAGCCTCACGGAAAAAGACTTTCTTGTGCTCTACCACGCTGGAAAGCAGCCCGAAGTCGGTTATCGCATTCTGACCGTATTCGTGCCGGTACAAGCGGGCGAGGTCGCAATAATGACGCGAAAGGCGGGGAGGCATCTTTCCCGAGTGGAAGACTGCATGGAGCAGCGTTGCCTTCTCCCAGAATGTTCGTTCCGGTCGTAGAACCTGAACTTCCGCTCTTGGCTGAGCGAGGACACCGGGAAGTGCGTCCGCAATATAAGGCTGAATCGGCTGCCACTCCGACGGCCATACGTCCCCTCGGATCCGAACTCCAGCCGAACGACAGGGCGAATATAGCTGCCAAGGCCATACAGGTTGTCTTCGAGACAGAGCGGATAGCTGAACAGGAGGCTCTGCCGATCTGCATCGGCCGGATCTTCGCTGATCTCCCAATCCGCTTCCCCGAGGACCGAGCGAAAGGACTCCTGGAGTTCGTGGCGGACAGCGCCTTGAACCGTCTCGGAGCACCTGCCGGCCAGTTCATCCAGTTTCCGATTGCGTTTGTTCGTACCCGCGATATTTGAAGGGTCCTCGCCTCCAACAAATCCGAGGGCATGTCGGTCGAGAACGATGTCAACATCTTCGGAGAAACGCTCGATGACCTTGTAGACTTTCGACAGCGAGGTTCCGCCTTTGAACAGCGGGCCGGGCAGCTTCGTGCTCAGGAAGATTCGGTGAAGCGCCCAGCAGACCCAGAAGTCCTTTTCCACGATGATGGCCGAGCCCACCTGTAAACGGGCTGCGGATTCGCGGAAGACTACCGCGCGTTCCGGGGCAGGTAGTAGGGCGAAAGTATCCATTCGTGGACTCGCCCTAATGTTAAGCCGTGACCGCGTCTATTGCCGATGTCATCCAATGTGGGGCGTAGTGCGCGAGGCCTTTTAGCCCGGTTTTCGCATTTGAGGGCAGGGTCCGACGAAGCTGTTGAATGATGCTGGCGGTAAGGTGATCCGGACCGAATGCGCGCATTGCTTGCAGCGCGACGCCTGCGGAGGTCCCCGCTCCCAACAGGGCCGGTGGGCCAGCGTGCCTGAAATGGATGGTCCGATTGCCGACCTTGATCTTCCTGGAACTGCCGTCAGTCAGATAGACGATCTGTGCGGGCACCTGTGTAGAAAGGCCAAGCGCGTTTGCCGCATGCGCTGGTGTCGGCTGCAGCCGGTACCCGGCCTGTGCGGCGATCGACTTCGCTATCGCATCCGGGTCCGGCGAAAGAGTGCCGAATGTGGGGTGCGTCTTCGGGATATCGTAGACCCCGCGAGCGATTCGCCTGATCTTTCCGGATTTGGTCAAGCGGCTCAGGGCCTGATCCACAGCAGCGCGATTGCCGAGATCATCGAACATCCTGGGACCAAATACTGCCACTGGCACCCCCGACGTAATGCGATCCAAGAGTCTCGAACTGAGGTCAGTCACGTCAGAAATATTTTTATCACATTTCTGACAAACATAACACGCTCACTGCGGACTTTGACGAACACCGACTTACCTTTGAACTGGCGCTTGTGGGTATTCCTGCCCTTTCAGCAGCCGCATCGCGACTTGTTTGGGACGGACGGCAAGGTCCTGCACGTCCTTTACTTGCGGCAGTGTGCCCGACTGGACCGGGACCCGAAAGAGACCACAGCCATGAAGACCTTTGTACTCGACGCCGACCACAACATCAGGGTCTACGCATTCCAACAGCAAGCCAGCAGCGATGTGCCCCCCGGCGACGCCTTCACGACCGCCGCCGGTTTGAAGGCCGCACTGCAGAATTACCCGGACGCCACCGCGGTCGAAATCTGGAAGAGCCTGACGGGCGTTACCCCGTTGAAGAGGTTTAAGGAGACCGCCAATGCCGCTGAACGCATTGTGTCCTTTCGGCAATTAACCGGCTAATCTGGTCTGAGCGAGGATATTCACTCGGAAGCTGCGATATCGTTTTTCAGTCGGGATTTTCTTCGGGAGGTGAAGGCCCCGCCCACGCGTTCGAATCCAGGCAAGGTCAACGTGACGGGTGGAGCCCCCAGGGTCACGATACTGTTTATCGCACTTTCGACTGCGCAGTGTAACCTCGACGCTGACTGGGCAGAAGCTGACGGAGGACCGATTCTCCGCTCGTGTCCGGTATGTCGGCGCGAATCGATCATCGACCATGGGCGCCGGCGGAAACAAGCGCACGACGAAGATCACGACTGGATTCAGATCCGTAGGGGACGCTGCAATCTGTGCGCGAAAACCTTCACCTTCCTCCCGCCGTTCTCTCCACCTTACAGCCATTACAGCCTCATCGCCCGCAGTCAGGCGCTGCGACGGTATTTTCTGGAAGGTCACACATGGGAAGCCGCCGCGCCCGAGGTGAAAGATCCAAACCGCATTGCTGATCCCTCGACCTTGCGGCGATGGTTTCGAAGTCTGGATTCGTCGCGCCCGCCGTTTTCGTTCTTGTGCGGCATGATGCGCGAATTAAACATGCGGCTCGGCAGGGCAGAAACCCTCATCCATGACTCGCTGACGCTGCGATGGCAAACCGTCTTCTCGTTTCTCACGCGGTTCTGGCCCCTGCGGCTTTGAAAAACCTGAACCGCCCACCATCCTTGCCTGGGACTGTGGCTCTCGTTTCCTTACTCTCAGGCTGGAGGGGGAAACGAACCGATGGGCATGGATCTGGAACGGCTCAAACATTGCATCCCGCTGCTGGAGTACCTGCAGCAGCACAACTGGACCGCTCGTTCCGCCGGCATTTCGCAGGAGTTTGCAGGGTTGTGTCAGCTGCATCGGGATACCCGTCCATCCTTTTACGTCAATGCCCGTAAGAATCTGTTCTACTGCCATGGATGTGGCCGCGGCGGCGATCTGATCCGTTTTGTCCAGCTCTCCCTCGGTCTCCCTTCCCGCGAGAGTGTCGCCCATCTTGAGCAATGCCTGGCATCTGCTTCTCTTGCCCCATTACTGAACCAAACCGCTGCTTCCTATCAGCTTCAGCTCCATCGTTGTCCTGAAGCGGCGCTATATCTGCAAAAGCGTGGACTGCGCGATGCCACGCTGATCGAAGAACTCGGCATCGGCTATGCGCCCGGCGGAAACTTGAGACGCCATCTCGCTGCGATGGGTTATCCGTTCGATCAGTTGCTGCAGTCGGGCCTGATCGACAGCCAGGGGCGCGACGCCTTCTGTCGTCGTGTCATCTTTCCCTGCCGTGAACGCGGCGAAATCGTCAACCTCTACGGACGCAGCATCGGAGCCGCATTTCCGCATCGCTTATTGCCCCGATCCAAAGGCGGTCTCTTCGCCTGGGAGTCGGTCCGGCATTTCTCCGCCATAATCATGGCAGAAGGTCTGTTCGATTTGGCGGTGCTGTGGCAGGCAGGCTTTCGCAATACCACCTGCGCTCTCGGCACTCATCTGACAACTGCGCAGTTGTCACAGCTCTGCGAACAGCCGCATCGTCAGGTATTCATCGTCTTCGATCGGGATGAAAACCGCGCTGGGCAACGTGCCGCTCAGCAACTCGCGCACCGTCTTGCCATTACCGGCATCGCTGCCCATGTAGTGCAGTTACCACTCGGCTACGACCCGAACAGTTACTTTGTTGCCGGCGCCACTGCCGCGGACTTCACTGACTGCCTGCAGCAGGCGAAACAGTTATGAAACTAATCCTGTCGCATCGTCTGACCGGCGAGGCCAGCGCTTGTCCTTATCGTGTGGTCGATGAGCAAGGCAAGGAGACTGCTTGGGCCAATGATTTCCTCGATGCCCAGCATATGCGCCAGCTTTCGCCTCGCTCGCTGCGCGCCTACGCCTATGACCTGCTTCACTTCGCTCGCTGGTTTCAGAACCAGCCTCAGTCCCTTTCCGAGATCAATGAGTCCACACTGCTGGACTATGTCCGGCAAAGGGCAGGAAACAACGCATCCTGCCACTGCCCGCCGAAATCATGGAAGTGCTTCAAAACTACATTCGCCTGGAACGGCCCCTGACCTACTCCCCCTACCTGTTTGTTTCGTTAAAGGGACGACGACGTGGTCAACCAATGACAACGGCGGAGCTCCGCTCGCTGTTCCGCCATCATCGATTGCGCAGTGAGGTACCGGTCGCCAACCCACACCGGTTCCGGCATACGCTCGGAGCCGACATGGTGCGGGCTGGCATCTCCCTGCCCGCTCTTCAGCACCTCATGGGGCATTCGCAGATTCACACTACCATGCTCTATGTCCAACTCGCTCCCCAGGACATCTGGCGCGAATACGCGAATGCCGTCGCAAACTGCGCGCGTTTGACCTATCCGCCAATTTCATGAGTCAGCGCAAGCTAACCCTCAGACAGATTCTCGAAAAGCAGGTCGAGACTCTTTCTCTGACCTTGCAGCACGCCACCGTCAAGAACTATCGCTGCATCGCCCGCCGCTTCGTCGGATATCTTCACGGTGCATTTCCTCAGGTACGCTATCTCTCGCAACTCCGCCGCGATCCTCATATGCTGGGATGGTTCCGCTGGCTATGTCAACAGAATCCACCGCTGGGCAACCACAGCCGCGAAGAGCACCTGATCTGTCTCCGCCGTTTGCTGGATGATCTGGCCGGCCAGGGCCATCTCGTCCCACCCGGTCTCATAATTCGCGCAGATTTTCCGGCGCGCCCGCAATATCTTCCCCGAGTCCTGTCTCCGGAAAATGACCGACGACTCCAGGAGGAACTGCGCCGGGCAGACACCCTGTATTCCAATGCTCTCCTGCTCACTCGCTCAAGG